>SXGQ01480327.1_pt1 | contig 110492 bp, 172 predicted proteins | sample 3178371 | NCBI WGS metagenome assembly SXGQ01 (sample SAMN11356859, study PRJNA531348) | freshwater metagenome | isolation source: freshwater sample F1-20 | place: China: Fuxian Lake, Yuxi | collected 2017-12-25 | reverse complement strand
TTATACAAAATTTTGCTGCTTTACGTGGTCGTTTCGGCATTTAATAAATAACAAATATAATAAAAGCTAAATGACATGGCCAATACCTTTAAAAACATAGTAATTACCCCGAACATAAGTTCAAACTCTGACGATCCAAAGATCGTATTTCAGGGTGGTAATACATCTGCTAACACTACTATTACTTTAAGAATGTATCCTACCTCTAATGGTACGGTGTCGTTTGAAGGTAGTGCCGGTCAGCTTTTTTCTGTTACTAATGATCTTACAGGTACTATTTTTTCAGTTAATGATGTATCTGGTATACCGTCTATCGAAGTTAATGCAAGCGGACGGGTTGATATAGCAAGGTTTAGTGGTGATGTATACGTAGGGTCAAATACCGGTACTAATTTTTTACAAGGTACAGTAAGGATAGGCAGTGCTAATACTATAAATAGTTCTGGTTTTTGGGTAGGACCATCATCAGGTATACAGGGTGCTACAGGTGCAACAGGGCCTACCGGCCCGGCAGGACCAACAGGACCAACAGGACCAACAGGACCTACAGGGCCTCAAGGTGTAGCTGGTCCTACTGGACCTACTGGGCCTCAAGGTGTAGCTGGTCCTACTGGCCCTACTGGTGCTCAAGGTAATGCAGGAGCAACAGGACCTACTGGCCCTACAGGAGGAACAGGACCTCAAGGCGTAGCTGGCCCTACTGGCCCTATTGGCCCTACAGGACCTACCGGTGCTCAAGGTAATGCAGGAGCAACAGGACCTACTGGCCCTACAGGAGGAACAGGACCTCAAGGCGTAGCTGGCCCTACAGGACCTACTGGTCCACAAGGACCTCAAGGCTTTCAAGGCAATGCAGGCTCTAATGGAGGAACGGGACCTACTGGTCCTGCTGGACCTACTGGTCCGACAGGTGGAACAGGCGCTCAAGGGCCTCAAGGCGCGGCTGGTGCAAGCGGTGGTACTGGGGCAACCGGTCCACAAGGACCTCAGGGAAGGCAGGGTACTGCAGGCTCTAATGGAGGGACAGGCCCTCAAGGTAGTGCAGGAGCAACAGGTCCAACAGGTCCAACAGGACCGGCTGGTCCTCAAGGACCTCAAGGTGCATTTGCATCTGGTTCAAACGCTAACGTAAATAGCTTTGGTGTAGGCACAGCAGCATCAGGTACTGCTGGTGAAATAAGAGCTACTAACAATATTACAGCTTACTATTCGGATGAAAGATTAAAAGAAAAGATAGAAAGTCTTAATAATGCTATTGATCTTATAAAGAAATTAGACGGCTTTAAATATAGAGCAAACAGCCTTGCTGAAAACTTTGGTTATCAATCTAAACACGTCGAAGTAGGTTTAAGTGCCCAGCAGGTAAAACAAATTTTACCAGAAGTAACTGACTTAGCTCCTTTTGACACCTTGTTTATTAATGGTGAAAAGATAAGCAAGTCTGGTGAATATTATCTTACTATTCATTATGAACGAATTATACCTTTACTAGTTGAAGGTATAAAGGAACTTGCGTCTGAAATAGATGTTATAAAGAAGCAACTAGTACATAAATAAGGTCATAAGGAGAAAACTATGGCCGTACCTTCAACAAGAAATGATTTTAAAGAGTGGTGCCTTCGTAAACTAGGTAAACCAGTTATTGAAGTAAACGTTGATGATGATCAGGTTGAAGATCGCATTGATGAATCATTACGATATTATTGGGATTACCACTTTGATGGTACAGAAAGAGTTTATGTAAAACATCAGATTACTTCGACTGATGTCACAAATAAATATATTACGATGCCTGAAAACATCATAGGGGCCGTAAGAGTTTTTCCTGTAAGCGATCCTATGGTTAGTTCTGATGACTTATTTAATATAAGATATCAAATAGCCCTAAATGATCTTTATACTCTTACCTCAGTATCTATGGTACCGTACTATATGGTTATGGAGCATCTTGCATTAGTTCAAGAGCTGTTGGTTGGTCAGCAGCCTATTCGCTACAACAGGCATAGAAATCGTTTACATATAGATACCGATTGGACCGATCTTAGAGTTGGTGAATTTCTTTTAATTGAAGCATATGAAGTTGTTGATCCTGCAACCTGGACTGATGCCTGGGGCGATAGATGGCTACAGCAATATGCAACAGCTAAGATTAAGATGCAATGGGGTACTAACCTTAAAAAATACGACGGTATGCAGTTACCAGGTGGTGTAGTTTTTAATGGTCAAAAAATATATGATGAGGCTAAAGAAGAGATTGATAAGCTAGAGGAAGAGATGATCTCATCATACTCTTTACCGGTCTCAGATATGATCGGATAAAATGGCTACAAATTTCTACTTTAATAATTTTTCAAGTAGTCAAGAACAACTACTATTAGAAAATTTAATTACTGAGTCTATAAAAATTTATGGACATGAAGTCTATTATATTCCAAAAACATTTAGAGAAAAAGACGATGTTTACTTAGAAGATCCTTCAGTTGCTTACAATACAGCTATAGTAATTGAGATGTATATTAAAAGTGTTGAAGGTTTTGAAGGCGACGGTAAATTTTTTAGTAAGTTCGGACTAGAGATAAGAGATCAAGTTACACTAACTCTTTCAAGAAGATCTTTTTATGATGAGGTAGGTAACACTCAAGGCCTTGATAGACCTAACGAAGGTGATTTAATTTATTTTCCTTTAAATAAAAAAGTATTTCAAATTAAGTATGTTGATAGTACTGCCTTCTTTTATCAGCTAGGTTCATTGCAAACATATGATTTAGTCTGTGAGATGTATGAGTATAGCGGGGAAATACTTAATACCGGTATTCCAGAAATTGATGATTTACAGAAAGTTTATAGCCCAGGGGTTGCAGCAAGTTCTCTAGGTACTGAAGACTCAATACCATATATGCTTTTAGATGAAGACGGTTTCATTATAGTTAATGAAGATTATAATTTAGAAGTTATTGACTCAGTTTCTGATAACGAAGAGATAGAGACTGAAAGTAATTCAATTATTGATTTTACTGAGATAGATCCATTTAGTGAAGGTGCTTACTAATGTTTAACACGACCTTTTATCACGGACATCTTAGAAAGTATGTAATATTGTTTGGAACTTTATTTAACAATATTTACATTAATAGAGAAAAAGACGGTACTATTTACGACACTCTTAAAGTGCCAATTGCATACGGTCCTAAAGATAAGATGCTTTCAAGAGTTGAAGCTGATCCTGAGCTCGCTAAACCATTTAGTATTGTTTTGCCAAGAATGAGTTTTGAGCTTACCTCACTTAACTACTCTCCAACTAGAAAATTATCTACAGTAAAAAAAGGTGCTATTCAACAAACAGGTAATGATGCTGATAAGCTTAGTTATGTGTATACACCTGTACCTTATGATTTTAACTTTACACTCTACGTTGCTGTAAAGAATGCTGAAGATGGTACAAGAATTTTAGAGCAGATATTACCCTATTTTGCTCCTGAATGGACAGCTACTCTTAATTTAGTTCCTGAACTAGGCATTAAGCACGATATACCAACTGTATTATTAAACGTAACTTCTGAAGACACGTATGAGAGTGATTTTGTAACTCGTAGGGCAATGATATGGTCACTTGACTTTTTAATGAAAGGTTACGTATACGGTCCGATTAAGAAAAATGAGCAGATTAAACTGGCTAATATTAATTTCTTTACTACCACAAGTAATAACGAACCGGAGGAGAGAATTAATGTTTATCCCGGTCTGCTAGCAAATGGGTCTGGCACTACAAATAGTTCCCTAACAGTAAATAGCTCGCTTATTACAGCTAATAGTGATTTTGATTATATTGTAAGTTATGACACAATCAATAACCAATAACGACCCTATTGGGGCAGCATTAGATCTCACTCCCATAGATATTACTTCAACTGTAGAGAAGATTGAGAAAACTCAAACAGATGATGATTTTGAATATGCAAGGGGCAACCTTATTGATATTATTGAAAAAGGTCAAGAAGCATTAACCGGTATTCTTGATGTTGCTGGAATGTCTCAACATCCAAGAAGCTTTGAAGTTGTTGCTACTTTAATTAATTCACTCACTGCAGCTAACAAAGATTTATTAGAACTATCTAAGAAAAAGCAAGAGCTGGATGGAGGGGTTGGAGGTCCAAAAACAATAAACAACAATTTATTTGTTGGAAGTACAGCCGAACTACAGAAGTTATTAAAGCAGAATGAACAAAAGTGATACCTATCTAGGTAATAAAAATCTTAAAAAGAACGATGTAAATATCGAATGGACCACCGAAATGGTCCATGAATATATTAAGTGTGCTAGAGATCCAGTCTATTTTATAAAAACATATATTAAGATTGTTCATGTTGATTACGGTCTTGTTTCATTTGACCTATGGGATTTCCAAGAAGATATAGTTAGACTTGCTGCTAAAGAGCGATTTGTTATATGTAAACTGCCACGACAAGTCGGTAAAACAACTACAATAGCTGCATACATTTTACATAGCGTATTGTTTAACGAGCATTACTCTGTTGCAATTTTAGCTCACAAAGCCGAGCAAGCTAGAGAAATTCTAGGACGTATTCAACTTGCATACGAGGCATTACCTAAATGGCTACAGCAAGGTATAATAAAATGGAACGAGGGTTCAGTTGAGCTTGAAAATGGATCGGAAATAGTTGCATCTTCAACAGCTTCTTCAGCAATTCGAGGTACATCTCAAAACTTAATTTACCTAGATGAATTTGCATTCGTTCCTAATCATATTCAAGAAGAATTTTTTGCATCCGTATACCCAACTATTTCATCAGGAAAAACAACTAAAGTTTTAATAACATCAACCCCTAAAGGTCTAAACCTTTTCTATAAGCTTTGGAAAGACTCTGAAGAAAGTAGAAATGAGTATAAACGTATTGAGGTTCATTGGAGTCAGGTACCAGGTCGTGATGAAAAGTGGAAAGAAACTACTATTCGTAACACGTCAGAAGAGCAATTCAGACAGGAATTTGAGTGTGAGTTTTTAGGTTCTTCTTCTACTCTCATTTCTGGGTCCAAGCTAAGAATGTTAACCTACAGTGACCCAATAAAAGACAATGAAGACTTAAAAGTATACTTTGAACCAGTACCAGATCATGTATATGTAATGACTGTAGATACTGCTCGGGGAACAGAAGGTGACTATTCAGTGTTTAAGGTATTTGACGTGACCGAGCTGCCTTATAAAGATGTAGTTACATATAGAAACAATACAATAGATCCTATGATCTATCCACAAGTCATACTACCTGTAGCAAAACATTACAACAAGGCATACATCCTTGTTGAAGTAAATGACATTGGCCAGCAGGTAGCTGATATTCTTTATCATGATCTTGAGTATGAAAATATGTTCTTTACTGATAGTCAGCCTAGGGAGGGTACTAGATTGACTGCCGGGTTTAAAGGAAACTCTCACCCAGGTATAAGAACTACTAACTCAACAAAAAAACTTGGTTGTTCTAATTTTAAAACATTAATTGAAAATGACAAATTAGTAATTCAAGATTACACTACTCTTCAAGAAATGTTTCGATTCATACATAAAGGTGCAGGCTTTGAAGCTGAAGAAGGTAATGATGATTGTGTTATGTGCTGTGTATTATTTTCATGGATGACCGACCAGCTTTATTTCCGTGAACTGACCAGTTTAGATTTTAGAAGAAGATTTGCCTTAGAGAATGAGAAGAAATTAGAAGACAATCTTATACCTTTTGGTTTTGTAGATAACGGAAGAGAGGATCTTGTAATAGAAGATCCTCAAATAAAAGATTTGGAGAATATGTCTTTTGATGAGTGGATGAGAACTTAATTTTCTTCTTTTATAAATATCAATAAGCTAGTGCTAAATAAAACCTCTGAGGGAGATTAATATGCCATTCCAAGTAAGTCCAGGAGTTAATGTTACTGAGATTGACTTGACTACGGTAGTCCCTGCTGTATCAACAACTGAAGGTGCCATTGCTGGTGTTTTTCGTTGGGGTCCAGTAGACAAACGTGTTCTAGTTGATTCTGAAAGTAATTTCGTTAATCGTTTTGGCAAACCAACCAATCATAATGCAGAAACATTTTTTACCGCTGCTAATTTTTTAGCATACGGTAATAAGCTCTATGTTGTAAGAACTGCTAATACAACCGATGCAACTGGAGTTGCAGGTGTACTTACAGCGGTTGCAAATACAGGTGCCCTTACAACTAACACTGCAGTAATTGTTAAGAATGATGATTTAATAGATGACTCAACTGTTATTAATAACATTGCCGGTGAAACAAACGTAAGATACATTGCTCGTTATCCTGGTGCACTTGGAAACTCTCTTAAGATTTCCGTATGCGATACATCAGATGCTTATTTTTCAAATGTAAGTTTAACCGGCGGTGATGCTAATCTTTCATCCAACGGTGAGCTTACTTCAGTCGTTGCCAATACTGGGTCTAACAACGTCACTATTTACATCGGTCAGAGCGGTACTGGAACTATTGCTGAGGCTGTTGCTAGAGCTGGTTCACTTGCTAATTCGTTAGTAGTAGGTGACCTTATTGAAGTAGGTAATGTTTCAATAGGAACTCAATATCTACGTATTACTGCTATTGGAGCTGTTACCAATACATCTACTCGTGCAAGCTTTACTCTTAACACAGAGCAAAAATATAACCTTGCTAGCATTGGTAACTTTGCTGTTGCAAACGTACTTACAACCTCTGTAGGTTATTTAAAGCGTCATTGGGAGTATAAGGATAGTGTTGACGCTGCTCCTGGTACATCTACCTACGTGTCTGAATTCGGTAATACAACAGCTAAAGATGAAGTTCATGTTGTTATTGCTGACGAAGACGGTCAATTTACAGGAGTACCAGGTACTGTACTAGAAGTATATCAGGGTCTATCAAGAGCATCAAACGCCAAGACTCCTGAGGGTGCAAGTCTTTATTTAAAAGATGTAATTAATCAGAACTCAAGATACGTCTTTTACGGTAATGATAGATCAACAAGCTACACTAACACAGCACTTCAAATTGCAACGCTTGCCAATACCAAGCCACTTACAATGTCTATGCAAATTGGTTCTGATGGAGCCGATGAAGCTAACGTAACCGTTGCCGAACTTATTGCTGGATATGATTTATTTAAATCAGCTGAAGATGTAGATGTATCTTTAATTCTTCAAGGCAAGGCAAGAGGAGGAACTGCTAATTCCCAGCTTGCAAATCATTTAATTGATAACATTGCCGAAAGCCGTAAGGACTGTGTTGTATTCGTTTCACCAGATAAAGCTGACGTTGTTTTAAATGCATCAGCTGATGAAGCTGAAGATGTAGTTGACTTTAGAAATAATATTACATCAACTTCATATGCCGTAATTGACTCTGGATACAAATATCAGTACGACAAATACAATGACCTATATCGCTATGTCCCTCTAAACGGAGACGTGGCCGGTCTATGTGTTCGTACAGATGATACAAGAGACCCATGGTACTCTCCAGCTGGCTTCAATAGAGGTATTATAAAGAATACTATTAAGCTTGCTTTTAATCCTAGAAAAGCCCAGCGTGACCTTCTTTATAAGAACGGCGTCAATCCTGTAGTTACATTCCCAGGACAAGGAACGCTACTCTTCGGTGATAAGACTCTCCTTGCTAAACCGTCAGCGTTTGATAGAATCAACGTAAGACGTCTATTCATTGTACTAGAAAAGGCAATTGCAACCGCTGCTAAGTTTACTCTGTTTGAATTTAACGATGAGTTTACTCGTGCACAGTTTAGAAATCTAGTTGAGCCTTTCCTACGTGACATTCAAGGAAGACGTGGTATCACTGACTTCAGAGTAGTTTGCGATGAGACTAACAACACTGCTGAAGTAATTGATAGAAATGAATTTATAGGCGATATTTACATTAAGCCTGCACGTTCAATTAACTTCATACAGCTGAACTTTGTGGCTGTTAGAACCGGTGTTGAGTTCTCCGAAATCGTCGGACAGTTCTAATAAATAAAGTAGACAAGGAGAACTAATATGGCTTTTAACGTTAACGAGATCAGAAGTCAGTTAACACTTGGAGGGGCAAGAAATACGCTCTTCCAAGTACAGATTCAAAATCCTGCAAATAGTGTTGCTGATATTAAGGTTCCATTTATGGTTCGTGCTGCCCAGATCCCTGCTAGTGATCTAGGTGTTATAGAAGTACCATACTTTGGACGAAAAATTAAGCTCGCTGGAGATAGAACATTTGGTGACTGGACTGTTACAGTTATTAACGATGAAGACTTTTTAATTCGTAATGCAATGGAGCAGTGGTCAAATCAGATTAATTCTTTAAGAGGCAATCTGCGTACTTTCGGTGCTGCTTCCCCGTCATTATACAAAGCAAACGCAACCGTTACTCAGTTTTCAAAGACTGGTGTTCCTATTAGAGTATATACGTTCAATGGTATCTTCCCGCAATCCATTGCACCTATTGATCTTGACTGGAACGCTGTTGATGCAATTGAAGAATTTACTGTAACCTTCCAGTATGACTGGTGGGAAGTTTCCGGGGCTACCGGAAACGGCGGCGGCGCTTAATTATGATATGGCGGGCCTTGAGCCCGCCTTCCTACGAAGGAAGATATGAGATTATTCGGCTTTGAGATAAAGCGCTCACAAGAGGAAGAGCAGCAACCGGTTTCATTTGCACCACCTGTAGAAGACGATGGTGCGGTGATGGTTGCCGCTGGAGGTGTATATGGCACCTATGTTGACCTTGAAGGGTCGGCTAAAACAGAGGCTGAACTAGTTACAAAATATAGAGACATGATGCAGCACCCTGAGGTGGATTCTGCTATAGATGATGTTATTAATGAAGCAATAGTATCTGAAACTGAAGAAGAAATTGTTCAAATAAATTTAGATGATGTAAAACTACCAGCTAATGCTAAAAAAATTCTTCTTCAAGAATTTGAAAACATTAAAAAAATATTAAATTTTAATAGTCAATCATACGAGATTTTTAAACGTTTTTATGTTGATGGTAGACTTTATTATCATGCAATTATTGATGATAAAGATCCAACACTTGGTATAAAAGAACTTAGATATATTGACCCCAGAAAGATAAGAAAAGTAAAAGAGATCTCAAAGAAAAAAGATCAGCAAACTGGGGCTACATTACAAAAAAAAGAACGTGAGTACTATCTTTACAGTGATAAAGGTTATTACGGTGGCGGCAATGGTAACCCTAGTCAAACTGGAGCAGTGACTGGCGGTTTAAGAATTGCTAAAGATAGTGTTATCCATGTAACATCCGGACTCATGGATAAAAATAATAGTGTAGTTCTTTCGTATTTACATAAAGCTATTAAAGCATTAAATCAGTTGCGTACTCTTGAAGATGCAACTGTCATTTATAGAATCTCTAGAGCACCAGAAAGAAGAATTTTTTATATTGATGTAGGTAACCTTCCTAAAATGAAGGCTGAACAGTACTTACGTGATATGATGATTCGACATAAAAATAGAGTAGTGTATGACGCTACCACTGGTGAGATTAGAGACGATAGAAAATTTATGACCATGTTGGAAGATTACTGGCTTCCGAGACGTGAGGGTAATAAAGGTACGGAGATATCAACCCTACCAGGCGGACAAAATCTGGGAGAGATGACCGATGTTAATTACTTTCAGAAAAAATTATATCGTTCTCTTAATGTACCTGAATCAAGAATGCAAGTTGAGTCTACTTATAACGTTGGACGTTCAACAGAAATACAAAGAGACGAACTTAAATTTTCAAAGTTTGTAAATAGAGTTCGTCTTCGCTTTTCTACTTTGTTTTTAAAGTCAATGGAAAAGCAGTTGGTTCTTAAAGGTCTTATGACTTTGGCCGAGTGGGAAGAAATAGTTCAAGATATCAAATTTGATTATGCAAAAGACAATTATTTCGCCGAGCTTAAGAACATAGAAATGCTTAAGGAAAGGCTAAACGTCCTAATGGAGATTGATCCGTTTGCTGGTAAATATGTTTCTCATACTTGGATTAGAAAAAATGTTTTAAGACAAACCGATGAAGATATTGAACAAATGGATAATGAAATAGAACAAGAACAGTTTAATGCTCAGTTTCAAAAAGCAGTACCAGATCAGCAAACTAATACTCCAATTCCTCCAGCAAGTGACCAATAAATAAATAATTCGGAGAAAATATGAACCCACTTATTCAAGATATTATTGACGCAACAGTTGATGGTGAACCTACTAGAGTGCAAACAGCTTTTGATCAAATGATTGGTCAAAAAATAATGGATGCACTTGAAGCACGTAAACGTGAGGTAGCTGCAAACATGTTCAGCGTTCAACAAGACGAAGAAGATATAGACCAAGAGGCCCAACATGCAGAAGACGAAGACTCTGAGCCAGCTGAAAAAACAGATTGAGCAGGCTAAAGGTGAAACAGGAACTACTGCCTACCGCCCAAAGGGTGGAGATGAGCAGCGTTTCTTTGACATGCATAAAATTGAAGTCATCGATGATGCCAACGGCAACGATGATGCTATTTTTAAAGGCATGAGCGTTAAGCCTATTAATAGAAAGTCTGAGCGTCATGGTTATGACGACGAAGAGGCTAAAAAAGCATACGATGCAAGAGTTGCTATGCAAGCAAGCGTTAGGGAAGAGGTAGAGCTTGGTGAGCGCACTCTTGATGATAATGAGATGAAAAAGCGCGAAGATTATGTTAAAGGTATGAAAAAAAATCTTAAAGGCTTTAAGTCTCGTTACGGTAAAAATGCTAAAGCTGTCATGTATGCTACAGCCACTAAGATGGCAAAAGAAGATATAGACAATGAAGAGATGGATGTATCTCTTTTAGAACTCTTTACCTCGCTTGATGAAGAAGAAAAACAAATTATGATAGAGATGCTAGAGAGTGGGATTGATAAAGAGATCTTTGAAGAAGTAAATAAGGAGATCGACAATGGCTGATTCACTTAAGTTACTTGGTAGCACCCAATCAGTTAATTCTACTGCTAACGCCTTTAATAGTGCAAGTTTAGTAAGACTCCTAAACATAGACTCTTCTCCTCATTTTATTACCCATGCGTATGCTAATGGTGTAACAATTGGTACTGTTGTACTTACTGCCAACGGTGGTGATGGTGCTTGTGTTGATCTAATGAAAGAGCCTACTGACACAATTAAATCAGATACTGCATCTTCAAATCTCGTATACGGTGTATCGATTGGATTCTATTAAGGACTAACATGAAACTTATAAGCGAACTTGTTGAAGAAGTCAGATATCTTGTCGAAGAAAAAACTCCTGGTAAAAAAGAATTTTACATTGAAGGAGTCTTTCTTCAAGGAGATCGTCAAAATAGAAACAATCGAGTGTATAGTTCTAACATCTTAGAAAAAGAAGTTGGAAGATACAACGAAGAGTATATTAAAAAGAATCGTGCCTATGGTGAGTTAGGTCATCCACAAGGGCCTACTATTAATCTTGAGCGCACCTCTCACATGATTAAGTCTCTTACACGTGAAGGAAGTGACTTTATTGGTAAGGCTAAAGTACTTGATACACCATACGGTAACATAGTAAAAAATTTAATTAACGAAGGAGCCCAGTTAGGGGTTTCTTCGCGAGGAATGGGAAGCCTTAAAGAGAACAAAGACGGTGTAATGGAAGTTCAAGATGATTTTTATCTTGCTACTGCTGCCGACATTGTAGCTGATCCTTCAGCTCCTGATGCCTTTGTAAGGGGTATAATGGAAGGTGTTGAATGGGTCTGGGACAATGGTATACTTAAACAGCAAACAGTTGAGTCATACAAAAAAGTAATTCAACAGGCTCCTTCAAAAATGCTTGAAGAGACAAAGATAAAAGTTTTTAAATCCTTCATTAATAAATTGTCACAAAAGTAATTTTATAAATAAAAATATAAGTTTTAAGGAGCTCAACTAAAATGGCTAAAACAAAGTTACTTGAGAAAGTTGTTAACAAACTTGGTATGAACGGCGATGAATCTATTGCCGATCCAACCAATGCAAAAGCAACTCTTCCAAATTCTAAAGATCAAGGCGACAAGACCAACCCCGGTCATACAGCTTCAGAATTAGATCAAAAAACACCTACTATGGGTGGAAATGCATCTGCTGACTCAAATAAAGCAACGCTTAATATGAAGCCTTCTGCTGCTTCAGCTGCTAACGTAAATGCATCAGTTAAGCAAGAAGATTTTACAATTGAAGTTGCTTTTGAAGGTGAAGATCTTTCTGAAGAGTTTAAAGAAAAAGCTTCAACAATTTTTGAGGCTGCAGTAAGTGCTAAAGTTCAGAGTATTACTGAAGAGCTTCAAGCTGAATATCAAGAAAGACTAGAAGAGTCTGTTTCTGATTTCACTACTAAACTTGCCGAACAAGTAGATGAATACATCACTTACGTTGCCGAGCAGTGGATGGAAGCAAATGAACTTGCTATTGAAGCATCTTTACGTACAGAAATTACTGAAGAGTTTATCGATGGTATGAAAAAACTCTTCGTAGAAAATTATATTGAAATCCCTGAAGACAAGTTTGATGTTGTAGAAAGTCTAGCTGCTAAAGTTGAAGAACTTGAAGCCAAGCTTAACGAATCAATAAATGACAATATCGATCTAGTTTCTTCAGTTAAAGAAATGGCTAAAGAGTCCATCCTTCTTCAAGTTGCCGAAGGACTAACAGTCACACAAAAAGAAAAGTTTGCCGTTCTTGCTGATGGTGTTGACTTCACTGATGAAGAATCATATGAGAAAAAGCTACAGATCGTAAAAGAAAGCTACTTTAAAGATGCAAAGACAGGACCTAGCATTATCGATGAAGAGATCAAGCATGCTGAAGAAGAAGATAAAGAGCCAGCTAAAGTATCTCCTCTAGTAGCGAACTACGTTCATGCTATTTCGAGATCGGTTAAAAAGTAAATTTTATAAATAGTAATAATCTATTAACCAAGAAGGGGAAACCTCATGTACTTAAACGAAGAAGTTCAAAACAAGTGGAAGCCAGTGCTTGAGCATGCTGACCTTGATCCTATTAAGGATCCACATAAGCGTGCTGTTACTGCTCAGATCCTAGAGAACACAGAACGTGCTCTCCGTGAAGCTGAGTATCAGGTTCGTGGTAGCCAGCGTCTGTTTGAAGCTAACAACCCAACCAATGCAATGGGCGCTTCTAGCTCATCTGCCGGTGACGGTGCAATCGATATTTTCGATCCAGTTTTAATCAGCCTAGTACGTCGTTCGATGCCTAACCTTATGGCTTATGACATCTGCGGTGTTCAGCCAATGACTGGTCCTACAGGTCTTATCTTCGCAATGCGTTCGCGTTACACTAACCAATCTGGTGATGAGGCTTTCTACAATGAAGCTAATACTGAGTTCTCAAGCTACAACAAGAACTCAGCAGCTCTTGGTAACAACCACGTTGGTTCAACTGGTGCTGGTGCTAACTTAACCCAACTTGCAACTAACACACAAGTTAACTATGCAACTGGTGTTTCTACTAACGAGCTTGAGCGTTTTGGTAACGGTACAATTACTTTCCCACAGATGGCTTTTTCCATCGAGAAGGTAACTGTTACTGCTAAAGGCCGTGCTCTTAAAGCAGAATACTCAATGGAACTTGCACAGGACCTTCGCGCTGTTCATGGTCTTGATGCTGAAACAGAACTAAGTAACATTCTGTCTTCTGAAATCCTTACTGAAATCAACCGTGAAGTTGTTCGTTCGATCTACATTACTGCTAAGGTTGGTGCTGATTCCGGTACTACAACTGCTGGTGTATTCGACCTTGATACAGATTCTAACGGCCGTTGGTCTGTTGAGAAGTTTAAAGGTCTAATGTTCCAACTTGAGCGTGAAGCCAATCAAATTGCAAAAGATACTCGTAGAGGTAAAGGTAACATCGTTATCTGCTCTAGCGATGTTGCATCCGCTCTTCAAATGGCCGGTGTTCTAGATTACGCTCCTGCCCTTAACAGCAACAATCTTCAGATCGACGATACCGGTAATACATTTGCCGGTGTTCTAAACGGACGTATCCGTGTTTACATCGATCCATATGCTGGTGGTAACTACTTCGTTATGGGCTACAAAGGTTCGAGCCCATTTGATGCTGGTCTCTTCTACTGCCCATATGTTCCTCTACAGATGGTTCGTGCTGTTGATCCTGACACCTTCCAGCCAAAAATCGGATTTAAGACCCGTTACGGTATGGTTGCTAACCCATTCAACGATGGCGCAACTGCTGCTGGTACCGGAGCTCTTTCTGAAGATACAAACGTGTACTATCGCCGTGTACGCGTTAACAACATCATGTAATAGAAATATAATAACAAGCATGATTAATTTAAAAGGGCTCTTCGGAGCCCTTTTTTTATGGCTAGATAAATACACATATGACAGCAATAACTAATCTACCTACTAATAAGAACTTCTTATCTCCATTGGGATTCATCTTCTCAATTAAGAAGACTCCTAACGTAAACTATTTTGTTCAATCAGCTTCACTACCATCTATTTCACTTGGCCAATCAGATGTTCAGACCCCTTTTGTTAAGCTTCCTATCCCTGGTGATCATATTGATTTCGGTACATTTAGTGTTACGTTTCGCATAGATGAGGACATGAGAAATTATCAAGAGATATACGATTGGATCGTGGCTCTTGGCTTTCCAGATAATTTTGGTCAGCATAACGCTATCGCTACAGCCAGAGGCAGGTTTGGTGGATTAGTTAATAATCCAACATCAGGAGCTGGGGTTTACTCAGATGCCTCTCTAGTTATTTTAAATTCAGTCAAAGCACCTATCATTGACTTTCAGTTTAAGGATCTTTATCCTATTAATCTATCCGAAATAATGTTTGATACAAAGAACACGGATGTAGATTATGTTGAAGGATCTGTTACATTTGCATATCGTTCCTTCACGTTGAATCGGCTATAGTAATAGTATATAATAACACTGTTACCAATTAAGACCTTTATATTATGAAACTCGTTGATTTGCAAGAGATGTGGATGAATGACTCTAAGATCGACCGTACTGAGTTAGGTGAAGAGAGTCTCCGCATACCAGTCTTACACTCAAAGTATTTCAATCTATTCTCACAAGAACGAATCACCTTAAGACAGCTTGAAGTCAATCAGAAAGAATTATACCGTCAAAAGTTCGAATACTATAACGGTACTTTGAGTGAGGATGAACTTAGGTGTAATGGATGGGAGCCATTTGCCCTGCGTATACTTAAGTCTGATATTAGTATTTACTTGCAAGCCGATCCTGATATGAATAGATTAAATTTGCGGATTGAAATGCAGAAAGAAAAGGTTGACTTCTTGGAGTCTATTATTAAAAATTTACCGGCTAGAGGCTATCAAATAAACGCAGCCATAAGCTGGGAGAAGTTTAAAGTCGGTGCATGATAATTGAAAAGGTTGATGATGTGCACGTCAAGGTGCACTGTGAGAGTGATGTAGCTCAAGAGCTTGGGTCGTACTTTACATTCAACGTACCCGGAGCTAAATTCTCCCCAGCCTTCAAGAATAAAGTATGGGATGGTAAGATTAGATTGTTCTCCACTGCCACCCATTATATCTACGGTGGACTAGTCCCTCATATAGAACGTTTTGCTAAAGAACGTGACTATGAATTAGATTATGCCGATAGTAGTTTTGCTGATGCTAACTTTTCATTGGAAGAGGCCAAACAGGTTATAACAAAATTAAATCTTCCGAACGATAAGCAACCTCGTGACTATCAACTTGAGGCATTTACTCATGCCGTAAGAAAAAAACGTGCACTCCTTCTTTCACCCACTGCATCAGGTAAGTCACTTATCATCTATCTTCTAGCTCGTTACTATAAGACATACCCAGAAAAAATACTTATAGTAGTCCCAACTACTTCTCTAGTACATCAAATGGCATCGGACTTTGTTAGTTACGGTTGCCCGGGAGAATATATTCATAAGATTTTTTCAGGTCAAGAAAAACTGACCGATACGCCATTTGTTATTACTACCTGGCAATCGGTGTACAAGCTCCCTAAAACCTGGTACGCCCAGTTCCATTGCGTGATAGGAGACGAGGCTCATCTGTTTAAGGCAAACAGTCTTAAGACAATGATGTCAAAACTTATTGTTTGTCCTTATAGATTTGGGTTTACAGGCACACTTGACGGTACGCAGACTCATAAGCTTGTTTTAGAGGGGATGTTCGGACAAGTGCGCAAAGTAACTACTACGTCCGAATTAATGGAACAAAAGCATGTCACCCAGCTTCGTATTAAAGCTATCACGCTATCTTATAGTGATGAGCTGAGAAAGATGTATAAGGGTATTGATTATCAAAGTGAGATTGATTTTATTGTCGGTCATAATCCAAGAAATAAGTTTATTACTAATTTAGTTTTGTCACTAAAACAAAACACTCTTGTATTATTTAAGCTTAAGACTCATGGTAAAATGCTGTACGATATGCTATGGGCAAGATGTGGTGATAGAAAACTATTTTACGTGGATGGCGATATTGATGGTCTAGTGAGGGAAGATATTCGTAAAGCTGTAGAAGAAGAAAAGGATGCAATTATAGTAGCATCATTAGGTACATTCTCAACAGGGGTAAATATCCGTAACCTACATAATGTGGTATTTGCAAGTCCGAGTAAATCAAGAATAAAGACTCTTCAATCTATCGGCCGCAGCCTCAGGTTGGGTACTAATAAAGAGTTTGCCACTCTCTATGATATTGCTGATGATCTATCATGGAAGTCTAAAAAAAATCATACCATACTTCATTTTGTTGAACGTGTCAAGATGTATGATGATGAGAAGTTCGATTATAAAATCTATAACGTAAGCTTAGGAGAATAAATGATATCAATCGTCAAACTTACAAACGGTATAGAATTAATAGGTGACATTGTTCAATATGAAAAAGAATTTATTGTAATTAAAGATCCTCTGCAAATTAATTACCGCCAGCGCATGGACATGTCTCCTCCGACCGTATCACTACATCGCTACGTTCCTTTTTCTTCTCATACTGTCTTTAACTTTTTAAGTATGCATGTTCTCAACCTAAGCGTACCTCTCCCCGGCTTAGTAAAATACTATAATGCTACCCTTAAAACATTAATCGAGAGTATTGACAGTAGCATTAATGAAGAACTTGAAATGGCTGCTAGTTTTTATTTTGGTGAAAGTGAAGATGATCAAATTAAACGTGCAATGGTTGAAATAGAGACACTTAAACCTACAATCAATTGATTCTTGCACAAAATGCATTATAATAGGAAGTTATGGCAAACGCACATTACGTAGATAATAAAAAGCTTTACCAAGCAATTGTTGAGTATCGCAAGTTAGTAAAGGAATGCGAACAAGATAATAAAGAAAAACCACCCATACCAAGGTATGTTGGTGATTGTATGCTTTTAATCGCAAAAAGACTTTCTACAAAACCAAACTTTGTTAACTATCCGTATCGTGAAGAGATGATATCCGACGGTATAGAGAATTGTGTTTGCTACTTTGATAATTATAATCCAGATCGTTACGATAATCCGTTTGCTTACTTTACTCAAATTATTTACTTTGCATTTTTAAGACGCATTCAAAAAGAGAAAAAACAACTCTATGTCAAGCATAAAGCTCTTGAGAACTCTATATTATTTAATGAAATGTTTGATCAGAGCGAGCTCGACGATGGGGATTTTAAGATATCTACAAACGATTTAGATAATGAAAATATGTCTGATTTTGTCAAGGCATTTGAAAATAATCTTGACAAAAAAAGAAAAAAGCGTAAGCAGGGTATTGAAAAATTCATTGACGAGGGTATTGAAGAGTTTGCCTCCGATGAATTAATAGAGGATGATGAAGATGTTAGTAGCGATATTAGGTGATGTACACTTCGGTGCCAGAGGAGATAGTCCCCATTTTCACAATTACTTCAGACGTTTTTATGAAAGTGTATTCTTCCCATATCTAGAAAAACATAACATACTACATGTTATTCAACTCGGTGATGTTTTTGACAGAAGAAAATTTATAAACTTTAACTCTCTTAATCAGTCTAAAGATTATTTCTTCGACAAACTCAATCAAGACTATACAAGCTGGTTACTTACCGGCAATCATGATACGTATTTCAAGAATACGAATGAGGTGAATTCACCAGAATTATTACTTGGTCAATACCATAACATTAATCTAGTAAATGAGCCGACTGAAATTGAATTAGAAGAGATAAAAGTTCTTCTAATGCCTTGGATTTGTCAGGAAAACGCCGCGCGATGCTTTAACAGTATGCAGACATCAAGTGCTCAGATTATTATGGGTCATTTTGAAATTGAAGGTTTTCAGATGTATAAGGGCACGTATTGTGAAGATGGGGTAAAGCCTGACTTTTTTGAACGATTTGACATGGTAATATCCGGTCACTTCCATACTCGCTCATTTAACGGTAACATTACCTATACTGGCACACCTTATGAAATGACATGGTCAGATTACGGTGACCCAAAAGGGTTTCATGTGTTTGATACCGACACAAGAGAGATGAAATTCATACAGAACCCATATTGCATGTTCCATAAGCTATGGTATGATGATAATGGTGCAAGCATGGATGAAATTATCGGTATTAATTTCGAACAGTATAAAGATACAATGGTTAAAGTTATAATTAAGAATAAACTTAACCCGGTATGGTTTGACATGTATATTGAAAAACTTGAGAAGGCGGGTGTAGTTGACCTGCAAGTGGTTGAAGACCATCTTAATCTTAATCTGGAAGACGATGCCGATATTGTTAACGAGGCTGAAGATACTCTTACCATCTTAGGTAAGTACGTGAGTCAACTTGAAATAAAAGCAGACAAAAACAAACTAGATAACTTACTGAGACAGCTCTATCACCAGGCACTCTCGATGGAATAATATGTTATTTTTTAAATGTATACGTTGGAAGAATTTTTTATCTACCGGTAATGTCTATACAGAGATTGACTTTACTAGAAATAAGACAACTCTAATTATTGGTGAGAATGGCGCAGGTAAGAGTACTATTCTTGACGCTCTTTCCTTTTCACTGTATGGAAAACCGTTCAGAAAGATTAACAAACCTCAACTGGTTAATACTATTAACGGTAAAGGTTTACAAGTTGAGTTAGAATTTAGCATAGGTAAGCGTCAGTATAAGGTCAGCAGAGGGCTTAAACCAAACCTTTTTGAAATATATCAAGACGGTAAGTTAATTAATCAGGACTCAGAAGCTAAAGAATATCAGGAAATGTTTGAGAAAAGTATTCTTAAACTTAACCACAAATCGTTCTGTCAGATTGTAGTGCTTGGTAGTTCTTCGTTTGTACCGTTCATGCAGCTACCCTCAGCCCATCGCCGGGAGGTAATTGAGGATCTACTAGATATACAAATCTTCTCGATTATGAATAGTCTTTTAAAAGAGAAGGTTGCAAAAAATAAGAGTGATTTAAGCGAGGTTGACTATAACATTCGATTAACTGCCCAGAAAATCGAGATGCACAAAAAGCATCTTGAAGAAATGAACAACAGTAACGATGAAATCATTAAGCAGAAGATGAATCGTATTGCTGAACTGGTACAGGAGATCAATCAAGCTACTGCCAATGTGAACGGACTGCTAAAAGATCTTCAAGTAAAGGTTGAAAGTGTTGCCGACCAAGAAAAGATCAACATCAAAGCACAAAAGCTTGAAGTATTAAAAGGACAACTACAGTCCAAGCTCAACAAACTGCAAAAAGAGATTGAATTTTTTACCGATCATAACGACTGCCCAACATGTCGCCAAGGAATTGACCACGAACATAAATCTCACATTGTATCCAGAAACAATGATCAAATTTTTGAAGTTACTGACGGGCTTAAAAAGTTAGAGTCAGAGTTGCTCGCGTCACGAGAGCGCATTAAAGTGATTAATGCAATGAATCTTGAGATTGCCGAGCTCAATAAACAAATAGCCGGGCTTAATGTACAGGTTGATACTAAAAGCAACTTCGTAGACGGACTCCGTAAGGAAATTGATGAATTAAAAAATTCAAAGAAGGTAGTTGATGGTAGTGAAGATCTTAAGGCTTTTCAACATGAGCTAAAAAAACTTATCTTTGATAAAGAAGAACTAGTTAGTGATAAGGGTGTACTTGACGTAGCGTCAAATTTACTTCGCGATAGCGGGATAAAAACAAAAATCATTAAGCAATATATCCCCATTATGAATAAGTTGATTAACAAATATCTTGCGTCACTAGACTTTTTTGTTAATTTTGAGCTTAACGAGAATTTTGAAGAAAAAATAAAATCAAGACATCGTGATGACTTCAGCTACGAATCGTTTAGTGAAGGTGAAAAGATGCGTATAGATCTTTCACTCCTATTTACTTGGCGTGCAATCGCCAAACTACGCAACAGCGTAAGTACCAACCTACTCATTATGGATGAAGTATTTGATAGCTCATTAGATACCAATGGTACCGATGAGTTCTTAAAGATACTGTATACTCTTACCGGTGACACCAATGTGTTTATTATCAGCCATAAAGGTGATACATTGTTTGATAAGTTTGAGCACATTATTCGTTTTGAGAAACATAAGAACTTTTCACGGATTGCATCATGAATGATTTAAAACTTATTCCTTGTGATAGTCAAATTCTTCACACCAGAGTTGAGAATTTTAATTTTAGTAACCCTCCTATAAACCCTCATGAACTAACTGCCGCTTTAACTCAAAAAATGTTAGATGAGAATGGACTTGGACTTTCGGCAAACCAGGTCGGGCTTCCTTACAGAGTGTTTATAATGGCAGCCAATCCTCCAATAGCTATTTTTAACCCACGTATTATTGACGAAACAACCGAGCAAGTATCATTAGAAGAAGGTTGCCTATCTTATCCTAATTTGTTTGTTAAAATAAAAAGGGCTAAGAGTATAAAGGTTAGATTTCAAGATATGGATGGAAATACACATACAGAAAAATATACTGGTATGACGGCAAGAATATTTCAACACGAGCTTGACCACTTAAACGGTATATCATATACTAAGCATGCTCACCCAATTCATCTTCAACGGGCGATGAATAAGAAAAAGAAGCTTGACAGGGCTGATAAATAAGTCATCAGCGTGCCCTTCCACGCTTCATCAAACTAGGAAATTTAGAATGTCAAAAATAAAAGTATCTGAACTATTTTACTCTATACAGGGCGAAGGTCGGTATATGGGAGTTCCAAGTGTATTCTTGAGAACTTTCGGCTGTAACTTTACATGCTCTGGATTTGGTATGCCTAAAGGAGAGTATAGTCTTGAACGAGACGACGTTGCTAGAAATGTGGACAAGTACGTACAGTACAGAGATTTACCTCTTGTTAATACCGGTTGTGATTCTTATGCTAGCTGGGATCCTAGGTTCAAACATCTTTCACCGGTTCTTGATACTGATAGCATTGCGAAGAGCATCTGTGAAGCACTCCCGTACAAAGAGTGGAGAGACGAACATCTAGTTATTACAGGCGGTGAACCTTTACTTGGCTGGCAGAGAAGTTACCCTGATCTTTTAGAACATGATTTGATGAAAGGTCTACAAGAACTCACTTTTGAGACCAACGGTTCACAAAAAATAACTCCAGAATTCAACGAATATCTTTTTGAAGAGTGGACTCGTAATGGGCGAGATTGGAGTAATCTTACTTTTTCAGTATCAGCTAAACTACCATGTAGTGGGGAGAAATGGGAAGACGCCATCAGACCTGACATTGTTACTGAATATCAAAGTTTAGGCTATACCTATCTTAAGTTCGTAATTGGTACAGAAGATGATGCCAAAGATGCGGAAAGGGCTATTAATGAATTCCGTCAAGAGGGTTTTAATGGTCCTGTTTATCTTATGCCTGTCGGTGGTACTGAGCAGCTGTACCATCTTAATAATAGATCTGTTGCAGAGATCGCAATGCGAATGGGAGTCAGGTACTCAGATCGTTTGCAAATTCCACTCTTTAAAAACGCCTGGGGCACTTAATGAAGATTTACGTATTTTGCCACATAGGGGCTAAAAGGCCCAACGGTGGTGTAAAGATATTGTTTGAATATGCAAAGGCTCTTATGGACAATGGCTGGGATGCATCCATATTAATACCAGGTGCCCATCTTTTTCCAGCCGATTGCCCAAAAGATTATAAACCAAGCTGGTTTGAAACCGATGTACCGGTATTTGACGATGTAAGAATTATAAAGAGTGATGATCTAGTAATAATTCATGAGGAAGGCATCTGGTGCTATGAACATCTTATTGCTAATAACCCTCGAATGGTTATGCTCAATCAAGGCCTGACGTCATCACTTACCGATAATGTCGGTATGAACATCACATATGATTTTGCCAAGCAGGTTTATGATAGATGTGAAGCAGTTGTAACAATATCTCCTGCTATTACTACTGGACTAATGAATATATTTGGTGTTGATAGCATGAAGCTATTTACCATTCCTAATCCAATTGATGACTTTTTTACTCCTGGAGTAAAGGAGAATACTATTCTTGTTATGAATAAACAACCCGGTAACATAGCGTCAATTATGTTACTAAAGATTATTTTAAACAGGTATCCTGGTTGGAACGTTAAACTTATACAAAATATGTCATTGATGCAGGTTGCCGACGAGATGTCAAGAGCAAAGATATTTGCTTTTCTTTGCTCACCTCTTGGTGAAGGTAGCAGTCTTCCTCCGGTTGAAGCAGCACTTTCTGGATGTAAGGTAATTGGCTATAGTGGGGTTGGAAGCAGCTACTACTTCCTTGAACCTATTTTTACTGAAATAGCCTATAATGATATAGACCGATTTGTTAGAGTGTTAGATGAGGAAGTTAGACTCCAAGAAGAGTCAAATGAGGATCGATTTAAAATCCATAGAGAATCTCTAAGGATTAATAGATCGAAAGAAAGATTTACCCGAGTTGTCGGGCGTGTATTTGGAGAAATAATCAATGGGTAAGTTTATTAGTACAAAGACCTACGGTCACGAGCGCGGTTATGCTGTTGCATATCGTCAATGGAGAGCAGACACTCATTGCAATCTTATTCATGGCTATGCTTTGGCATTTCACTTTGAGTTTGAATGTAATGAAGATGATCTAGACGCACGCAATTGGTGTGTTGATTTCGGCGGCTATAAATCCCTTAAAGAAAAACTTGACGATTGGTTTGATCATACATTCCTATCTGCTGAAGATGACCCCGAGCTTAAGACTTGGGAAGATCTTCATAGTCGCAAACTTATTAAGCTTGTAGTTGTTGATAGGGTTGGTTGTGAGGGGTTATCAAAATTCCTAGCTGATTATATTCGTGAGATTTGGATGCCTGAAAACGGATACGGTGATGGTAGAGTTCGTCTACGTATGGTAAAAGTTATGGAGACACCTTCTAATTCTGCTAGCTGGGTCGCTGACTGGGTTTAATAATGGAAGAAAAAAGCCTATCTCAAATTTTACGCGAGCAGATGCAACGGGATGGTAAGCGTTTTTTTGCTTGTGACAACGTTTCAGATTACCTTGATGATGAATCAAGAAATCATCTGGTGAACGAAGTTGCTTCAAGATTTCAATCGGTACTAAAAGCGCTTCTTATCGATATCGATAATGATCCTAACAGTAAAGGAACAGCCAAGCGTCTTGCTAAGATGTACGTACATGAGATTATGTCCGGACGTTTTTATCCAGCACCTGACTGTACGGCATTTCCTAATGATGGTGATCAACGTTATGGTGGTATGCTTGTTGTACGTTCGGAACTTAAGTCAATGTGTAGCCATCATCACCAACCAGTTACCGGGGTTGCATATATTGGTATTATTCCCGGTAAAAAAGTTATAGGGCTTTCTAAGTATACTCGAATGGCCCAATGGCATGCTCGTCGCGGCACGCTTCAAGAAGAACTCTGTACAGACATCGCTAAGTCAATCATGTCAGTAACAGAATCTGAAGATGTAGCAGTCTACATTCAAGCCGAGCATGGGTGCTGTACTAACCGTGGCATTATGGCTACTTCGTCTTTGACGCAGACTACCGTACTACACGGACAATTCCATGATGATGCTTCAGTAAAGAAGGAATTTTTTGATAACATTGCTTTACAGCAGGCATACGGTACAAGAGTCTGACTGTTGCAATAATTTTAACATGGATTTATAATGATTCTTGACTTACTGAGACCGACGTTTGAATGGATAAAGGATGACTGGAATAGTAATCGCTTCAGGTTTATTGTTGAGCTTGGGGCTTGGGCTATTAGTATTGGGTGTAGTATTACTATGGCACTCACCGTCCCACATCCCCCTTTACTTGCGTTGTATCCTGTTTGGATTCTTGGCTGCTCTATGTATGCTTGGGCTGCATACACTCGTAAGTCATTTGGAATGCTCGCTAATTATCTCTTGTTAACCACTATTGACACAATTGGACTTTTAAGGATGGTATTATGAACAAAAGCTATACTGTATACGTTGAAGAAGACGAGAACGGAAATCAGGTTCTCCCTCTACCGCAAGAAATGCTTAAGGAAACCGGTTGGCAAGAAGGTGACACACTTCAATGGCACGATAATAAAGACGGTACATTTAGTCTTACTAAGAAAGAAGTAGAGATGGAATGGGTATTGGTTGATGCAGTAAGTATGTTTCGTATGCGCTATATGGTTGAAGTACCGAAAGGCCATAAGGAATACGCACTTGATACTGTTGTCTGTGAAAATGCTAAAGAATTTAGTCAAGAGCACATTGGACAAGAAATTGTCTCTCATCGAGTAGTTTCATTGGATGAAGCTCTTAAAATATGCGATGAAGACAATAGCTACTGTGCTTCTTGGACAGATGACAAGAAAGTAGAAGTTTTTTTTACTAAAGATGGTGAAAAGGTTGAACTGTAATGAACACTGAAGCAGTAAACGGTAAGGTATATTTTGCCCGATTTACTAACAAGACAACTAAACAACTTTTTTACAAGTTCGGTCATACCAGAAATTATGATGCAATGGATCGTTTTACCCATGATCCTGATCAGTATAAAAACTGGGATATTAAGATTATGTGTACCGTATACGGTCCTATTGATCAAATGATTGGTATTGAAGAGGCACTTAAAGCAATCTATCCTAAAAATTTATGGATTGACGAAAAGATCTCTGGAGTAACAGAAATTGTTGAGTTTAAAGACGCTACTAATGTAAAGCATATTATTGAATCGTTTAAACGTCTTAGTACTAGATATTATCAAATGCGAGAAAGAGAACGTGTTAAAGAAGAAATTAGATATGCTTACGAGGGCGTAAAATGACAGCAATGATCGCACACGAGGCACCAATTAGTATCTTTAAACTAGTACAAGGCATTACGGATTATGATTATGCACTTGTACATCTGTTTGAAGAGAATGAAGAGTATTGGGACTGTTTTAAAAACTTTAAGCGTACCAATAGAGAGGTTATCCTTGATAACTCTATCTTTGAACTTGGTGAGGCATTTAGTACGGATAAGTTTTATCCCTGGATCGAAAAGTTACTTCCGACATGGTATATTATTCCAGATAAACTTGAAGATGCCCAGACCACCGTCAAGAATGTTAAAGAGTGGCAACATGTTGCCGGGTGCAAGGCTATTGGAGTTGTACAAGGTAAGACTTATGAAGAGATGGTATGGTGTTATAAAGAAATTGAACCATTAGTTGATAAGGTAGCTATCTCATTTGACTACAGCTTCTTTGTTGAAGAAGATCGCTACGGTAAATTGCCTACTAAATTTCATTACTACATGCTTGGCCGTGACGATCTTATTCATCGTATGCTTACCGATGGTGTAATTAACGAAAACAAACCTCATCATCTCTTGGGATGCGGCCTACCTCAAGAGTTCAGTTCGTATCGCAGTTATAATTGGATCGATAGTATTGACACATCTAATCCAGTGGTAGCAGGAATAAAAGGTATCGAGTATAATGGTATTCATGGACTCGAAGACAAACCTTCAGTAAAACTATTTACATTGATTAATGAAAAAGTAGATGACAATACTTGCAGAACAATTAGAAAAAACATTAGCTGGTTCAGACAAATTGTCCGCGGTTAATTGGCTTGCTTTTTTTAGTCAGACTGGTACTGAAATAGTTGAGCTTTGTAGGCTTACAGGTTTAAAGCCTTCACTTATCGTCACTAATAATATTGACGAATCAAAGTATACTATTAATCCAGATATTAGGAAGCTTGGTACTGTAATGTATGCCAGGCATGATAAGCTAATGGAATATCTTATCTCAGGTAATTTGTACAAACCTGAGAATACAATTATTACATTACACGGTTACTTACGAATCTTACCGCCAGATGTATGCAATAAATTTAAAATTTATAACGGGCATCCTGGTGCTATCGATCTATACCCAGACCTAAAAGGTATTAATCCTCAAGAGAGAGCTTGGGAAAACAAAGAGAAATACAAGTTTATCGGTAGTGTAGTACATAGAGTAACACCAGGTGTTGACGAAGGAGAGATCATTAAGTCAGTACATTTAATTAATAGGTGTTATAATATTGATGAAATGTATAACTCTTTAAAAATGACCTCACTCACAGCATGGGGATTTGTTATTAAGGAACTTTTATGAGAATTGCAATTACTGGTGCTCAATCAGTCGGTAAAACTACACTACTCAATGCTCTAAGATCTGAGGTACTTTTTAAGGATTATGCTATATGTGACGAAGCAACTCGTCGTGTAAAGAGCTACGGTTTACCTATTAATGAAGACGGTAATGATATTACTCAACGTCTCATTATGAACGAACATATTGTTAATGCGTTTCTTTACCCAGATTCGTTAGCTGATCGAATTGCATTAGATGGTTTAGTTTATACTACTTATTTGTACAAGCATGCAAAGGTCAATCAGCTAACACTACAATATGCCAATCAGGTATTCGATAAGCTCTGGCCTCTCTACAATTTTGTATTTTATATTGAGCCTGAATTTGATGTTATTGACGATGGTACTCGTAGTATAGATGTTAACTTCCGTGATGAAATCGTTGATATCTTTAATACTACTATCGACAAAAAGAAATTAAGCTTGTTTCCGGTTAAAGGATCGGTGCGCAATAGAGTAAGTACTATCATGGATATTTTAGAGGGAAGATAATGAACGAACAAAATGAACTTAACAAACTAGTATCAGTACATCTAGGAAAGGCTGGAGATGGAACAGTCGTCAAACCGTATATCACGCCGGACGAAGTGGATAGTAGCTTGCTTGTTGCTGTCCCCCGTCATCTTAATCGTACTGCTTACGGTATTGATGACAATGACCTTCCTTTTGTTGGGGTTGACGCTTGGAACGGTTATGAGTTTTCAACTCTTCTTACTAATGGGTTCCCTGTTAGCGGATGGATCAAATTCACTTATCACTCTGATACTCCTAATATTGTCGAATCCAAGTCAGTTAAACTTTATCTGAATAGTTTTAACATGGCCAGGCTAATCGACTCATTAGATGACATGTATATAATTGAGGACATGATCCAGTTACATCTCTCTAACGCTGTAGGTGGTGAAGTTTCTGTTGCTATTGCTGTGGGAGACGTCGACACAGTCAGACCAATGACAGGTGACTTCATGTCACTAGAACGATATTGTAAAATTGAAAATATGGAGTTTAACCACTATAATGAAAGTGCCGATATTTTAGAAGTGGTACCAAGTATTGGCCGCTTTGAACGTTGGCGTTCAAATAGTCTTCGCTCAAACTGCCGTGTTACCAATCAACCGGATTGGGGTGATGTCTACATTCACATTAAAGGTAAAAAAGCTGTAACACCAGAATCTCTTTTAAAGTATATTGTAAGTATGCGCAGGGAGAATCATTTTCATGAAGAAATATGTGAATGTATATACAAGAGACTGCTGGACCTATTGCAACCAGAAGAGCTACTTGTAACATGTTTGTATACTCGTCGTGGTGGTATTGATATTAATCCTACCAGGGCATCTGACTTTGACGTACTATGGTCAAATACAAATATTGCTGACAGTTTTAATTTTTGCACAAAGACGTCTAGACAATAACATGCATCCTAGTGAATTGGACGAAAAGGGATATAGTGATGTCCCTATAGATAAAAATGTAGAGTCTGTTCGTAGACTATTGTTCCAGCGTATGTCTACCGGGTACAAGAAATACGGTGTAACTACAGAAAGAACCGATATTGATTTGATGGGGTGGCTACAGCATCTCCAAGAAGAACTTTTAGATGCAGCCGTTTATGTTGAAAGGTTAAAAGATGAACTTAGAACAAGCACTAGCAAAACTTCCTGATACAGATCAGAACGTTATCTCAGTTCTATCTGGCGGTCTTGACTCAACAGTATTAACGTATTTGCTCGTTGCAAAGTATGGTAAGGAAAGGGTATATGCTCTTTCATATAATTATGGTCAAAAGCAAAAGCGAGAACTAGATATGGCCAGTGCTACCTGTAACTGGCTAGGGGTAAAGCATAGAGTGCTAGATCTTAGCATTCTCGGTGAGATAGTAAAAGAGGTGTCAGCAAATATTCGCGGTACTAATATAGTAATGCCTACAATAAAAGATGTACTAGGTGACCCACAACCGAAGACATACGTACCGTTTAGAAATATGATTCTCAATTCACTTGCTTTTTCTTTTGCTGAATCAAATAAAGCAAGTCATATTTTTACCGGTCTACAAGTTCATGATGAGTATGGATATTGGGACACCACTCAACGCTTTGTAGATGCTATGAATGCTGTAGCTGATCAGAACCGCTCCCATAAAGCTCGTATGGAAGCACCATTTAGTCAGCTTTCTAAGTACGATGAGATTAAAATTGCCCAAGAGCTTGGTGGTGTTATGTTTGAATATACCCTTACATGCTATAATCCTGATGAGGAGGGTAGGAGTTGTGGTAAGTGTCCGTCGTGTAGTGAACGTATTGCTAACTTCGCCAAAGCCGGCGTTAAGGATCCTATTCCTTACAGTGTAAATATCCCTTGGGAAAAGTTGATTAAGTAATGTGCGCTATCGTTGGAAGTTTTGATTATAATAAGCTACTTGAACTTATAGTGCTCAATAGCTATAGAGGTAGTCATTCTTACTCATTCTCTACTATTGACCCATCAACTGGTAAGTTAGAAGTTAAAATAAAACAGCTCGGTGCCTTCCAGCCTGGAAGAACTGATTGTCAACTACCTGAAGGCCATTATGGTGTTGTACACATTCAAGCACCTACAACTGATGCAAAACGTATTGAAGATATACACCCTGCCAGAGATGGTAATACTTTACTCTGGCATAATGGTATTATAAAGTCCTATTATGTTAAGACTCTTCAAGCATTATACGGTCAAGATACTAGCTGGGATACGGAACTGCTACTACGAGCTATCAACAATAGTCGCGATGAGCTTTTCGGGATGGACGGATCTTTTAGTTGTCTTTGGTATGCTGATTTTAGAGCTTACCTTTTTAGGAACGATATTAGCCCTATGTTTTATGATGATCAGTTAAACATATCGTCTACTAGATTTAATAATAGTATGGCAACAGATGCTGGAGCAATTCATCAAATTGATTTTGCAAATAGATCACTATACAATACAGGATTCATTTTTAGCACAGTAGATAACCCATATTACCTCGGAGAAGAAATTTAATGAAACACATTCTAGGACCGAATTCTAGATCTACTCTTTCAAATATACAGGAAGGAGATAGTCAGCCTAATGCCGTTGACCTCCGCCTGGGAAAGATCTTTAAAATAAAAGATGATTTATTTCAGATCTCAAATGAAGAGAAGAGACATCGCGGCACTGACTATGAAATGAAGCCAGATTTTAATGGTTACTATACTCTAGAGCCTGGTCATTATGAAGTAGTAATGGAGAATATTATCCATGTCGGCGAGAGCGAGGCCGGCTGGGTAATTACTAGAAGCACTCTTAATCGTAACGGTCTCTTTCTTACATCAGGTCTTTATGATAGCGGGTATCATGGAGTTATGGCTGCCGTACTCCACGTAACTATAGGAGTGGCAAGAATTAAGAAAGGAACGCGCATAGGACAATATCTGAGCTTTGATTCTGAGTCATTAAGCTCGTACAATGGCGACTATGGTATTAATAAACAACATGATCAGAAATATGGAGTAAAACAGTGAAGATTGAAATTAGTATTGACGAGCTACGTAAGAAAAAGCTATTTCTTGCCACCCCTATGTATGGTGGCCAATGTGCAGGAATGTATACTAAATCTATTGCCGATCTTTCGGCTTTATTTGCAAAGTATCAGATCCCTCTCCAGCTCTACTATTTGTTTAACGAGTCATTAATTACACGCGCCCGTAATTACTGCGTTGATGAGTTTCTTCGTTCAGATGCAACACATTTAATGTTTATCGATAGCGATATCGGATTTAATCCGCATGATGTTGTAGCTATGCTTGCCCTTATGTCTGATGAAGCCCCTTACGATGTTCTCGGTGGGCCATACCCAAAGAAATGCATCTCATGGGAGAAGATCAAACAGGCCGTTGATAAAGGTGCAGCCGATGAGAATCCTAACGATCTAGAAAAGTACGTTGGGGACTATGTATTTAATCCTAAATCCGGTCAGTCTGAAATTCCTCTTGGTGAACCGGTTGAAGTACTTGAACTAGGTACAGGCTTTATGATGATTCGTCGTAACGTTTTTGATCGTTACAAACAGGCCTACCCTCATCTGAGCTACAAACCCGATCATGTACGTACAGAGGCATTTGACGGTTCACGTGAGATTCATGCTTTCTTCGATTGTGTTGTAGATCGTGGTTATGGTGATGAGGCACTCCATCAGCTACTCAATGATGTTGCCAGCGGTAAGGATGGATTGCAAGATCGTGCCAAAGAAATGGTTAAGATGAAAGAAGGTGCTTCCAAGCGTTACTTGTCAGAAGACTACATGTTCTGCTACAATGTAGCTAAGATGGGTGGACGTGGCTATCTTTGCCCTTGGATGAAACTACAGCACGTTGGTAGTTATATCTTTGGCGGTAGCTTGGTTGACCTTGCAACAATTGGTGCATCAGCTACAGCTGATGTAAGTAAGATCAAACGTAAAGGTAATAAATGAAACTCGAAGGACGTACTCTTCAGATTCTGAAGAACTTTGCTTCAATTAATCCATCATTACAGTTCAAGCAAGGTAGTTTTATTACTACCATTTCACCGAATAAAACAATGATGGCAAAGGCATCCATTAAGGAACACATTCCTCATACGTTTGCCATTTACGACCTATCAAGATTTCTAGGCGTGCTTTCTTTGTTTGAATCCCCTACACTTATTCTTGAAGATAAGTTTTTAACTGTAAATGGTTCCGGTAGACGTGTACAGTATACGTATGCCGATCCTAAACTTATTGTTACTCCTGGTGATAAAGAAGTGAAGATCCCCAGCACTGATATTCAGTTTGACCTTAAGGCCGAAGTCCTACAGAGTGTTCTAAAAGCTATGGGGGTATTAGGATTACCTGAAATTGCCGTTACCGGTGAAGATGGTATTATGTCCGTACAAGCCATTGACTCAAAGAACCCATCAAGTGATAAGTTTAGCGTTGAGGTTGGAACTACAAACGCCACTTTCAAGATGATATTCTTATCTGAAAATATTAAAATGCTTGGTGACGATTATAAAGTATCCATCTCTTCAAAAGGTATCGCTCACTTTAAAGGTAGTGATGTAGAGTATTGGATTGCTACAGAGAGTTCAAGCACTTATAAGGAAGGTAATGACTGATAGAAAACTTTGGGTTGAAGAATATCGGCCACGTTGTATTGAGCATGTAGTACTACCGACCGAGCTTGCAACCATCTTTAATCAATTTGTTAAAGATGGTTTTGTACCCAATCTATTGCTTTGTGGTCGAGCCGGTATTGGTAAGACTACTGTAGCACGGGCTTTGCTTGAGGAGCTAGGCTGCGATTATATAGTTATTAACGGTAGCCTTAATGGTAACATTGACACACTTAGAAATGAGATCAGAACATTTGCCTCTTCTGTATCATTATCTGGAGGTCGCAAGTATGTAATTCTTGATGAGGCTGACTATCTTAATCCTAACAGTACACAGCCAGCTCTTCGTAACTTCATGGAAGAATATAGTAAAAACTGTGGTTTCATTCTTACATGCAACTTTAAAAATCGAATTATTGAGCCTCTGCACTCTCGTTGCAGCGTAATAGAGTTTAAAATTGCTAAAGAAGAACGCCAGCAGCTTGCTTCGTGGCTATTTAAGCGTGTATGCGGTATTTTAGATACAGAAAATGTCACATATGAACCAAAGGCTGTAGCTGGAGTCATAACAAAGTTCTTTCCTGATTTTAGGCGTACACTTAACGAGCTTCAACGTTATGCTGCTACTGGTGCTATTGATTCAGGTATTCTCGCTAATAAAAAAGAAGAGACATTTAAGGAGCTGTTTGAATATATTAAGACAAAAAACTTCACAAACGTTCGTAAATGGGTAGGTGAAAACTCCGATGTAGATTCAGCCGTGTTCTTCAGAACACTTTACGATTCATTATCTGACCAGCTTAAACCATCAAGTATTCCACAGCTAGTTCTTACATTGGCTGATTATCAATATAAGGCCGCTTTCGTAGCTGACCCAGAAATTAATATTACAGCATGTCTGGCTGAGATCATGGTAGCAGCAGAATTTAAATGAATCCCTTCGATTACGTTAACTCTATCAATACCACAAAGAAGAACTTAATGCGTGGTACTGAGAATGATGAACTTATGGAGAGAGAGTATATACCTTATGTCGTAAATAAGTCTCTCTCATATTTTACCGACACCTTATTATTTGCAAATGAAATAAACAGGCACGGTTTTATTGATAATAAAATGCAATACGAGTACCTGTTACATAGCGTAAGACAGGGCAAACGTTTCTCAAAATGGTCAAAAAAAGATAGTAGTGAAGTAATTGATAGTATTTCAAGATACTATCAAGTTAATAAGAGGCGTGCTGAAGAGTACGCCTCTATTCTTACTCAAGAACAAAAAGACGAAATTCTGGAAAAGACTCGAGATTTATAAATATTGTTGTCATTGGAACAATAATTATAAAAAATCATGTCTATTTTAGAAACACTAGTTGAAGTGACCTTAAAGGAAGAAGACGACTTTTTAAAAGTTCGTGAAACACTTACTAGAATAGGTGTTGCTTCTAAAAAAAATAAAACACTTTATCAATCTTGCCACATTTTACACAAACAAGGCAAGTACTATATTGTTCATTTTAAAGAGCTGTTTGCCCTTGATGGGAAGCCTACTGATTTTACGGACGAAGACCGGGGGCGAAGAAACGCAGTTGCTAACCTTATGGCTGAATGGGGTCTAGTTACTATTGTTAACGCTAAAAAAACACAGGATCCTCTAGCTCCTATTTCACAAATAAAAATCCTTCCCTATAAAGAGAAGGATGAATGGGAACTAGTAGTTAAGTATAATATTGGTAAAGTTTGGGTTAAGTAACTCTTGCTGGTACAAGGTTATCTCTAAATATTTCCCAGGCTTTCTCCCAGGACCAACGCATGCTTCCTTGATGTACTTTATTCCGATCGAGCTCAAGCGCGTTTGTTATTGCCCTGTTTATATCAAAGTCAAGACAACCGGTAACACCTTCTTCAACAACATCTAGTGGACCTTGTACAGGATATGCTGCTACAGGAGTACCACAAGCCATGGCTTCTATCATAACTAGACCAAACGTTTCCCATTTGCTTGGGAATACAAAAACGTCGGCTAGGTTATAGTATGCTGCTAATTCTAATCCAGTCTTATAACCTACGAATTCAACATCAGGATACTTACTTTCGTAGTATTCCCGCATAGGTCCATCTCCTACCATTATTTTTTTACTGTTAGGATAATCTAACTTAAAAAAATCTTCTAAATTTTTCTCTTTACTTACTCTACTTACACATACAAGAACGGTACCTTTATGTGGAATAGCGTCAGGGTAGAATATATTTCTATCTACTCCTCTAGTCCAAGAAATAATTTCTCCGTCAAAACCATTATTTTTTAATTGCTTGACCATGCTATCGGTTGTAGTAAGTACTTTACCGCTATGTTTGTGAAACCAACGAATTAAAGGCCAAGTAAGAGTTTCAGGTACTCCAAATAACTTTCTAATTCCTTCCGGAAATTTAGTATGGTAAGCAGTATTGTAGCGATAACCGTGTTTGTCAAGATATTGTCTAGCACACAGACCCAGAGGACCTTCGGTGGCGATATGGATATGATCCGGAGATATCTCCTCAATCGCCTGGCCGATTTTCCAGGGAAAGGCAATCTTGAGTTCGTTGTAGCGAGGGCAATCAACATAGCTGAACCGCCCGGGATCAATATAAACAATACGATAATTGTCGAAAATCGCCACAGCCTCAATATTTTTGTAGGTCGTAACGACACCATTGATCTGATCCTGTAAGTTATCCGTGATTATTAATATTGTCTTCATCTTTATCTTTTGTCCATGTTACAATTTCCCACTTACCATCATGATGCTCAACTAATGCAGTCATAGACTCCACCCAATCACCATCATTCATGTATACGACATCATTTATGATTTTAATTTCAGCATGATGTATGTGACCACAAATAACTCCATCGTACCCACGTTTTTTACAATACTCTGCTATATTTTTTTCAAATTGAAAAATAAAGTTTACTGCTTTCTTTACTCTATGTTTAAGAAATTTAGATAAGCTCCAATATCCAAACCCAAGACGATGACGTATCCAGTTAAATCTACTGTTAATAGAAAGTACAACATCATATGCATTATTACCTAGAAAGCTAATCCATGGTGCTAGCCTGGTAATACCATCAAATAAGTCACCGTGTACAACAAGATAATGTTTTCCATCAACTCCAATATGCTGGGTCATGTTGCAGATTTCTACTCTTCCAAAACTAGCTGCATAAGGAATCATAGGACGAAGAAACTCATCATGATTGCCTGCAATATAAACTATTCTTGTTCCTTTCTTAGAACAATTTAATATTCTACGAACAACATTTGTATGGCTTTGTTTCCAGCGCAGTTTGTTTTGTTGAATCTTCCATGCATCGATAATATCACCGACTAGATAAAGCGTTTCACATGTATTGTTTTTTAAAAAATTACTAAGCTGATTGGCTTTGCAATCATTAGTTCCTAAATGTACATCAGATATAAAAATAGTTCTATACTTCTTAGAGTTCATTACATACTGCATCCATTAGTCATACAAAAAGAAAAAAATTGATAGAAAAGATATATCGCACCAGTTAATATTAAAACAGCTATAACAATACCGAACGCCAGCTCAGTAAATTCTTTCATTTCTCGTTTTCGTCTATTTTCTAACTCTTTTAGTTTTCTAGCCTCTCTTGCTGCTTCAAGCTCCATCTGTTGGGCTCTTGCTTTTATTTTATTCCAGACGTCAATTTTACCTGAAATAATAAACAGCATTTGAAGTTCTTTTTCAAATTGCTTGGTCTGCTCTAATGCCATTTCAATTTCAATTGCAGCAGCCATTGCCGACTTATTACCACTCAACTTAGCCTCCACTGCTGCCTTTGTAGCAGTGTTCTTTGCATCAAAGTATTTACCTAAAGCCGGACCTAGAGATGCAACATCATCTACTGTCTTCTGTACCTTTTTTATAAAAGATACAGCTGCTTGTATACCGGCTAGTGCGGTAATTGGATCTATCATATTAATTAGCTAGTGGGTTGTCAAGTGCCTTTTTAATCTTATCATCCACTTCACGGCGAATAGTTCTTACTTCAGCATTAGTATCTCTTTCAATACGATTAACTCTTTCATTTACATTTTGAACTGTTGAGTCAACTTGCTTTTGCATTTCACGTACTTGAGCCTCAGCACTTCGACGTATTTCTTTAATTTCTTGGTTCATGTCTTTTCGTATTGCTGCAACTTCTTTTTCAATATCACGCTGTCCTAACTTGGCAGCTCTTTCAACATTATCAAGAACATTTTCTGTTCTACGTATATCACCTTTTAAGTTAGTATTAATATCACGAGTATATTCAACACCCTTTTCAAGATTTTGTTCAAGTACAACTATTCGCTTTTCATATTCACTAAAATCAGGAGCAACATACTCAGCAATTTTCTTTTTCATTCCCATATAATCTTTATAGGTTTCAAACACTCCATACATTCCGCCTATTACAGAAGATACAATACCGAATGCAATCATGAGCTTGGCCGGAGTAAATTCATATCCTCCAATGCTTATTACTGTATCCTTACTTGCATACTTCTTAGTAGCAGCCTCTAACTTATCTACTTCTTTATTAATATCTTTAATTTCTGTATTGCTCATTTACCATCTCCCTATGGATTCTATCTGATCGTTGACTTAAAGCTCTTTGCGCTCTCATATTATCATTCATGGTAACGCGTCTATAAATATCTTCGAATTTATAGAATTGCACATCAGGTATCACTGCTGTTGTATAACTACTAAATCCCGGAACGTTTGACATTGAAGATATTGCATCATCTTGTTTTTTTTGTTCCTCGGTTTTTTGAGCAGTTGTTACGGCTCTTTGAACTACGGCCGTTCTTATTTCTTGTCTTGCTGTTTGTTGTTGCGATGATTGTCTTTGCTGTCTTGGTTGTGGTTGTGACATACTCGTTAGAGTTTGTGTTGATTGCACTGATTGAGAAGCTTGTGGTTTTGTTTCAGCATTGGATGCTAATGCTTGGTTAACAATAGGATCACTCACTATTTTAGTGGATACTAATTCTTTTACTGGATCACTATTTGTAATAGTAGTAACCGCTGATTCAACAACTACTTTAATTGCTTGATATCCTTTGCATGATGGACTTGATTGAGGATTGGCCGAGCATGCATCAGCTGCAAGCTTATTTCTATAAGCTATTTCATACCCTGGACATTGAGGGCTATAAAGAGCACTTACATTACATTGCTGGGTAAGATAGGCAGCTTGATAACCCGGGCATTGATTACTAAAGAGTTGGGTTATATTGCACTGCTGGGTGAGATAAGCTTGTTGATAACCTGGGCATTGGTTACTATACAATTGAGAAATACCACATTGTTGAGAAAGATATGCACTACCATACCCTGTACATTTACTATTATACAGCGGGTTTAAGTTACACTGTTGGGTAAAATAAGCTGCTTCGTATCCTGGACACTTTGTATTATACAGCTGATTTGCATTACATTGTTGTGTAAGATATGCTGCTTCATACCCCGGACACTGAGGGCTGTATAGTTGAGATGAATTACATTGCTGGGTAAGATATGCTGCTTGATAGCCTGGGCATTGGTTACTAAACAACGGGTTAACTGAACACTGCTGATTTAAATAAGCAGTTCCGAAGCCAGGGCATGCAGTATTGTATAATGGATTTAAACTACATTGTTGATTAAAATAAGCCTGCTCATAACCTTCACATGTAGGTGACGATAAAGGGTTAGCACCGCAAATATCGACAGAATATCTCAGGCGCACATCTATATTGTTTATTTCTGGACCATAGTATCCAGCCCAGTATCCACTATCTCTACTCGACATTGAAACTGAAAGATTACCCATAGAGGCAAGACTGTACTTCTGTCTGTAGTCCTCCGTTCCTGAGAATCTTGTCCAATCGTTTATTCTTTTACTATAATCATAATGCTTTTGTTCAACTATGTTCTTGTTAGTACTATCATATTGTCTTATGGTAATAATAAACGGATCATATTCAGGAAACTGAACAGAGCCTGCATTAGCGTTTTTTATAGTCCAGCCATATTGATAGCCTCTGACCTGAACCCCAGTACCTTCAAGAGCTTTATTAACAGCTATATTTTGTTCAAGAACGTTTCCTCCATAACTAAAAAGAATAGCTCCATCTGCCGAACGCTGAACAGGGCAAGGACCTCCAGAGGTACCTCCCCAAATCATACCGTTATGCTGAGTTAAACAACCCTGCCAACCATTAGGAACTATAAGGTTTGGGGTTGTTTTAACTTCTTGAGCATTAGAGAAGGGCGAGAAGAAGAAGCAGAACGCCAAGGCCAGCAGATATTTTTTGCCAGAAGCTTTCATTGCTATTCTCTTTCATTGCTACAGGTTTTCTATCAGGATTGGCTTCCCAAATTTCTTTAGCCTCCTGTCCAATTTTTCCATCTACAGGACAAGGAGTTCCAGCATTCATCATGGCAGTAAATACTCTATCATCTTGACAGAGAGTAGCTACGGCAGCCACCTTCATACCCATATCAAAAAGGTTTTTAGCAAGCTTGAGACGTTCGCAATTTAGATCGCGAATCATTGTGCCACCGGAAATTCCTAAAATTTGGGTCTGAACTGCCCCTGACACACCAACAGTACATAAATCATTATTGATTACTGTAAAGGATGGAGAAACGGCCGATGGCGGAGGTGATTTAACAGTAGTTTCACTAGTTGATGAACTTGTTGAATTAACAGTGCTTTTACTTGTCGAATCAGTTATGATTGGTTCAGTTTGAGCCAATGCTAATGACGAAAACATAACAAAAAGCACCATCATTGGTAGCTTTTTGATCATTTTTGTTTCCCTTCATGGTTACAAACCTATTTATAGTTGCCTTTAAGTTGAGAGTAATTTATAATGTAGTGAAGGAGAAGATTATGAAAATTCAAGTTGTTAGCGATTTGCACTTAGAGTTCGGTCCAATTTCTATTGAGAACGCCGGGGATACAGATGTGCTTATCCTTTCTGGAGATATTTGTGTGGCAAAAGATCTAAGTGATCGGGACACATTAAATGTTATGGGTGAGCATAACAAATCTAATAGCTATCATCGGTTTTTTCAGGAATGTTGTGAGAGGTTTCTACGTGTGATTTACGTTATGGGTAATCACGAGCACTACCATGGTGATTTTAATACCTCCGCTAAAATTATTGAAGAAAAACTAGGTTATCTTAATAATCTTTATTTTCTTGATAAAAAAACAATCGTAATAGATGATGTGCTATTCATTGGCGGTACTCTGTGGACTGATATGAACAAGGAAGATCCTATTACACTTACTCGTATAAGCCATATGATGAACGACTACCGAATCGTTGAAGATTCAGGTAACATGGTTTCATATAAAACTTACCCTGACGGTGACGACGGACCTGTTAAGTTTAAAGAGAGACCGTCTGCCTTTTCTCCTGTCACATCTGTACTTGATCACAAAGCAATGCTACAATGTATTAAAGAAGTACTTAGTATTACTGGGCCTGATAAGAAGGTAGTTATTGTAGGTCACCATGCACCGTGTAAAGCTTCAATCAAGCCCAAATATAGAGGTGATCACATTGTAAATGGAGCATATAGCTCTGATCTAAGTGAGATTATGCTGGATAATCCATGTATTAAACTATGGACTCACGGTCATACTCATGATTCGTTTGACTATATGGTTGGATCTACTCGTATTTTTTGTAACCCTCGTGGATATTACAACTACGAAGAAAATCCAATGTTTGATCCAAATATCGTGTTGGAAGTATAATGGACTCTATCATCTACGCTAATTGGGATGTTCGTTTTTTGGAGCTCGCCCAGCATGTATCAGGCTGGTCTAAAGATCCAAACACGAAAGTTGGTGCTGTGATTGTCAATGAGCAGCACCAAGTATTAAGTATTGGTTATAACGGATTCCCACGCGGTGTAGAGGATAGAGTTTCAAGATATAGTGACAGGGAAACTAAATTGCTTTTCGTAGCCCATGCCGAGCGTAATGCTCTTGATAATGCTTTTGTGGACGTTCGCGGGGCTACACTTTATTCTTCTCTTTGCCCATGTAATGAATGTGCTAAAAGTATTATTCAAAAAGGCATAAAAAGAGTTGTATCTAAGACTCCCTTTCCAGACAAATATAAACTATTTAAAATGCACATTACAACACAAATGTTTAAAGAGGCCGATGTAAATCTTACATTGGTGTAATAGGTAAATACAATCATATACATATCGTTTATTAACGATTTCTATAATAAATATTTTTATTTGGAGTAAGTATGAGTACTGAACAATTTGATGTATATGTTTGCGGTGTTTGTGGGCATGAACATAATGAAGAAACTGATGGTAGATTTGAAGATCTTCCAAAATACTATTTGTGCCCAGAATGTGGTTGCCACAAAGATGAGTACACCAAGGTATAAATAAGTTTATCCTCGGTATGGGATATGGCAGGGGATGCGACCTACACCATAAGTTAAAACGCATATTACTACGCCGTAAGGGTAGTTATTTTTTTAAACTCGCTTAACAAGGAGAAAATATGACTTACATTAAAGATGTATTCGGACGTGATATTTTTAAGGACTTTGACAAATTCTACGTTGGATTTGACGATCAGTTCAATAAATTGGCCAAGATCCATGACGATCTAACCAAAAATATTCCTAACTATCCCCCATATAATATTAAAAAAACAGGCGAAAATACTTATGTAATTGAGCTTGCTGTTGCCGGTTTTGGTAGACAGGATATTGAGATCGAGCTTGCTGATGGTAAGATGACCATTAAAGGTAAGACTGCTAATGTTGATGAAGGAGTCGGCTATCTGTTTAAGGGTATCGCCGATCGCGCCTTTACTCGCACCTTTGCTCTAGAGGACCAGATTGAAGTAAAAGAAGCAGAAATGCTTAACGGTATGCTTCGTGTATTTCTTGAACGTATTATCCCCGAGCATAAAAAGCCAAAGAAAGTAGAAGTTAAAGACAAAGAGACAAAAACTTCTAAACAATTACTGACTGAAGGTTCACAAGACTAATGTCAGAGCCCGCTACTGCGGGCTTTTTTATCTCAAAAGGACTATTATGGAAAATACTTTAAGTTTGTTCTCTCTTTCCTTCTCTAATAAACTAAGTGAGTTTTGGAGTTGGGCAAAAGAGACTTTTAAATCAGAATACTACTCTGAAATTGAAAACTATCTTGCTCAATCTTCTGATATTGGCGATTTAGAGCATAGAATGAAACTTCTTCGTCAGAGAGGTGTTCTATGATTAATTACATTAAACTTTTTTTTATAGGTATATACGAAGGGATTGCTGAAGCAAAAAAAGCTAAAGCAAAAATGCTACTTAGAGGGTATAAATAATTTAAACTCTGAGGTTAGCATGTACGCATTTAAAAAATTTATAGTAATTGCAGAAGCTAGATCTACCGGATGCCCTCTGGCTACATACGACATTGATACTAACCTAGCAAATCGTCAAAAAGCTATTGATGAGTACATGTACGGACCTGCTAACCCAGAGGTTCCAGGTAATTACTGGAAGGAAATGTCTAGCGTTTTTAAGGTTGATGAAAAAACTGCTAAGACAATGATGTGTGGCAATTGCGGTGCATTTGATATTTCTGACAAAATGCGCGAATGTATTAGTAATGGTATAAAGGGAGATGAAACCGGTGTTGATGCGCATTCTACTATTAATGTTGCTGATATTGGCTACTGTAACTTCCTGCATTTCAAATGTGCGGGGACTAGGTCATGTAAAGCCTGGGTTACAGGAGGACCGGTGGATAACAAAGATAGAACAGAGTAAGTAATGTTTAATCGGTTAAATTACCGTTTGGTTTCTGATCCTGTCTGTTCTTTGCCTGCCGATGTTACTTGTCAAGATTTTAAATATTATGACATAGATGGGTTTGAACTTAATAAAGCCGAACAGAAGTATTACCTAGCTAACGGCTTTACTCTCAGCGATTGTCTTAATCATATATGTTGGCAGGATGATTGGTTCTCATTAGATCACCCTAATTTAATTCTTGATCATAGTCTTGTTCTTACAAGAGCATCGTTCTCCGGAGAGGCTTTAGATCAAATAAAGAAATTTAAAAGTCAGACTCCATATGCTGATTATTTAATAAGAACTCATCAAAAGTGGGGCTTTGATTTTGCTCTTGATGCCCTGGACTCTAACAACGAAATTATAGAAGTAATTCACATCGAGTTTGACAGTAAAGACTACGAGAAGTTTTTTGTTCATCTGGTTTCATTTGAGAAAATAATTTATAATGTTGACTGGATGGATGCCGCACGTAGAATTGAGAAGTCAAAGGATAAATGGATTCATCTCAAGGGATTTGAACAAAACCATTGGAAAGCTAACTTTCTAATCGGCTGGAAACAAGCAGAGTACACTCTTAAATCTATATAATGTCAAAATTCTACACTAATGTCTACCTCAACAGAGGTGAGATATTGCTTAGAGGCTATGAGAATGGTGAGCGTGTTCAGCACGCTATTCCTTATAGACCTTATCTGTTCGTCACCTCACGAGTAAAAAATACAGAATATCGTACACTTAAAGGCACCCCTGTCGATAAGGTCGAATTCGGTTCTATTTACGAGGCACGTGACTATATTAAACGCTACAAAGATGTGGATGGGCTAGAAATATATGGACTTACTAATTTTGTTTACACTTTTATACATGATCACTACCCAGGGACCATTGACTACGATCCATCCGTTATATCTGTGGTTTCACTCGATATTGAGACAGAAGCAACAGGCGGTTTCCCAAACATAGAAACAGCCGATAAACCCATAACTGCTATCACGATTAGTAAGCGTGGTAAGATGGTGGTGTTTGGCTGTAAAGATTTTACAATACCAAAAGATCAAGAAGAAAACATCACCTATCTTAAGTGTAAGGATGAAGCTGATCTCCTTGATAAGTTTATTAAAGTGTGGCGTTCAAAGCAATTTGTACCTGACGTGCTGACTGGATGGAACGTCGAGTTTTTTGACATGCCATACATCATCAATCGAATTACTCGCATACTCGGTAATGAGTCGGCCAAGCGTCTTTCACCATGGGGATTGCTTTCGTCTCGTGAAGTAGAAATTGCCGGTCGCAACTATGTAATTCCTGAGATCGTTGGATTAACTATCCTTGACTACATGCAGCTTTATAAGAAGTTCTCCTTTACAATGCAAGAGAGCTACAAGCTTGATCATATTGCAAGTGTGGTACTCGGTGATAGGAAGGTTGATTATAAAGATGAAGGTTATGAGTCATTAGATGACTTATATCAACGTAATTACCAGCGATATATCGAATATAATATTCAGGATACTCGTCTTATCGATCGAATGGAGGACAAGCTTAAGTTTATTGAGCAAGTTTTTGCATTGGCATATGACGGTAAGATTAACTATCTCGATACATTTACATCTGTCCGTTCTTGGGACATGTATATTCATAATGAGTTACTTTCGAAAAAGATTGTAATTCCTCAATTTGATCCTAGTGATCGTGTTAAGGACGAACCTATCGAGGGAGGGTTTGTTAAGGAGCCTATTCCAGGCATGTACAAGTGGGTGGTGTCATTTGACCTTAACAGTCTGTACCCTCACCTTATCATGCAGTATAACATTAGTCCGGAGACGTATGTTGGTATGATCTCCTCACTTAATGTTAAAGAAGGTGTTGATAAAATTCTTAACGGTGCATTAAAAGATCCTGCCATTCGTAATGAACTTATTGCTCAAAACGTAGCAATTGCTGCGACCGGGTGCATGTTCGATAAGGATTACAGAGGGTTCCTACCTGAGATGATGCAGCGGCTGTATGACGATCGTGTACGCTATAAACAGCAGATGCTTGAGGCTAAACGTAAGTATGAGAAGGATCCAAGTTACGAACTAGAGAAAGAGATTGCACGCTGTCATAATATGCAGCTTGCCAAGAAAATTCAGCTTAATTCAGTTTACGGTGCCCTTGGCAATCGTTACTTTAGATGGTATGACCCACGTTATGCTGAGTCCATTACTAAGTCCGGTCAGCTTTCCATCCGATGGATGGAAAAGAAAATGAACGAACGACTTAACAGTATACTTAAGACAGATAAGGTAGATTATGTTATTGCCTGCGATACAGACTCTATGTATATTAACTTAGAGAAGTTCGTAGAAGTCACATATCCAGGCCATAACGTTCAAGATACTGTAAAGTATCTTGATAAAGTATGTGAAGAGTACTTCGAGCCCTTTATCGATAAATGCTATGATGAGCTTTCGGAGTACGTTAACGCATTTGATCAGAAGATGAAGATGAAGCGCGAGGCCATTGCCGATAAAGGCATCTGGACGGCTAAAAAGCGTTACATTCTTCATGTTTATAATAATGAAGGAGTTCAGTATACCGAGCCCAAGCTCAAGATTGCCGGTATCGAGGCTGTAAGAAGCTCAACTCCAGCTGTCGTACGTGATACGATTAAGAAAACCCTTACTATGATCATGACTAATACTGAGGACGAGCTTATTGATTTTATTACTTCTGAACGTGATAGGTTTAAATCTTTAAAGTTTGAGGATGTAGCTTTTCCTAGAGGATGTAAAGAGTTAGAGAAGTGGATGGATAACAGTTCTAGTAATATGCTCTATAAGAAAGGTTGCCCTATTCACGTTAAGGGCGCTATCATATATAATTATTTGCTTAAAGAAAAAGGTCTCTCAGATAAGTACGAAGCCGTCCATCGCGGTGAAAAAATTAAATTCTGCTATCTGCGCACACCTAATATTCTAGGTGAGCATGTCATTAGTACTCCTGGTACTCTGCCACCTGAACTTGAACTAGATTCTGTTATTGATTACGATACTCAGTTCGAGAAGGCCTTTCTTGATCCTATTAAAACCATCCTCGATGTCATAGGATGGAAAACCGAACGTCGAAACACATTAGAGAGCTTTTTCTCATGAAAATAAACTTAGATGACGCTTTTGATGATTTTGGCTTTTCTGCCGTTAGTGAGGCCGAGCTTTTCGCCCATGAAAAAAAATTAACCGAGGACTACAAAGCTAAAGCTAAGGAATTAGAGCAAGTTGAACTTACTTACAAAGGTAAACTTGAACAACTCTATAAAGCTATAATGCCATTACTTAACAATCTAGCTGCTAACCCGGATAAGGAATACATTCATTGGCCTAACAGAAGTGAAAAGGTTAAGGAATTTATGAATAAAGTTAACAAGATTGTCAAAGACGTTGATATTAAAAAATAACTATTTTATAATGTTAGGATAATATGAAAGACTTTGAAGTGCATAGTATTGGAACTTCTACTGAGCTTAGACTCTCTCGCGCACTTGCCAGTACAATAGAAGAAGTTTTACAACAATATGGCGAAGTAGTACCTTTAAATGTTTTAAAGGCCTACACCGAACTCAGCAACTTTTATAAAAAACAAATCGAGGTAGAACAATGAGTGATTTTTTTAGAGACTTAGTGAAAGCTATTAAGGATGAAGATACATCAATTGCTGCTGATGGTAACGGGTCGGCTGAGTTTAGTGGTTTTATTGATACCGGCAGTTACATTCTTAATGCTGCTCTCAGCGGTAGTCTCTACGGTGGGGTTCCAGACAATAAAGTTACTGCGTTTGCAGGAGAATCCGCTACTGGTAAAACGTTCTTTGTCATGGGTGTCGTCAAGTCTTTTATTGATTCGAACCCGACTGGTGGTGTTGTATATTACGATACAGAAGCTGCTGTAACCAAGCAGATGATGGAAGAGCGTGGTATCGATACCACTCGTGTAATTATTGCCGAACCTGATACAATTCAGAAGTTTAAGACTCATGCGCTCAAGATGATTGATGCATATGAAAAACAACCAGAAGACAAACGTCCTCCTATGATGTTTGTTCTTGATAGCTTGGGTATGCTTTCTACTTCAAAGGAGATGGAAGATAGTCTCGAAGGGAAAGATACAAGAGACATGACAAAGGCACAAATTATTAAAGCTGCCTTTCGAGTGTTGACCTTGAAACTTGCCAAGGTCAAAGTCCCTATGCTTGTAACCAATCATGTTTACGAGCTGGTCGGTTCATATGTTCCAACAAAGGAGTTAGGCGGTGGCACAGGTCTCAAGTACGCAGCTAGCACTATTGCTATGCTCACCAAAAAGAAAGAAAAAGATTCTACAGGGGAAATCGTCGGCAACATTATCAAAGTCCGAATGTACAAATCCCGTCTTTCCAAGGAGCATTCAACGGCAGAAGTGTTACTTACTTACGACAAAGGTCTTGACCGCTACTATGGATTGATTGAATTAGCAGAAAAATATAAAATCTTTAACAAGGTATCTACTCGTTATGAGCTACCTGACGGATCTAAGGTATTTGGTAAAAATATTCTACAGGATCCGGGTAAGTACTTTACTGAAGAAGTTATGAAACGTTTAGAAGAAGCAGCTAAAATGGAGTTCAGCTATGGTGCGGGAAGACCAAATTATCAAATCGATAATGAAGAGCTTGAAACTACGACCTCCGGAGGAGGAGATCCTGACTGAGTGGCCTACTTGGCCTTTTACTCGATTAACCCCAGCTCAAGTTGCTTACTTTGATCTCATGGAAAAAAAGAAAGCTGCTAATTCTACTAATCTTGACAACATTGAAGAAGCACCATTTTAATGGACACTTTTATTAATTTTTTGCTTCAAGCTATTATTAATGCTGTACTGGTTTATTTTGTTTTTTTCTTAATAGCTCAGAGTCTTCGTAATAGCATTGAAGAAGCGGTAAATAAACTTGGAAATAATAATCAAGGCAGCGAGCCCGTTGAAGCATATGTAGAGATTACGGAAAACAGTCTTTTACTTTATCGAAAAGACCGTAACGAGTTTATTGCACAAGGTAAAGACTTTAAAGAGCTTGAGGCGAATACGAAAAAGCGTTTTCCAGATTTAATTTTTAAACTGTCAGACGAAGAATATACTAAAGCAAAGGATTTTAAATGAATATTACTACTATTGTACTAGCAAACGGTGAAGAAATTGTTGGACGTTTTAAAGAAGAGACCGAAACATCTATTACTTTGGAAAAGCCAGTAAGGATTATTCTTAATCCTAAAGGTATTGCATTTGCTCCTACTTGCATTTCTATTAGTGATGCATCAGAATTTACTTTTAGTAAAGATCATGTCCTGTATAGTGGTAATACTCGTCATGAGATTGCTGATCACTATATCCAGGCTTCAACAGGTATTCAACTAACTAGCTCACTATGAAAGTATATTTTTCCAAATATCGTAATCACTGGCTCTCTCCATATACAATTCTTGAAAAAGTATTGTTTTGGAAAGACTGGGATAATATTGAGTATGATACTCCATGGGTAGAGAAATGGTCTGATAGACTCTTACCATTTTGCAATCTACTTAATAAGGTATTGGATAAAATCCACCCTCGCATTACATATGTAAAAATTGACAAGTATGATACATGGAATATGGATCATACTCTTAGTCTTATTATTCTTCCTATGCTTAAACAACTAAAGGAAACTAAACATGGTTCTCCTTTTGTTGATGATTCTGATGTACCAGAAGGAATAGGTCTGAGAAGTACAGAAGCCCCTCCTAAAGAGAATGATTACGATATTGATGGCAATCATCACAAGCGCTGGGATTGGGTGATGGATGAAATGATCTTTGCATTTGAACATAAAATTGATGATAGCTGGGAAGACCAGTTTCGCAAAGGTAATATTGATATTAAATGGGAAGAAGATGGAGAGAAATTTTTTAACTCGGTAACTAACAAGGAAGAAAAAGTCTATAAAATGACCAGAGGCCCTAACGATACCTACGAATGTGATTATGAAGGTATTGAAAAAATTAGCAAGCGCATGGATAATGGGTTTAGACTATTTGGTAAGTATTACCGAGGACTTTGGGACTGATGATTGAAAGACAAATTTTAGCAAGATTAATCTACGACGAAGAATTCTTACGTAAAACATTACCCTTTCTTAAAGAAGCATATTTTAATAACAAGACTGATCGTACAGTCTTTTTCTTTATTTCAGAGTATGTAAAGAAATACAACAACTGTCCGTCGAAAACAGCATTATTAGTTGAAGCTGATAAGGGTGAAGGTTACAACGAGGAAGAGCATGAACTGATTGTAGACTGCTTGAGCAAGCTCAAGGAAGATAATACTGACAGGCAATGGTTATTAGATCAAACGGAAAAGTTTTGTCAAGATCGTGCAATTTATAACGCTATCATGTCCTCTATTCAAATTTTGGATGGACGCGACAATAAGAATGACAAAGGTAACATACCACAAATATTAACAGATGCTCTTGCTGTCTCGTTTGACTCACATATAGGACATGACTTCCTGGAAGATTATGAAGAACGGTATGAGTACTACCATAGGAAAGAGGCGCGTATCCCGTTTGATTTAGAGTACTTTAATCGCATTACTAAAGGTGGATTACCAAACAAAACACTTAATGTGGCGTTGGCTGGTACTGGGGTAGGTAAGAGTCTGTTTATGTGTCATTGTGCTGCTGCCAATCTTTCTGCCGGTCATAATGTGCTATATGTTACTTTGGAAATGTCTGAAGAGAAAATTGCCGAACGTATTGATGCTAACTTACTTAATGTTCAGGTTGATGAACTGACTGTCCTTCCTAAAGACGCATATGAAAAAAAGGTTAATCGTGTAAAAGATAAGACCGTTGGTAAACTTATTATTAAAGAGTATCCAACAGCTTCAGCTGGTGCCAATCACATCAGACATTTACTTAATGAACTACGCATGAAACGTGGATTTTCACCGGACATCATATATGTTGACTACCTCAACATTTGTGCATCATCAAGACTTAAGTACGGTGCCAATGTAAACTCTTACACCTACGTCAAGTCTATTGCTGAGGAGATTCGTGGTCTGGCTGTAGAATATAACGTTCCTATCGTTACTGCTACACAAACAACTCGTTCAGGTTACAGTAACACCGATGTTGGACTAGAAGACACCTCTGAATCATTCGGTCTACCGGCGACAGCAGATCTAATGTTTGCATTAATATCATCAGAAGAGTTGCAAGACTTAGGTCAAATGATGGTCAAGCAGCTTAAAAACAGATATAATGATCCAGCTGTTCATCGTAAGTTTGTAATAGGGGTAGATAGATCAAAGATGAAATTATATGATGTAGAACAACATGCACAAGAGGACATCGTAGATGATACGCCGGCATTTGATAAGACAGGTGCAGGCAAAAGAATGAGTGGAGAAAAGTTTGATAAAAATGTTTTCTCTAATTTTTCATGAAACTTAATCAGTTTGCTAAGTTCCTTAGAGATAGCTATACTAAATATGGACGCCCTAAGGAGAAGCTTATGCATATTGAGGTCGTTGGTCATCGCTCAAAGCAACTAAAGGATTTGATGGCCCAGGCTGTTGAATTTTATTGTTCTCTTCTCCTTTCTAAAAGGATGCAAAAGTCAATAGAAGTGTATGTTATTCTTAAAAAGAATTTAGAAAATAATTATTCTGGCTTTTGCACTTACGTTGATCATCATAAAGGTAAGAGAATATTTGAAATTGAGCTGGCGAAAGGATTTACTGTAAGAGATACTTTTTGCTCGCTTGCCCATGAGGTAGTACACCTAAAGCAATTTGCAACTGGTGAGTTAAAAGATTATCTGGTAACTGCTAACGTTAGTAAATTTAAGGGTGAATTACTTAATGAAAGTAAAATAGATTATTGGGATCTTCCTTATGAAATAGAGGCTTATGGAAGAGAGAAGGGTCTTTTTACTCGCTTTGTTTACGCTGTAGGATTAGATGCTGATAAAAAGTTTCTTAACTCTAAGGTTAAATAATGAAATTTGACGTGATTGTTCTTGGCGCCGGTATAACAGGTGTGACTACAGCATACTATCTTCAACAAAAAGGCTACAAAGTTGCCGTTATTGATAGACAAGACAAGTCCGGAGAAGAGACATCATTTGCCAATGGAGGGCAAATATCTCCTAGTCATGCTGAACCTTGGGCTAACCCTTCTGCCCCTCTTCAGGTATTGAAATGGTTAACTAATAAAAACTCACCTCTTTACTTTAGCCCTAAACTAGATATTCACCAGTGGAATTGGATTTTAAAGTGGCTTTTTGAATGCCGTACATCTAAATGTGATTCTAATACAGTAAAGTTAACTCAGTTAGCAATTGAGTCAAAACAAGAACTTGATTTAATTCGTAATAAACATAAGTTTAAATTTGATCATCTTAGCAAAGGTATTCTTCACTACTATAGAGATCAAAAAAGTTTAGATAATGCTCTACGTGCAGCTGATAAAATGAGATCGGCTGGTTTAGAAATAATACCAGTTAATAGAGATGAATTAATAAAGCTAGAACCGGCTTTAATTCCTAGAGGGTGGGATATAATAGGTGGAACTTATGCCCCGGGTGATCAATCCGGGGATGCATATAAGTTTTGTCAAGAAATGACTTACTATCTCCAAGAGATGGGAGTAAAGTTTTTTTTCAATACTGGTGTTATTAAGACATATAAGGATGGCCATAAAACTACAAGTCTGGGATGTGTAGACACAAACGATAATGATAAGTATTTTTTCTTTGATATTGAATGCAGCTCCGTTGTTGTATGTCTAGGAAGCTTTAGTTACCAGTTTGTAAAGTCAAACTACAATGTAAGTTTAGATATTTACCCAGCTAAAGGTTCATCTATTACTGTTCCTATAAAGAATACAGATTATGTACCCATAATTAGTCTTACTGATGATGAAAATAAATTAGTATTTTCTCGTCTCGGTAATAGACTTAGAGTGGCAGGAACAGCTGAACTATCTGGGTGGGACTCAACTATTAACGTTGATAGATGCAAAGTAGTTTTAGAAAAAGCAAAATTTCTTTTTGAGGAAGGATGCAATTGGGATGAAGTTGAGTTTTGGTCAGGTCTTCGTCCTACAACCCCTTCAAACTTACCTTATGTAAGCCGATTAGATGGAACAAGTAATGTTTACCTAAATACTGGACACGGTACACTTGGATGGACATTAAGCTGTGGAAGTGCCAAAACAATTTCCTCAATTCTTCACAACAGTCAAGGCCTGTCAAGGTAGCATAATAGAAATTACTAGTTGTGAAGTAATAAAAATAAAAGACTGGTTTGTTAGGGTGTCAACTACTACCAGTCTTGATTCAATTTGTATTGTTATGCTTCATCAAAAAACTTTATTTACAAATATAGCTTTTTTTACTGATGAAATTCTTGCTCATGAATACATAAAGAAAATAGTTAGTTCTTAGTTTTTTTAGGTCTGTACTTGAGTAATATTCCTATTTCAGGATTTCGTCCCCAATAGTATCCTTCTTTTAATTCATGACCAAGCATTTCATGACATGTATCTGGATTATACATCCACTTCATACCTTTAGTTGGTGAGCTTATTCCTTTTTTTCTCTGACTAATACGTGCTTTAAACTCTTCAGTATGTTTTTTACCTTTAAAGTGTTTATATTTTCTTGCTCTAAGAGATAGATTAGCTCTATGTTCTTCAGTCTTGACGTATTCTTTGAGAGACAAGGACCGCTTTTTAATAATTTCTTTTTGTTCTTCATCACTTAAATTGTACCATCCCCACCAAGGCCTTTTTGTTGTATCTTTGACTACTTCTAACTTATACTGTTTCTTAAGCTTCTCTAAAACTATATCAATGTTTTTATGATCTTTAATAATAGTAACCTGCTCAAAATTCCTTCCATACTTTTCTCGGAATTCCTTGTCTGATTTATCAAAAAGAATAAGCTGATTGTTAAATAAATAAACTTTGTACATACTTTATTTAGTAGGAATAAAATGAGTAGATTAGGAGTAGCTAATAATTATAATTTTAACGCTATCCAAACTGAATTTGGAGGAAGCAACCCTATTTCTCTTAACGAGTACTATAGATCAACATGGAATACTGGTACAGGGGTAATAGTCCCACCTTACCCCGGACAATCTGGCGGACAAGATATTCCTGCTTCCGGGCAGATAAGTCTTAGTCAGTTTGGAAATTCAAAACAAGGTGTAAAAATTGATTGTAATATGATGGGCCAAGTATGGTATGCCGATCCATATTATGATATATCTGTCCTACATACAAGCGGGACTTTTTTCTCTCCGGTAAATATTCATATTAATTCCAGTCAGACTTTCAATGTTGTTAGTTTTTCAGCCACACAAAATTTTACAAATGGAGAAGTTTTTGATAATTTTCATGCACAAGGTAATCACTTGACCACAACAGGTACTATAGTTAATCATCTTAATGGAAGGACCCGTACTCTTTCAAGCGCAATCTATAAAAGTTATGATAGTCTTAATAATAGAACATATTTATACTGGTTGGCAGGAACTGAGGTTGATGGAGTTGGAACAGCAGGTGGGCTTTATCCTAATGACGGTATCTCAACATTTTCACTTTTTGGAAATCCATTAGGGTTTTACAGCTCATCATTCTCTCCATCTTTTAACGGTACTTTTGTCCCTTTTTCAATTTTTCTCTCTTTTTACTCCTAAAAAAATGAACAATGATTCTTTTATAAATTTTGTTCTTTCAAATATAAACACTCAGGATGAACTATTTTTAGAAATAAACACATTTATTAATTATCAAAAAAAATCGTTTTTCTTTAGCATTAACTATACTAATACAGATTTATTAATGCCTGGAGGAGCCGCATATGCTCTTCTTCAGTTAGAAGAAAGTAATGCAAAACTTCTTAGTTTAGAAAATAAAAGCTATGCTAAAATACTTCAAAAACACATAAGTAACCAATATAATCTAAATGAGCCACATTTAGTAACTCTTTTAAGGGTAGTTTTTTTTAAAAATCTCCCAGATGCTTCTGATATTGATATTATTGATCGTTCTGGACTATTTAAACCTTACTCAGGAATTCCTTTTCCAAACAATTTACTAACTGAAAAGTCATTATCGCAAATAATTAATGAAAGAGCATTATTTTTTTCTGATAAACACCCAGTTGTCTTATGGGGAGGAGGAATTGATTCTAATGCCGTAGTTGCAAGTCTAGTTAAAAATAATATTAACTTTAGTGTTGCTTTTGATTCAAAAAGATTAAATCAGATAGCTAATTCTTTAAAAGAATCTTGTCTTAATAATATTAATAAAATTGATTTATCACTTATGTCAAGAGATGAATATAAAGAATTTTTTAATACAAGTTTTATTCTTACAGGTGATTGTGCCGATCAGCTGTTTCCTGGCATGCAACACTCTCTTGATCCAGAAAAAATTTCTTTTAAATTTCTTGATATTAAAACAAATGGTATTGATAGCTACTTTATGGAATCATTGCCAGATAATATAAAATATATGTCAGCTAGAGAATGGTTTTCAAAAAAATTTGCTAATGATTACATGGTTGAAGTTGTTAAAGGAGAAGAATTTTACGATAGTTACCTTGCCCCTAAAATAATTAACGCCCCTATAAACATTCAGTATGGCTATCAACTTAAATGGTTTTTAAAATTTATTTTTAAATATCAAGAAAATGCTACTAAAAGGTTTGCCACTAACTTTAATGCGTTTTTTAATTCTGATGATTTTCAACGCTGGGCGTTTACTAACCTAGAAACAAATTACAACACTGGGTGTGCTTCATATCTAACCTACAAACAACCCCTTAAAGATTACGCATACTCGGTATTAAATGACGAAAATATTTTAAACCAATATAAAACACATTTATGAATAAATTGATTGAATTTTTCTCTTTTAATGGTGACAACAGTCAAGAAAAATGGACGTCAAGCTTACATAAGTTCTCATATTCAGGATTTAATTTAGTAGATGAGATTAATAATCTTAATCCAGAACTAGTATTGGATGTTGGATGTGGTTATAATGAATTTAAAGGTAAAATAAAAAATCTTATTGGTATTGACATTTCTAATAATCAGGCCGATATTGTAAGTGATTTTCTTAATTATGAATGTGAAAATAATTCCGTTGATGTAATACTTGCTTTGGGTTCAATTAATTTTATAAATTTTAATACCGTTAGCATGCAAGTACAGTGGATATATGATAAACTTAAACCCGGTGGACTGGCTTATATAAGAGTAAATCCTAGTAAACCTCCTGGAAGATTAATAGAAGAAGATTTTTATATTTGGAAAGATAAAGATATTTGGCACTTTATTGATAAACATAACTTTAAGCTTTATAATAATGCCATTATTACTGAATTTCACAAAGAAGACGACCGAAATTCCTTTAGATACTTTTTTATCTTACAAAAATGATTAATGAATATCTTGGTGATGATTTAATTTTACTAACAGGAGCTCCAGGTTCAAAATGGAGTGCTGTCTATAGACATCTTTCTAAGTCTATTGATATAAACAGTACAGATAAGTCCCCTGAAAGAACTTATTCACACCCATACACATCAGACTCTAATGAGGTAAAGTTCAGTAACTTTATCGGAGCCCATCAGGGAGCTTACTGGGGACCGAATAACGAATTTGGAGACAATTTCGACTTTCTTCACAATTGTTCAAAACAATACATCTACAACCAATTTGTAAGACCTTTTAAACATTTTAAGGGTCTTAAAATTATTAAATCACACTTTTTTGCATATAATTTGCCATACCTGGCAAGCTGTTTTCCTAATGCTACTATAGTTCTTTGCTATCGTAACGATGTGGACTGCTTTACTTGGTGGCATGCATGCGGGGGATGGGGCATTACATATCCAAATTATACTTGGTATGAAAATGATAATCGTATGCTTGATAAAATCAAAGAAGAGAATTATAATATATTAAAATTTGCAGCTGATAAAGATGCAAGCTTTAATACCTATTCTGTCGGCCAGCTTTTTGATAAATTTAATTTGTCTAAAGAGAATGTTGCTAACACAGATGAGGTTTTAAAATTTAAAATTGCTTTTACAAAGGGTGTTAGGCCTGCCCACATTCATTCATTATAGGAGTTTGTATGAAGTTTGTTATGTTTGTTACTGGTTTAGCTTTAAGTTTAAATGCATTTGCATGGACTCCAAAAAAACCAGTTGATGTTGTTATTGGATTTGCACCGGGTAGCGGTAATGAAGTTAGCTTTAGAATCGTGAGCTCTCAAGTTGAAAAAGACAACCCTGGTGTTAGATTTGTTATTAATACAAAACCTGGATCCGATGGTGTGATAGCTCTTAATGAGTTTATTAAACAACCTAACGATGGTTACCATATTAATGTTCCAAGTCACACAGGCATTTGGGTAACATCAGATTTTTTTTACCCTCAAATTAAAAAATTTAGTCTTGATGACTTTGAATATGTTATTTCGATAGCTAAGTCTCCTCTTGCAATTATAGTAAATGAAAAGAGTACTATTAACTCACCCGAAGATTTTATTAAATATCTTAAAAGTGGAGGCGATAAGTTTGTTGCTGCTGGATCAGGAGCTCATAAACTAGCAGCCGATTACACGGCTGACTATTTAAATCTTCCAGATAATAAACTTACAACTATTACTTACAAGGGCCCCTCTCAAGCCGGTTTAGGGGTTGCTGCCGGTGATGTAGAAACAGGAATTATCCCACTTGCAATTGCCGCCTCATTAGCAAAGAGCGGTAAAATTAAAATTATTGGCATTTGTGGAGAATTTCCCATAAAAGGTTTTGAGCAGACTCCTTTAATGAATAAACACATTAAAGGGCTTAATGTGTATGCAGGGTGGGGATTAATTCTTCCTAAAAATACTCCTAAAGAAGTAGTTGACTGGTATGTTGTTAATTTTGTTAAAGCTATTAACTCTGAAGAGGTAAAAGTAAAATTAGAACAAAATTTTATGTTTACTGATAGCAGAGAGCATACCCCAGAGGGATTTAAAAATTCTATGATGCAACTACGAAAGCAGTGGGTTCCAATTCTTGAAAAAATTACTAAGTGAGGTTATTATGAATAAGCGAAGAGGTTTTCTAAAAGGTTTTGGTCTTATTAGTACAATTGCAGCAGGTGCTGCTACTGGATATGCAGCAACAAAAGGTGTACTTTCTGTTGCAAATGTTGATGTAAGTGCAGTTAAGGAAGATATTTCACATCTTGCTCCTAAGTCAAGAAATACTAACTTGCTTGTTCTCCATGGTGATAATAGACCTCCTGAGCCTCCTAAACAGATTTGCTCATCAAATGAATCAAATTATATTTTTTCTGGCTTTAACCAATGCCCTGATAATGAACTTAATAAAGTAGCTATGTCTGTGGGTAAGGATGACAGGTTATGGATTAGAGTTGGTGATAGTTGGAAACGAGTAGTTGTGGAAGGATAAAAATGTATATTGATATTGATGAAAACGAAATATTATCAAATTTCAGTGATCAAGATCTCATAGATGAACTTAATGAAAGAAAAGTTGGTAATGTTTTAATGTTAAATGAGTTAATTCAAAAACTTTGGCTTAACAAAAGAGAAGGTAAACCATATGATGAATTAATTGACAAAATTATCTATGAAGCTATAGGCAAGATTGTGTGAGGATTTATGGTAAAAGGTACTAAAACAAAAAAAGCGAAAGTAGTTAGAGAAGAAACTGATTATGAAATTGCTTTTCGTACAGGCGAACCTGTCATAAGAAAAGGCAGTCATTTAACTACTACAACTTATCCAGATGGAAATGTTGAATTAAAATGGGATGATGAAGCACTAGCAAGAGACGTTAGAAGTGCTATTGCATCTGTTGTTAAATAAACAAAAGGAATATATTATGAATTTTAATTATAAGCACGATAATTATGCTGCTGAAAAAGAATCGTTCTTACAAAAAGAAGCATATGGAATTGCCCAGCAATCAAAACAAAGCACCTTAAGCTATCTATTTGATGAAAATAGTAAACTTTGTGCAAGCATTGAAGAAAAGCTTAATAGACTAGAAGAAACTCTTTCTTGTATTTTGGTAAGCCCTTTGCCCATGCCTGCGGAGAAAGCTCTTAGATCTTCCCCGGAAAGTAAAACCGAGCTTGAACACCGCTTAGAAAATCGCAACCATGCTCTTTTAGACATCTTGTTTCGGATTAATTCTATTACTGATCGTATTTCACTTTAATGAAAACAATTTTTGTTGATATGGACGGAGTTCTCTGTGATTTTGATAAAAGATACACAGAAATCTTTAAAATGACTCCTTTTGAGGTAAGAAACGATAGAGTTAATAAACTCTATAGCCAACATTGGCATCAGTTTGTTGATGGGATGAATTTTTCTTCTCTAGATTGGTTTGAAGGAGGAGAAAAACTCTTTAAATATCTTAACTCTCTTAAAGAGCAGAAATATATTTTAAGCTCCTCTGGAGGGTTTGATAGGCATTCCGAAGTCCAAGCACAGAAATTTTCCTGGCTTGCCTTACATAACATTAAATGGCCGGCCGTTGTTGTACCAGGTCGACGTTTTAAGTCCGGATTCGCCTCTTCAAGCTCTTTTATAATTGATGATACCCCAGACGTTTCAGCCTCCTTTATAGAAAAAGGAGGACATGGTATTGTACATAAGAATGTAGATGAAACGATTGCAAAATTAGAGAAATGGCTCTAAACTTAACCCCCTATAAATAATAAATTATAGGGGGTTTTTAATGGCTACTAAACCAAAAGATCATACTAAGACCATTGACACCATTAAGAAGACCGTTAGTGATCTTAAGAAAAATTTAAATTCAGTAAGTAAAAATCATGAGAAGATGATGTCTGCAAGGGACAAAGAAACATCTCCTGATGATCATAAAGCAGCGTTAGATCACTTTGCCTCACAGTATAAAATGGCTAAGATGAATAAACAAGAGGACAAAGCTGCTGAATATGCTAAGTCATATCATGATTACGCGTCAAAATTAGATAAGCACTATCACGCCAAACTCAAAGAAGATAAAATTAACGAGATTGGTGATCCAGAAGAAATGTATAATAAAGCTGCAGCTACTCAAAAAGCTAAATTAAAGGCTATGAAAGCTATGGATAAAACTAGAAAATATGAGCTAATGCGTAAGTATGAATCTACAAATGATAATGTAGTAGAAGGCTATTACGATCGCGATCCTTTCTCTGCATCTAAAAGAGCGTTTAAACGGGCCGAGCTTGAACATGAACTAGGACATGAAGACCGTGCTATGGCTAGAAGTAGATATCGTACACCTGAGAAAAAAGAACCTCATGCTGTTCATATTAATGGAAAAAAATGGAAAACGTTTGATACTCAGAGACATGCACAAAATGTAGCAAATAAGATTAAAGGTGCTACTGTTCATAAAGAAGAATACGAAATAGAAGAAGAATCTAACCAAGAGGTTGCTTCTACATATAAGAAGATAGCTGTTCAACATCTTAAAGACATGATGGCTAAAAACGCATCAAATTCAAGTAAAATTTACGCAAAGAAGATGCATCAGCGCGCTTTAGAAGCTTCTAAGATGAGCAATCATACTGACGCTCTGAATCACTATCGCGGTGTCAAAGAAGAAGCAGAACAGGTTGATGAAGCAGTAACTGTAGATAAGAAAAATTATTCATGGGGTAAGATGGTTACCGTTCATCACGGATCTGAAAATTCTTATCCCCTACATCCAGAACATCAAGAAGCCATTAAAAAGTTAAAGGATGGAGAACATACTACATTTAAAGATGAAACGAATAGAAAGGTTACAGCTCATAGAGAAGGAGATAATGTACACCTTTCTGGCTCTGGATCAAATAAGAAGACCACAGTAGCCTATAGCCACTTCACTGAAGAAGTAAAGCAAGTTGATGAGCTTAATAGAAAAACTTTAGCTTCATACGTTAGTAAAGCCGCAGGTTCTTACGGCAGAGATAAACAACTCATCGGCAGAACTAGTCCAGATGGTACCGTGAAGAGTGCTGATCCAGATTTGAAGCGAGCAGTAAAAAATAGACTGACTGGAATCAATCGCGCAGCCGAAAGACTGGCCAAGGAAGAATCTTCTCCTATGATTAAAGCTCCAACTAATGAGTTTGGTAAAAAAGAAGATGCGTTCTCACACGCTAAAGAACATGGTGGAAAAGTATTTAAGAAAACTTTTATTCATCCAACAAGTGGACAAAAGAATGTAAGTTACGTTGTTAGAAAAGAAAGTGTGGCGGAAAGCACAGAACAGTCTTTACAAAAGAAGATTCAGGCTAAACGGGATGCTCTTGGTTTAGCTAGAGAAAAACGCCGGGCTCTAGGTCAACATCAACAAGGTCAGCGCGAAATTAAACTACAGGCCGAGATTGACAATCTTAGTATCCAACTGACTCAAATGAAAAAGCAAGTTGAAATGAAAGAAGCAAGAAAGTTTGGCTATGATGCTATTAATGCCCGTCTTAAAAAACAGACTGGCCGTTCAATTGAGGATAGAATTAAACATTATGAAGCTATTTCTGCAAGATTAAAAAAACAACAAGACGAATATGAAGCACAACAAAAAGATCGTCAGAAAAATGAAGAGTTGTTTTACGAAGGTGAGCAAGGACTTTGGGCTAACATTCATGCCAAGCGCGCTAGAATAAAGGCCGGATCTGGTGAACGCATGCGTAAACCTGGTTCAAAAGGAGCTCCTACAAAACAAGATTTTAAAGATGCTCAAGAAAATTTTATTGATGGTCGTAACCCACAAGATAAAGGTGATATGGCAAGACACGGTATGAAAGGTAAATCAATTACCCAGTTAAAGAAAATTAGATCTTCCGAGTCAGCCTCACCAAGAAAAAAGCAGTTGGCCCATTGGTACATTAACATGCACAAAAAGTGACTGTTGATATATTAAGCTCCTTACAGTATAATAGCTGATCAGGAGTTTTTATGATTACACATATTACAAAAGACAATGGTTTTGAATTTTTTCTTAACGACTCATTAATTGCCCTTGGTCACTATAATGATTGCGGGCTTGAGCTTTGTGAGAATGATCATACAAATAGCACTCATACAAATGGAATGCTATCTCTAACCTACCTTAGAGAAAAATACACACCAGAGTACTATCAGGCAACTGTAAAGGAACAGTTTACAGTTGCCTCAATAACTCGTATTGATAATAAGTTTAAAAAACATCCAGCTCTTCAGGGTGTTTATCCTCTTGCCAATCGTTATGGAGAATAATATGGAAATTGAGTTTCCTCTTTCAATAAATTTAGAATCGTTAAGTAAAGATAAAAATCAACTTCCTTTTATTCGAATTTTTGCTTTAGATTTAATTGATAATCCTTATAAAACTATAGGTTCTTTTTTTACATCTTTATCTAATTATGATCTTGCAACTATTTTAAATTTAATTGAAGTAGAAGAAGATACTGCAATTAAAACAGTTATTCTTTTGGCTGAAATGCTTGCTCAGTCTGAAGGTTTAGCTTCTCAAAATTTAGACCAGCTGACATATAGAACAAATACACTTTCAACCTATATTGTTCTTGAGTCTCTTTACCGCAAAGGTCTTATAAAATTATATCATGAAAATATGTCGTTTGGAGAGGAATACGACGACAAGATTATAGCCGAAAGAATTAATTTTGATGACATAGCCTAAATATAGAATAACAACCCTAAAGTTCTATTATGGCATTTAAAGTTAATAATAAACAAGCCCATACTGATGATGGAATTCCTTTTTTATGGGGCTCTGGAGACTACACAAGCGCTCCATCTTTTATCACTAGAATAACTCGTAATGGTGCTCAAAATGATTTCTTTGGTGATACTGTAGCAATTGGTCATAGTACTATTTTTGTTGGAGTCCCTTATTTTGATCAAGGAGTACTTGGAGATGCTGGTAAGGTAGAAATTTACGATCTTAACGGCATATATCAAAATGTAAGTAAACTTGCATATGATGGAGCTGCTGTTGCTGATATTTTTGGGTATAGTATTTCCACAGGAAGTTGTGGTTTAATGGTTGGAATGCCTTTTGATGACGATAATGGATCGTCATCAGGATCGGCTTATTTGTTTGGCAGTACTATCTCTTCTCCTTATGCAAAGGTAAAGCCTTCTGATGGAGCAGCTGGAGATAGATTTGGTTCTTCTGTAGCTATAGGTTCAAGTAAAATTGTTGTAGGAGCTCATAGAGATGCAGATAATGGAACTAATTCAGGCTCAGCTTACATTTTTAATGATTTTACTACCTATACTGTAACCCAACAATCCAAAATTAAACCATCTGACGGGGCTGCCAACGATGAGTTTGGTTTTAGTATAGGGGTAAAAAATGGATTAATTATAGTCGGATCTCCATATGATGATGATAATGGTTCTGATTCAGGTTCGGCTTATCTTTTTAATATCTCGGGGACGCAATTAGCTAAAATAAAAGCATCTGATGGTGCATCTAATGATCTGTTTGGGTATTCGGTTGCAATAGGTAGCGGTAGAATAGTTATTGGAGCCCCTTATAATAATAATAGAGGTTCTGTGTATGTTTACAATTACAGTGGAACCCTACTTAGAAAAATAAGTGCTTATAACTCCGGTGTTAGCAACCAGCTATTTGGTTCGGATGTAGCTGTAGGTGATGGTCTTATATTAATTGGAGCTCCGGGTTATAATTCTGGAGGGATTAGTGGAGGAATAGCCTATGTTTACGATTTAAACTGCAATTATATTACAAATCTAACTCCTTCAAGTGGATCAACATCTTTAAATGATAGGTTTGGAGATTCTGTAGCTTTAAGTACTGGGTCAGGAAGAATTGTTGTTGGAGCTCCTTACGAGGATAACACCAATACAAATTCTGGAGCAGCATATATTTGGTCAACATCGGCTAGATATAATGTTTATGACATAGCAGAGATGAATTCATACGGGGCTTAAAATGGCATTTAAAAAAAATACTACAATTATAGTTAATAATAATACAAGTATTTTTCATACCTCGTTTGAATCAGCTGCAGCTAACATTCAATCAACAGCGGTTGAGTTGACTGCAAATAATTTTACTGGTTTTAAGCTTGGATATTCTGTAGGAGTAGGCTCTGGCAGAATAGTTGGCGGTGCCCGAGGTAATTATGATAGCGCATGTATTTTTTTAAGTAATAATTTTTTATCAGCAACAAAACCTTCTGAAGCAGTAGGAGCATCTTCATATGGAAATACTATAGCAATTAATTGTGGAAGAGTTGTCGTTGGAGCTCCAGTGGCTGATCTTACTGGAAATGATTTAGGTGCTGTTTACTTATACGATCTCAACGGTAATTATGTTAATGCTGCTACAGAATTTACTTCTGGTGATCTACACTATTTTGGCTCTTCAGTAGCTGTAGGAAGCGGAAGAATAGTTATAGGTGCTGCTAATTCAGAAGCAGCAGATCCTGGAGGAGGCACCTTTTCTGGTATTGCTTACATTTACAGTCTTAATGGAACAATTTTAAGAGATCTTATACCTTCTGGATTACAACATCTTGAACACGCAGGGTATTCTGTTTCTATAAGTGATGGAATTGTTGCTGTTGGAAGTCCAGATTACTATAGTAGTGCAGCCTCTCAAGGGAGAGTATCATTATTTACTGTACGCGGTGATTCAATTTTAGAATTAATTGCTTATGATGCAGCAAGCGGGGATAGATTTGGTACTTCAGTTGCTGTCGGATGCGGGAGAATTGTTGTAGGAGCTCCAGGGGATGATGACAACGGAGCTGATTCAGGGTCAGTTTATGTATATCAATATAATGGTACACTTGTTGGTAAAATTAAACCTTCTGATGGGGCTGCTGGTGATCAATTTGGTTATTCGGTGAGTGTAGGGTCAGGTCTTATTTTCATTGGAGCTCCATTTGATGATATTTCAGCAACTTCTAATGCAGGTTCGTCTTATATCTTTAATTTAGATGGAACTCAAATTGCAAAACTTACTCATCCTACACCGGCTTCAGAAGACTACTTTGGTTATAGTGTAAGTATTAAAGAAGGACGGGCTATTGCTGGAGTCCCTAATAGAGACCGAGCTGGTAATACAGATAATGGATCTATAATTTCATTTAAGTTGCCTGAAACTCACGATATATACTTTGAAAAAGTTTTAGATACATTTAGATATTAAGGAGTTAATATGCCAGTTTTTGCTAAAATAGACGAAAATGGAGACGTACTTGAATTCCCATATCGTGTTTTAGATATGAGAAGAATGCCTGCTGATGCTGTTCTTTGCAATTCACAAGTTAAAAAACCTACTAATGTTAAGTGGTATGAAGGACTTTGGTATGAAAGAGTTGAGAGAGAAGGTGATGAATATGTTGTATACTACATAAAAAAACCTAAGAAGTTTTTTTCAGAAGATGAAAAAAAGAATACTTTAAAAACACTTATCGCCCAGGCCATAAATGACTCTGAACGCGCTCTATCTGAACAAAAAATAACATTTGAGCAACATAATGCAAATCTTGAAGTTCTTCATACTATTGATGTTGATGATGAGAGCACCTACGACAACTATCATAACATTAAATCATAATGGTATTTAAATCAAACACTGCCTATATCGATACCGATGTTTTTTTACTTGGTAGAAATACTGTAGACACTACTACCGGGTCAGGAATTTCAGGAAATTTAGTTGCTAAAATTACGGCAAGTGATGGAGTTTATGGTGATCAGTTTGGTCTTTCTGTAGCAATTGGGTCGGATGTCATTGTTGTAGGCGCTCCTCAAGATGACGATAATGGGTCTGATTCCGGCTCGGCTTACATTTTTAATACTAGTGGCACACAACTTGCTAAAATTAAACCTTCCGATGGAGCTGCATTAGATTATTTTGGAGGAAAAGTTGCTGTTGGTTCTGGTAGAATAGTAGTTGCAGCTTACGGTGACGATGACAACGGTTCATTTTCCGGTTCGGCTTACATTTTTAATACTAGTGGCACACAACTTGCTAAAATTAAACCTTCCTCAAACACTCTTGGAGTTGACGGAGGTACTGGTGATGCATTTGGTTCTAGTATTGCTGTCGGATGTGGTAGAGTAGTTATAGGAGCCCATCAAGATGGTAATTCTGATCAAGGGTCAGTTTATATCTTTGACATTAACGGAAATCAAATTAACAAAATAAGTCATCTACTTACGTCTATTGGCTCTGGAGGCAACTTTGGTTATAGTGTTGATGTTGGGTGTGGAAGAATAGTTGTAGGCGCTCCTTATTATGACAGTGTGTCAACAGATAACTTCGGATATGTTGGAATTTTTGATCTTAATGGCAATCTAATAGCTACACTTACATCCCCTGACAGCGGTGATAATTTTTATTATGGTATTTCTGTTTCTGTTGGGTCAGGGAGAATAGTTGTTGGAGAAACATTAGAATCATTTTATTCTTCAAGAGGTAGAATTCACATTTATGATTTAAATGGAAATTTTATTAATACTGTTTCTAATCAAAGTAATATGCTTTTTGATGGTTCAAAATTTGGTTTTAGTACAGCTGTTAGTTCAGGTTACATAGCAGTCGGAGCACCTTACTATAGTTATAACTTTACAGAAAGTGGATATGTAGGAATTTTTAATCAAGATGCTTTATTAGACACAACAATTACAGCTATCGAAATAGCTAATGAATCTTACATTAACTTTGGTTATAGTGTTGCAATTAATAAAGATAGACTTGTAGTAGGAACTCCAGCTGGATATAAGTCTGGAGTTCAAGCTGGAGCTGCTTATATCTACACTCTTCCAAGTCAACCTCACTTTTTAGATATTCTAGACGAATACTAACAGAAGAAGTTGCACTAATTTTTACATGTCTATATCATGATGGCATGTATAAAGTTGGCTCATTAGTAAAATTGACCGTTCGACACCGCTCGAACTACTTATTCAGTAAAACAGGCTACGATGAATTCCTTATAGAAGGAACTGTAGTAAAAACACCTTCTTGGGTAGAATATGATGCCGTGGCTGTTAATACAGGCAATAAAGACTTTCCTCTTAGTATTGTTGCTCTTGATAAAATTGTTGGGTTTACACCTTCAAGGCATATAAAGGAAGTAGAGACTCATCAAATTGTCTCTGGTGCAAATACCTATACGGTTACAGTTGATTCAGGAAAAGTCTCTTGTAGCTGTGTAGGATTTCAATTTCGTCGTTATTGTAAACATTCTGACCCTTTTAAGAAAGTATAGTTATGATTAAATGGAATCTTGATTTGTTAGTTAATCCCTATAAGAATATTTCTTATACGTTTAAAGCAGGTCCTAATTCCGGGCAAATCTATTTAAATAACCATCCAGATCACTCTGACTCTATAGAAAAAAAGATTATTAACATGGCTGAGTACCGAGAAGCCCGCGAACTCATTGATTCTATTAGGAAAAAATAGTGGTTGCTTTATTTTTCCGTACCTCCTATAATGGATGTATAGTAAGGAGAAAGCAATGCATGAGATCAAATTCGTTGGTGGTAAGTTCACTGGTTATGTGAATGGCAAGGAAGTTGTTAAAAGTTTGAGCCGGTACTATGTACAACGTAAGCTAGGTGAGTACACTTTGGCTGATATGTCTGAGCCTGCCCAGGAAGACTCTTCTGCAGTAGACTTTGACATTAATCAACGATTTGGTTTTGTAACCGATCTTGTCTCAATGGTAGCCAATGGAGCTACTCCTTCAGCAGTCATTACTGGTGAGGGAGGTCTCGGTAAGACCTATACCGTTCTTCAGGCCTTGCGTGCCAACGGACTCAAGGATATCTCTGAAGTAGAAGTAGGAACTGTTGTTCCTCCTAAATCAACCTATCGTGTTGTAAAAGGCTTTTCAACAGCCAAGGGTCTTTATAGAATTCTTTTTGAGAATCAGAACTCAATTATTGTATTTGATGACTGCGATTCCGTTCTTAAGAACGATGATGCATGTAACATCCTTAAAGGTGCGCTCGATTCATTTGATAAGCGTATCATTACTTGGAACTCTAGTCGTGATGAAGAAGATCTGCCTCGTTGGTTCCAGTTTAAGGGTGGTATTATTTTTATCTCTAACATGCCTATGAACAAGATCGAGCAAAGCATTCGCTCTCGTGCAATGTGTGTAGATTTGGAGATGACTACCTCGCAGAAGATCGAACGAATGCAAGTGATTATGCAATCGACTGATTTCCTGCCAGAAGTTCCTAACTCTGTAAAGTATCAAGCACTAGACTTGATTAACGAACTTAAGGAACGTTCTAAGGAAGTAAGCCTTCGTACGTTAATCAAGACTGTTCGAATTGCCAATACCGGTTCTAGCAACTGGAAGTCGTTGGCCGAATACATGCTTTTGCAGGGTTGATTTAATTACTCAAGCCGATTACAATAATGTATAGTAAGGAGATGATATGAAAGATGTTAAGTTGAGTGATGTGAGAGAGTTTCTGAATGAGATTGAAGAAGAGGGTAACCGTGCATACAGCTATGCCTATTCCAGCGGTTACTTTAAGGAGTTGCTTTCTAGCTTCATTTGCTACAGTAAGCCAGCTGATCGAGACTATATCATTGCTTCTATGAAGAACACTCTTGACATGCTCAAGGGACTTCCAGACAAGCCGAAAGGGATTCTGTGAACATTGACGTTCTGAAAAAAGCTATGGCCAGGCAGATTGTAAATCCTGCCCGGGCCGTAGTAAATGGTGAGTCATCATTTGTTCGTTGTAATGTTGCTATGGAAGGAGAGGTTGAACTTGCCAGGCAATATTGGTCATGGGTATGCAGTGGATATCAATCTGGTCGTAATCCTGATTGGGTAGATGATGATATCTTGCAGATGCAAGATGATCTTGATGCAATTGACAAGACTTGTATAATGCCATCTTGGGGAACCTATGGAACATAATTCAAGTTTGCTTTCTGAACACGATCAGAACAATCTTAATTTCCTTCTCAACATTACTGAAGATGTGTTCAATGATTGGTTAGAACAAATTGATTTAGACGATGCTGAGTATGCAATAGAACTTCTTGTTAACTATTCATCTAGGATGATAAATGAAGAGCTCAATGCCCTGGACGATGTCCAAGATACCTCCCATGCCCATCAACTCCTCCAACGATTCCGCCTATGAAGACTCTAATAACGTTCATCTTTGGATACGTGACCATCATAGCCATCGGTCTGGCCCTGATCGCACTAGCTCTTTACTTAAAATGAAAACATTTGATTTTTATCTAGAGGCCGTTCAATATTGCAGAACGTTTAAGCTAGATCTAGCTTTAATCAAGCGTTTAAACTGGAAAAAGTGGTATATTGACATTGATAGCAATGACGTAGTTGATATTAATGATGAAAGTGGACCTGATCTCCATGGTTCTCCCAATGGGGTTTCCATGAAATAAAGTAGTTGCTTTATTTTTCGGGTTCCTTGATAATGTAATTATGATGATTTAAGGAGTTCGAATGAGAAAGATGGCCAGTATTCGTAAGATTGACAGAATTCGTCCTATTGAGGGCGCCGATGCCATTGAGTGTGCTGTCATTGGTGGGTGGACAGTTGTTATCAAGAAGGGTGAATTTACCGTAGGTCAATTAGCCGTTTACTGTGAGATTGACTCTTGGATCCCTACTGAGATTGCTCCATTTTTGAGCAAGGGCAAGGAGCCCAGGGAGTTCGAAGGAGTCAAGGGTGAGCGTTTGCGTACGGTTAAACTGCGCGGGCAGTTATCACAAGGTCTACTTCTCCCTTTATCTGAATTCAGTCCATTTATTGAAGGTGATGATGTTTCCGAAGTATTTGGAATCAAGAGGTGGGAGATGGCCGTACCTGCCCAGTTAGCCGGGCAAGTTCGAGGCAACTTCCCTTCTGAGATCCCTAAGACTGATCAAGAGCGTGTGCAGAATTTAGTCAAAGAGATTGATGCTGCCATAGAATCAGGTTTGCGGTTTGAAGTTACTGAAAAGCTTGAGGGTTCGTCCATGACCTGTTATCAGATCAGGGGTGAGTTTGGGGTTTGTTCTCGCAATCTGGATCTCAAGAAAGACGAAAACAATGCATTTTGGAAGGCAGCTATTGCCGACTCAATTGAAGAGCGGATGAAGGAAGTAGACGAGAATTGGGATTTTGCCATTCAGGGCGAGCTCATTGGTCCTGGAATACAGGGTAACATTTACAAGTTAAAGGACATTGAGTTCCGAGTTTTTGACGTATACAATATTCAGGAGGGCAGGTATTTAGATCCTCAGGCCCGAATTGACTTGATCAAGCGTATGGGTTTAAAGCATGTTCCGGTTCTATTTTCCAATGCCGATCTCCGTTCCGATTTAGGTTTAGGGAATGTTGAGGAAATAGTTGCTTTTGCCGATGGTAGGAGTGAGATCGCCCAGACCGGGCGCGAGGGAGTGGTATTCAAGCAAACGGGTGGGGGAATGTCTTTCAAGGCCATCAGTAACAAGTATTTGTTAAAGAGCGAATGAGAGTGGCTTTATTTTCCGGAATAGATGATAATAGAGCATCAAAAGGGAAAAATGACATGAAGACATACAAAGAGGTCATCAAGCGTGAGGGTAAGATAGCATTAAGCAAGGGTTTTTCAGGAGAAGGAACCGAGCCCGGGTACATGCGAGTAGATCTAATTGCATACATTTTCGAAAAGACATCGGGTGAAGTGCGGGAGGACATTATAAAAAGTAGAGATCTCCCGGAAACCTACAAAAAGGTATATGGTAAATAGGGGTGGCTTTATTTTCCGGAATAGATGATAATAATAACATCAAGAGAGGAAAAGAAGACATGGCAATGATCGTAGTAGAGACGCAGTACATGGAAAACTATGGAACGGCCGACAATGCCCATTGGAAGGCCAAGGGCGGGAGTTCGTACAAGATTCTAAACGTGCCGTTGAATCAGGATTTAGATGCCGTGGTATCGGCAGCCAATATTGGTTACAAGAACGATTTCGCCGAAGAGTATGTAATTGGATGGACAGTGCAAGCCGATGATTTTCTTTCAATGTTTGAAAGAGACCAGTTAGAGTATGAAGGAAAGATTGTGTTTGCCGAGCCTACAATTGAGTATGCCGAATTAGTGAAGGAATAAGAGATGTACGAAAATATGGTAAACATGGAACAAGGACTTAAGTCCATGGTAGGAAAGGTTTTTAAGCATGTGGTCTCAGATGATGAAAGCCTGATGTTTGTTTGCGAAGATGGAACGACATATCATTTCTACCATATGCAAGACTGCTGTGAGAATGTGTATGTGTATGATATTGTGGGTGAGTTGGGTGATCTGACCAACACACCATTACTTGTGGCAGAAGAGCAATCAAATGTAAATGCTAATGCTCCACATGAACATTCGGAATCTTTTACCTGGACTTATTATAAGTTTGCAACTAAAAATGGATATGTAGACGTTCGATTTGTCGGTGAAAGCAATGGCTATTATTCTGAATCAGTAGACTTGTTTGTGTATAAAGGTAATGCAAATGACGTATAAGATTGAAGAGCTTGCATACAAGGCTGAAGAAAAAGCTGATGCATTGGTTGATCTTGGATATGAGTTTCATACGGCTTATACTAAAATATTTGCTCAATTGCTCGTAAACGACATATGCGATATTCTTTCAAAACTACACGATCAGGCAAAAGATTCACACAACTATTACGCATACGCCCGAAATAAGATACAAGAGTGTTATATGCATGATGAAGGGGATGGGCAGGGATAGAGGGGTTAAAGGAGTATAAAACATATAGCTCCTTAGACTTGGATCAGTTCCGGAATATCGGGTTCCGGAAAAGCGCGGAATAACGCGCCACCCCGCGCCTATCCGCGGTCATCAGCCGGCGGCAATATCAAGACAGTAACAGTTGCAATATTATTCTGAAGTCTGTCCGAAGCTACACCCAAACTTAAAGCGGAAAAAGTAGTTGCATTTAATTCCGGAACGCATCATAATAACAATATGATGAATGCAACGGAAAACAAGATGGAACAAGATCAGTATACTCGCCACGGCGGTGCGTATGACCGTGGATCGGCTGATGCATATTATGCCCGGCCGTTTAACCCGCACATGTACGCAGGTGCAACAATGATGAGCCCGCGTATTCCGCAAGAGTGCATGTCGGCCGACGAGATCGCCGCCTATACGGCCGGCTACAATGAGACACCGTTTGGCGCCAAGTACGTCTAAAGTAGTTGCATTAAATTCCGGAATACATCATAATAACAACATGATGAAGACGAAAGGAAACGAAATGAACGAGATCGCAATGTTCGGCATGACCAAGAGTGAGATTCGTGAAGAGTACATGCAGAGTATCACGGCCAGGTTGGTTGGCCAGGAGATGGTAGTGATGTCCATTCTCAGTGACATCCAGCATGTGATCGGTAACAACGAGATGGCACGTAAGCAGCTCAACGTCGCCAAGTTCATTCTCTCGGAAATGATGGCTGAAAAGCGGAATAAGGAAGCAGCGTAATGTCTAAGATGGCTAATCTGATGATCGCGATCCAGGAAGATATCAGTGCGGAAGTGCTGAGTTTTGCAGCGATTGCCAAAAAGCACAACGTCCCGATGGACTGGGTGAATGCGGCCTGGGATGAGCTCTGTGAGCAGTACGCCGATGCGGAACCTGTAGAAAACAGTTGATTTAATTTCCGGGTACCGTCATAATAACAACATGATGAGTGCAATAGGACATGAAATGAACGATCAAGACCGATTTTTCTACGAAGTGACGCGTCAACAGCAAGAGGAGGCTGATATGGAATGGTCTGTTGCTACTGGCAATTGGGATGAAATTGCCGAAGATCCGGCCTGGGATGTTTTTATCAACATTCGTAAGACCTGCATGGCTATCGGTCAAGCCGAACGCGAGTACTTGGCTTTCCTGGACTCGCAAGTGCCGATGGAGGTGGGGTGTGAATTCGATGAGTAAGATGAAGAACCTATACACGTTGGTGGCCGAGTACTTGGACGAGGGCATGGACGAGGTGGAGATTGCCCGGAAACTGGATATTCCGGTAGACATGGCCCAAGAGATTGTTGAGACTGTCTACCATCAGGAAGAAACCGGTGGATCTAATTACCGACATTGACTATAATTAGATCATCAAGAAAGGAAACCTAACCATGGCTAAAGTGCGCTACGAGTACGTGATCGATGATATTACCGGTGAACGGGGTCGTCGGAAACTGGCCCACTACAATGCCTGGCTCGGTGACCCCAATCGCGATTTTGGATCGGTCTATCCAGGTTTTCCGGAAGATTATCAGATTCCGGAACAAAAAGACCAACCTGAGGAAGAGCCGGCAAAACCGGTCACCAAATCACGCAAGAAAGGACGTCAAGTGACTGAAGTAGTAGATACCGTTAAGACCGATGAGAAAGCGGTCAAAGGGCCCCGTGAGGGCACTAAACTTGCCACGGCAACTGCGCTGGTACAAGCCACCGGCAAAGACGACAAAGAGGCCTGTCTAAAGGCTATCGTAGAGGCATTGGCCGTCACTCGCGGCAATGCATCGATCTACTACACCAAAGCACTGGCGCTCCTGGGCTAATGGTGACGGGTGGTGCAAGGCCACCCCCACAACGTTGACGGCCGCCAAAGCGTTGGGGTGACTTAGAGCGGGGTCGAGCCTGGGCAAGGACCCTAAAACAGGCACTTATTTAAATAGGGGGAGTGGCGAGTGTTTATGCGCCTATTCTTAAACGACCATGTGAGGCGCCCCTAAGGCCTGGTTATTCAAAAAAAAGTTGTTTTATTTCCGGAACTTGTCTATAATTAGACATCGTAACAAGGAAACAGCAATGAAAGTACTCTACATCTCCCCGGTGTTCAAGAACGTCGATGGTACGCCCCGTAAACTCATGATTGAATCGGCCGGCATCAAGCACCACCAGGCCCGTGACCGTGCGTTGATGAAGATGATGGAACTGGGTGGGATTCATGCCAAGGACACCCTTGAGACCCGGAAACTGATGTCTGCCATCAAACGCGCTAAAAAAGCCATTGAAAAGAATGGCTACTACAGCACCGCAGTAGTGGCTTAATATTCCGGAAATAGGTTATAATAGAGACATGATGAATACGGAAGGTAACAACATGCAGTGGTCGATTTATAAGAACTCCTCTCTTCCTTACGAGCAATGGGAGGAGTGCTATACGGCATGGTTTGTCGATCGCGATATGGATACGTTGTCATCGATTGCCAAAGTCAAGTTCCTCCACGATGGCTTTTATCCGGTATACTTTGGTAAGAATTCAACTACAGCCGAAGTCAGGGATGGCAAGTTCGTGAATGTGGAATCGTTGAAGTCCAATATCGCCAAGCTAGTAAAGATGGACGGGTACTGGGGCACCTTTATCGAAGGCTTTGAGAAGATAGACGGCAGCATCCATGTAGTGATTGGTTCCTAAAAAGCATACTGCGGAAAACCCGGTCGGTAACGAGGTCGGGGTTCCGGAACAGGTCCCGGTGGTTATAAGCACGAGGTCTAGTACGTTACCGCCCCGCCGCCAAACAAACACTGCAATCTCAAAAAATTTCCCCGTGCGCAAACACCGCAATCTCAAAAAAATTTTCCTGCGCAAAAATCTCCTTAAAGTTGTTGCATTTTTTTCCTAGACAGCCGATAATATGACATTGATTGGAGGTATTATGAGACGTCTGTTGATTGAACTTATTCAGTGTACGATATTGGCGGCATGTTTTTTCGGTCCTATCTTTATCTACTTGTTGGTAGTAATCAAGCCATGAAGCAACCTAAATTCCGTAATGCCGAGCAAGCCCGTATTGCTCGCGAGAACAAAGAGTCCTGGGATCTTAAGGTTCAACAATGGAAGTCTATGTCAAGGGCGGTGGGATCGGTTGCCTCCGGCAAAATTAAGTCTCCTGTTGTGACCGGTACCTATGTCGATCCTCGTCGATCGACCAAGCATATTCCTTCTTTGGTGTCCTCCGGACATGTCTCTACCGCCCGAGTCAGACATGTGTATACTGGCGATAAAATCATCGGCATTGCCACTATGCATAAATCTAATGCCGTTCCTGTCTTTGCTGCCGAGACAGCGGCGGAAATTTCACGCATGCGGCGTGGGTGAGGTTGCTATGAAGTATGATGCACAAGAAAGCAAGATTCGGTACGAACAAAAAAAACAGCAATGCCTGGATGAAGTGAAAGCATTGCTTGAACAAGATCCTCTGGATGAGGATGGGTACCCTTCCGAGAGTGCACTGATGGCTATTGAAAAATGGCATTTTTCCGATCCTAAAGGATGGTTTGAGTTTATTAAGTCCATCTGGCACCTGGCCTCCTGGGGGTGGTCCGAAAGATTAGAAGATCATGAATTTAAGGAAAATACTACCGTCTATCGCTATTACATCTCCACCGCCGGCTGGTCAGGCAATGAGAGTATTGTCCGGGCTATGGAAGTAAATGAGTTTATGTGGCATTTGAATTGGGTTCAGTCCAGACGCGGGGGCCACTACATCTTTGAACTCTATGAACTACAAGATGATTGATGTTAAAAGAGTTGATTAATTTCCTGGTTTTTCTTTAATAATATCAAGTTAAATTTATTCGAAAGTCGGATTATAAATGAAACACTTTGCAATACTTACTGAAATTGAAAATGAGATTATTCGTCTTACTGAGTTGCGAAAGTTGACGAATGTTTTGGCCAATGGCATTGATACAGCTTCATCAGATGAGATAGTATCTGTGTTCTTTACTTTGCATAGTATGATTGAAAATATTAGTGTAGAACTTGACGATAAATTTCAACAACTGTTTAATGCTATTAGAAATGAATGAAAAAATTATTGAATTTTTAAAACTGTCAACAGATATTGTTGAAATAGTTAATCCTGATACGGGCATAACCCATCAACGTGAATTTTTTAATAAGGAAAAGTTCGCCGAATTGATTGTCAAGGAATGTGCCGGTGTTGAGTTGTATTGGCTAAGCGAACAAGACCGCAAGGCAGTGGCTGAGAAGATTCAAGAACATTTCGGAGTTAAAGAATGAGTGATCTAATGCGTGATCTATTTGAAAACATAGTCTATCCTAGTTTTGGTGTCACCTCAGGTCATAGCCTGCGGCGTAAACCTAATGGTGAATATGTAAGCGATGCACTTGAAGATCATTGGCAAACCTTTCAAGAAGGTTGGGAGTGCGCTATTGAATATCTAAAGACCAAAGACAACGAGCAGTATTCTGATATTGTATCTGATGGTGGGATGGATCCACGATGAACGAACGAATTCTAAAACTTGCTGAACAGTCTGGCTTAGAATATAATTTTGATCCAATGCTTTGGTTGAAGTATGAAAAGTTTGCCGAGTTGATTGTCCGGGAATGCCTTTTGTATGCCAAAGATGGTGACATAGATTTTATGAAATTTATGATTAAGAAACATTTCGGAGTTGAAGAATGAACACAGTCAGACTTAATCGCCGTGAATTGAATCGTATTCTAGAACTTCTTAATCTGTTCAATGATACGGGCGATTATGGTTATGTCGAACTAGTGCAAGAAAGCGATAGTGGTATTGGTTCGGTTCTAACTGCTAAGTTTAATATTGAACACAAAGAAGTTGATGGTGAATTCTCTGTGGTGATTACAGATGTGGAGCATTGGTGATGTGGAAAATTGTTATTGCAGGTATCATTTTTGCAATCATTGGTGTAGCAGTTAAAAACTGGCAATGTGCTGAGATGTTTCCAGATGCAAATCGCCTTGCTTGTATTTTGTGGAAGTAAGGAGTATCATATGAAGCAAGAACTGCTGGCAGAAAAACGAATTGAAGAACTGTATTCGTTTTGGGTCGTTGATTGCCAAGACATTATTGGCTTTGCTAGAGCCGTAGAACGTGCTTCCCTAAATTGGGTTGGGCTGACGGATGAGGAGATTACAGAAATTGCGGCAACACCAGCAGCAATCCCGGGCAGCTATGTTTTTTCATTTGCTCGCGCCATCGAGGCCAAGCTAAAGGAAAAGAATAATGGGCAATAAATTTGAAGTGATGGCATGGGAGTCCGCTGTCGGTAGCTCTCATTACTACTGGCTAGAAATCTATCGTGGTGAGAGTCTACTTAAAGCCCTATACAATTTGTTCTGGGCAAAACGTCAAGGGTGGAAGCATATTAAGTTGGAGTGGAGACCGTGAAATCTATCTGGGAACGCCGTGGCGAGATTGAACGCGCCCGTGTAAAGAAGAACCAAGAACTCATGGGTGAGTACGACCGCACGGTTTATTATCCTGCAATGTTAGCACTTCAGAAAGAATGTGATGAGGGTGAAGGGCACAGCGGCGGTAAGTATCATGACAACGGACTAGGTTGGTCATGGTTTTATTGTGGTAAGTGTGGAGCTCGGTATGATGTTACAGGACCCAACGGAGAGAAGAAATGAGATACGATTCATTTAGCGTTGAAACATTAGCACTTATTGTGTTTGCTGCTCTTGGTATATTTGCACTGATGGGAGCCATGACATATAAAGAACAGAGGGATCATGAATGTGTGATGACTGCTCTTAAAATGGAAAAGAGTGCCGATGATATTAAAAAGATTTGTCATGGGAAGTAATAATGAACGATAACTTTTGGTTTTTGCCTGCTGCACTTATTGCGTTTTTGTTACTGTTTGGTCTAATTATGATGGGCGGTAAAATGGAAAATGAAAGAATTTATGAGAAGTGCTTGACAACCAATTCAAATATGGTGTATAATGATCTTACTAAAATGTGTAAGGAGATTGTAAAATGAGTAATTATGAAAGTCATGCGTGGCGTGAGTTTCGTGCTGCAGGATGGGTTAATGAGAACAACAAATTTAATGATGAAATGCAGGAAGCTATTTGCACTCATGTATTGAAGTTGCTTGAGGTATTTGCTGAAGAAGGCCATTCAGGATCATCAGCACCGTACGCTCTGAATGTTTTCGACACTCTGGCAAGGTTTAAGCCAATCGCACCACTGACGGGTGAAGATTGGGAGTGGCATGATGTTTCTGAATATGGTGGTCGTGATGATGGTCCTGTGTATCAGAACAAACGATGTGGTCGTGTATTCAAAGATAATACTGGCGCATACGATACTGAAGGTATTGTGTGGTATGATTGGCACACTGATGAAGCGGGTGAAAAGTACAAGAGCCATTTCACTAACTATAAGAGTCGAGTGCCAGTGACCTTTCCATACACACCTAAAACTGAATATAAGGAGCGGATTGAAGAATGAGTGCAAATGTTTTTATTACTGAAATGATTGAAAAGTATCCTAACGTATTTGCTAAAAAAGCAGATGATCATCAACCCTTTCAGTTGTTTGGAATAGAATGCGGGGAAGGATGGTATACTTTGCTTAATAATTTATTTGCATGTATTAACTTTCATCTTGAATATGTCAATCGTAATAAGTCAGAAAATAAAAAAACTCCCTTTGTTTTAACTCAGGTTAAAGAAAAATTTGGCACACTCCGCTTTTATTATGAAGGAGGAGATTGTAAAATTCATGGTATGGTGCAAATGGCTGAAGCAATGAGCGGTTTTATTTGTGAGGAGTGTGGTAACCCTGGTAAACTTAGACGTGGTAGTTGGTTGCATACGGCTTGCGAAGATCATACTCGAGGAAAAGAATGAGATATTTTTCATTTAATGAATATGATGAAAACGGTGGGCATGTCGTAACTATGTCTGAGGAAGACATTCGTAGAGAGTACTATCCTTATTGGTATGGCAAAATGTGTGATAAGTTTGGTAAAGAGTATGTAGATAAGAATCATAATTTTGAAAGTTGTTTGGATGATTGGTTAGTCGTTAACTGGGCATGGGAGGTGAACGAATGAAGAACCTATTCAAGCAAACTAAAGTTGTCTACGACGCTCACCTTAAAGAGTATCAGGTGTGGTACCGAAACTTTTTCATCTGGCGTTTTGATTCATGTTATAAGTGGGATACTAAGTATCCTTACACCCCACATTACTTTGAGAAAAAAGAAGAAGCAGAACAACGCGCAATTGATCGAGCAAAAGCCATGCTGAATACGATTGAAGTGTGGCGTGGTTCTAATTTCGTTCCTTATGTGTGAGTAAATTATGAGTAAACTAGCAAAAGCTATTGAAGCAAAGACTTATTTTGACAATGCACGGGCTTCTATGCTCCCTACACCAAAGTATTTTAAAGTTTTTAAAGAGGTCAATGAAATTTCCTGTGAATATGCTAAAGATATTCAAGTACGCATTGGTGTAAAATTTGAAACACAGGTGTGGATTAGTGAAGTTGAACTATTGAAGTCAAATGCGCCTATTAATGCTGCTCTAGTACATAGTAAACGAGCAATGATTGAAGAAATCTTTGGTGAGTTTCGCCCACTACTGAATGATATTAATATGGCAACATACGAGGGTGATATGCATAAAGTGCGCGAATTGGTTGCAAAACTTGAACATCAGATGTTCCAGGAAGGTATTAATGAAGGTTACGGACGATCAGTTTCGTTTTGAATGGTATTCAGGTACTGGTAAGGGCGGGCAGCATCGTAATAAGCATCAAAATTGTTGCCGTTGTATACATATCCCTACTGGCATTACTGCTAACGGCACTGAAAGTCGCAGTAGAGAAGACAACAAGAATACTGCGTATAAGACCTGTCTATCAAGAGTTGCTGCTTACTTTCATAAAGATAAGGAGAGGTATCTTGCAGGTAATGAGCGTATTAGAACCTACCACGAACCAGATAATAGAGTTATAGATCATGCAAGTGGAGAAACAGATACCTATCAAAATGTTGTAATAAAAGGTGAGATGGAGTCTATGATTATGGCGCGAGCAAAGGCTATTCGATGAATAATGTTAAGTTAGTAGAACTTGCAAAAAAAGCAGGGTTTGAATTTATTAATGATGATGAAAACGGTTCACTTAACATTATTGACTGGTCTAAAAACTATGATCAAGAGTTAGAAACCTTTTTTTCTTTAGTTGTTAGAAAATGTGCTAATCTTTCTGATCAAGTATTTTATGATTCTAAGGGTACTAGAACATCTGGTGGTTATATAAAGATTCAGTTAGGAGTTAAATGATGGATGAGATTAAAACAAGGTTTACTCTTAATAAAATACTGTTTGCACTTCTAGGTAGAAACGAGCTAGTCGAAGGTTGGTGGATATCTTCAAATAAAGCTTTTGAAGGAAAGACCCCAGAGGAGGTATATCACTCCGGTGAAGATGGCCGTAAAGAAGTCGCACGTTACATTCTTAGTTTTTATGGCGGAAAATAAGAGTTGCTTTAATTTTTTTGTTAGTCTAAAATGACTTATGTTTAACAAAAAAGGTAAGTCATGATGGAGCCTGGACTGTATTATATTGGTGATCTTTGCTACGTCTTTAGCAATGAAGACTGGGATGAAGTTTGTGGCCTAATAATCGATGGTAATGAGTGTTTAAACGGAGAGTTCCAGTTTAAAGACGGGCGTCGGTTTGCGATGTATAATACAAAATACGGCGACGGTGTATACCAAGACCAGTTTGGTAACAAGTTTTGCGTTGACTCTGGATCAATTGGTTGCGTTATGGTTGATGATGCTACAAAGGCTGATCTAGGCGAGATGATGCGGCTGGGTACTTTGGTTGAAATGAAAGAAAAATTTACTACTTTTGGTGTTACCGGTCTGATAAAAATTGGTAGCACTACTATTGACACCGGTTTAGAATTAGAAGAGGATGAGGAAGACTATTTAGAAGAGGATGAGGAAGACTATGAAGTTTGAACATGTCAATTACACGTTTGATAATTACAGCGGTAAAAAACTTGAGCCGTTAGAGACTGTAACTATTGAAACTCATTCCTATGAACTTGATGAAGTTCTAGAGTGTTTTGAACGTTTTCTACGTGGCTGTGGATATTCTTTTGATGGCCATATTGATATTGTTAAGGACAACTATGAGATTCAGATCCAAGAGAATGATTGAATATGAGTATGCGGCATTTGAGGATGAAATGATCCGCTTTGCCAGTCGCTTACTTAATGAAACTACGCTAGGTAGCGATGCTATCCGTGATCGATTTATTGAAATATTTGGTGAAGAAAACGCCTATTTTCTAGATGAAATCATGGACGAACTTAGTAGTTGATTTAATTTGCTCGAGTGACTTAATTATCTTCTGTTTAATTAACTTGGAGTGAAACGTGGCACATAATGTAGAAACAATGGCTTATGCTGGCGAGGTTCCTTGGCACGGTCTTGGTAAACAAGTTCCTGCTGATCTTTCACCGGAACAAATGCTTAAGGCAGCCGAGCTGGACTGGACTGTTCAGAAAGTTCCTGCCTTCATTAATCTTGAGGGTGAGAAAAAAGCGATCGGCTGGTCTGCACTTACTCGCTCGACCGATAACCGTATTCTTGATGTTGTTTCTGATGACTGGAATCCGATTCAAAATTCAGAGGCGTTCCAGTTCTTTGACGAGTATTGTCAGGCCGGTGATATGGAAATGCATACTGCCGGTTCTCTTCGTAACGGTCAAATTGTATGGGCCCTTGCTAAGGTTAAAGAGTCTTTTGAACTTTTTAAAGGTGATCAAGTAGACAGCTTTTTGCTCTTTACTAACCCTCATCGTTTTGGGCAGTGTATTGATATCCGTTTTACTCCTATCCGAGTTGTATGCAATAACACTCTAACTCTTGCCCTTGACTCAAATAACGATCGGATGGTTAAGAAAAACCATCGAGGTGTTTTTAACTCCGATGAGATTAAGGAAAAGCTCGGCATTGCTACCGATAAACTGGCTAAGTATAAAGAAATGGCCGAGTTCCTGGGCTCGAAACGTTACACTGAAGTTAATCTGAAGAAATACTTTAATACAGTATTCCCTTCTCTTTCTAAGAAAGATCCCGAGCTCGATACAGATAAGCTCTCTCGAGGTGCCAAGCTAGCACTTGAAGTTATGGAAACTCAGCCTGGTGCAGAGTTTGCTCGAGGCAGCTGGTGGCAAGCCTTTAATGCAGTTACTTTCTTGACAGATCATAAACTTGGTCGATCAGCCGACACACGTCTTCAATCAGCCTGGTTTGGTCCTAACAAGTCACTTAAGATTAAAGCTCTTGAGACAGCAGTTGATTACGCTAACGCAGCTTAATCTTACCTGCATACTAAACCCCGCCATGTGCGGGGTTTTTTTATTACCATAAATATAGTGATGAAAGATATTATAGAACAAGCACTTCCTGACGCTACTGTTATATCTAAGGGTAAAGATCTTGTTGTTAAAAGCAAGAACAGGGAGCAGTCAAAAAAAGACCTTGAAAAATTTTTTAATTCAAGGGCGATAGAATATGCTTCAGTGCTAACCTACAAGTCCAGTCTAGAAGTATTAAGAGTACCTTTGCTTAAAGGTGATATACTTTTTAAACCTATTATTGCTAAGGGTCAGGGCGGTAGAGATTTTGAAGATGCAGTTGCTAATGATCTTAAAAACTTTTTTGCCGGGGCCGAAAACCAAGATTTTAAACATCCAGATGTAATAGAGGCCCTTGCCAAGGAGTTAAAGCTAGAGCCTAGACTTAACGGCACGGTAAAAAGTGTTGGTAGAATGCAGAATAAAAGATCCTTGGATTACAGTCTTTATGGCTTTGGTCTAGGTATAAAAAATAATGACGGTCCTACTATTGCTGACCTTATTGTTACTCAGAATAACAAAACACATTATCTGTCTCTTAAGTATGGTAAGACTTATTATGCATTAAATGGTAGCATTGGTAAGTATTTTTTAGATAAAAGAACGAATAAATCGATTAATGAATATTTCGGGTTTGATGGAATGCTGATGGGTGGATTTGGCCCTGAGTATGCTGTTGTCACAGAGCCTCCTAACTATCTCTACGCACAGTACAAGCTAGAAAATGTTTTAAGTCAATCCATGGGCAACGATTTAGTAATAGTACACAAGAAGTCAACTAATGATGTTTATGTAAAGTACATTCGAGTTGCTGATGTATCGGTAAGTGGTTTAAAAGAAAGCTCGTATGTCTACCCTTTATTAAATAGGCGTAAGTACGCAAATATAAAAGTACAGGCTAGAATTGAAGGTGTTAGCTACATTGCTAATTTTCAATTTAGAGGAACGTCAGGATCTGATAAGGGTCCAAAATATCTAAGATTGCTATTGGAGAGAAAGTAATGTTATCTTTTAAGTTTTTCCTTACTGAAGCTACTGATGAAAGTAAGCTTACTCATCTTGAGCATGCTGAGGATCATGTTATTAATGCGGGTGAAAAGGGTTTTGCACATGCCTATCATAACTTAACCGATGTACATGACAAGATAAAAGGAAAGCACAATGACACTAAAATTACAACTAAGTATGATGGTTCTCCTTCTATCGTATTTGGACATCATCCAGAAACAGGTAAGTTTTTTGTCGCAACAAAATCAGCTTTTAATAAAAATCCTAAACTTAACCATACAGAAAAAGACATAGAAGAAAATCACGGACATCAACCCGGGTTAGTTACTAAGCTTAAGCATGCGTTAAAACATCTTCCTAAAGTAACTCCTAAGTCAGGAGTTTATCAAGGTGACCTTATGCACAGTGGGGTTAAATCTAAGGATAATCCTGAAGGTGATGTTGAAGAGCATGGTGGTAAGTACCACTTTAAGCCTAATACAATTACTTATTCTACCAAACACGGCTCAGAGGAAGGTAAGAAAATAGCCAAGGCTAAACTTGGAATTGCTGTACATACGGCCTATAAGGGAAATGATTTAGAAAATATGAAGGCTCAGTACGCTCCTGATCTCTCACATTTTAAACATCATCCTGATGTACATATGATTGATACTCAGGACGATGCTCATAAAACTGAAATGAGCGATGAGCATCATAAGACTTTTGAAAAGCATATGCAGACGGCAACAAAACACTTTAACGAAGCACCAAAAAACTTTGATAGTGCGGTAGAAGGTCATAGGGAACATCTTAAGACGTATATTAATAAAACAGTAAGAGATGGAACTACCCCGTCGGTAAAGGGCTACAAACAACACCTCCATGATAAATTTACTAAGGATGCATCTAAGCTTAAAACGGAGAAAGGCGTTCAAGGTAAAATGAATGAGTTAGCTAATCATCATAGACATATAGATGAGCATTCAGAGCATTTTAATTCTGTACTTAACATGCATCACCATCTTCAAAAGGCTAAAGATACACTTGTGAGTGCACTATCGGCTAAACCAAAATTTGAACATCACATAGGCGGTGTAAAGACAAAACCAGAAGGCTATGTAGTTGTTCGTAACAATCGACCAACCAAGCTGGTAGATAGAGCAGAATTTAGCAGAGCTAACTTCTTGAGGGATCGTGCATAATGGCTATTTTTAATTCAGGCAACAATAGTCTACAAACTCATAATAAAACATTATTTGAAGTAGTAATGGTTGCCGATCAGTTTGGCAACCCTATAACGTCTGGTAATCCTTCGGGCATGGCTGTTGATGGTTTTGGAAGAGCAAGAACTTCAACTCCGTTTACGCTCTTTGATTCAGCCAATCGCTACAAAATTAGTTCTGATTTTACCTCCTCAAATACTGCAACTGGTAATGTTGGGTTTGACACTAATCAAAGTTCAGTGACACTTAACATTGATACAACAAGCGGGGCTAAAGTAATTCGTGAAACGAAGAGAGTGTTCGCCTACCAGCCTGGTAAGAGTCTTCAGGTTATGAATACTTTTGTTTTTAATACCCCTAAAGCAAACCTACGTCAACGAGTTGGATACTTTGGATCTCAGAACGGCATTTATTTTGAAAATGATGGAACTGGAAACTATTTTGTAAAGCGATCTTATTCTAGCGGCTCTATTGTTGAAACGAGAGTTGCTCAGGCTAATTGGAATACTGATAAGCTAGATGGGGAAGGCACATCAAAAATTACTTTTGATCCAACTAAAGCACAAATCTTCTTTACTGATATTGAATGGTTAGGAGTCGGTTCTGTAAGGTGCGGCTTTGTAATTGACGGTAGGCTAATACATTGTCACTCTTTTCATCATGCAAATGTTGTTGATTATGCATACATGACTACTGCATGCTTGCCCATAAGGTATGAAATAGAAAATACAGGTACAACTTCTTCAAATTCAACCTTAAAGCAAATATGCTCAACTGTTATTACTGAAGGAGGATATGAACTTTCTGGTGAAGCCCATACCTTCGGGCTTGAGCCTACTGGTGCAAGTCAGTTTAATTTAACAACTGCAGGTACATACTATCCAGTTCTTTCTTTTAGGCTACATCCTGATAGATTAGATGTAATTGTAGTACCTACTGATATTGATATAGTGCCTATTAACAATGGATTTTACAAGGTTAAGCTAATAAGAAATTGCACCCTTAATGGAGCAACCTGGGCTAATACTTCTTCTACTTCACCTGTACAGTATCAAAGTAATACCTCAGCTACTCATTCTGGAGGTGAAGTCTTATATTCTTCTTACTTAACAGCTACAACTCAAGCATCTTCAACCTTTAATATTGGTAGAGAGCTTTTTAAATATCAATTAGAGCGTGATGGTTTAACAAACACAGCCCATGATTTTACTGTTCTAATTACTTGCGGTACTAATTCTTCGAATGTAATCGCAACTGTTACCTGGCAAGAGATAACCTGATAAATAATAAATTAAGCAGTTAGGCTGAGGTAAACCTGCAGATGGAAAATAAAAAGAAAAGCGTTAAATCGCTTAAAATGTTCCTTAACAAGGACAAAGATGAACTGATCCTTAGTCCAGAGATAAGCGATCAGCGCAAAGCTATGGCTGAAGCTACCGAAAAGCATGGTGTTTTTGCTTTTGGTAGATTTAACCCTCCCACTACCGGGCATGCAGCATTAGTTGACAAGATGCATGAAGTTGCCAAACAACATAATGCATCCCATGTATTAGTTGCTTCTCATAGTCAAGATAGTAAAAAGAATCCCCTATCTGGTGAAGATAAGCTTAAACATTTAAGGCGGTTTTTTTCTAAAACAAATGTAGAGCTTTCCTCTAAAGAGCATCCAACATTTCTTCAGCATGCTGCTAAACTACATCAGCAGGGCGTAACTCATTTACATATGGTTGCTGGTTCAGATAGAGTTGATGAGTTTAAAGATAGACTTCACAAGTATAATGGTGAGGGTGAGGGCAAACTTTTTAATTTTAAACACATTACAGTTCATTCTTCTGGTGAAAGAGATCCTGATTCTGAAGGCACAGAAGGCATGTCAGCAAGCAAAATGCGTGAGCATGCTAGTAATAATGACTTTAAATCGTTTCGCAAAGGTGTTCCTTCTCATGTGAGTGATGAGCACGCAAAAGAACTTTACAATGATACTCGTAAGGGTATGGGGTTGCAAGAAGAGTTTAATGAAGCTGTTTTAGATGTTGCAACAAGAAGAAAGAGATCTGTAAGTTTTAAACAGCGTCACTCCAGACTTGAAAGACAAAAACAGATTGCTTTAAAACGTTTTGCAAGTGATCTTAAACTTAGACGTCGTGCACGAAATGTTGCACGTGCTTTGGTAAGAACAAGAGTTGCGGGTAAGAGAGGTGCCAATTACGCTAATCTTTCTACTAATGATAAGATAGCAGTAGATAAGATGATACAAGGTAAGGAGAAACTTGTAAAGTCACTTGCCGGTAAGCTTTATCAAAGAATACGTAAGCGTGAAGCTGAGAGAGTAACTAGAGTTCGAAGTGGTCAACCAGCCAAACGCCAGGGTCGTATTTTAAACGCTGATTTTGATTATTCAGTGTTTAGTTCAATGTATGATTCACTTGTTGAAAATAAATTTACAATATCTGAAAAAGAACTTTTTGCACTTAAAGTAAAGTCAAACAAATTTAACGTCCCTCTAGAAAAATTAGAAAAAGTCTATAGAGATGCAACTCTTACTTTTAGTGAAGGTAAGCAGACACTTCAGCAGCATTGCTTTAGCTCAGTGAATAGATTTCTCTCTGAACAAAAGCAATTAAATGAGTCATTTGTTATAGATAGAGCATCTGGAGTAGGGGCTTTTTACACTGCAGCCGATTTAGGAATAAAGACAAAAGGTGGCTTTGCATATCATCCTTCTGTAATCGAAGAATTGCTTGCACGAGGTGAAATAGATGAATCAGACATTGAAAAGTTAGTTGATAGTTCAGGCAATGTGCAATATAATTTAAAAAAGGTGAGAAGAGATGAATGAACTTATTGCAGCGTTAAGAGCTGTGCACACTTCAACGTTTGCTTTTTACTTTAAGGCTCACGGGTTTCATTGGAACGTAGAAGATAAAAATTTTCCAATGTATCATGATTTTTTTGGAGAGCTTTATCAAGAAGTATTTAGTGCAGTTGATACTTTAGCTGAGCTAATTAGAACACTAGATGAATATGCTCCTGGTTCAATAAACGAGGTGTACAGCAATTCAAATTTAGCCGATGAGTTAATTGTAGGTGATGCACAATCTATGGTAAGAAGTTTATTTGATAGTAATCAGGCTTTGTTAACTATTATTACGCGTGCTTATAACCTTGCTGAGAAGTATAGTGAATTTGGCATTTCAAATGCACTTCAAGACCGAATTGAAGCTCATAAAAAACATGCCTGGATGCTAAGATCAATGTTAAAGGTCAGTAATAATGACAGATAAAAAAACTATAACACCTTTCAAGCAATTTTCTAGGATGCATCTTTCTCTTCCAAGACATAAAATAGAAAAAGATGTTGATAAAGATAAGGGTAAAGAGATGCCAGATGAACACGCTAGGGAAGCTCGTACTGGTTTAGAATCAGCGCCTTTTGCATTTAAAGCGCAAATTATTCGCAAAATATCGGACGAAGACTAATGTTAACCTTTAAACAGTTTATTAACGAAGCTACCTATCAAGGTAAAAAAGTACCGCTTAACAAGCCAATGGCTGGTGATGTTAAAAAATCAAAGGTGTTTGTTGATCCTGATGGAGATGGTAAAGCTCAAAAGGTTAACTTTGGTGATAAGAACATGACAATTAAAAAACATATTGCATCTAGACGTAAAAGTTTTAGAGCTCGTCACAACTGTGACAATCCAGGTCCAAAAACAAAAGCACGCTACTGGTCTTGCAGAGCCTGGTAAAGTAAAGATTTAGTTAAATAAGAAATTAACCTAGGAGTTAACATGCTATACAACAGTCCAAAAGGTCTTTTAGATACAGTTTCAAAACTTATGTCTGAATCAAAGACAAAGTATGATCAAGAGCAAAACGAGCTTGAAGAAGCTCAAAAAGCTCTTTGGGAAAAGAAGATGGGTAAGAAGCCTCTTCATCCAAACCAGCAAAAACTTGACGTGCATGAGCCAGAAAAAGATGAGCTCACAGCTAAGGACTTTGAAATGCTTCGTGCCGGTAAGAAAGCAAAGATGAAAGAGGATGTTGTTGTTGAAGCTAAAAAAGGTCTTCATCAAATGTCAGATGAAGAGCTTAAAACTGCCCATGACGATATTATGAGTAAGATTAATACTGAAGTATCAAAAGGCAAATCAGTAATGAAAGGCCATAGACTATCTGGTAAGCTTCGTGAAGTTCGTTTCCATCAGATTATTAGAAAAATGAATCCTGATCTCGGCTACAAGCATGTAAAAGAAGATATCGAACAAGTTAACGAAAAAAACAAAGACACACCCGGTCAACATATGTGTGCTGTTCATGTTAAAAATGAACAATGGGGAGAAGGTAAAACAATTTATAGCATGCATGCCGAGCCTGATGTTAATGGTAATATTGCATGGTATGATGTAATGTTTGAGCATGGAATTGAAAAGGAAGTACCTGCAGACAAGCTAGAAGTATTAGTATCAGAAGCTCATAAGAATCACAAGAAAATGGCTGAAGATGTAGAACAAGCAGAGATAGATGAAGCACGCGGGCGCCCTCGTAAGAATCCTCTTCCTGCTGGAGAAGATCAAGGTGAAGAACCAGATCATAATATTGTAATGCATCTGAAAAAATCAGTTGACACCGATGGTAGCCATGATGTGAAGTTTGGTGATGGTAAATCACATAAAGTACCTTCACATGTAGCTAAAAATGTTCTTGGCGCTATGGGTAAGCTTAAGCCAGCTGATAGGTTAGAAATTCAAAAGCATATCGGTCAAAGCCATAGTAACTTAATGCAAGTTCATGGAATGATAAAGTAATGGGCATTTCAGCTTCTAAAACTTATGTTCTATCTAAAGGTGATGTAGTTGAATTACCTTTAGTAGAACTGCCTGTTGTCGATCCTCCTAAAGCAAGTGGTCTAAAGGCAGCTAACTTTATTGTTCTTTCAAAACCAAAACAACCAGAAGAAAAAAAAGTTAATAGGATAAGTGAATGGAAAGCTGAAAAGCCAGGTAAAAAATCAGCATTTATGGAAGATATGCTTACTAATTTTGAATAATAAATAAGGTAAAGGAGATTACTATGCCATTATGGGGAAATGTAGACGCTGCATCAAATAGTGTGCTATCGGCACCTATGCAGTTCAAACAAGCGCCAAACACTGCTAATAGAAATGCATTGTATGGTAACACTACAGCTAACGGTTACGGTACTGGTGAAACAATCGGTATGTATGGGGTTGACACTACAGAGATGGCTGTCACGGGTGGTGGAGTTGCAACAATCACTCTCGTAAATAAAGGTTCTGGTTACACAGCTAACGCTGCTGTTACTATCACCGGTGGGGGAGGTGCATCTGCTACTGCTAATGCAACAGCTAATACTACTACTGGTAAAATTCAGATCGTTAATATTACTGCTGCTGGTTCAAGCTATGAAACTGATCCAACAGTAACGATCGATCCGCCAACAGCAATAACTTTTAATGCTAATACCGGTCTTCATCAGAATGCTTCGTTCTATTCAAATACTACCGGTGTAGCTAACACAACAGAGTTTATTACTACTACCGCTGCCCATGGATTTAGCGATGGTGATAGAGTTGTTTATCTAGTTCCTGCTGGTAACTCAGCTGTATCTGGTTTAACTAATGCAGCTTCTTATTATATTATTAGCGCTAATTCTACTGCATTTAAACTTTCTGAATCATCTGGTGGTACGGCTGTTAATATTACTTCAGATGCAAATAATGAAACACATGTTTTACAACGTCGTGATTTTGTTGAAATCTCTGGTAATATTCTTCAGAATACAGATTCTGTTACCTACACTACAAGTGCCGGTAATACTGTAATTACCGGGCTTACTAACGCTACTTCTTATTTTGTAATTGGAGCTAATTCTACAGGTGTTTATCTTTCTACTGCACCTAACGGTTCAAGAATTACTTTAACACCAGGCGCTTCAGAGTCAGGTCATAATTTAACAGGTGTAACTGCTACAGCAGAAGCAACTGTTGGTGGTGGTATTAATAGAGGTGTTGCTCACGCCGGTTGGGTAATCAGAACAGAAGGAACTGGTGGGCGCGCCGGACGCGTTCAATACGAAACCTTAGTGGCAATGGGATCTATGTCTAGCGACGGATCTGATGACACTGTTCTTCCTGATGCATAACAATGGCTGAGAGATCAAAAAAAGTATCCGAGCTAACAGCACTCACTGCGAACACAATTGCTAACAACGATCTTTTTATTATTGTTGATGTGTCTGCTTCTGAGACTAAGAAAGCAACGGCCAACAGTGTAGCAAATTTTTTTGCTACACTGGCTATTGGTCCTCAAGGTCCTACTGGAACACAGGGTGCATCTGGGGCTCAAGGACCAGCAGGTGCACAAGGTGTTACTGGTCCTCAAGGTGCTACAGGAGTCATTGGTCCAACAGGACCTCAAGGGGCCCAGGGCGTGACTGGAACATTACCAGCAGTACCTGGTTCATATACTGATGATAGTGATGCAGCAAGTAACGGTATTGCTGTAGGAGATTTGTATTACAGACCTACAGGATTGGTGTACGTAAGACTGAATTAAAAATGAACTTTGAAAAGCTTGATGAGACTAATTTTTTACTTTATGCTGCAAAACATTATGATAACCCTTCCTGTTTTGACACATTAGAGTTCTACGAAGATTTAAATCGTTTTAAATATCTTAAAAGACTTTTTAGTAGATATGAGGAGACGGGTGAGTTAAAAGAAAGACTTATTCTTAATCATATCATTGTTATATACAACTTGTTTGGAGTAGAAGCATCCACCAGGATGCTTTTTTTCAAGTTAAAAGATTTTCATAGTCTTTTAACTCCTTTTTTAATATTCTTAAACTTCTTACCTGAGAGAGTATTTAATATAGGTATAGAAGGAAAAACAATAAATACAAGTGATATAATTCATGACCCTGTCATTATAAAAGCTCTAAGAAAAATATGGCCAGAGTAGTTGATTTATTCCTAGTCTATCAATTTATTATTCGTCTGATCACTCCATTTGATCAGTGGGATGCTTTTAGACTTGGAATTATTGACAAGGATGGTAAGGTCAAGAGAAAGAGAGCTACTCTTTCTACAGATGAAGAAAAAAAAGCTTGGGGATATTTTGATATCCTTGCTGCTAATGTGAAGAAGTTAGTTAATAAGTTACCCGGCGGAGAAGGCAAGTTAATGTCTTATGCTGCTGCTGGGTTATTGCTTAAGGAGCATACTAGACTCGAATCCATGGATGAAGATGAAATAGAGAAGTTTATTCATGAAGAGCTAGTAAATGTAGTTGGTAATGGTAAAGTCGCCGGTGTTGGTATTGGCGATCAAGGTGAGCCTCCAGGTAAATTAAAAGTAAAAACAAAAATACTGAGAAGGAAGCTTGCTGATGTGGATCTTAAAGTTCCTTCCTGACTGGTTATTCTACGTAATCTTTTTCGTTGGTTTAATAGGAATTGCAGTAACATTCCTGCTTAAGTTTATTCCTATACCTTTACTTTACGTATACAGAACTCCAATACAAATACTTTCCGTTGTTCTAATAGCTTTTGGCACTTTTATGAGTGGAGCTATTTGGAATGAAGATGCATGGAAGGCAAGAGTAGCTCAGCTTGAAAAAGAAGCTGCTGAAGCTCAAGCTAAATCCGGGCAAGTTACTGTTGAGACTGTAACGAAGTATGTCGATAGAACAAAAATTATTAGAGAAAAAGGTAACGATATAGTTCGATATGTTGATCGAGAAGTTATAAAGATTGACGAAAACTGTAAGCTACCAGTTGAGGTGCCTAAACTTCATAACAGTGCAGCTAAAGGAGACAGTAAATGAAACTCCTTCTACTTATACCTTTTCTTATAATAACTGGCTGTGCAACTGTTTCAGCGCCCGTAAAACACAGTCTACCTGAAGCACCAGCCATGTTAGTTGAAAGATGCCCGGAGTTAAAGCAATTACCAGACAATGAAGAAAAATTATCTGAACTTTTAAAGGTAGTTATCCATAACTACACCTTATATCATGAATGCGGTGCCAAGCATGAGCTATTAGTCAAATGGTATAATGAACAGAGACAAGTTCATGATGCCGTATTCAATAAGAAATGAGGTTATGATGGAGCTTACAAAAGATCAGCTTAAACAGCTTTTGCCAAAAAATCAATATGTTGATTATTGGTTTAATGCTTTAGCCCAACTTTTTCCTGATTACGAAATAAACACTAGTCAACGTATTGCAGCATTTGTGGCGCAATGTGCACATGAGTCTGCTGGATTTACTGCACTGAAAGAGAATCTTAACTATCGTTGGCAAACACTAAGAAAACTATTTCCAAAATATTTTCCTACTGATGAGTTAGCCCAGCAGTACGCATCTAAGCCAGATAAACAAAGGGCAATTGCAAATAGAATTTACTCAAATAGAATGGGCAATGGACCGGAAGAGTCAGGAGATGGATATAAATTTTGCGGTAGAGGTTTAATCCAACTTACAGGTAGATATAATTATACTTGGTTTGCAGCATCTATTGAAACACCGGTAGACGAAGTAACTGAGTATCTTGAAACTTTTGAAGGAGCTGCTCAATCAGCTTGTTGGTTTTGGGAAAATAATAAACTTAATCAATGGGCTGATAAGGGTGATATTATTACACTTACCAAACGAATTAACGGTGGAACACTTGGTTTAGAAGACCGTATTAAACATTATGAGCATGCTTTACATGTTCTAGGGGGTTAAAGTGGTGAGTGATAAAAAGTTATTTTTATTTTTACTAGTTCTGCTAATACTGCCTGTTGGACTGGCAGTATTTGGAGGCGATAGATTTAGATATCCTTGCCAGGATCCTAAAAACTGGGACAAACAAATTTGTAAGTTTCCCGATTGTGATGTAACAAGAACATGTCCCGAACACGTCTTTAAAGGTCAAAGAGATCCTAGATTAGGTCCACCACCTCCTAGAAATGATCAACCATTGACACAGACAGGGCCAGTTTGTCAAGCATGTCCACCTCAGCAAGGAGTTAATAATGCAAAATAACCCATTCATTTATACTGAAGACCAGCTAATGGCTCGTCTTAAGTTTTTTATAGGTGTATGTCTTGCACTTACACTTACAGGTATTGTATTCGTTGTGCTGTATTCAATTATATTTGTCACCCAGCCTCTAAATGCAATGTCTCCAATTGATCAAAAGTTTTTTGAACTTATTGTACCTATTGCAACGTTTCTTACCGGTACCCTATCTGGTATAATGTTAGCCGGTCAAAAGAAAGAAGATCAAGAAGCTATGCTGGCTGCTCAAAAACTTGCAAATGATAATTTTGCAGAAACAAAAAAAGCCATGACCGCACCTCCACCAAAAGATAATAGTATGGACTTAAGAAGAGAACCAACTCTTAGTGCTCCAGGTGGCGGGCAAGTTGTAACTGGTTATGGTGGTAAACTTGCACCGCCTCCTGCACCTCAACCAGAGTTATAAGATGTGGTTTCGTTCATTATTAGAAGATAGTCATAACGGATCGGTTAGCAGCAAGAGATTAGTAACTCTTATCGCTTTAACGGTATGTGCTCTTTCACTAATAGCAGATACGTTAGGATACAAAGTTAACCCTGCTTTATTTGAAAATATGGTTTATATTGTTATAGCTGGGTTAGGATTTACTGCATCAGAAAAATTTACTAAAAAGGAGCCAAAATGAAAAAAATTCTTGCTGCCATAGTTGCATCTTTTGCCTTGATAAGTAACGTATATGCTGAAGCGGAAGTAAAGCGTGTATGTGTTGATAAATTTACAAGTGATGGTAAACCTGTTAAAGATAAACAGGGTAAGACTGTTCAAGAGTGTAAAGAAATTAAAGTTCATAAAAAGTTAGAAGGTACTAAGGTACCGGAGAAGAAATAAAATGGAGTCTTTTGACACAGGAGCAAGGATAGCTGTTTTGGAAACCGAGCTTAAAAACCTATCAAATGAAGTCCGAGAGCATCGTCTAGATTCGAAAGAGCAGCATAAGCAGATGATGGAAAAGATCGAAGACATTGATAACCGCCTTGGAGTTGTCGAAAAGTGGCGCTGGATGGTGGTGGGTGGTGCTGTTGTTATCGGATATCTTGCCTCACACTTATTAAAGTTCTAACTTGATCTGTCTCTGATCCTGGTATATAATCGCATTGTGCGAGACCAGGATCTATATAATGTTAATTATTGACCATAAGTATGTTAGTTTGCTGTCAAACCGTTTACAGCGCTTTACCAAAGTAAACAATAAGACATATAACTTCAGATGTCCTCTGTGCGGGGATTCAAAACGCAACACGTATAAAACACGTGGTTACATCTACGAGAAAAAAGATCTTTTACTGTTCTTCTGCCACAACTGTGGTGCGTCTATGTCCTTTGGCAATTTCCTTAAAGGACAAGATCCGGTACTTCATCAAGAGTACGTTCAGGAAAGGTTTATTGAAAAGAGAGGTGGCCACACTCCACCTAAAGCCGATATAACCACTATAGTGTGGCCAAAGTATCGCTTGGATTCTCCATTGCGATCGTTAAAAAAAATTAGCTCTCTTGATCATGATCATCCTGCCAAGAGGTATGTCGTTAAGCGAAAGATACCTACAACGTTTCACCACAAGTTGTTCTTTTGTCTTAAGTTTAAGAAATGGATAAATGAGCATATCCCCGATAAATTTAAGAGCTTAGACGATGATGAACCTCGTCTGATTATACCTTTTATCGACGGTACCGGGCATTGTTTTGGAGTGCAAGGACGCAGCTTTAAGCCAAATGGCATCAGATATATAACAATCATGTTTGAAGAAAACAATCCGAAGATCTTCGGGCTGGATACAGTCAATCGTGAACAACCGGTGTATGTTTTGGAAGGACCGATCGATTCAATGTTCGTAGATAATGCAATCGCCATGGCCGGGTCCGATCTCCCGTTTCAGTATCTGGATGCAATTAATGCTAAAGAGCTTATCTTTATTTACGATAATGAACCTCGAAATAAACAAATAATCGATCGTATGGTGAAAGTGATAGATAGAGGTTATAATATTGTAATATGGCCTGATGATTTAGAAATTAAGGATATTAATGATATGGTATTGTCAGGGGTAGACCATAACAAGATAATTAGAGAAAACACTTATAATGGATTGTCTGCTATGGCCAGACTTTCGATGTGGAGAAAATCATGAAGGTATCGTTAGTAAGTTATAGTAAACCATCTAAAGAGTTGGTGTCGGAGGGATTGTATGACGTTCAAGAGCTCATTGCATACTGCGCGCGTGTCAGCAATCCAACCAATCAGTTTAATACAGAATCATCTGAAAAACTCATCAAATACCTCGTCAAACACCAACACTGGAGCCCACTCGAAATGGTCTCCGCCTGCCTTGAAATCACCACCACCCGAGATATCGCACGACAAATACTCCGACATCGAAGTTTTAGTTTTCAGGAGTTTTCCCAACGCTATGCCGACCCGACCAAGGAATTGGATTTCGTACTACGAGATGCCAGAATTCAGGACACCCATAATCGACAAAATAGTATAGACATTGACCCGGTTAATAACGATCAACAACGCCAACTCTTGTATCAATGGCAGCAGATGCAAACTAGAGTTATTATTGAAGCAAAAGGGGCGTATGAGTGGGCCATTTCCAAGGGCATTGCAAAAGAACAAGCTCGTGCCGTTTTACCAGAAGGTCTTACTGTATCTAAGCTTTATATGAACGGAACCCTTCGCTCGTGGGTTCATTACATCCAGTTGCGCTCGGCAAATGGAACACAAAAAGAGCATGTAGAAGTTGCAAAGGCTGTAGCTCAAGTCATAGCCGATGTATTTCCAATTATTGATAATTTCGTAGAAAAATAATAACAAGGAGCGTGTATGGAAAATGTCGTCCATGGCATTAGGGTAGACTATTCTCGGGATAATTTGTTTGATGAGCTCGGACTTAAACGCTTAAAAGAAAGTTATATGCGTGAGGGTGAAAACTCACCCCAGGAGCGATTTGCATACGTCAGTAGTGTTTTTGGGAGCAATCAACAACATGCGCAAAGGCTTTACGAGTACTCTAGTAGACATTGGCTATCTTATTCTACCCCCATTCTTTCTTTTGGTCGCAGCGCTAGGGGTTTGCCTATTAGCTGCTTTCTTCCATACTTACACGATAGTTCAGAAGGTCTGGTCGATTGCCTATCGGAAGTTAATTGGCTGAGTATGCTTGGTGGGGGAGTCGGTATCGGGGTCGGTATTCGTTCATCAGATGATAAGTCTGTTGGTGTCATGCCCCATCTTCGCACTTATGATGCATCATCACTTGCCTACAGACAAGGTCGAACTCGTCGTGGTTCGTATGCTGCTTATCTGGACATTAGTCACCCCGATATTCATCTCTTTCTAGAGATGCGTAAACCTACCGGTGACCCTAATATGCGAGCACTAAACTTACACCACGGAGTAAATATTACCGACTCGTTCATGCAGCTGATCGAAAAATGTATGCTAGACCCTACAGTAGATGACTCATGGGAATTAAAGGATCCGCACAATGGTGAAGTGCGTGAGGTAGTTTCGGCAAGAGATCTTTGGCAGCGCATTCTAGAAACAAGAATGCTTACCGGTGAACCATATATCCATTTTATTGATACTAGTAATAGAATGATGCCTGAGTTTCAAAAGGCTAAAGGTCTTAAAATTAGACAATCAAATCTTTGTAGTGAAATCATCCTGCCTACAGACAAAGAGCGCACGGCAGTGTGTTGTCTATCATCAGTTAACCTGGAGTATTTTGATGAATGGAAAGATTATTCACTTTTTATTAGGGACGTCGCTGAGATGTTGGATAACGTTCTTGAGTACTTTATCAAGCATGCTCCTGATAGCATCTCTAGAGCCCGATTCTCTGCTACACAAGAGCGCAGCATTGGTGTGGGTGCTTTGGGTTTCCATGCTCTACTTCAACGTAACAATATTCCTTGGGAATCACCGCTCGCAATCGGACAAAACAGAAAAATCTTCAAACACTTAAAAGAAAGATTAGAACATGCAAATATTGAGTTGGGTGCCGAGCGTGGTGAGGCGCCTGATGCCAGAGGAACCGGACGTAGATTTAGTCATACCACTGCTATCGCTCCTAACGCTTCTTCTAGTATTATTATGGGTAACACAAGCCCTTCCATCGAGCCTTATCGTGCTAATGCTTATCGTCAAGATACTCTTTCAGGTGCTCATCTTAATAAGAATAAGTATCTAGACAAAATTATTAAGGAAAAGTGTGATGCTGACAAATCCCTGGTATACCAAGACATCTGGTCAAGTATTATTGCAAACGACGGATCAGTACAGCACCTTGACATACTATCTGACTGGGAAAAGGACGTATTCAAGACGTCTATGGAGATTGACCAGCGATGGATTGTGGAGCACGCAAGTCACAGACAAAGTTACATTGACCAAGCGCAATCCCTTAACCTATTTTTCAGGCCAGATGTAGATGTAAGATATCTTCATGCCGTCCATTTTCAGGCATGGAAGTCTGGTCTTAAAACTCTTTATTATTGTCGTAGTGAGAAGCTTGTCAAAGCTGACAAGGTTTCAAAGCGTATCGAAAGACAAGTCATACAAGAACTAGACCTAAAGGCACTTGCCGAAGGTGATACCTGCCTAGCATGTGAGGGATAAAATGATTAAGAAAACAAAACTAAAACTAACTGACGAACGTAGTTCGTTTAAACCTTTTAACTATCCATGGGCATACGAGGCCTGGCTCAAGCACGAACAGAGCCATTGGTTACATACCGAAGTACCCATGCTGGAGGACGTAAAAGATTGGAAGAGCAAACTCTCAGAAGAAGAAAAGAATTTTCTTACGCACATCTTCCGATTCTTCACGCAAGGAGATGTAGACGTTGCGGGAGGCTACGTCAAGAACTATCTACCGTACTTTCCGCAGCCGGAGGTGCGAATGATGTTGAGTGGTTTTGCTGCAAGAGAGGCACTTCATGTAGCTGCCTACAGTCATTTGATCGAAACCTTAGGAATGCCGGAATCAACGTACAATGAATTTCTCGAGTACGATGCAATGAGGGAAAAACACGATTACTTCTTATCGATTGCCGGTCAGGATCAACAGACTATTGCACAGCAGATTGCGGCATTCAGCGCGTTTACAGAGGGAATGCAACTTTTTTCAAGCTTTATCATGCTACTTAATTTCCCACGACATGGCAAGATGAGAGGCATGGGTCAAATAGTTACTTGGTCAATAGTAGATGAAACTATGCATGCTGAGTCTATGATTAAACTTTTCAGAACCTACGTTGAAGAGAATAGGGATATATGGAACGATGATCTCAAAGGACAAATTTATTCAATCGCTGAGAGAATGGTTTTACTCGAAGACAGGTTTATTGATCTGGCATTCGGTATGGGCCCTATGGTTGATTTGGACGCTGGTGACGTTAAACGTTATATCCGCTATATTACTGATCGTCGCCTCATTAGCCTGGGCCTTAAAGGAATTATGAAAGTCAAGAAAAATCCTTTACCGTGGGTAGAAGAGATGATAAATGCTCCTACACACACTAACTTTTTTGAAAACAGAGCAACCGACTATGCCAAAGGGGCACTGTCTGGATCTTGGGACAGCGTATGGGCAAAGGCTGCATAAGGAGAAAAACATGGAACCAACTACATGCTTTAACTGCGAGGAAGAATTTAAGGTTGAATCAGTTTATGAAACAGAAGCAACTATTTGCTTCTGTCCATTTTGTGGAGCCGATCTTGAGCTCGATGATGAAGATGAGCTTGAGGATTTAGATGATGTTGATGAAGATAATTGGAATTGACCTGTCGCTGACAAGCCCGGCTCTTTGTTATTTTAAAGGAGAAGAATTCAATTTCGAACAGTGTGAGTTCTTCTTCATGTCAAAAAATAAAAAAATACATGGTCCACGTCATCCTACTTATGGCAGGGAGATGCCGGATCATCTAACAGACATGGACAGATATGTTCAAATATCAGCATGGGTATTTGAGTGTATCGACCATGTTGAACCTGACCACATCTTTATTGAGGACTATGCATTTTCCTCTACCGGTCGCGTTTTTAATCTTGCAGAAAATTGCGGCATTTTAAAATATAATTTGTGGAAAGCCGGGTATGGTTATTCCTGTATACCTCCAACAGTTGTTAAAAAAGTAGCAACCGGAAAAGGTAATTCAAATAAAGTTGCAATGGAAATAGCTTTTAAACAACACACTGGATTTGATTTTAGAAGACATTTACAATTGTCTGAATCGGCGACAAATCCTGTTTCCGATATTATTGATAGTTACTACGTCGCAAAGGCTGGGTTAACTTATGTCAAAGAAAAATAAACATTATGGGTTTCCTTATGACTACAGTGCAAAAAAACCGCTGTATAAGTTTATAAGAGGTAGTGTTGAGATGCTTTTTTACCAGGATGGTGCTAACTATGCTTTGGTACAAAAAGTAGACGGTAAGCAACAAAGGGTACATCTTAATGATAGTACTCTTAACAACATGCTAGGTACTTTAGATAAAAATGGTTTTCAACAGGTCTCATTATAAAAGTTTTAAGCCTAGAAGTATCAGGCTAAAGAACAAACTCAATAATGATATTATTGAGGGAGTACTCATCAATGAAGATGATATTGATGGGAAGTTGTACTTTGTAGTAAAGTTCCTAAATGGCTCGGTAAATAAATTTAGTAAAGAAGCTTTTACTATTGTCAATAGTTCTTTACGTTGAATTTACTTTTATTGCATTATAAAATGCATAGGCCAGTTAGGCATAACATTAATTTTGAAAGGTATATTATGAATCAAAAAAACAAACTTCGTATGGCTTTTTTCAACGGTCGTTCACTGACAGCCAAGCAAATTACTGCTCAATTCGGTATTGCAAGCCCAAGCAAAGTAATTAGTTCTCTCCGTCTTGAAGACGGGCTTCCAATTTACTGCAACCGTCATACCGACACCAAAGGCCGTGTAACCAATAAGTACACTCTTGGTACTCCTTCTCGCAAGGTTATTGCAGCAGGCTACCGTGCTTTGTCTACCGGTCTTGTTTAATAACGAGTAACACCTTATAATGAAGGGACCTAGTGTCCCTTTTTTTAATTAAATTATGATTATGAAATCTGCTATTAATACTGATGAAGGCCGTAAATGGATTAAAGATATGCTTCTTTTCGGTCCAGTAAAAGTCACTTTTGTCAAAAAAGACGGTACTGAGAGAGTTATGAACTGCACTCTTAAAGAAGATCTTACAAAAGATTATGAGAAGAAAACAGACCGCACAAAAACCGTAAGTGACGAGACGTGTCCGGTGTTTGATCTTGATAAACAAGAATGGCGTTCATTTAGGTACGACAGCGTAAAAGAAGTTGCCTTTGATCTATGAAGGTTGGAATTACTTTTGGTGCATTTGACTTGTGTCATGCAGGCCATGTTCTTATGTTTCAAGATTGTAAGCAGCATTGTGAGTACCTTATTGTTGGACTTCAGTTTAATCCAGCACTTGAACGCGAGTCAAAGAACATACCTGTACAATCAATGTATGAACGCTATATACAGCTCAAAGCAATAAGGTATATTGACGAGATTATACCTTATGCATACGAACATGAAATCATACAGATCTTAAAATCAAGAGATATTGATATTAGATTCATCGGTGCAGATTATATCGGTAAAGATTTTACCGGCAAAATTGTCTGTTTAGATAGACAGATAGACATCTGTTTTAACAACCGTGATCATGATTTTAGTACTTCAGAATTGAGGAAGCGAATTGAAAGTTCTAATAACCGGTAGTCGTGGATTTATTGGATCTACTTTGGCCAAGACGATTACATGTCTTGGCCATATTCCAGTAGGTGTTGATAGAGAGATCAACCAATACGGATCAACAATTTACGGACTATTTCATCAAGCAAATTTTGAAGATGAATATGTAGCCCAGATAGTTAGTGATCTCAAAATTGACACTATTTGCCACCTTGCAGCCGATGCAAGTGTTCCTCATAGTGTACAAAACCCTGGTTTGTATTATGAAAACAACGTAGCAGCAACAATTAAGTTACTTAACAACCTTGCAAAGAAAAAATGGAAAGGTAACTTTATTTTTTCTTCTTCAGCAGCTGTTTATCCTGATTCAGGAAGCCGGGTAAGTGAAGATATTTTACCTAACCCACCTAACCCTTACGGACGTACCAAGTGGATAGGTGAGCAAATACTTTATGATTTTCATTACTCTCACGATATAAATGTCGTTTGCTTTAGATACTTTAACGTCTCTGGTGCATGGGATGATGTAGGTGATCACGGCAGCTCTGAACATGTAATTCAAAAAATTATTCAATCATCTATTAGAGATAAATCATTTTTTATTTACGGTGATAATAAAAATACAGCCGATGGTACCTGTGTAAGGGATTATATTCACGTACGAGATGTATGTGGTGCTCACCTTAAAGCAATTGAGTTTTTAAAAACAAACCCCGGGTACTATATTTTTAATCTCGGCACAGGTAACGGTTATTCAATAAAACAACTCATCACACACTTTATTGGAAGTACCGGTCAGTCTCTTCACTTTGAAGTAGATAAAAGTAGAGAAGGCGATCCTGATTCGTTAGTGGCCGATGGATCATTATTTATTAAAAAAACCGGATATACATATCAGTATAGCGATTTAAATAGCATTTTTACATCGGCATGGCAATATAATAAGCGAATGGAAAAACAATATCATGGTTTCGTCGTTTGAAGAGAATGAAATTTCTATTAACTCACAGGGTGGCACAGAAAGTGTAAAGCGCGGCCTTGCCCAAAGGCTTGATCCCGATCTGATTAATGATTTTCAGATTATCTGTTCCAGAGTACGTAAGATAGAAGAAGATAAGATTAGAGTCTACTGGCTACACGACTTGCCTGAAGACCCTGAAACTAACCATCTTAAAAATCAATCAAGCCGCGATAGGTTTCATAGACTTGTATTTTGCGGCAATTGGCAATATTCAAGATATCAGTTGGTGTGCGGTTTACCTTACGACGATCAGGCAGTAGTTATTGATACACCTATTGAACCAGCTCCAACTGTAACAAAAGAATTTGATACTATTCGTCTGGTCTACAGCTCAACACCCCAACGCGGTCTTGCTATTTTAGTTCCAGTGTTTGAAGAACTAGCTAAAAAATACAAAAATATCCATTTAGATGTATTTTCTAGTTTTAAGATTTACGGGTGGGAACAAGCCGATGAACAATTTGAGCCTCTATATGATAAAATTCGCAATCATCCTCAGATGACCTATCATGGGTTTGCATCTAATGATGTAGTACGTGAAACTTTGCTTAAAGCACATATTCATGCATACCCTTCTATCTGGCTTGAATGTAATAGTAGAAGTGTTATTGAGGCTATGTCATCTGGTTTATGGTGTGTACATCCAAACTTTGGTGGCCTAGTTGATACATCTGGTGGTATGAATTTCATGTATCAAGGTGATAGTGATTTGAACAAACATGCTGCTACATTCTATCATGTGCTAGAACATGCTATAAACAATGTTCATACCGAACAAATTCAGAATTATTTACGACTAGTAAAGATGTATGCTGATTCTAGATTTTCATGGTCACGTATTAAGGCAATGTGGGAAGATCAGCTGTGGAGTTTAAAGAAACAATATCCTACAATTGAAAGTCGTAAAATACCTTCTCCAAGATTTATTTACTACACATGATTGTTACAAGAACACCTCTACGTGTAAGCTTTTTCGGTGGTGGTACCGATCTCCCTGAATACTATACTAGAAAACCCGGTATGGTATTGTCTACTGCTATTAATGTCTACATGCATATCGTAATTAACGAAACGCCAAATAGAAATGTAAAAGCCTGCTACGATGAAATTGAAATTGCTAGTATTGCTGGTGACATTAAGCATAACAGGATAAGAGAGACGTTGCTTCAGTACGAAGCATACAATAATATTGAAGTCTCAAGCTTTTGCCATATTCCTACTAAAGGAACTGGTCTAGGTTCATCATCTTCTTTTACGGTAGGTTTATGTACAGCACTGGGTAAAAGAAAAAAGCATCTTCTAGAACCAGGCAATATTGCGGAGATTGCCTACAACATCGAACGTCATAGATGCGGTGAAAAGCTAGGTAAGCAGGATCAATACGCTGCCGCCTACGGTGGTCTTAATCTTATTAGTTTTGATTATGATAAAACAACAGTGGAGCCTATTGGTCTTGATTTTGCCACTCAATGTAGACTTGAAAACAATTTAATGTTTTTTTATACTGGCGTTAGGCGAGATGCAAACGACATATTAGTAAAACAAGCAAGTAACATTACAACTGGTAGTAATATTTCCGTGCTCGATGAATTAGCATTATGTGCACAAGTTGGATCAGAGCATTTACTTGACGGCAATCTTAATGAATTCGGCAAATTGCTTGATTACGGCTGGTCACTTAAAAAGCAAATGCAATCGGAAATATCAAACACAAATATAGACACACTTTATCAGACGGCTATTAATGCTGGTGCCCTGGGTGGCAAGCTACTAGGTGCCGGTGGCGGAGGATATTTAATGTTCTATGTTGAAAAAGAAAAGCAAGAAGACGTTAGACAAGCTATGGGTTTAAAAGAATATAAATTTAATTTTTCACATACTGGTACAGAGGTTGTTTATGAACATAGCCCATCATATTAATGAATACAGTTCTGAAATTACTGACGGCTTAAAATCTGTTAATGAAGATACATTCGCTGAAATTGTAGATATCTTAGTCACTGCTTTTAACCAACGTTCGACTATTTTTGTTTGCGGTAATGGAGGTTCTGCTTCTATAGCTGAACACTTTACTTGTGATCACAGTAAAGGTATAAGTTCAAATACATCTTACTTCCCTAAATTTTATAGCCTTACTAGCAATGTTTCATTACTTACTGCATACGCTAATGATACAGTATATGATAATGTTTTTGCCAGTCAACTAGTTAATTCTGCTGAAAACGATGATGTATTGATTGCTATATCTTCAAGTGGCAACTCACCAAATATTATTCAGGCTATCGATGCAGCTAATAGGCTTGGAATGTTGACCATTTCATTTACCGGTTTTGATGGTGGTAAAGCTAAAGATACAGCTAAAATAAACATACACATACCTAAACATAATTACGGAGTGGTTGAAGACTGTCATCAAATAATTATGCATATGATCGCTCAATATATTCGTAAACGTGATTCTTTATATGATTTTAATACTGTAAAACTTTAAAATGATAATATTAGATCTAAGCCAGGTTATGATTGCCAACTACATGGCACAGGTTGGTAATCATGCTGGTACAAAATTTGATGAAGGGCTGTTTAGACATATGGTCCTTAACTCAATTCGTTCGTATAAAGTTAAATTTGGAATTAACTTCGGCGAACTAGTCATTGCTTGTGATGATAAAAAACCGTGGCGCCGTGAGGTATTTCCAAACTATAAGGCTAATCGAAAAAAAGCCAGAGAGAATTCTGATATTGATTGGAGTGAAATATTTAACACTCTTAATAAAATTAAACTTGAAATTAAAGAATTCTTTCCATACAGAGTTATACAAGTAGACGGTGCAGAGGCCGATGATATCATTGGTACACTTGTTCACATGTACGACGATAGAATACTAATTCTTTCTGGCGATAAAGATTTTAAACAGCTTCAAAAACATTCACGGGTTGAGCAATTTGACCCTGTACGTAAAAAATCTTTTATTGAACAAAATCCTGAACAACAACTTAAAGAGCTTATTATAAAAGGCGATATAGGTGATGGAATTCCCAACATTCTTTCACCTCATAATACTTTTGTTGATGGGCTTCGTCAAAAAAAAATAATGAAGAAGAGACTTGATTTATGGCTAGGTATGAGCTTTTTTCAATTAGAGAATGATAATGAGATTGGTGAAAATTTTAAACGCAATAGACAGCTAATCGATCTCTCTTATATACCAACAGATATTTCAAACGCTATTATTGCTGAATTTAATAATGAGGCTGATAAACCAAGAAATAAGATGTTTAGCTTTATGATAAATAAAAACATGAATGTGCTTGTTGAACATATTAATGAGTTCTAATGAAAAAATCAATTTATAATATTCTTAAAGAATGCTCAGAACCAAGGTCTGTAAAAGATAGAGTAATTAAACTACAGCAAAATGGTATACCTGTAGTACAACAAATTCTTAGATATGCTTTTGATCCTAATATCAAATTTCTCCTACCCGAAGGTAAACCTCCTTTTAAACCTAATCAGTACGTAGATCAAGAAGGTATTTTATTTTCTGAAGCCCGTAAGCTTTATCTCTTTGTTGAAGGTGGTAATAATAACTTAACTAAAATGAGACGAGAGATGTTATTCATTCAATTTATAGAAGGTATAGATAAGAATGATGCAGAGCTAATCTGTGCTGTAAAAGATAAAAAACTTCCTTTTAAATCACTGACTGCAGATGTCGTTAAACAAGCTTTTCCTAATCTTTTTTAAGGTATGAAAAAAAATAAATTTAGCAAGAAATCATCTTACAACCATGACCAAGATGACGGGCATAGAAAAATAAAGAAACAAAAAAGTCTTTATGATAGAAAACAATACAGAGAGATAGATAATGTATTGAGAACGAGAAATGCTGATAAGATTTACAATTACAGCGATGAACAATATTAAGGAGACACTATGGAAATTACTTTAATCTTTATTGGGCTAGTTGCATTAGGAGTTGTGCTTTACTTTAAGCATTCTAATGAAAAAATAAAATCTGTAGCTACCAGCGAAAAAACAGATTTACCTCTTGTTAAGCTAGGCCCTGAACCTGAACCTGTGGTTGAACAAGCCCCTATAATTACACCACCTGTAGTACCTCTTGCTGTTGTCGAGCCAGTTCCTGTAACTATGGTTGAAGAAGCACCAGTGAAGAAAAACCGCAAGCCATCAACTATGAAAGTTCAAGCCACTACTAAGCCAACAGCTAAGAAATCCAATAAGAAAAAATATTAATGCCTACTTATTTGTTTCGTTATAAAGATACGCAGGAAACTTTTGAGAAGGTAATGCGTATTAGTGAATTGGATGATTACAAAAGCAAACATCCTGAACTTGAGCAATTAATAAATGGGGTCCCCGGGCTTAGTGATCCAGTAAGACTAGGATTGGTCAAACCGTCGGACGGGTTTCGGGATGTTCTTAAAACTATAAAAAAGAATAATCCCGGGAATAACATCAATGTAAGATGAGGAACACGTGGCAAAAAGAACAAGCAATACGCATAATCAAGAATCCACAACTAACGAAAATAAACAACAAACACAAAACTCATCTAATCTTAGAATAAAACTAGATCATTTAAGTACTTTTGAGCCACTCACAAACAACCAAAAAATATTTTTTGATGCCTACAAGCGCGGCGATTACTTTATAGCTCTTCACGGAGTCGCTGGAACAGGCAAAACATTTATTGCACTATACAAAGCCTTAGAAGAAGTTCTAGACAAATCAAATCCATTTAATAAAATTATACTAGTTCGAAGTTCGGTGCAGTCTAGAGACATGGGTCATCTTCCTGGAGATGCCGATGACAAAATGGAAATCTTTAGACAGCCGTATATTCAAATTTGCAATACGCTTTTTAGTAGATCAGACGCGTATCAGCGCCTTGTAGAACAAGGCCACATTGAGTTTATATCTACATCGTTCATTCGTGGTATGTCTTTTGATGATGCTATTATTATTGTAGATGAAATGCAAAACATGAACTTTGATGAGATCGATACAGTTATGACCAGGGTCGGTCACAGATCAAAAATTATCTGGTGTGGGGATTATAGACAGACAGATTTAAAGAAGTCTGGAGATAAGTCTGGCTTGCTTAAGTTTTTTGATATTGCTTACCATATGGCTTCCTTTACAAGAGTTGAATTTACTGTAAATGATATTGTACGATCGAGTCTTGTAAAAGATTACATATTAGCAAAATTGAAGTTTGAAGATGCATCAGAGAAAGCTATTTGAGCACGCTTTAGTTAATCGCGTTAATGTTCAAAGGGTAGTCGTAGACGATAAAAGACTTTACCGAACACCTAACGGTGACCTCTACCCGTCAGTTACTACTGTGCTCTCTTCAATGTCTAAAAAAGGCATACAAGAATGGAAAGAGAGTGTTGGTGATGAGAAAGCTAAAAAAATTCTAACACAATCATCAACTAGAGGTACTGCTGTACATTCTATATGTGAGCGATATCTTTTAAATAAAAGTAACTACATTCAAGGATCTATGCCTTCGAATGTCTCACTTTTTAAACAGCTACAACCATACATGGACAAGTACATCGGTAAAGTCTACGGTATAGAAATCCCGTTGTATTCCGAAGCATTAAAATCTGCAGGCACATGCGATTTATTTTGCCAATTCCATGGCATTAATGCTGTTGTAGACTTTAAGACATCAACGAAAGCAAAAGACGAAAAGTTCATAGAAAATTACTTCTATCAAGCTACAGCCTACGCTATCATGATAGAAGAAATCTATAATGTTGTCGTTCCTAATATAGGTCTTCTTATTGCCGTGGAAGATGATAACATGCAAGTGTTTTTAAAACACACTTCGGACTATAGGAAATCTGTTGTTTCTTTCTTTAAGGAATACAGTTGCAATAATTCTCCTGAGCCCCTATAATTATAGTTCATTAGGAGTTCTCAATGAATTATGCAAATGAGTTGCTTAAAAAAATTGATGTCAAGCGGGAAGGCTCAGTCAACCGAGCCATTATGCAAACACGCGACTATCTTGATAATCAAGTAGACCCGCTTAAGACAGCCAACCAAATCATTTCTAAGTTTAACATTCCACCTATTGATAACGTTAAAAAGGCATATGTATTCGTTATGACAGCCGTTGAACAGTCTATGAAAACTAATACTCCTGACATTAAAGCTATTATGGACAAGGCCAATCAGCGTATTAGCCGTATAACCGATATAATCGGTCCTGGTGCTTTTGTTGTTGAAAAAGAAGTTAACGAAAATAAGTCTGCCCCTGGCTCACGTAAGGGTTCTAAACGTGAGGTAGCTAAGACTTTGTATCTAGAAAATAAAGATACAAAGTCGGATAAAGAAATTATTTCACTTATTGCTGAAGAACTTGAGGTCACTGCGCAAAACGCTTATACATACCTTTATAACGTAAAAAAGTTGCTAGCTAAATAACTAAACAGTTAATCTATTTTTCGTAACCATCTACAATAAGAAAATGTTAAGACAAAATTTACTTATAGTCAGTTCGTATTCAAAAGCAGAGCCCTGCCCATGGCAGGATAGTATTCGCTTTTGGAATACAACCGGCTATGTAGAACCTGAGGTTAGTGTATAAAAATACACATAGTACAAAAGTACACTAACCCCAGGTCCTAAAAAACCTGGGGTTTTTTGTTGCGCAAGCAACACGTTCTTTAAAAATTTGCGTTCAATATCTCGCTGGTGTAATGGCAGCATAACGGTCTCCAAAACCGTTGGTCGGGGTTCGAGTCCCTGGCGGGATGCCACTACTTTGCTGTGCTAGAGCAAGCAATGTGTATGCGCCTGACTGTTAATCAGGAATGAGCTTGGTTCGATTCCAAGTAGCACAGCAAAGAAGTGTAAAAGATATGGGCTGATAGTGATAGAGGGCTACACGACGGTTTTGCAATCCGTAGATCGGGGATCGTTACCCCGTCGGTCCACCATATTTCTCCGTGTGGCGTAATGGTAGCGTTCGTGTTTTGGGGACATGAGGCGAAGGTTCGATTCCTTCTACGGAGACCATTAAGTTGGGGGTTAGTTAAATGGTATAACCACGGATTTTGATTCCGTTATCATTGGTTCGATTCCAATACCCTCTGCCAGTAGTTGCAATAATTTTTAAGTTATTAGATAATAGTAAAACTTAAGGAAAACGAAAGATGATTAAACGAAAGACAATCGTCAAGGGGCGTAACCGCTTCGTTGCCTTGGCACATTTTCGCAAAGCGGGAGCTCATCGTAAGAGCAACAAGTCTCTTCGTAAAGCTCAAAACCAGCAACCACTGGGGGTATAACTTAACGGCTAAAGTAGTAGGCTTTTAACCTATTAATCAGAGTTCGATTCTCTGTGCCCCTACCATATAAAAACACATTCTTTATTTGTTGAGAGCCTGCGAGCAAAATGCCTAACCAGCGGCCTGACTCTCGAGGTACTATACCGACCCTTGTCCTTATTGCTGTGGTGGCTGTATACTGACAGGGGGGCCAACTTTACAAGGTCTTAAACAGGTGAGAGTGCTCTCAACAAATAAATGGTGTCTATGGTGTAGTGGTAGCATTACTCTCTGTGAAAGAGTAGGTACGAGATCGATACTCGTTAGACACCCCAAAGCCTCGTTAGTTTAATGGTAGAACACCGCCCTTACAAGACGGTTACGGCAGTTCGATTCTGTCACGAGGTACCAGTTGCTCTTATAGTATAAAGGTATTACACTGCCTTGGTAAGGCTGAGACACAGGATCGTTACCTGTTAAGAGCACCATTTTTTTTGCCGCTTTAGCTGATGTGGTCATAGCAGGCGCCTGAAGAGCGTCGGAACCTGGTTCGATTCCAGGAGGTGGCACCATTGCTCGGTTAGCTCAATAGTAGAGCATTCGACTGATAATCGAAAGACAGAGGAGCGTTACCTCTACCGAGTACCAAAATTATTGCCCCGGTGACGGAATAGGTATACGTGTTGGTCTTAGAAACCAAATTTTAGGAGTTCGAGTCTCCTCTGGGGTACCAAATTATCCGTCCTTAGCTCAATGGATTAGAGCACTCGGCTACGAACCGAGAGGTTGGGGATTCGAGTTCCTCAGGGCGGTCCAACATCTTTATACTAATGAAAAATTTATTATTGCTTTTACTTTTTTCTTTTCTATGTACATATGCTGAAGCTTGTACTGGGTATGTTGTAGCATTTAAAGGGTTAAATGATGCATTTGACGTTAAAGCGTTCAATGTTTACGTAGAACGTCTTGGATATTGTAGCAAGACTTTTAGTTGGCAAGAAAGCAAAAAGGCATTAAAATACATCAATCAGCTTAACAAACCCTATCAACTATACGGGTTTAGTAAAGGTGCAGGTACAATTTCTTATGTTCTTAGGCATGTCATAAGTAAACCAGAGTTTGTGATAACAATTGGTGCTTACAGAACAACTAATGTTGATTTTACACCGTATAAGGTTAACTTCGTTAATTTTTTTGACGAATCGGGAAAGGGTCAAAAAAGCCCAGGAATTTATTTAGATGTTAAGCATTTTGAAATGCAGAACGAAGTTAACAAGATTAACGGAGGGTTATCTGGGCTGGGCCCAGCACGGTCTTGAAAACCGATGGATCGCGGAAGCGGTTGGAGTTCGATTCTACCATCCCTCCTCCATAATAAGGAAACACTATGCCAGCAGTATTTTTAGTAAGTGATACGCACTTTGGCCATGCTGGGGTATGTAAGTTTATGCGTAACGACGGTGTCACCAAGCTTCGCCCATGGGACGATCCCGAAGAAATGGATGAAGAGATGGTCAAGCGTTGGAACGATACTGTACGACCTAACGATAAAGTATATCACCTCGGCGATGTTGTCATAAATCGCAAAGCACTGAATATCCTTTACCGGTTAAATGGTGACAAGATTCTTATTCGAGGTAACCACGATATTTTTAAGCTTGAGGAATATACCAGATTTTTTAGAGATGTTCGTGGTTATCACGTCATGAACGGGATGATTCTTTCACATATTCCTGTGCACGAAGAAAGTCTTGGACGGTTCGGTGTTAACATACATGGTCATCTACACTCAAATCGAGTGATGGTTAAATCGCAATGGGGTAACACAAGATACTACGATGAAAAAATTGATACACGGTATCACTGTGTATGTGTTGAACAAACTGATTTTAGACCCATTTTGTTCGAGGATGTGTTAAAGAGAATTAAAGAAGAAGGTGGGTCCGTTGGGTTTAAAAACGGCAACGGACTTGCAATGTAATGGTAGAGTGCCCGAGAGGCCTAAGGGAGCGGTTTGCTAAACCGTCGATTCACGAAAGTGGGTCCGTGGGTTCGAATCCCACCTCTACCACCAAAAACAGTTGCATTATTTTTCAACGCATCATATAATGATTGTGTAGTAAGTAATTTGCACCTATCGTCTAACGGTTAGGACGCTGCCCTTTCAAGGCGGAAACGAGGAGTTCGATTCTCCCTAGGTGTACCATTTGTTTAATGCTATCAGGGTATCGTCTATGGACGCGTAGACTATGCGGGCCTAACTGTGCGAGGAACAGGTCCTGATATAACCGCTATTCGCTTGTCAGAGTTAGCTACTTTGTTGACAAATTGGCGTGATAGCATTAAACAAATGGTAAATGTATCGGTGGCAGAGTGGCCCAATGCAAGAGTCTGCAAAACTCTACAACCGTCAGTTCGAATCTGACCCGGTACTCCAGTTTTTAGGAGGTCTTGCAGCTATGGCGTGTGCTGCACTGGACTGTAAATCCGGTCCCTCGTGGTAAACATTCGCGGTTCGAATCCGTGGACCTCCACCATAATCCCGCTTCCTCGGCGTGACAGAGGCGATGGATAAACGTAGATTCCCGGTGGCAGTACACCGTTAGCAAGTCTAAACAACTTAGGAACTGCTAGGATGATTCACACAGCCGAAGAAGCAAAGGTGACGACAGGGTGTCAACTCAAGTAGGGGCGATGTGGAAACGTAGCCTACACCTTATAAAAGCACATTATCCTTCGGATCCTTAACATAAGAGTTGAGGCAAGGTTAACAATAGTGTGCTCCTATAAGGTCTCAAAGTGTTTATGGACGCACGTAGGCTTGTCACGCCTAAAGAGAGGGATCGTTACCCCCTGGGACCGCCATATATATGATGCGGGTTAGAGAAATGGTATCTCGAGAGTCTCATAAGCTCTAGTTGATGGTTCAATTCCATCACCCGCTACCAATTATTCCGGTGTAGCACAGCGGTAGTGCAGTTG
>SXGQ01575349.1_pt1 | contig 110904 bp, 103 predicted proteins | sample 3178371 | NCBI WGS metagenome assembly SXGQ01 (sample SAMN11356859, study PRJNA531348) | freshwater metagenome | isolation source: freshwater sample F1-20 | place: China: Fuxian Lake, Yuxi | collected 2017-12-25 | reverse complement strand
GGGCCCGGAAGCCACATCGCGGAGCGACCCTCAAGCCGCGCCCGGCGAATACGTATATCCTGAATCGTATTGTTGAGCACGTGACCCATCGTGAGCACGCCGGTGACATTCGGCGGGGGAATGGCGATGCTATAGGCCGGGGCATGCGGCGTCACCGTGCCCGCGAAGCAGCCGGCCTGCTGCCAGGCGGCATACCACTTTTGCTCAACGTCCCGGGATTCGTAACTCTTGGTGATTTCGGCCATGGTACGGTGCGGTTTTAAAACCCCCTACAAGGTCGGTCGCCTCGGGGGCGGGCAATGCCGTTTTTTAAGCCCTGATTTTCTCGCTTTGCGAGGGCCCACTTTCCGTCCCAATGTCACCGGTCACATGCCGCATCGCACTTCTGAAACCGATCGTGAGATATTCGCTTTTTCCGGCGATGTGCCCGCGGCGGAGCGACTCGCGGCCGCCAAAGCTTATCTTAAGTCCGAACTGACGGCCCTGCGAATCCTCCACAATGCCGGCGCCACCGGGCTCACCGTCGCCCGCGCCCGTTCAGCTTCGATCGACGAGTTGTTGCGCACCCTGTTCGACCACGCCGTCGCGTCCTTCACGCGCACTCACGGCCCGTTGCCCATGCCGGTGGCCTTGCTGGCGCTGGGCGGTTATGGCCGCGGTGAACTGGCCCCATGGAGCGACATCGACGTCATGTTTCTCTTCCCGGCCAAAACCAAGCCCGCCGACGCCAAACCCCTGCAGGAACACCTGACCCAAGAAATTCTCTACCTCCTCTGGGATTGCGGGCTCAAGGTGGGCCACTCCACCCGCACACTTGACGAGGTGTTCGTCGAAGCGCGCAAAGACATCCAGACCAAGACCGCCCTGCTCGAGGCCCGCGGCATCGCCGGCTCCACCGCCTTGGCGGACACGTTTACCCAGACCTATCGGAATTTCTACACCAACGAAGATCCCAAGGCCTACATCCTCTCGCGCCTCGACGACCAAGCCAACCGGCGCGCGAAGTTTGCCGACACCGTTTTCAACCAGGAGCCCGATGTGAAAAACGGGGTGGGCGGTCTGCGCGACTTTCAAAACACCGTATGGATGGCCCGGGTTAAATTGGGCATCGCGACCCTCTCCGATCTCTCGGCGCAGAGCTACCTCAAGCCCGCCGATGTCGAGGCCGCCCAAAAAGCCTACGAGTTCCTTCTGCGCGTGCGAAACGAACTCCACTTCTTGAGCCCGCGTCCGACCGACACCCTTTCACTCGATACTCAGCCGCGTATCGCCGAAAATCTCGGCTACACGGAGCCGGATATGCTCCTCCGCCTCGAGCGTTTCATGCAGGACTATTACCGGGCGGCGCAGACGATTTTCCGCGTTTCCAAACTCGTCGAAAGCCGCCTCGCCCTCAGCATCGGACGCGGGCCGGACCACGCCCCCGGTTCCATCCGCGAGTCCCTCCGCATTTCCCGCTTCTCCCGGGCCAAACGCCTCGACGGCTTCATCGTGCGGGGCCGCGAACTCGCCGCCGAATCTCCCGAGGTCTTCAGCGCCGACCCCGTCCGTCTCATCCGCGTCTTCCGCCACAGCCAGCAACTCGACTGCGCCCTCGGCCTCCATTTGCGCGAACTTATTCGCGAATCTCTGCCTCATCTCACGCCGGCCGTCGCAGCCTCGCCCGACGCCGCCGTCTCCTTCCGGGCCATCCTGTCGGAAGTCGGCGCCGTTTATCCGGTCCTCAACCTGATGCATGAACTCGGCGTGCTCGGCCGCTTCATCCCCGAATTCGACGCCCTCACGTGCCTGGTACAGCACGAGTATTACCATCGCTACACCGCCGATGTTCACACGCTTAACGCCATCCGTGAACTGGACCGGATTTTCACCGCCACCGAACCCATCACGCTAAAATACCGCGAGACCCTCCACGAGGTCACCGATCCCGCCGAGCTGTATCTGATACTTCTGCTCCACGACATCGGCAAAGCCGAGGGCATCCAGGGCCACGCCGAAAGCGGCGTCCGGCTCGCCGAACCTCTGCTGGAACGCTTCGGCCTCTCCCCGGAATCCCGATCCGTTGCCATCTTCGTCATCAAAAATCATCTGGCGATGGCACGATTCTGGCAGAAGCGTGACGTCGATGATCCCAACACCGCCGCCGCCTTCGCCGAACTGGTGCTCGATCCCGAGCGCCTGCGGATGCTCTACGTCCATACGTTCTGCGACGCGCGCGGCACGACGGTCGACCTTTGGAACAGCTACAAGGACACGCTGCACACCACGCTTTTTCGCGCGACCCTCGAACGCCTAAATCACGGCCCCACCCTCGCCGCCCGCCACGAAGCCCAAAAGCTCATGACCCAACAGGAACTCATCGCCCAGCGCATCCCCGGCATCAGCAATGATGAGATCACGGCCCATTTCAGTCTCCTGCCCGACCGCTATTTTATCCACACGGAGGGAGCCGAGATCGCGCTGCACATCCAAATGGTGAACAAACTTTTCACCTCGATCGCGACGGCCGACTCCGTCGGAACGCTGCGCCCGGTCATCGACTGGAAAGACGATCTCAATCGCTCCCTCACGGTGGTAAACGTCGTGACGTGGGACCGCGCCGGGCTCTTCTACAAACTTGCCGGAGCCCTGAGCGTCGCCGGGCTTAGTATTCTCGGCGCAAAAGTCATTTCCCGCACCGACCACATCGCCATCGATACCTTCTACGTCGTCGAACCCGGACGCGGCGTCGTTCAAAGTGCCGCCGCCCAAGAGGCCTTTGCCAAGACCATCGAGTCCGCGCTGCTTTCAAACCAAGACCTTTATCCGGAGATCGTCGCCCAAGCTAAAAAGATCGCTTCCACCCGTTACCAAGCCGCTTCCAACGGCGAAGCCCTGCACAGCTCGTTTCCTCCCACCGTGGACGTCTACCACGAGCTGTCGATGGAACGCACCATCGTGGAAATCCAAGCCCGCGATCAGATCGGTCTGCTCTATCGCCTCGCGAAGACCATTTCCGACCACGGCTTCGACATCACCTTTGCCCGCATCGGCACGGAGCGGGGCGTCGCGATCGACACGTTCTATATCGAAAGCGCCAATCATGAGCCGGTTGAGGACTCCACCCGGTTGCACACGCTGAGGGACGCACTCGCCGACATCATCGCGACCCAGGCCCCGGCGCCTTCCGCCGGCAAATAGTCCGTCGCCCGCCGCGACCGTTCGTTTCCCCAGGGCCTCCGCGTTCGGAGCGCCGCCAGAATTTCTGGCCATTCCCGTCGTTTCGCCAATCCTGTTCAGCGTGGAATCCGCCCTCGCTCTCACCTTAGCCGACCAAGCCACCCTTGGCCGAATCGCGTCCTTGGGCTTTCAGAGCGATGAACCCAACGTCGTGCTGCCTCGCATTCTCGGCGAACTCATCACCCACTTCAACGCCTCGGCCGGCACGATTTCCCTGCTCAATCCCGACACCGGCCGGCTCGAGATTGAAACTCAGATCGGCCTGCCTGCCGACTACCGCGAAGTCGCCTTGCGCATGGGCCAAGGTGTGACCGGCTGGGCCGCTTTTCACGCCCGCGCCCAGCTCGTGACCGATGTCACCCGTGACCTGCGTTACGTGCGCATCCGCCCCACCGCCGCCACGGAAATGGCCGTGCCCATGGAAGACAATGGTCAGGTCATCGGCGTCATCTGCATCGACCACGACACGGTGGACCGCTTTACCCCCAGCGACCTCGCCTTGCTGGTACGCTTCACCGCCGAAGCCACCGCCGTGCTCCAGCGCCTTTGGCAAATCGGCCACCTCAAGGCCAAAGCCCGCCAACTTGAAACCCTGATCACCACCGGCAAATCGCTCGTCTCCAAACTCGAACCGCAGGCCCTCTTCGACTCGCTCACGCGCGATGCCCGCCAGGTGGTCGCCGCCCGCACCTGCGCCCTTTACCTCTATAACCCCGACAGCATCACCCTGCGCTGCGCCTCCCTGACCAGTGTGGTCGCCACTCCACCGCCCCCCGGTGACATTCCGCTCAATTCCTGCGCCTTTGCCGCCGTCGTCCACACGCGCCGCGCCGTCTCCTTCGCCAATATCCGCACACCCGATTTTTTCGATCTCGTCGATCTGCCCGGCGATCCGGCCTTAATCTCCGTCTTGGCGACTCCGTTGCTTTACGAAGGCGAAGTGCTCGGCGTGCTCGCCGTCTTCACCGAACGACTGCACCGCTTCGACAACGACGAAAAACGTCTTCTCGCCGCCCTTACTTCGCTCGGTGCCGTCGCCCTGCAAAACTCCCGCCTCTACACCCGCGTTTTTCAAAGCGAAGATTCCCTCCGCAAAAACGAGCGCCTCACTACCTTGGGCCTGCTCGCGGCCGAAATCGCCCACGAGATCCGCAACCCCCTCACCGTCCTCAAACTTCTCCACGGCGGCCTCGGCGTCGATTTCCCCCCCGACGATCCACGCCGCACCGACATGCGCGTCATTGGCGAAAAGCTCGACCAGCTCGAAGCGATCGTCACCCGCGTGCTGAATTTCGCCAAAGCCCCCAACAGTCTCCACACCCGTTGCCCGTTGCAGGAAATCATCGAGGACACCCTCGTCCTGCTCCGCCTGAAACTCGCCCAGAGCAAGATCACCCTCCGCTTCGAACCCCCGGCCCGCCCGCTCGTGGTCGAGGGTCAACAGGGCCAGCTTCAACAGGTGCTGCTCAACCTCATCATCAATTCCATGCAGGCCATGCCCGACGGTGGCACCATTACCCTCACCCTCGACGCCCAACTCCGCGAATCCGGTCCCGTCGCCGTCGTCGAACTCAGCGACACCGGCACGGGCATCCCCGACAACATTCGCGATCGCATCTTCGATTCTTTCCTCTCCGGCCGTCCCGGCGGCACCGGCTTGGGCCTCGCCATCGCCAAACGCGTGCTCAACTCCCACTACGGCGATCTCACGCTGGTGACCAGCAGTCCCGCCGGCACCACGATGCGCCTCACGCTTCCACTGGCTTAATCGCCCCACTACCGTCCTCACCTCTGATTCCCGTTATGTCCGCCCCGATCGAACCCAATTCCCCTCCGTCCAAACCCGCGTCCCCGGCCGAGGTCTATTCGCCCACGCCTCGCCAACGCACCACCATCTACCTCGCCTGTGGGTTGCTGGTCGTGTGCTCGATCGTGCTTTTGCTCGTGCCGAGTCCGAAAATCCCGATGGCCGGCCGCGTTGCCTTGGCCTCCGTCAACATGATCGCCACAGCAATTCTCCTGCTGATCGTCCGGCAGAAATCCGCCAAGCCGGAAAAATAAAACGCCTCAGTCCTCCAACTCGACGTTCCAATACGCCACGTCGAGGAAGTCTTTCCACACCTCGTGCTGCTTCTGGTTGCCCAGCACGAGCGAGATCACCGGACGCCACTTTGGCCGCACCGGTTTCCGGATGAGTCGCATGTGCGCGTCGTGCGGCAGGCGGTTTGCCTTGCGTGAATTGCACTTGATGCACGAGCACACGATATTTTCCCACGTCGTCTTCCCGCCCGCGTCACGTGGAATCACGTGGTCGAGATTGAGCTGCTCCCGCGGCAAAATCCGCGAGCAATACTGACACGTGTTCTTGTCGCGGTCGAAGACGTTGCCCCGGGTCAGTTTCAATTCCTTGCACGGCAGCTTGTCGAAAAACGTGAGCAAAATCACGCGCGGCAGTCGGATCGCGCGCGTCGGCGTGTTCACCGTTTCGATCGCCGCCACCGGCGGGTTGCTCGCCGAAAAATCGATCCAGTCCATCATCGAAAACATCCGGAAATCGTCGCCGTGATGGTGCACCACGTGCGCGTGCCCGCGCGAGAGCAAGGCGAACGCCCTCCGGGCGCCGATCACATTCACGGCTTGCCACAAGCGATTCAAAACCAGCACCGGTTGGTCGAGAGCAACGTCCATACGGGACAATCGCAATACTCGTGCCACTCGACCGCTGTCAAGCGGCCCCCCGTTACACTTGCGTGCCGCCTGATCCGGAAGCGGTGCGGACTTCATCGCCGCCCTTCAAAACGTGCCGCACGCCGGCGTCTCGCGATCGGAGCATGCCGACCGAAGACGGCCTTGACATCATTCCTCTGCCCAAACTTTCCTCGTCCCGCAGATGAATCTTCTCGGCACGACGATCAAAGCCTCTCCGCTCGCCCACGCCTCCGTGGTCGTAGTATCCGTCGTATCCGTATCCATTCGCCGCGCGGCGCGGGGGGTCTGATTTGTCTTAACGACTTTCGCCCCTCCGGTGCCGCACCGGAGGGGCTTTTTTATGGCCTCTGCGGTTCGGTCTCGGGCGGGTTTTCAAAAACCAAAACACGCCATATCCGATGCAACCGTATCAGCCCAACCACGCCCTCACCGCCCGTCGTCCGATCCTCAGCTTCACCGCCGGGAAAAAAATCGCCGCTCCCAAGCCCGCCTATGCGCCGCAGCATGATTTTCTCGTGCTCAGCCTCAGCCCCCAACTGAGTCCCGGCCAGCCCGCCGCTGCGTTGCCGGCCAAGCCCAGCCGGACGCGCGCAGCGTGAACATCGCACTCCGCTTCAGGCTCGCATCGCCCGCCGCCCGAAGCCTACCTCTCAGGCGATGTCGAACTCACTCGCCGCTCTTCCGCCCCCGCAACGTGGTCAGCCCTGCTCCTGCGGCAGCGGCAAAATTTATGAGGAGTGCTGCGAGCCTATCCTCACCGGCAAGCGGCCCGCCGCCAACGCCGAAGAGCTCATGCGGTCGCGCTTCACCGCGCACGTCGCGCGCGATTACGCCCACCTCCATCGCTCCTACGCCGGCACCGCCAGCGAGGCTTACGTCGAGCTCCCCGACGAGCCGTCCATCGGCTGGTCTCGTCTGGTCATCCATCGCCACGAGCCCGACGTGCAGCCCAATCTCTCGTTCGTCGAATTCTCCGCCTTCTACGTCGAATCGGGCAACGAACACGTTCTAGAGGAGCGCGCCGAATTTCGCCGCCGCGCCGATGGTTGGATCTACACCCGCCCCGTCCGCACCGGTCCCGCCCCCGTTAAGGCCGCCGCCAAACCCGGCCGCAACGACCCCTGCTCCTGCGGCAGCGGTCGCAAATACAAGCAGTGCTGTCTGCTCAAGTCCGCCTAAGCCGGCCGGCCAGTCGCATCGATGCAACCGCGCTGGCTTCTGTCCCACGCCCGCGGCTACATCGAACTCGGCCTCCTCGCCGAGGCCGCCGCCGAACTCGACCAACTTCCCGCCGGATCGGCCAACGGCGATGAGGTCCTCGGTCTCCGTCTCATTATCCTCCGCGAGCAAGGTCACTGGATCGAGCTCTGCACCGTCGCCGCCGAGCTCGTCCGCCGCCAGCCCGCCAACGCCGGAGCCTGGATCACCTTCGCCTACGCGACTCGCCGCGCCCGATCGCTGTCCGAAGCCGAGGCCATCCTCCGCGAGGCGGAGCTCCGTCATCCCGCCGAGGCTACGATTCAGTTCAACCTCGGCTGCTATGCCTGCCAACGCGGCGACCTCGCTGAAGCCCGCGCCCGCGTCGACGCCGCCATCGCCCTCGAACCGCTCTTTCGCGCGGCCGCCGAAACCGATCCTGACTTGGCCCCGCTCCGGGACCGCCCGGGCGCAAGTTAGCGCTTTCCACGCGCTTAAAAATTGCTGGGCTCGCCCGACACGTCATCGTTTTCGTCCGCCGCATGTCACCCGCTCCGCTCCTCGAACTCCGTCAGCTCGTGAAGAACTACGGTGGGGTCCGCGCTTTGCGGGGAGTCGATTTCGACCTGCGGGCCGGCGAAGTCCACGCCCTCCTCGGTGAAAACGGCGCGGGCACATCGACACTCATCAAGGTCGTCACCGGTGCCCACGCCCCCAACGGCGGCACGATCACCCTCGCCGGCCAAACCGTTTCCGGTCTCACCCCCGCCACCGCCCGCGCCCTCGGCATCGCCTGTATTTACCAACAGCCCGCGCTGTTTCCCGATCTCACCGTCGCCGAGAATCTCGCCCTCCGCCTCAACGCCCCGTCTCCTGCCGCCCGTATGCGCTGGTCGGATTGCCGCGCCCGCGCAACCAAGCTCCTCGCCCGCATCGGCGCGGAGATTTCGCCCGACGCCGAGGTCCGCTCGTTGTCGATGCCCGAGCAACAGCTCGTGGAAATTGCCTGTGCCCTCGGCTCCGGCGCCCGCATCGTCGTCATGGACGAGCCCACCGCCTCGCTCACCCAAAAAGAACAACACCTGCTCTTCGCCGTCGTCCGTGATCTGCGCCAAAACGGCGTCGGCGTCATCTACATCTCCCACCGCCTGGAAGAAATCTTCGCCCTCGCCGACCGCGTCACCGTCCTCCGCGACGGTCAGAGCGTCGGCACGCATCCCGTCGCCGGCATCGACGAAGCCGGCCTCATTCGCCTGATGGTTGGCCGTGAGGTCGCGCAGATCTACCCCGCCGCCGAATCCGCCCCCGGCGCCGTGGTCCTTTCGCTCAACCAGCTGGGTTGTCGTTCGTCCGGCGTAAGCAACGTCTCCTTCGACGTCCGCGCCGGTGAAGTCTTTGGCCTCGGTGGTCTCGTCGGCGCCGGACGCACGGAACTTGCCCGCATTCTCTTCGGCCTCACCCCGGCCGACTCCGGGACCATCACCCTCGGCGGACAAACGCTCACCCTGCGCACGCCCCAAGCTGCGGTCGCCCACGGCATCGCCTACGTGCCCGAGGATCGGCGGCGTCACGGCGTCGTCCTCGATCTGCCCATCGCGCACAACATGACGATGGCGATCCACCGCCGCCTCTTCCCCACGACTTGGCTCCGCTTTGGCGCCGAACGCGCGCTCACCTTGGATTACATTCGCGACCTCGCCGTCAAATGCTCCGGACCCGAAGCCCGCGGCGGCAGCCTCTCCGGCGGCAATCAGCAAAAGGTTGCCCTCGCCCGCTGGCTCGCGACCAAGCCCAAGCTCCTGATCCTCGACGAGCCCACTCAAGGCGTCGACGTCGGCGCCAAAAGCGAGATCCACAAGATCGTCCGCCGCCTCGCAAAAGAGGGCCTCGCCGTGATTCTGATCTCCAGCGATCTCCCCGAAGTCATCGGCATGAGCGACCGCATCGGCGTGATGGGCGGCGGCACCCTGCGCGCGATTTTGCCCGGCGGCTCCGATCCGCACGTCGTCATGGCCGCCGCCCTCGGCACCGCCGCATGAAACACTACTTCCGCGAACTCTCCGTCCTCGGCGCGTTGCTCGCGATTCTCCTCGGGCTGGCGATTTTTGCGCCCGCGTTCTATCAGCCTCAGCCCCTGCTCTCGCTCCTGACCCGCGAAGCGCCGACCCTCGTCGTCGCCTGCGGCATGGCGCTCGTGATTGTCTGCCGCCAGATCGACATCTCGGTCGGTTCAATTTTTTCCGTGTGCAGTGTCTGCGCCGGGCTGTTGGCCGCCCGCGGCTGGCCCTTGCTCCTCGTGCTCCCGGCGTCCGTCGCGCTCGGGGCCGTATTCGGCGCCTTCAACGGCGTCCTCGTCGCCGGGCTGCGTCTGCCGTCGATCGTCGTTACGCTGGCCACTATGGTCACGCTGCGCCAAGGCCTGAACCTCGTCCGCCAAGGCGAATTCGTGAATCTGCCAGAAGGTATCCAATGGTTCGGCCTTGGCCAAACGGCCGGTCAACTCGTGCTCGTTATCGCGGCGATCGTCATTTTGATCCTCCTCGCGCTCGCGATGCGCCACCTCGCCGCCGGCCGTTTCGTCTACGCGGTCGGCACGGACGCGGAGGCCGCCCGCCTCGCCGGCATCCGCCCGCAACTCGTCACGTTTTTTGTTTTTGTCTCGATCGGCGCCCTGACCGGACTCGCCGCCATGATGAACCTGGCGCAGTCGCCCCAAGTCCAACCGCTCACCGGCAACGGTCTCGAACTCAAAGTGATCGCGGCCGTCGTCGTGGGCGGCGTGGCGATCTCCGGCGGTCGGGGCAACCTCTGGGGTGCGTTCGCCGGCCTGCTCCTGCTCGCGTGCATCTCACCGGCGCTCACCCACCTCCGCATCGAGGCGTATTGGGAAAAGGCCATTCAAGGGACGATCATTTTGCTCGCCGTCGTCGCCGATGGCCTACGCAGCCGCAAAGGAGGAAATTGACCATGTCCGCAACCCCACCCGCACCCTCTCCCGGACTCGGCTCTTGGAAATCCCGCCTGCTCTCGCACGAGATGCTGCTGTTCTACGTGCTGATTGCTCTTTGGCTGTTCTTTTATTTCGCCGGCACCACCGTCAATCGCCGCGGCGTCATCGTTGGTTTCGGCACCCTCGACCGCCAATTCGACATTCTGCGCCACTCCTGCGAAATCGGCCTCTTGGCCCTCGCCCTCACCCCGATCATCATCACAGCGGGCATCGATCTCTCGGTCGGATCGCTCCTCGGTTTGTGCGCGATTCTGTTTGGCCAGCTCTGGCACGACGGCGGACTCCCCATTCCGGTGGCCGCCGGCCTCACCCTCGTCATCGGCGCTCTCGCCGGCGGACTTAATGCCGTCCTGATCACCGCCCTGCGCATTCCCCCGCTGATTGTGACGCTCGGCACTTACTCGCTTTTCCGCGGACTCGCCGAGGCGCTCACGCGGGGCTCCATTACCTATACCGACTTCCCCGCCAGCTTTCTCTACCTCGGCCAAGAACGCTGGCTCGGCCTACCCACGCAGGCCTGGATTTTCTTCGCTGTCGCCGTCGTCGTCGGCGTGCTCGTGCATCGCACCACTTTCGGCCGGACCTTTCGCACCATCGGATTTTCCCCCGAAGGCGCCCGCTACGCCGGCATACCGGTCGCCCGCCGCCTCGCCCTTGCCTACGTGCTCGCCGGATTGATCGCAGCCATCGCCGCCATCATTTACACCGCCCGCCTCGGCCAAGCCAAAGCCGACGCCGGCACCGGCTACGAACTCTTTGCCATTACCGCCGTCGTCCTCGGCGGCACGAGTATCTTTGGCGGCAAGGGCTCCGTTATCGGCACGCTTCTCGGCGTCGCCGCGATCGCCGTCCTTAAAAACGGCCTCGCCTGTCTGCCGGTCGTGATGCGCATGAACGCCGCCGAAGAAATGTCCGGCTTGCTCACCGGTGCTTTGCTTCTTTTTGCCCTCAGCGCCGGCGTCGTGCCGCAACTCTGGTCTGGCTTTCGCCAACGCGCCTCCGCTACGTAACGCCTTCGTCACCCCATGAAAAACACCCTCCTCCGCCTCTGCGCCGCCGGCATCGTACTGCTGGGCTCGCTCGTCCCCGCAACCGCCGCCGATTCAAAACTGATCGTCGCGATGCTCCCAAAATCCAAGGGCAACGCCTATTTCATCTCGGTCAAAGCGGGCGCCGACAAAGCCGCCAAGGAACTCGGCATCCAGCTGCTCTTCGACGGCCCCACCGATTCCAACGCCGCCAAGCAAAACGAAATCGTGGAGAACTGGATCACACTCGGCGTGGACGTCATCGCCGTGGCCGCCGAAAACAAAGAGGGTATCTCGACTGCGCTCCGCAAAGCCCAGAAGCAAGGTATCAAAGTCGTCACGTTCGACGCCGATGCCATCGCCGACGCCCGCTCCTTTTTCGTCAACCAAGCCACCCCCTCCGGCATCGGCTACAGCCTGATGGATGAAGCCGCCCGCCTCACGGGGGGCGAAGGCGAATTCGCCATGATCGTGGCCACCCTCACCGCCGCCAATCAGCGCGAGTGGCAAAAACACATCGAGGATCGGCTGAAGGAGAAATACCCAAAGATGAAGCTCGTCGCCGTCCGTCCTTGCGACGACCTCAAGGACAAAGCCCAGTCCGAAACCACCGCTCTGCTCAGCGCCAACCCGAACCTAAAACTTGTCATGGCCATCTGCTCGCCCGGCGTCCCCGGCGCCGCCGAAGCCGTTAAGCAGGCCGGCAAAACCGGCAAGGTAAAGGTAATCGGTCTCGGTTTGCCCAACGAAAACAAACGCTACGTCCGCGAGGGCGTCACTGACAGCGTCATCCTCTGGAACACCGGCGACCTCGGTTACCTCACGATCCACGCCGCCGTCGCCGTGGCCAAAAACGAACTCGAAAAAGGCGCCAAAACCTTCAAGGCCGGCACTCTCGGCCCGTTCGCCATCGAAGGCGACAATATCCTCCTCGGAAAGCCTTTCATCTTTAACAAGTCCAACATCGAGCAGTTCGACTTCTGAACGAGTAGAGAGGGATCTTCTCCCCGCCTCCGCGCCGCGCAACGTCCCTTCCCGGCGTTCCGCGAACCACCCTTCGAAAATCCCTCGATGTATTTCGACGCGCACAACCACCTCGCAGCGCCCTCGCTCGCGCCGCACCTCCCGCAAATTCTGGCCGACCTCACCGCCGCCCGCGTCACCCATGCGGTCGTCAACGGCACCGAGGAATCCGACTGGTCCGCCGTCGCCGCCCTCTGCGCTGCGGCCGCTCAACCTTCACCGCCCTTCCCTCTACTTTCGCTCCTGCCGTCCTACGGTCTTCACCCGTGGGACGTCGGAAATCGTTCTCCCGCGTGGCTCGAAGCCCTTCGAACCCACCTCGTCTCCGATCCCCGGGCCGCAGTCGGCGAAATCGGCCTCGACCGCTGGATGCTTGACCGTGCCCGCCCCGATGACCCGCGCCTCGCCGGTCTCCGCCGGGCTCCGCTCGACGAGCAAGTCACCGCCTTCAAAACCCAGCTCGACCTCGCCGTCACCTTGGATCGACCCGCCACGATTCACTGCATCGATACCTTCGGCCTTCTCCTCGAAACACTCCGCTCCGTCCCGCTTCCCCCGCGCGGTTTCCTGCTTCACGCCTACAGCGGCTCGGTCGAACTCGTCGCCCCGTTTGCCGCCCTAGGCGCCTATTTTTCCTTCAACGCCGCCTACCTCGCCCCGCGCCATGCCCGGCTCCGCGAACTTTTCAAAAATATCCCGCTCGCCCGTCTCCTCATCGAGACCGACGCCCCCGCGATGCTCGCGCCAAACCCCCACGCGCCGTTCTCCCTACCCGCCGACGCCACCTTAAATCATCCCGCGAATCTTGCCGCTTCCTACGCCGCTCTCGCGCACCTCCGCGAAATCCCCCTCGCCGACTTCACGGCCACGGTCGCCGCCAATTCTCACCGTCTGTTCCTCGGTTAATAATGCGGGCGAGCTATTCGTCGCCCGGTAGTCTCGACCTCACCTTCGCGGAAACTGCGCCCGCAACACTTCCGCCAAGCCGGCCTTATCCATCTCCCGCCGCGCGATGGCGATCATCGCGTCGTAGAGTTCGTCTTGATTCGGTTTCGCGTAGAAACCGTTGATCGCCAGAAAAGCCAACGCCGTGGTGATCGCCGTTCGCTTATTTCCGTCAAGGAACGCCTGCGACTCGGCCAAATGAAAAGCATACGCCGCCGCCACATCAAACGCATCGCCGCCGTAATTCTACGTGTTCATCGCGGACGCCAACGCCGACTCCACTGCCCCTTGATCGCGCACGCCGTCTATTCCGCCGTGCAATTCGATCGAGGTCCGATGCGCTCGCATCACCTGTGCGAGCGAGACAAAAACTGGATTCGCGGAGTTCATTGCGCCAAACGGCGCAACAAATCGTGGTTGTCGGCAAACACCTGCTTGGCCGCACGGTCGAAATCCGCATCCGTCGCAAATTGTCCGCCGATATCCGGCTGCGCGACGTGGCTGCTGTTCAAATAGTCGTTCACCTCCGCCCGCTCTTCCGGCGGCAGTTTCTTGATCAGCTCAATGATTTCAGCAGCGCTCATTCACTTTTCAAGGTAGCGGCTGCCTCGCCTCGCGCAAGCCCCGGCTCCGTCTCCGCCCTACGCTCCCTCACACGTAGAACCGCCGCTCACGCCGGTAGTAATCCAGCGTCTGCGCCAGCGCCGTGCGTAGATCCGTCCGCGGTTTCCAGCCGAGCATCCGCGCGATCTTCCGGTCGTCCGCAAAGTAGTCGCCGATATCGATCTTCTTTCGGTCCGCAGGAAACTCCCGCACCACCATCGCCCCGCCGCCGTTCTCCCCGATCATCAGCTCGGCGAGCGCCTGCAGCGTCACCGGCGGCGGCCCGCCCAGATTAAACACCTCACCCACCGCCGCCTCGTTGGCCGCCGCGAGCAAGAACGCCTCCACGGCATCGTCCACGTAGGAAAAATCCCGGCGCTGCTCCCCGCCCCAGACTTCGATCGGCTCGTCTTCGAGCAACCGCCGCACCCACACGCCGACGAAGGTCTGGCGCGCATCCTTGATCCGCATTCGCGGCCCGATCGTGTTCGTCAGTCGCAACGCCGTCGCGCGGATCCCGTGCACCCGCGCATACAGCAGATGAAACGCCTCGCCCGCCGCCTTGTTGATCCCGTTCACATCCACCGGCCGCACCGGATGCTTCTCGTCCACCGGCAAGTAATCTGGCTTCCCGTAGATCTGCCGCGTGCTCGCAAACACGATGCGCACGCCGGGGTTGTGCTTCCGACACGCCTCGAGCAGCGCGAGCTGTGCCCGGCCGTTGATCTCAAGATCGGTCTCGGGGTCCGTCATCGAGTCCATGTGGCTCGTCTGCCCCGCGAGGTTGAACAAAAAATCCTGCCCGCGCACCAACCGGGCCAGCTTTGCGTGCTCGCGCACATCCGCGCAGTGCACCGTCACCTTGCTCGCGACCCCCGCCAGATTCCGCGCATTGCCGCCGTATTCCGGAATCATCGAATCCACCACCGACACGCGCGCCCCCAACGCCACCAGCTCCCGCGCCAGATTCGAACCGATGAACCCCAACCCGCCGGTGATGAGCACCCGCGCGCCGGCAAATTTCTCTCCAAAATTCTTCACGTCGCCCATGCCCCGATTAACCCGCCCCGGCTGCCCGTGCGCAAATTTATTTCCCGTCCGTCCCCGCGGCCGGCGATCACTTCTTTGGCGGCAGCGCCTCGGCCAACACGTCCAGTTCGATCCCGTAAAAAACAAAGCCCAACGGCCGCCCCGCTCCGGCACCGGTCGGCGGCGTGCTTGATCTCAACTCCAGCACACTCGCCCCGGGCGGCAGCTCCATCACCGGTCCCGCCCGCCGCTCCAGATCTTTTCCGATCGTCCAGGTTTCCACGCGTTGTCCGTTCAACCAGAGCTGGAGATCGCGCGGCTCCTCGCTGCGCAACAAGCCGCGCATCACCACCTGCAGGCGGCGGCTCTGTAAGTTCTCCAACCGCAGGGTCGCGTCGCCTTTTGTCCAGTTCCAGCGCGTCCCCGTGCGCGCGATCTGCTCCGGCTCATACCAACCGTCGCCCAACCGCGACCGGATGTAATAAGGACTTCTCGTGTCGACCAAGCCGTAGTGGGGGTTGATTCGTTCGCTGCCACCCGCCGGCAGCTGCAAGGCGATCAAGCCCCCCGTGAGATCCCATTCGCCTTTCATCTCCGTGTTCAAGCGCGCCTCATACGTGTGGGTTTCAAAATATTGCGCTTTCTTCAACAGCAGGGCGTTGAGCCACAGGCGCGACCACATGTCGGGCACGCGCAAATTGAGGGAAGCGATGTCCGTGCGTCCTTCGATCTTTGCCACTTGCCACAGCTCGCGCCCGACCAGCAGCGGCGGCCGCTGCATCTCCCGCGTAAACCGGTCCGCGCCCAGCAAGTTCATCGCGATCACCAGCAGCCCGCAGCCGACCACGAGCCACCGCCGCCAGCCGGCGGCATCCAGCGTCACCCAGAAAAACAGCCCCGCCAAGACGCCGGGATAAAACACCGCCAACACCTTGTAAGCATCGTAGCTCGCATTCGTCCCCAACTGCGCTCCCCGGAAGTTCAGATAGCCATAGCCCAGCAGCGGAATGACCGTGAGGCCCAGCGCCGCAAATGCCCCGCTGCGGCGCCGGATCACCCCGAGCACCAGCGCCGCCGCCAGCAGCGCCACCGCCCCGCCTGCCAACCCCCAGCGCCAGCCTCCGCTCAGGGGCTCGAGCGTCGTTGCCGCCACGATTCCCAGCCAGCCTTCCGGCCCCAACATCGGAATCTTCCAGCCAAAATCATACTGCTGCAACAGCGCGAGCCGCTCCGCCAAACCCGCCACCCGCTCCCAAAAAATCACCCCGGCCACCCCCAGCGGCACCAACATCGCCGCGCTCCACGCCGCCAACTTTTTCCCCTGCCGTCGCCAGATCGCGTGGCCCACCGCAAACGCCAGCACCGGCCCCAGCGCGATCAACAGGATAAATCCATAGCTCCCCAGCGCCAATCCATACGCCAACCCCAAAGCGCCGCCGAAGCTCGCCGCCCTCGCCCACCCCAATCGCCCCCGCCACAACGCCAGCCCCGCCCACGTCACCACCGCGATCGCCTGCGCCGCCAGCAACTGCCCCATCGCCGTGTGCGCCACCGCATACCACGTGATCGGACTCACTCCATAGATTGCCGCGATCGCCCAGCTCGCCCGCCCGCCGTAGCCGAGTCCCGCCCGCGCCAGCCAAAACACCACCGGCACCGATCCCGCCAGGATCACCATCGTCATCAGGCTCGTCAGCTCATGCGGCGCGCAGTCGAGGATCGTCCCGTTCAACGCGATCAATGCCGCCGGCGCGAAGTGGTTCAGCCGCGTCCAGTAATCGAAAAAGTTATCCACCGACATCACCCGCACCACCTCCGTGAGGCCCATAAAGCCCCCGCGCTCGCCCCGCGCGAATTCCATCAAAACCCGCGCCCCCGCCGCGTAGTCCGCCGCATCGCAACTGCCCAGCGAGGTCGTCGTCAGTCCTTTCGCCGCCCGCGCCAGCGGCGCGACGAGCATCGCCAACACCACCGCCGTCGCGCCCCACACCGCCCAAAACTTTCCCGGCCCCGCCCGCAGCACCGTCAGGCCCCGCCAACGAATCGCCGCCGCCAGCACCGCCGCCGGGACCAGTTCGCTGGCCCACGCATAGCTGTTGGTTCCGTTTAGCCCCAGCCACACCGCCACCCAAACGACCAAGGCCTGCAACGTCAGCCCCGCCGGCACAACCAGCACCGGCCAAAAATTCCGCCACCGCCCCGGCATCACCGCCAGCGCCAACCCCGCGCCCCAAAACAGCACGTGCGCCAGCAGTCCGAATGCGACGAGGTAAAAATACATCCGGCGCGTCCGTTACTTCGGCTTCCGCGCCGTCGCAAACACCGACGAACCCCACGCCCAGCGCCCGCCCGCCCGCACCCAGGCGTGCTCCAGCGCCATCGCCGCGTTGAACCCCGCCTCCAGCACCGCCGGATACGGCTTCACGTCGCTCGTGTCCTGGGCCGTCCGGAAAATCTTCCGCTTCGCCCACAGCAACGGAAACGGCAACGCGTTCCAATGCGTCGTCCGCACGTCCTCAAACCCCGCACCGCGCAGCAGCCCCGCCAACTCCGGCCGCGTGTAGCGCCGCTTCGTCTGACACGAATCATCATGATACGACCACATCCACATGTAGGCCGGCACGTTGATCGCCACGATTCCGCCCGGCCGCAGCACCCGGAAAAACTCCGCCAACGCCACCGCCGGGTTATCCACCTGGCAGATCACGTCCGCCGACACCACCGCGTCGAACGTCGCGTCCCCTTGCGGCAACGCCGTGATCGAGGCCTCTTCGAACGTCACGCCCGGCACCCGCCGGCGGGCGAGTTCGACGCCGAGCGCCGAAAAATCGATCCCCGTCCACCGCCACGCCGGCCGCTGCGTGCGCAACCTCAGCACCAGCCCACCGGTGCCGCAGCCCGCATCGAGCACGTCGGCCGCATCCGCCAGCCCGCCCCGCTCGAGCCCGTGCCGCACGTGCCAGTGCAGCGAGGGAAAATACCACATCCGGTCTTCGACCTCTGCGAGCTTCAGATATTCGTCACTATTCATGTGAGCGGATAAAGTTGTCCGCCCTTCCCCGCCGCCCGCAAGGCAATCGTTCAATCCCGATTCCCGCCTCCCCGCTCCAATTTTGCCCGGCCGTGTCAGGTCGCGCCTCGAGCGCGCCCGGCTCGACCACAGGTCTGCTTCGCTGGAGACGCGACTCCCCGTCGCGCTCCGCGACCGCTCTGGGCGAACCGCTCCTCACTCACGCTCGCGGCTACCAATTTAGCTAAAGTCCGAAACCCGACAGGCAGCGGCCTCACCCCTGATCCAGCGGCGCCGCCCGCCAAAACTCGATTCTCCCCAACTGCCGGTGCAACGCCGCCTGCATCAAGAACACCAGGGCGTTCAACGCCTGCTGCTGCGTCGAGCGACTCGCCCGCTGCCTCACCGCCAACTCCGTCAAAAATGCCGCGACCTCCACTTCTGTCGCCCGATACGGCGACACCGGCGCCCGAAACGCCGAAAACCGCGCGGCCCATCCGCGATAAGTCTGCTCCGTGCGCCATAGAAAACCCGCCACGCGCGAAGCCCTGATCTAATCCTGCTCCCAATCAGTCTCACCCAGATCGCTCGCCGCCCGCGGCGGCAATTCCGCCCGCCGGTGGAGCGGCTTGTCCCCAAGACGCTGCTCCGAACTCACGCACGCCTTGCCCACCCCGCGCCCTTTCGTCTCTCCCGCCTCCTCCACTGCCGGTGGCACAAAAGCGTGCTCCACTCGCCGGGTCTTGCCCGCGGACCGCGCCGCTTTGAACAGCCACGCCCGCTCCGCCCGCCTCGACCCCAAGGTCAACCCCACGCTCCAACTGTCACCGGATGAAACCCTCCGACAACGGCCGCCCCCAAGCCTAGCAAGCCCGCAACCTGCCTAAAATCGCCCGCTCGAACGCCAGCTTCTCCTGCGCCGCCAAGGCCGGAGCCGCCTGCAAGCTCTCTTGCCATTCCGGAAGCGACACAATTTCATCAGATTTCGCCTCTGCATTCATTCCGGCTAAAGCCATACCCGCAGCATGGCCAACCCAAACAGCCGCGAGAGCCAACTCGGTCCTTCGGGCCGAGTTGCTCATATTGCAAACGTTAGCCAAAAATCTATGAAACCCTTCCGCCTGATCGCCCTGAGTCTTCCGCTATTACTCGCGGCGTGCCACACGCTCGACCGTTACGAGTGGGTTGGTCCAACTACCCTGCGAGGCGCAGGAGGCTTGATGAAGAAAGAAGAAGGCCTCGAGATATGGGTCTAGGGAGAGCCAAATCGCGACTATATCCCCATTAAGGTTGTGGAGACGATGACTTCTGGGACGATAGGCGTGGAAACGTATCTCTTCCGTATTCTTAAGAAAGAAACGACCCAGTTGAGGGGCGACGGTTTTATTCTCCTTACGAAGGACGCCCGCTCCGGTGGCACATACGTAGCAGGCACCGCTGCGACCAATTCGATCGGGTCCATCTATGGCAATACCGTCACGTCGAACTCCACCACGACGGTCTCGGCAATTGCGGTACCAATCCAATATAACACTTATCGAGCGCTGGTATTCCGATACAAGAAAGAGGCTACCTCCCCGTGAAGAACGAGGGTTTCCGCCTGGCCCTGTGCTGCGGGCACCAAGACGGCGACGAAGATCAGTTTCTGATTTTCACTGAACCGAGCACACCAAAAGTGAAGAAGTTCTTCCGGACGATCGATGCGACGGCGCCGCTCACTCGCCTGCTTGATGCCATCCGCGAGATTCTTTCGGCAGATCCAGACATTCGAGAGATGGTCTGGTGCAATCCACAGTGAACCAGGCCGATCCAGTCGGCACAGCCAACGACCGGGCTGCGCCCGTCCGGGTCTGACCTCAATCGTTGGGCCAAACAAAAATTGATTTACCGATCGTTCGGCATACCGTCATACGCATGGAAACCGTAACTATCTCGCCGAAATTTCAAATCGTTATACCGCAGCGCATAAGAGAGGCTATGGGGCTTCGTTCTGGCGAAAAAGCCCGAATGTTAACCTTCCGAAACCGAATCGAAGTCATTCCTGTTCGTGATATCAAATCACTGCGTGGTTATTTAAAAGGAATCGATACTTCATTCGTTCGCGACGGCGACCGCGTATGAATGTTGTAGATTCATCTGCATGGCTCGCCTATTTCGCCGACGAGCCGACTGCTGACTTTTTCTCTCAGGCAATCGAAGATGCGGAATTATTGATCGTTCCTTCTGTTTGTATTTACGCAGTGTTTAAAGTTATTGTCCGAGAAAAGGGTGAAGATGATGCTTTTCTGGCAATCGCAGCAATGCAGCAGGGTAAGGTCGTAGATTTAGATGCGGATCTCGCTATTGAGGCCGCTGCCGTTGGAAATGATGAGAAATTGGCATTCGCTGATTCAATTATTTATACGATCACGCAGAAATATAATGCGACGCTCTGGACTCAAGACGGACACTTTGCCCAGAAGCCCGGAGTTCAATACATCGAAAAGAAAAAATCCTGAGCCGAACCAGGCCCTACAGCGATGAACCGCATTTTCACGGATTGTGCTCAGAGCAGCACACTCTGCTCCAACGCAGGTCATCGCTGAGCTTAAACGTTGGGCGAAATGAAAAACTTTCGGTTACTCATCTGGTCGCTGTTGCTCCCTAGCGCCGGGATTTTGTCCGGCTGCAATACGCCCGCCAAATTTGAAGAGGTGAGTGCTGAGGTGCCATATCGCACCTACATCGGGGCCGTTTATGCACTGGAAGTTCCCATGCACCTCTCGGGAGTGCATGCGCCGCCCGGCTACGGAAAGAGCGTCGACTACTACGTTATAAATCCGACTTCGCCGAGTTGGAGCGGCCCGGAGCCGGTCACGCGTGATACCCTCCCCAAGGGCACCCAACTAGAAATCGCGTCGGTGCATCGATGCACAAATTGCATCTTCGACTCCGGGGATCGGCTCGAAGCAATCGTTCGCATTCCCCACAATCGGACTCAGTTTGACCGCCCGATCAAAATCCCGCTGAAATTCCTGAATTCACCTTACTCCCGGAAGGAAGCAAAGCAGCCGAACCAACCGCCACAGCCAACCCGGGGCAAAGCTCCTCGTGGCTGAGCTCAGTCGTTCGGCAAAGTCCAATGAACGCAGGCGCGACTGGTTTTCTCGTTTTGCTAACCTTATGTGTTCTGGTAGCGCTGATTTTCCATTGGCGCATTAGAAATTACATGCGCGCTTCATGGGGAGCGGCGCTTGTAGCGACGATCGCGTTCCAGGTCGTAGGGTTTATTCATCTCGGCCGCCTAGACGCGTTCTTTCTCGTAGCACTCGTGACCGGCGGTGTGCTAGGCTTGACGGTCGCCTTCATCGTTGGCGTACCATTTCTCATTACGCGTCGGAAGGCGGAGAATCCTCGTCCGCGGTAAGACGATTAGAGAGCAAAAAAAGGGGGCGCGCCTTGCTTTTGCGGTCGTTGCGAAAGTCCGTTGATTTTTGCCTGAAATAGCGCCCCAGCGGCTCACTCAAGCGCACGACTCTCTGCGTCAAAACTGCAAAAAACCAGACTCCGCCCTTACCGCCCTAAACATCCGGCACTCGCCAAACTTTAGCGGCTCCGTTTTGAATTCCACCGCCCCCTCCACGTCATGCCCACTCCTGCTCCTTCGCCCCTCTTCGATCTCACCGGCCGCGTCATCATCGTGACGGGCGCCACCGGCGTTCTCGCCGGCTCGGCCGCACGCTACCTCGTCGCCCAAGGCGCCCGCGTCGTCTTCCTCGGCCGCGACCAAACCAAGCTCGACGCCGCCCGCGCCGATTGCATCGGCCTGCCCGGTGAAGCCGCCGCCTTCTCCGTCGATGTCCTCGATCGCACCGGCCTCGAAAACGTCCGCGCCGAAGTCGTCGCCCGTTTCGGCCGCATCGACGCCCTCATCAACGCCGCCGGCGGCAACCAACCCGGCGCCACCATCCCGCCCGACAAAACGTTCTTCGATCTCGACCTCGCGGCCTACCGTCAGGTCCTCGCCCTCAACCTCGAGGGCACGGTCCTACCGTCCCAAGTTTTCGCGCAGACCTTCGCCGCGCAGAAGCGGGGCAACATCATCAATTTTTCCTCCATGGCCGCCGAGCGCGCCATCACCCGCGTCGTCGGCTACTCCAACGCCAAAGCCGCCGTGGACAACTTCACCCGCTGGCTCGCGGTCGAGTTCGCGGCCAAATATGGCGACGGCCTGCGCGTGAACGCCATCGCCCCCGGCTTCTTCATCGCCGATCAAAACCGCCGCCTGCTCCTCAACCCCGACGGCACCCCCACCGCCCGCGGGCAAGCCGTGCTCAACCAAACGCCCTTCCGCCGCTTCGGCGCCGCCGCCGAGCTCCACGGCGCACTCCACTTCCTCCTCGCCGACGCCTCCGCCTTCGTCACCGGCACCGTCCTCGCCGTTGACGGCGGCTTCTCCTGCTTCTCGGGCGTGTAACATCGTCCGCCGCTCCGCGCTCCGCCGTTCCCATGCCTCCGTCCTCCCCCAACCTCATGGCCGAGGCCATGCGCTGGTTCGGCCCCGGTGACAGCGTCACCCTCGCAGCCATCCGCCAGACTGGCGCCACCGAGGTCTTCACATCCCTCCACGAGATTCCCTACGGCGAAGCCTGGCCCGCCGAGTTAATCGCCTCGCGCCGCGACGAGATCGCCGCCGCCGGCCTCACGTGGCGCGTGGTCGAGAGTGTACCCGTTTCCGAAGCGATCAAGACCCGCACCGGCGACTTCGAGCGCCACCTCGAAAACTACCGCGTCACCCTCGAACGTCTCGGCGCCGCCGGCATCCCCGTCGTCGTTTACAACTTCATGCCCGTGCTCGACTGGGTGCGCACCGATCTCCGCCACGTCCTGCCCGACGGCACCGAGGCCCTGCTCTACGATCCGGCAAAATTCGCCGCCTTCGATCTGTTCGCCCTCGCCCGCCCCGGCGCCGCGGCCGACCACCCGCCCGCCGTCCGCGCCGCCGCAAAAAATTACTGGGAAGCCCTCGACCCCACGGGCCGCGACGCGCTCGTCCAACAAACCCTCGACCTCTTCCCCGGCGTGCGCCTCGGCCTCACCCTCGATGGCCTCCGCGCGCTGCTCGCCCGCTACGCCGCCATCGACGCCGCCAAGCTCCGCGAGCACCTCCGGCTCTTCCTCGCCGCCGTCACCCCCACCGCCACCGCCGCCGGCGTCCGCCTCGCAATCCACCCCGACGATCCCCCGTTCCCCGTCCTCGGGCTCCCGCGCATCGTCTCCACCGAAGCCGACCTGCGTGCGATCCTCGCGCTCGTCGACACCCCCGCCAATGGCCTCTGCTACTGTACCGGCTCCCTCGGCGCCCGCCTCGACAACGACCTCCGCGGCATCGCCCGCCGCCTCGGTCCGCGCATCCACGCCGTCCACCTCCGGAGCGTCCAGCACACCGCCGACGGCGTCTTCTACGAGGCCAACCACCTCGAAGGCTCGATGGACATGCCCGCGGTTGTCCGCGCGCTCCTCGAAGAACAAGCCGCGCGCCGCGCCGCCGCCCGCCCCGATTGGCAAGTCACGCTCCGTCCCGACCACGGTCACACGATGCTCGACGATCTCGCGAAACCGCCGCCCGCGTGCCCCGGTTACTCGCTGATCGGTCGCCTCCGCGGCCTCGCCGAACTTCGCGGCCTCCAACTCGGTCTCTCGCGCAGCCTCGCCTGAAATTTCCCTCGCGACGCCGTCCGACACGTTTCTCGGCTTCGGATTAATTTGGCTCTGGTCTGCGCCACTCAGTTCGTTTTCTTTGCCGAATCCCCATGCGTTTCCCCTGCCTGCTTACCCTGCTCGCCGTCACCCTTGCCCTCGGTTTCGCCGGCTGCTCCGGTCAGCGTTCCGTCACCGTCATCAAGCTCGCGCACGGCCTCGACCAGTCCCACCCGGTCCATCTCGCGATGGCCTACTTCGGCGAACGTCTCGCCGCCAAAAGCGGCGGCACCATGCGCGTCGATCTTTACTCCGGCGCCCAGCTCGGCTCCGAACGCGAGTGCGTCGAGCTCCTCCAGCTCGGCGGTCTCGGCATGACCAAAGTTTCGTCCTCGGGCCTTGAGGGGTTTGCCCCGGAGTTCCGCGTGTTCGGCCTGCCTTACCTGTTCCGCGATGATGCCCACCGCTGGGCCTCGCTCAACGGTCCCGTCGGCCAAGAGGTCCTGCTCTCCGCCGAGAAACGTTTTCTCCGCGGCCTTTGCTACTACGACGCCGGCACCCGCAATTTTTACACCGTCAACCGCCGCGTCGAAAAGCCCGCCGACCTCGCCGGCCTGAAAATCCGCATCCAAGAAAGCCAGATCGCCCTCCGCATGGTCCGCGCGCTCGGCGCCGCCGCCACCCCGATCGCCTTCGCCGAACTCTACACCGCACTGCAACAGGGCGTCGTCGACGGCGCCGAAAACAACCCGCCCAGCTTTCACCTCTCCCGCCACTACGAGCTCTGCAAATACTACATCCTCGACGAGCACACCGCCGTCCCCGACGTCCTCCTGATCAGCACGCACCTTTGGAACAACTTCACCCCGCAGCAGAAAATCTGGGTCCAGGAGGCCGCCGACGAATCCGCCGTCAGGCAACGCGAAATCTGGGGCGGTGCCACCGAGGCGGCCCTCGCCGCCGTGCGCAAGGCCGGCGTCGAAATCATCGCGCCCGACAAAGCCCCTTTCCGCGAACGCGTCGCCGCCATGCAGGCCGATGTCGCCCGCGAGCAACCCAAGATCGGCGCTCTCGCCCGCCGCATCGAGGAGGTCCGCCCATGAGCCGCGTCAAACTCATCCTCGACCGCACTCTCGCCGCCACCATCTGCCTCCTCATGGCCGCGATGGTCGTCAACGTCCTCTGGCAGGTCCTCACCCGCTTCATCCTAGCCACACCCAGCTCCTACACCGAGGAGCTCGCCCGCTACATGATGATCTGGATCGGCCTGCTCGGCGGAGCCTACGGCGTTGGCCAAAAATCCCACCTCGCCCTCGACCTCATTTCGACCCGCCTCACCGGCGCCCGCCAACGCGTCGTCGCGATCTTCATCGCCCTCACCGTGCTGATCTTCGCGCTCGCCGTCCTGCTCGGCGGTGGCATCCGCCTCGTCTGGATCTCGTTTGCCCTCGGCCAGACCTCCGGTGCCCTGCAAATTCCGCTCGGCTACGTTTATCTCGTCGTGCCGGTCTCCGGCGTCTGCGTCGTCTTCTATGCCGTCGGTTGGCTGCTCGAAGCCCGCTCCGGCCAATCCGCCTCGGCCACCCAATCCGGCGCTCTCAACTGATATGAACGAAGCCCTCGTCCTCGCCCTCGTCTTCGTCGTCCTGTTGCTGGCCGGCGTCCCGATCGTCTTCACCATCGGACTCGCCTCGCTCTGCGCCCTCGTCGTCAGCCTTGATCCCGCCGCCGCCGCCACCGTCATCGCCCAGCGCCTCGCCACCGGCCTCGACAGCTTTGCCCTGCTCGCGATCCCGTTCTTCATCCTCGCGGGTAATCTCATGAACCGCGGCGGCATCGCCCACCGGCTGATCGCCCTCGCCAAGGTCGTCGTCGGCCGGCTCCCCGGCGGCCTCGCCTACGTGAATATCCTCGCAAACATGCTCTTCGGTGCGATTTCCGGTTCCGCCGCCGCCGCCGCCGCCAACGGCGGTTTCATGGCTCCGCTCATGAAAAAAGAGGGCTTCGACAAAAACTTCTCCGCCGCCGTCAACATCTCCTCCGCCACCACCGGCCTGCTCATCCCGCCGAGCAACGTCATGGTCGTCTACTCCCTCGCCAGCGGCGGCGTCTCCATCGCCGCCCTCTTCGTCGCCGGCTACATCCCCGGCCTCATGCTTGGCCTCGGCCTCATGCTCGTCGCCGGTCTCATCGCGAAGAAAAATCGCTACCCCGTCGGCGAGAAAATCCCCCTCGGCGAAGCCGGCCGCATTTTCTGGGCCGCCCTCCCCAGCCTCGCCCTCATCGTCATCATCATGGGCGGCATCATCGGCGGCTGGTTCACGCCCACCGAGGCAAGCGCCGTCGCCGTGCTCTACACGTTTCTTTTGTCCGTCGTAATCTACCGCGAAATCAAGTGGAGCGAACTGCCCAAGGTCTTCACCGACGCCGCCGCGACCACCGCCGTCGTGCTTGTCCTCATCGGCGCCTCGATGGCGATGTCGTGGGTCATGTCCTCCGCCGATATTCCGCAAAAAATCTCCGCCGCGCTCCTCGCTCTCACCTCGGATAAAATCGTGCTGCTGCTCGTCATCAACCTGATCCTCCTGGTCGTCGGCACGTTCATGGACATGACGCCCGCCGTGCTGATCTTCACGCCGATCTTTTTGCCCGTCGTGGCGCAGTTCGGTGTCGATCCCGTCCACTTCGGGCTGTTGATGATTTTCAACCTGTGCATCGGCCTCTGCACCCCGCCCGTCGGCACCGTGCTGTTCATCGGCTGCGGCGTGGCCAAGACCAGCATCGGCGCCGTCATCCGCCCGCTCCTGCCCTTCTTTTCGATGATGATCTTCGTCTTGCTGCTCGTGACGTTCATCCCCGCGCTCACCCTCTGGCTGCCGCGTCTCTTTAAGTTGCTTTGAGTGAAATTTCTACAGGGTCATTCCGCACGGACCTTGATCCCCTGTAGCGAAACTTTTCCGCCGCTTGGCGCGTTCGCGTGATTGCGAAATAGGCACCGGCTTGCTAGCGTTTTTTAATGCTCCCCGTCCCGCTTCGATTCACGCGTCTGCTCGCCCTCGCCGCGCTTCTCGCCGCCCCCGGTCTCCCGGCCGCTGAAATCGACTTCAGCCGCGACATCCAACCCATCCTCGCGGAAAACTGCTACCACTGCCACGGCCCCGACGCCCCCGCCCGCAAAGGCAAACTCCGCCTCGACGTCCGCGACGCCGCCCTCGCCCCCGCCGGCTCCGGCTACGCTTCGATCGTCCCCGGCAATCCCGAAGAGAGCGAACTCATCGCCCGCATTTCCTCCACCGACCCCGACGAGGTCATGCCCTCGCACGACTCAAACCGCAAACTCACCGCCGACCAAAAAGATCTTTTGAAACGCTGGGTCGCCGAGGGCGCCAAATGGGGCGAGCACTGGGCCTTCGTCAAACCCACCCGTCCCGAGATTCCGAAAATTCCGGCTCCGATCTCCCAGCCCTCAACGCTCAACGCTCAGCTTTCGGCCCATCCCATCGACGCCTTCATCCGCGCCCGGCTCGCCCGCGAGAAAACCCCGCTCTCTCCTGCACCCGAGGCTCCGCCCGCCGCCCTCATCCGCCGCGTGAGCCTCGACCTCACCGGCGTCCCACCCACCCCCGCCGAGGTCGAGGCCTTCGTCGCCGCCTCAATCGAAAATCGAGAAGCCGCATTCGAAAATCTGGTGGACCGCCTGCTCGCCTCCCCGCGCTTCGGCGAGCGCTGGGCCTGGGAATGGCTCGACCTCGCCCGCTACTCCGACACCAACGGCTTCCAGGGCGACCCCGAGCGTACGATGTGGCCGTGGCGCGATTGGGTCGTGAACGCCCTCAACACGAACATGCCTTACGACCAGTTCACCATCGAACAACTCGCCGGTGACCTCCTGCCCGGCGCCACCCAAGACCAAAAAATCGCGAGCGGTTTCAACCGCAACAACATGTTCAACGGCGAGGGCGGTCGCATCGCCGAGGAAACGCGCGTCGAAAACGTCTTCGACCGCGTCGAGACCACGGCGACCGTCTGGCTCGGCCTCACCTTCAATTGCACCCGTTGCCACGACCATAAATTCGACCCGCTCAAGCAGACCGACTACTTTGCTCTTTACGATATCTTCAACCAGATGTCCGAGACCGGCGCCGGCGGCGGCGGCGGCAAGCTCCCGCCCACCCTCGATCTCACCAGCGAAGCCGAGCGCCAAGCCGTCTCCGCCGCGACCGATAAAATCCTCGCGGTCGCCAACGAGATCGACGCCTACGAGCAGCAAAAATACCCCCGCCCCGAGGGGAAACTTCTCTCCGAATCCCCGGAGGCCCTTAAGTTACCCGGCAATCTCTTCGCCACCCACGCCAAGGTCGCACCCGGTCGCCGCGATCTCAACGGCCTCCTCGAGGCGCTCCCGTATTTCCGCGACACCGCGCCCGACCCCGCCTACGTGACCTTGCTCCAACGTCACATCGCGGCCGTCCGCGCCCGCGACGCCGCCCAATCCTCGATCACGAAGGTCATGATCATGGACCAAATCGAGAAGCCCCGTGACACGGTCGTCCTCACCCGTGGCAATTACGAGGCCAAGACCGACGTCCGCGTCGAAGGCCATATCCCCGAGATTTTCCGCTCGGCCACCGACGGACCGCCCCGTCGCATGAACCGCCTCGATCTCGCGCACTGGCTCGTCTCCCCCGGCAATCCCCTCGCCGCGCGGACCGAAATGAACCGCATGTGGCAGGCCTATTTCGGTACCGGCCTCGTGAAAACCGCCGAAGATTTCGGGGTCCAAGCCGAGCATCCCTCGCACCCGGAGCTACTCGATTGGCTCGCCACCGAGTTTGTCGCCCGCGGTTGGGACATGAAGGCCATGCACCGCCTCATCGTCACCAGCGCCACCTACCGCCAATCCTCCCGCGCCACGGCCGCCGCTCACGAGCGCGACCCCGAGAACCGCCTGCTCGCCCGCGGTCCGCGCCATCGCCTCCCCTCGTGGATGCTTCGCGACCAAGCCCTCGCCGCCGCCGGTCTGCTCGTCGAAAAAATGGGCGGCCCCGGCGTCAAACCCTACCAGCCCCCCGGCATCTGGGAAGAAGCCACGTTCGGCAAAAAGAGCTATCTGCAAGACACGGGGGATGCTCTCTACCGCCGCAGCCTCTATGTGTTTTGGCGCCGCATCGTCGGCCCCACCACGTTCTTCGACGTCAGCCCCCGCCAAGTTTGCAGCGTTAAGAATAGCCGTACCAACACCCCGCTTCACGCCCTCGTCACCCTCAACGATCCCGCTTACGTCGAAGCCGCCCGCGTGATGGCGCAGCGCATTCTCGCTGCTCCCGCCGCCGACGACGACGCGCGCCTCGACCACGCTTTCCGACTCGCCACGGCCCGACCCGCCGCCCCCGCCGAGCGCACCACCCTTACCCGTCGCCTCGGCAAACTCCGGGCCAATTTCGCCGCCGATCCCGCCGCCGCCCAAGCCCTCGCCGCCTCCGGCGAATTCCAACGCGCCGCCGATCTCCCGACGCCCGAGCACGCGGCGTGGACCACCCTCTGCCTCATTGTCCTCAACCTCGACGAAACCCTCTCCAAAGAATGAAGTAGGCCAGGGTCTTTGACCCGCCCTCGGCACACCATTCGCCACCACGGGCGCGGCAAAGACCCCGCCCCACCCACCCTCGCCTCTTCCAAACCATGAACCCCTTCCGCGAAAGCCACGCCCTCCACACCCGCCGTCAATTCTTCGGCCGCAGCGCCCTCGGTCTCGGCACCGCCGCGCTCGGCGGGCTCCTCGGTCGCGACGGCTTTGCCGCGCCGCCACCCGTCTCCTCGCGCCGCGCCGTGCCCGGCCTCCCGGAGCTCCCGCACTTCGCCCCCAAGGCCAAACGCGTCATCTACCTTTTCCAAAACGGCGCTCCATCCCACGTCGATCTCTTCGACTACAAACCAAAGCTGCGCGAGTGGCACGGTAAGCAGATCCCCGACGAGCTCGCCGGCGGCAAACGCTTCTCGACCATGACGGGCAACCAGACCGCCCGCCCGGTCCTCGGCGAGATCACCAACTTCGCCCAACACGGCAAATCCGGCGCGTGGGTCTCCGATTTTCTTCCGCAGATCGCCTCGATCTCCGACGACCTCTGCTACGTGAAGTCGTTGCATACGGAATCCGTGAACCACGCTCCCGGCATCACCTACTTTCTCACCGGCTCCGAGCAAGCCGGCCGCCCTTCGATGGGCGCGTGGCTCAGCTACGGCCTCGGCAGCGAGACCGAGGAGTTGCCCGCCTACGTCGTCATGACCTCCCGCGACAAAGAGGCCAGCTGCGGCCAAATCTTCTATGATTTCTACTGGGGCAGCGGGTTTCTCCCCACGAAGTATCAGGGCGTCGCCTTCCGCGGCGCCGGCGATCCCGTTCTCTACTTGTCGAACCCCGCCGGCCTCAGCCGCAAAGTTCGCCGCGACATGTTGGACGACCTCGCGCACCTCAACGAAATCAAGCGCGACGACTTCGGCGACCCCGAGATCACCACGCGCGTCGCCCAGTACGAAATGGCCTACAAGATGCAGGCCAGCGTCCCGGAACTGACCGATTTCTCCCAAGAGTCCGAAGCCACGCTCGCGATGTATGGCCCCGAGGTTCGCCGCCAAGGCAGCTACGCTTACAACTGCCTCATGGCCCGCCGCCTCGCCGAGCGCGGCGTGCGCTTCATCCAAGTCATGCACGCCGGCTGGGACCAGCACCGCAATCTCAACACCCAGCTCAAGATCCAGTGTCAGGACACCGACGCGCCCTCCGCCGCGCTCATCCGCGATCTCAAACAACGAGGCCTCCTCGACGACACGCTCGTGATCTGGGGCGGGGAATTCGGCCGCACGCCGTTTCTCCAGGGCAAAATCGAAGACACCAAAGGCTGGGGCCGCGACCACCACCCCTATGCGTTCACTAAGTTCATGGCCGGCGGCGGCGTGAAGCCCGGGATCAGCTACGGCGCGACCGACGAATTCGGATTCAACGCCGTGGACAAACGCGTCCATGTCCACGATTTCCAAGCGACGATTTTGCACCAACTCGGCCTCAACCACGAGAAGCTCACCTACAAATTCCAAGGCCGCCAATTCCGCCTCACCGACGTCCATGGCCACGTCATCAAGGATATTCTCGCTTAAGCCTTTTTCTGTACGGCCGGCTCGTCGCTCCCCATCCCGCGCCGACCGACCGCAATTTCTCCTTGGCCTGCCCGCCCGGTCTGTTGTTTCTAAAACCATGCTCACCCCTCGTAACTTGATCGCTTTCGTGGCCCTCGCCGCTTGCTCCCTGCCCTCGTCCGCCGCCGAAAATCAACTCACCCCCGCCGAAAAAGCCTCCGGCTGGACTCTTCTCTTCGACGGTCAGACTCTCAACGGCTGGCGCCCCTACGCCGGCAAACCCGTCGGGGGTTGGGAAGTCAAAGACGGCACCCTTCACGCCATCGCCAATGTCAAAGGCGTGGAACTCATCACCGAGAAAAAATACACCGATTTCGAATTCTCCTGGGAATGGAAACTCCCGGTCGCCGGCAATAACGGCGTGAAGTATTTCGTCACCGAAGCGCGCACCAAATCGCCCGGCCACGAATACCAGATGCTCGACGACAACGGTCACCCCGACGGCAAGATCGGCCCTCACCGCCAAACGGGCGCATTCTACGATGTCCTCCCGCCCGCCGCCGACAAACCCTCGCGCACGCCCGGCGAATGGAACTCCTCCCGCCTCGTCGTGCAGGGCAACCGCGTCGAGCACTGGCTCAACGGCAAAAATGTCCTCACCTACGAACTCGGCAGCGACGTCGTGAAAGCCGGCCTCGCCAAGAGCAAATTCGCGAAAGACGCGGGCTTCGGCGACAAGATTACCGGCCACCTCATGCTCACCTACCATCGGGACGACTGCTGGTATCGGAACCTGAAGATCCGCGAACTGAAGTAGCCCGCTCCTGGAGTGGGGCAGAGTCTCCTACTCGCCCTCCCACGCCCAAGCGCCCCTCGCGCGCAGTGCAGCCCGATGATCCCATCGGGCTTTTTTGCGTCCCATGGCCCAACCCATCAGCGCGCGCCGCACCCACGATCCCCATTCCCGCGCCGCAACACTCCCTTGACACGCGGTTGCTCGTTTTTGAGCGTTTTGATGCAAAACGTCATGTTCGCTCAGACTCGCCAGCAACAGATCACCAAGGCCGTCGAGCGCCACCGCCGCATCTCCGTCGCCGCGCTCCAAAGCCAACTCGGAGTCTCGGCCGCCACCCTCCGCCGCGACCTCACCTTCCTCGCTCAGACCGGCCGTATCGTCCGCGCTCACGGGGGCGTGCTTCACCCGGAGGCCGTGTCCGGTGAACCCGCCTTCGCCCGCAAGGTCCGCACGGTCCCCGCCGTCAAGGCCGCCCTCGCCGCCACCGCCGCCGCGCTGATTCCCGACGGCGCCACGGTCTTCATCGACGCCGGGTCCACCACGCTCGCCGCGGGGCGTCTGCTCCTTGCCCGCACCGGCCTCACCGTCTTCACCAACTCGCTCCCTCTCCTCGCCTCCGGCGACATCGGCGGGGCGCGTCTCGTTGCGTTGGGCGGCGAAGTCCGCCCGATCAGCCGCGCCCTCGTCGGCGGCCTCGCCACGGACTGGCTGGCCCAGCTTCGTTTTGACTTTGCGGTGGTCGGCGCCTCCGGCCTCGACCTGTCCGACGGCGCGAGCACCACCGAACTGCTCGAAGCCTCGGTCAAGCAAGCCGCCCTCGCGCGCGCCACCCGCACGATCCTGATCGCCGACGCCACCAAGTGGGCGCGCCCCACCGCGATCCGCTTCGCTCCGTGGACCGACTTCGACGACTGGGTGACCGACCACCGCCCCACCCGCCCCGAGTCCACCCGCCTCGCCGCCCACGGCGTTACTCTCCACCATCCACCCGGACGCTCGAAAACCCACGTTGCCTGATCGGCGCCACTTTTTCCGATCCATTTTTTATGAAAACCGCCCGCCTCAATCGTCTTTTCAATCCCGCGACCGGTCGTTGTTTCGACGTCGCCCTCGACCACGGCTTTTTCAACGAGCCGTCGTTTCTAGCCGGCATTGAAAATCTGCCGGCCGCCATCGCCACCGTGGCCGCCGCCGCGCCCGACGCGATCCAGCTTACGGTCGGCCAAGCCCCGCATCTCCAAAAGCTCCCCGTCCGCGGCAAGCCCGCCCTCGTGCTTCGCACCGATGTCGCCAACGTCTACGGCACCCAGCTCCCGCGCACCCTCTTCTCCCGCCTGATCGCGGATGCCGTGCTCCAAGGCGTGCGCCTCGATGCCGCCTGCGTCGTCGTGAATCTCTTTCGCATCCCCGAGCAACCCGAGGTCACCGACCAGTGCATCCAGAACATCTGCGTGCTCAAACCTCTATGCGATCACTACGGCATGCCGCTCATGATCGAGCCTCTCGTCTTCCAGCCCAACGCCAAGGCCGGCGGCTATATGGTGGACGGCGATCCGACCAAAATCATCCCGCTCGTCCGCCAAGCCGTCGAACTCGGGGCCGACATCATCAAGGCCGATCCGACCGACGACGTTTCCATCTATCACAAAGTCATCGAGACCGCCGGCGGCATCCCGGTGCTCGTGCGCGGAGGCAGCAAAGCCCCTGAAGCCGAAATCCTCGCCCGCACCGCCGCGCTCATCGCCCAAGGCGCCGCCGGCATCGTCTATGGGCGCAATATCATCCAGCACCCGAAACCGGCCGCGATCACCCGCGCCCTCATGGCCGTCGTCCACGACGGCGCCACACCCGCCGACGCCCTGAAATTCCTCGCATGAGCACCCCTGCCGCCGCCTCCGCCCCAACATCCGCCGCCCCCGTCCGCATCGCCGTCATCGGCGCCGGCCTCATGGGCCGCGAGGTCGCCTCCGCCTTTGGGCGTTGGTTCGCCCTCCTTGATTGTCCTGTGCGCCCCGAGCTCGTCGCGGTCTGTGACGTCAACGCCGCCGCCCTCGACTGGTTCCGCCAGGTCCCGACGGTCCGCCATTTCGACACCGATCACCGCGTGCTCCTCGCCCGGCCCGACATCGACGCCGTTTACGTCGCCGTGCCGCACCATGTCCACGAATCGCTCTACCTCGACGTGCTCCGCGCCGGCAAAGACCTCTTCGCCGAGAAGCCTTTCGGCATCGACCTCGCGGCCGCCCGCCGCATCCGCGACGAAGCCGCCAAGCTCGGCCGCTTCGTCCGCGTCTCGTCGGAGTTCCCTTTTCTCCCCGGCGCCCAACGCGCGTTTCAACTGGCCCGCAGCGGCGCCCTCGGCCGCCTCCTCGAAGTGCGGTGTGCGTTCCTCCACTCCAGCGATCTCGATCCGACCAAGCCGATCAACTGGAAGCGCCAAAACAAATTCTGCGGCGAAGCCGGCGTGATGAACGACCTTGGCCTCCACGTCGCCCACCTCCCCCTTCGCCTCGGCTGGAAACCCACCACGGTCTACGCGCAGCTCCAAAAAATCTATCCGGCCCGCCCCGACGGCAAGGGCGGCACCGCCCCTTGCGATACCTGGGACAACGCCACCCTTCACACGACCGCGTCGATCGGCGGCCATCCCGTCCCACTTACGCTGGAGATGAAACGCCTCGCCCCCACCGAGACCAACACGTGGATCTTCGAAGTCCTCGGCACCGACCACGGCGTGCGTTTCTCCACCAAGGAGCCCAAAACCCTCTGGCGCTACAGCCGCAGCCCTGAGCAAACCTGGTCCAAAACCGATCTCGGATTCGGCACGCCTTTCAAAACCATCACCGGCCACATCTTCGAACCCGGCTTTCCCGACATCCTCCAACAAATGTGGGCCGCCTTCCTCGCCGAACGCGCCGGCCTGCTCGGCGATCGCTTCGGTTGCGCCACGCCCGACGAAGCCGTCGCCCACCACGAAATCTGGGCCGCCGCCCTCGCCAGCCACCACGAACAGAAAATCGCCCACCTCGCCTAAGCCCCTCCCATGTCACGCAACGGAATCCTCGCCGGCGGCAACTGGATCGTCGACCACGTCAAACTCATCAACACGTGGCCACCCCAGGACGCCCTCGCCTCCATCCTCTCGCAGTCCGACGGCAACGGCGGCTCCGCCTACAATCTGCTCAAGAATCTCTCGCGCCTCGGCGCCGCGTTTCCCCTTGAAGCGGTGGGCCTCATCGGCGACGACGCCGATGGTCGAGCCATTTTCGCCGACTGCGCCGCCCACCGCATCACGACCGCGCAACTGCGCACCACCCGTGAAGCCGCCACCAGCTACACCGATGTGATGACGGTACGCGACACCGCGCGCCGCACGTTTTTCCACCAACGCGGCGCCAACGCCCTGCTCGCCCCCGCGCACTTTGATTTTGCCGCCACCCACGCGAAGATTTTTCACCTCGGCTATCTCCTGCTGCTCGACGCCCTCGACACCCCGGGCCCGGACGGACGTCCCGCCGCCGCCGCCGTGCTTGCCCGCGCCCGCACCGCCGGTCTCATCACCTCCGTCGATTGCGTGAGCGAAGCCGGTCCGCGTTTCCGCACCCATGTCACGCCCGTTCTGCCAGAGGTCGATGTGCTCTTCGCCAACGATTACGAAGCCGAGCAACTCACCGGCCTGACGCTCGGCCGTGGTCCAACTCTAGATCGCGCCGCCGTCGAACAAGCCGCCCTCGCCCTGATCGCGCTCGGCGTACGCGCATGGGCGGTCGTGCATTTTCCCGAGGGCGTCTGCGCCTGCTCGGGCACGGGAGAAATCTGCTGGCAACCCTCGGTGCGTATCCCGGTTGCCGCGATCGCCGGGACGGCCGGCGCAGGCGACGCCCTCGCCTCGGGCACCTTGTTCGGCCTGCATGAATCGTGGCCGATGCCACGCGCCCTCGAACTCGGCGTCTGCGCCGCCGCGGCTTCGCTCCGCAGCCCGACTTGCTCCGACTCCGTCGAATCGGCCGCCGCCTGCCTCGACCTTGGCCGCAGCCACGGTTTTCACGCCGACGGCACTCATTGATGATTACCCAAAAATGAGACGGCCCTGGTTGAAAGTAGGGCGGGGTCTATGACCCGCCCATCCACGCCTCGAAGGCGGGTCACAGGCCCCACCCTGCTCCCGAATCGCGTCACTTCTTGGCGCAACTCCCAATAAGGACCAGCCTCTCACAATAACAGAGGGGCTCCGTCGGGGCATGGGCGCCCCCGCCCATGTTCCAGTCCCGAGGGCGGGACACCCGCGCCACTTTTCGAACCTCCACGGCGCCCGCCGAAACACCCGAACACAAAAAAGCCGGGCGATTTTGCGCCCGGCTAAACCGAAGAGACGACGGAGCTTTCCGCCGGCCAATTACTGCTTTGGCTTCGGCTTGCGGAATTCCTTGTGCGAAGATTTCTGTTGCGCGTCCAATTCAGCGATCACCTTGGCTGCTTCGTCATTTTTGCCGGCCTTGAACGCGGCCTCAAGTTTACCGACGAGCTCGATCATCTTCTTCATCTCGGTCTTGTAGGCCTCGACGAACTTGGCCTGGTTCGCGGCCGGCTGGTCGGCGGTGTATTCTGGCTTAAAAGCCAAAGAGGCCACGGCCTCTTTTTTGATCGTGGCCACAAGCGCGAGCGAGCCCTCGTTCTTGGTAGCATCGGGGGCTTGGCGCTTCAGTCGGCGCCAAGCACCGTTGAGCTTTTCCATCCGTTCGCCTAGCTCGGAATGTTTTTCTTCACCTTTGGCGGCGGCCGGTTTGGCGGCCTCGGCGCCCACCAAGGGCGAGCAGACGAGGGCGAGAACAGCAGTGGCAATGAGGAGACGGTTTTTCATAATTGGGAAAAAGGTAGAGGAGGGATGCACCGCAAAGATACGCCGATCCACACCCCGGCGGGCAACTCCATTTCACCGCGAAACGCTCGGGCCAGCTTCAGCCCGCGCATCATGCCCGAGCGCCGCCGACCCCATGGTCGGGACGCCCATGCACTCCGAATCACCGACGTCGCTTCCGGGAACACCCCTGAAAAACAAGGGAGTGGTTGCCCCGCCCTGCTACAGGAATCACGGGGATCAGCGCGCCGGGGTTGCTTGAGCGCCGAGGCGTTCCGCTTCGTCGATATGATCGGCGGCTTCGAGAAGTTTGCCCTGTTGCCGCAGCACGTGGGCGAGGTTTCGATGGGCGTCGATGAACGAGGGCCGCAACTGAATGGCCCGGCGGAATTCGCCGACCGCCGCCGCCAGATCGCCCATGCTCGCGAGCGCGACCGCCAAATTGCCATGCAAGTCCGGATCACCGGGCGCCACCACCAGGCCGGCTCGAAACCGCGCCGCCGCTTCGGGCCAACGTCCGGCTTGGGCCAGAGCGTTGCCCAGCGTGGCGTGAGCGGCGGAAGCAGCGGGTTCCAATTGCACCAACGCTTCGAATTGGACGATCGCCTCCGACCAGCGCGACTGCTGCATCAACGCGGTGCCCCAATCGCGGCGAATTTTCGCCGACTCAGGGGCCCAGCGTGCAGCCAATGCAAACCGCTCCAGCGCCTCAGGCACCCGGCCGGCAGCCATCAGCGCACGCCCGAGGTTGGCGTGCGCCTCGGCGAAATCCGGGGTGAGCTCCAACGCACGCCCGTAGCTTGCGATCGCCGCGGCGGTCCGCCCGGCGTCGCGCAGCGCATTGCCGAGATTGTTGTGGTTGGTCGAGTTCCCCGGATTCAACCGCACCGCTTGCTCGAGGTGATAAATCGCTTCGGTCGTGCGACCCTTGGCGGCCAACTCGCAACCGAGATTGTTATGGGCCTCGGCGTAGGCGGGCTTGAGTTGCAACGCCCGTTCGTAGCACGCCACGGCTTCGTCCACGCGGCCAAGGCTCCGCAGCGCATTGCCCAAGTTATTGTGCACCTCGGCGTAGGCGGGTCGCAGTTCCAGCGCCCGGGCGAAAATCGGCAACGCCTCCTCCGCCCGGCCAACCACGACAAGTTCGCACCCAAGATCGTTGTAGCCCGGGGCATCATCGGGCCGCAGCCGCAGGCCCTCCCGCAAGCACGCGATGGCCTCCTCGTGACGCCCCTCTTTTAGCAGCGTGCTGCCGAGATTAAACCACGCCATCGACGCCGCCGGATTTCGCGCCAGCGTGGCGCGCCAGAGCGTTTCACTGCTGAGATACACGGCGCTTTCCCGCCAAGTCAGGAAGCCCAAGCCCCAGATAAGCAGGGCGGAAAAAACGGGCCGCGCCCGACCGAGTACAGCCGGCCAACGGTCCAGTGCCACCGTGATCGCCGCGCCCGCAAGCGCGAGCGGTCCCATGCTGGCGAGGTATTGAAAATGATCTCCGACAAACGAATACCGGAAAAAATAAATGCTGAAAAATCCCAGCACGGGAAACAGCAACGCGCCGAAAAAAATCGCGGCAAAAAACACGGGTCGCAGCGCACCCGCCCTGCCCCGCCAAAGTCCGGCTACCACCAGCATCACCCCGGCAAACGGCAAAAACGCCAGCGGCGTAGCCGCAATCTCCCAGCGGGGATAGATGAAGATGAGATCGGCCGGCCACGCCAGTTTTCCGATGTAAAACCAAACCGCGCGGCCCGCGATGACGAAGCGCTCGGGCCACGTCTGGGCCCAGGCTGCCCCTTGGGCTCCCGAATTGACCCGCTGCTCCCAAATCGTCCAGCCGGCGGCACCGAACGACAAGAGGAAGAAAGGCACGAGCGGTATCAGGTCACGCCACGCGAACCGACCGCGTCGCCACCAGACGCAGAGCGCCAACACCACCGGCAAAGGCACCGTCGAGGGCTTGCTCAGGATGGCCAGCACGGCGCAGACCAGCGCTCCCACATAGGCGGGATGGTTCAAAGTAAGGCGGGACGATGCCCCGTCCTGACTTCTCGTTGGCGACGCCGGTGGCGGATCGGAGACCCGCCCAACTTCCAGCCAGCGCAGCCAGCCCAGAATCGCACCAAGGAAGAACACCGCAGACTGCGTATTCTTGAGCTCACAGATCCACGCCACCGACTCCACCTGCACCGGATGCAACGCCCAAAGCGCCGCGCCCAACCACGCACCGCGTGCGTTCAGGCGCACCAGCACCCGCCACAACAGCACCGCCGCCAGCGCATGAAAGAGCAGCGTGACGACATGATAGCCAAAGGGATTGAGCCCCCAGAGCGCGTGCTGCACCCAGAAATTGGTGAGAACAAGGGGGAAATAATTCGCCGCCGCCGTTGTCCAAATTTCCTTCAGACCAAGCGGGCCGACGATCGTGGGATTGGCCGTGATGTGCAGATCGTCGTCCCAAAGAAAGTCCCCGGGCAGCGCAGGACTGAAGCAAAGGACCACCGCGGTGACCAAACCCAAACCGAAGACGAGGTTCCGCCAGCGGTCTTGGCCGGACCGCTGCGATTCCGAAGAAGGCTCATTCATGGCTCTACCACTCCCACGCATGGATTATCTCCGGGTCAATGCCCCTGCTCCAACTCCCGGAGGAAACTTACACCCGGCCCAAACTCGGCACCGGGTTCGAGGCAAGCGCACGGAGAGTTTAGAACGTGGCCTTAAAACCGAGCACCCAATTCGCGCCGTATTCCTGAAAATTGCGCAGCGCGGGATTCACGCCCTGGGGCGTGCCGGGAGCCGACTCATACCAGATCACCGGCACTCCCGTAATGTTTCGTCCCTGCAGATACATCGCGTAGCGCTGGGAGAACGTCCAAGACATCGACAGGTCGAACTGGGTGATTGCGGCTTTGTAGCGGCCGTAAATGTTGCCATCGGGGGAATCGTCCCGCCAGACCATGCCAACCGAGCCATTGAAGCGACGGTAAGCATAGCCGAGACGCGAAGTCAGGCGATGAGGCGACAGGTTGTTCCGGCGCTGATTCGCGTAAGAGCGGGTGTAGGCGATGTTCACATTCGTCCCCGCAAAAATCACCGGGAGAAACCCGAGCGTCTGGTTGTAGGCCAACTCCATGTTTCTGAACTTCCGTTCCTCAGCACTATTCCGGGTTGATCGGAACGTGTAGGCGCTGAAATCCGGGTCATCGATGCCGAAATCATCGGCGGTGAAATCAAAGGTCTCGCGCAAATTTCGAATTTCATTCTGCGAGAGCGACACCGAAAGCTGGCCCGGCGCACGCGCCCCGAAATAGTAAGACAGACGCGTCTGATAATTCTTGGAGTATTCGGGTTTCAGATCGGCGTTCGGCGCGTCCACCCGCTGAAGGTCTTCGATCACGTTGAAGTTGCCCGTGAGATTATCCACCGGCGGCCGCGAGATGGCCCTATTGGCGCCGATTTGAAACTCAAGCTGCGGGGTGATTTTAAACTTAAACACCGTAGAGGGAAATACATTGTAATACTCGGACTCGCGGACGACCCGAGGTTGGCTGAGGAACTGATACTCCAGCCCCGGAACCGTGGTCGCACGGCCCGCCGCGTTCACCGGGAAGCCGGCCGCCACGATTTCCCGTCGGAGGCGTGGATCGAACTCGGTGAACTCATTCAACGTGTTCTCGACGCGCACGCCCACCCGCATCGTCAAACGACGTGAGAGTGAGGTGTCAGCCTGCAGAAAACCGGCGGTCACCGTCTGTTTGAAATTTCGGCGACTGCCCACATTCGAAGTGTACCAATTGTCCGGAATGGCTGTGTTGACGAAAAGCTCGGGTTTGGACCGGAACAGCGAGGCAATCTGATTGCGGTCGGCCCGCGGCGGCATGCCCTGCACCCCGGCGAGGTTGAAAACCGTCAAGGCGTTGGTCGTGCCGGTATCGAACGGATGCGAGGAAATGTAGCCCAAATTGGCCCAGTTTCCGAAGGTGACGTTTTGGTTGGCGCCGGTGGTGGGGTTGACGGTCGTGGTGTTTCCTCCTGGCCCCACGTAGGACCAGATCGACTGTGGTCCGACGTCGAAGTTCTTGCGCGTTTCCTCGTTCCACTTTCCACCCATTTTAAGGGCGGTCGGGAACCGGCGGAAGGGCAACACCCAGCGCCCGTTCAGTTGGCCGTTCCAAATCTCAGTAACCCAAGTGCGGCCGGAGTTCGCGACCCGGGTGCCGCCATCGCGGGTATTCGTGCTGGTGAAGCTGCGGAGATCATACCAATCCGGGCCCGACGTCTGCCGGATGGTCCACTCCCAGGATTCGGCGTGCGGACGCGTCGCGACCCAGTTGCTCGGCACGCCACCACCCTCAGATTCACTGAAACCGCGTTCAAGGGCTTCGTAGTTGTTCACCGATTTGGAGAACGAGAACGCTCCGTCGAAGGTGAAGGCGTTGATCTTGTATTCGAATTTTGGGGCAAACGTGCGGGTGTAGGTGAGCTTGGAGGAGGATCCGCCGGTATTGTTGAGCGTCGGCACCGTGTTGGTCGCCGTGCGGGCCGTGCCGACCGTGAGAATGCCGTCGCCCGTTACAAAACTGCGCCCATTGTTCGAATTGGCGTTATCATTCGCCGCCACGAACGTGAAGTTGCGATTCCAAAACTCCCCTTCCGTGTAGGTATAGATTGCGTTCAACGAGAGCACCAACCGGGAGGTTGCTTTGAAATCGGCCGTTAAAAGCAGCGAGTCCTTCAGGATAAATTTCGGACCGTCCTTAAAGTTAAGCTGCCGGGCGACCATCGGCCGCGTATCCCCGAGAGCTGCGTTGGGATTCCGGTTGTAGGCCACGTTTACGTCATATTGCTCGGTATAGGAATTGGCGCGGGAGGCGCTCAGCAAAATACCAAGACGGCGGTCGAGGAATGACTCCGAGTATTCGAAGGAATAGTTGGGCGCCCATTTGTATTCACGAAAATCACTCGGGCCCTGCGTTTTCTTTAACGTAAATTCCTCATCATTGAAATTGATGCTCGTGTTTACCCCGACGCGGCGCCCTCTGCGCTCAAAGGCCCGGCGCGTCTTCATGTTGATCGTGCCCGCCGGGGAGTCGGCGTCGGATTCCGCGCTGGTCGTCCGGCTGATCTCGATCGACTCGATCGAGGTAATGGAAAAGCCCTCGAAACTCGTCGCCCGCGACGCCTCGCCTCCGCCGCGGTTGGCATCCGCGCTGGCCGAGCGAATCCCGTCGAATGACACCCCGACGTATTGGCTGTCCATGCCGCCGAGCCGCGGACCACGGGCTTCGGATTCGACGTAGTCCAGGTCCACACCCGGCAAGTATTTCAAGAACTCGCCAACGTTGCCGTCCGTGACATCGCCGAAAATGTCCGACGAAACCGACGTGGTGATGTCCATATTGCGACGTTGGGCCTGAATGGCCTTCGCGTTACCCTCGCGCTCGGAATCCACCGTAAAGGCGGCCAGCTGGACCACCCCATCTTTGCGCGTCACCGGGGCCGGCGCGGCGGTGCTGAGAATATTGATTTCCCGCACCGCCGGGCTGCCCGCGGTGACGGTGAAGGAATCCTTTACCGTGGCATAGCCGGAAAACGAAACGGCGATCGCCGCCGGACCCGCCGCCACATTTGGAAACTGGAACGAGCCGTCACCCTCCGTGTACGTCACTTGGTTCGTGCCCTCGAGCCGCACCTCGGCATTACGCACATACTCATTCGTCACGGGGTTAAACACCTTGCCTTGCACGGAGCCCGTGCCGCCCGATTGGGCCATGAGGGCTGCGGCGGAAAAAAACCAGCCGAGCAGGAAGGCGAATGGCGATAGCTCACGCCAGAATCGGGCACTTTTCTGAGTCATAATGGGGGGGGGTTAGGGGGATCGGCACTGCCGGTAGAGCGGCACCGAAGAACTGAGTAAGAGGACGATCGATCAGAAACCTCGGGGCACGTTTCCGACAAGTTCGAATTCCAAAACAACGAAGAAAGTTTCGTGGTGGCCAAGAAAAAGTTGCCGCGAAAGAGTCGTCCCGAAGTAAGGACTGAAGTGCTCCCCATGAGTGAAGACCCTCCCGATCCCCCACGTAAATTCTACAGCCTGAAACCGAGGGAATTTGACGCCATCGATGGACCACCCCGCACCGCTCCCACCGACGCCCTTGATTCGCGACCCGATCCCGGGATCGCACCCGCTGCGTCCGGTCCGATCACGGTCGAGGGCTTAAATCGCGCCGCCGCCGGCCAATCACCCGTCCTCGGAGTCAACGGCCCGGTCAACCACGCCAACGACGTTCACGGCCTGCTCGAACTCAATCGCCGCCGCGCCGAAGCCGCCGGTGACTTTGCCGTCAAGACCGTCCAACCCCGTCGGTCACGGCGCAAAAGCGATTTCTGGATGCTCGTCGGTCTCGCCAACCTGTTCTGCGTCGGCTTTACCGCGGCCGTAAGCGGGGGCAGTCCCATCGTCATGCTCTACGGTCTGGCCTGCGGAGGATTCATGACCGCCGCGCTCATTTGGATCATGTGGTTCGTGATGGACGACTACTGATTCAAATTCGAATGCAGATTGAGACAGCTAAAGATCGAGGCAGGAGCTCGCTCGCGGGCGATCCTTTGCCACGGCACCGCCGCGCGACGCCAAGAATCGCCCGCGAGCGGGCTCCTACCTCCAGCCCCGTGAGACTCATCTTTCATCGCGCATTGAAGTGACCGCTTCGCCGTGCGTCGCGGGGGCGGCGCTCGCCGAAGCCCGAGGACCCCGGCATTCCGGATGACAATCGCGCCCCGCCCTACCGCCGGGCACAGAGTTCCCACATCAGCACTGCGGCCGCCACCGAGACATTTAACGACTCGACCTTACCGGTCCCGGGAATCGTGACGAGGCGCGAGCAAGCCGCCGCCACCGCCGGCGCGAGTCCTGTCTCCTCGTTACCCAGCACGATCACCACCGGTTTTGGCCCCGGGCGCGCCGCCTCGGGCCGGCCGCCGCGCGTCGCCGCTCCGATCACCTCATAGCCCGACGCCGCCATCATCTTCGCCAGCGCCGCGAGATCGCGCGCCTGCCATACTTCCAAAAACTCGAGCCCGCCCTCCGCCACCCGGTGCGCCGCCTCGTTGGGCCGCGCCGCCGTCGCCTCGGCTGAAATCACGATCCGCGCTACGCCAAAAAACGCCGCCGTGCGCGCGATCGCTCCGAGGTTGTGCGGATTGCCGATCCGGTCGAGCACCAGCACCGACTCCCGCCGCAGCGCCCAACCGCGCACGTCGTCCGCCGTAGTCGTCCGCAGTGCCGTCGCGTGCACGACCGCCACGATCCCGCCATGATGCATTGAGCCCGCGATTTTTTCCAACTCCGCCGACGGCACGCAGCGGTAGATTTTCTTGGCGAGCGCGAGCGCCTTGCTCATCGCGCCCACCTTGCGACTCGTGGGTTCGTCAAAAAACACCCGCAAAATCGAATCCGGTTCGCTTTCAAACCGCGCCTTCACCGCGGCGAGTCCGCAGAGCTTGAGTTCCTCGCGCTCCCCACGGGCGGGCTCGGTCTTCGCCGCCTTCACGCCGGCGCCGGGCCGACCGACGAAGTCCGCCAACGGCCGCGCCTGAGTCGAGGGCTTCCGGAAAAACGCGTCGCGGGGAGAATGGGCCATACCGACAGCTTGATCCGCGTCGCCGGGCAAAACCAAACAAAACTTCGCGTCGGGCGGCGCAGGAGTAGGCACGCGGGCGATTCCCCCGCGTGAGTGCTCGGTCGGGTCGACTCGGATCGCGCGCCAGTGCACTCCTGCCCGAACGCCTCAGAATCCCTTAAAATGCTTCGGGTCGTCCGGATCCTGGTAGCGGGTGGTATAGGTTTTGTTGCTCGCCGCCAGCTTCAGGAAAACGTCCACGGGCACGATCTCAACCGGGCCTTCGAGTTGCTTGGTGATCTCGACGAGGCTGTTCACGTCGTTGGACTCGCGCACGTGCACGAGCAGGAAATACGGCCGCTTGGCGTTGATCGCGATCAACTCGTTGAGATCGGCCGCCACCTCGTCCCGCGGGCGCCGCGGGTCGATGTAGTAGTCGTAGGAAATCATCGCCCGGGTGTCGCGGAGGTCGCGCGTACGCGCCGGGCCGTAACCGTTGATAAAGCCGATCACATCGGGAAACGCGGCGTAGTAGCGGTCCACCGTTTCCTTGGTCAGGTCGGCGTTGCCCACGTTTCCGTCGGCGGCGGAGTTGTCCATGATCTCCAAAACATGTTCGTCGAGCACCGCCATGAGCGCGCGGGCCTCGGCCATGAGCGGTCCGAATTTGTCGGCGGGGATGTGATTCGGATACATGTAGCCCGGACCGGAGAGACCGCCGATGAAGTAATCGTTCTTCGTCGCGCTCTCATGGAAATACTCCAGCGCCGCCGGGGAAAATTTCGACCAATTCATCGTCACCTGCCAGCCGAAGGGCAGCTTGCCCCGCCCCGGCTTGGTCCAGACGCCGATGCCGATACTGTCGGACTGCACGAAGGACACATACACCTTCTGCTCCGCCGTGAGTTTCGCATCGAGGGCGACCTGATGGTTGTTGGTGAACTTGAAGCCCGGCGTGAACGTGAACTGGCAGTTAAAACTGAGATTGGGCAGATTGTGCAGTCCTTCCATCTTGAGGCCGAAGCCCGACAGCAACGTCGTGTGCTGCTCCTCGGTGTCTTTCGCGTAGGAGTGCCAGCCGAACACGGTGCCGAGCGGCGTCATCTCGGAAAACAGCTTCTTCCCCAAGGCAACTTCTTCGGGGTGCCGGCCGGGATTCGCCGAGAGATCGTGGAAGAACATTTTCTGCCGCACGCCCCAGTCGGCCATCGCCGGCATCCGCACCGCGCCCACATGGCCGCCCATCAGCATGATCGCATCATGGGTGCAACGCGCCCAGTACCGCGTGTAAGCATCGGCGTAAATCTGGGCGTCGGTTTGCCCGGTGTAACGGCCGCGGAGGTCGTCGATCCGCTTGAGACCCCGCGCCTCCACTTGGGCGATTTGCGCCTCCGTCACGATCAGCGCGTCTTCCAGCCCCGCGATCGTGAACGCCACGTTCATCGTCGCCGAGACCGCCGGTTCCCAGATGACGTAGCCCTTGGCGTGCTTCGCAAAAAGCGCGAGCGCCTCATCCGCCGTTTTCACCTCGGTGAAGACGACACCGTGCTTGCGTTGATAGAATTCAAAGAGCGGCTCGGTGATCTCCCATTGGAAATCTTTTGGGTGAACGATGTAGAGCTGCGGCGAGGCACGGTTCGCAAGCCCCTGCAAGCTCACGAGCATCGCCTTCTCCGGCATCCCCTTGGCGACGAGCCAATCGCCGTCAAAGCGCATGACCCATGCGGCCCGGGCCACCGGCTGCGCCGAAAAGCCGGCGGCGGTGAATGAAAGAAAACTGACCAGAATGAAGAGTAGACGGCGCATGATTTATTTCTCCCCGATTACTTTGGTGAAACGATACACGAGCGGCTTCGACCGAGTGCTGTGCAGTTCGATCAGGACCAACTCCCGATCGCCTTCGACCAAGCGCAACTCTTGGTAAATCCGCATCGGGAAAACTCCCTGCGAGCTCTCGATCTGCGGCGTCGCCTCGACCCGCAAGGTCCGCCCGCCGTCAAGCCACTCGGCCCGCACCGGAGTCAACGCGCCGCGCACGGGATAGAGCGCCATATGCCGCTGCTCGACCCGGAAAAAATCCTTCACCTCCGTCGGCTTGGCCGTATCCACCAGGTTGGTCGCGGTGAGCTTTGTCGCGCGCCACTGCATATCGTGCCGCAGATCGACCCGGGTGCCGTCGAGCGCGACGACCAGATCCCAAGTCGTCCAGCCGTCGAGCGCAGCACTGCGCTTGAGATCCAGCCGCCAATGACCGGCCAGCGCCGGATTCGCCGCCCAAGCCGCCCAAGGCAGCACGCACATCAACACCAACACCCGCATCGAAGTGAATTTCATGACGCCGCCATCAACACCCCGCCCCGGCCGGAAGACTAGGTGAAAGAAAATGAAAATTTAGCCCGCCGCTTAGCCAGCCGGTTGCGTTCCGGTTGTGGAACCGACCACCGGCCGGTTGTCGGTGGCGAAAAACCCGACCAGCGGCCGGGCCTACAGTTCAGGCAACTTCAGAATCAATTTGCCTGACGGAGTTTAACGGCCCGATTCGCCCGCCGCCCTCACCTCACCCACCACGGTGAACTCCTCGCGGTCGTGATAGAGGTGCAGAATCATGAAGCCCGGCGCATAGCGCGACAGCGGCGAATCCGGCGCGCGCAGCTCGCGCAGCAACGCCACCGAATCCACGTGGCCGAACTTCAGGTTGAACACGAAGCGCTTGCACCAACCGCGTGCCAGCCACGGCTCGATCAGGTTCTTCATCACATGGTGCGGCTCCTCCAACAGGTCGCAGAGCATCCAATCGTAGGCCTTGCCCGCCTCGAAATTAAAATGAAACGCATCATCGGTGCAGTGCTCGATCAACGGGTGGTTCAAAGCGCCGCCTTTGAGCGGACCGTTGTCGACCGCCACCACCGCCGCGCCGCGCTTCGCCGCGCTGTAACTCCAGCCACCCGGCGCCGCGCCCAGATCGGCCACCGTCTCGCCCGCCTGCGGCTCGGCGCCCAACACCACGAACGCCTCCTCCACTTTCAAATAACTCCGCGACGGCGCCGCATCGTCGTCGGCCATCCGGCGCTGTCCGTGCATGAACGCCTCGCGCGCCACGAACACACGGCCGAAATCCGTGAACCACACAAATAGCCCCCGCGCCTCGCCCCGCCCTCTCGGCAGATCGGCCACCGCGAGCTTCGCCACCCGTGCGAGCCGTTTCTTGAGTTGCTCGTGGAATTCTTTTTCGACGCCGCTCATCCGCCGCCCGAGTCCCACCAGCTCCGCCGTTCCGCCGAAGACACACGGCCAAGCCGCCTCGACGCGTTCGCCGCGCAGGCTCGTCAGGAAAAACTCGATCAGTTTACCCGCGAGGGCGTTGACCGACTCGCCCTTGAGTTCGACCGCGCCGCGCATCGTGACATGGGGAAACGCCAGCCCGCGCACGTCGGCGCCGTCAGCCGCGAGCGCCCAACCGGGTCCGTGTTCGCCCACGACCACGCCCGCGTCCGCGAGTTCACGCACGAGCACCGATTCGAATCCCGCCTGACAAGTCAGCAACATGCGCCCACCGTGCGGGCAGCCGTGGCATGCCCGCGAGCCGAAAAAAAGCCCGGGCAAAACGCCCGGGCGATTCTTTAGTAGCAGGGTGCCGAATTCAGCTCCTGTCGACTTTGGCTCCAGATTTTTTCCAGCCCGCGATACCCGGCGCATAGTGCTTCACGTTGGTGTAGCCAAGAGCGAGCGCAGCGTTGGCACCGACGCGGTAGGCGCTGCACCGTTCGTTACCGCAATAGGCGACGACCAGCGCGGATTTGTCCTTGGGCAAAATATCCGCGAGCTTTGCCTTCGCGACGGCGAAGTCGACCGCACCGGGGATGCGACCTTCGGCAAAAGATTCGGAACCATTCACATCGAGCAGAACCACAGCCTTGGCGGCGACGGCGGCTTGGAGTTCAGCGTGGGTGATGTCGGCGATTTTAGCGGGACCGGCGAACGCGGACACCGCGATACTAAGCATACTCAGGAGGGTAATGAGTTTTTTCATGACTCCCCGAAGCTGGCGAGAAAACGGGCCGCGGCAAGCCGCGGAGTAAACTCAAACGCGCAATCAAGGTTAGAGACGGCTCTCCGCCGCCGTCTGAAGCACCCACGCCGAGGAGCCAGAACTACGGACGACTCCGAAAGTCGTCCCTGCCCCGCTGAGACCTCCCCGTAGCGAAGCTCAGAGCCGATGCAGATGAAACCCGCCATCCACATCGAAGCACGCCCCGGTCGAAAACGGGAACCGGTCTTCGGCGATCGCCCGCACGGCGCGGCCGATGTCCTCCGGCTTGCCCCAACGCCGGATCGGCGTGATGCCGCGCTCGTCGGTGATGATCAGCTTGTCGTATTTCTCCTTCACGCCGCCGGTCATGTCGGTGGCGATCACGCCCGGGCGGATTTCGTAGACGTTGATCCCGTCGTTCGCGAGCCGTTCGGCGAAGAGCTTGGTCATCATCGCGAGCCCGGCCTTCACCATGCAGTAGTCGCCGCGATTGATCGACGCCGTGTAGACGGAGATCGACGTGATGTTGACGATGCGACCACGGAAACCTTCGGCGTCGGGGGCCTGTTTGAGCATCTGCTTGGCGACGAGTTGGGTGAGGAAAAACGGGCCCTTGAGGTTGATCTCGTAGAGGCGGTCGAAGCTTTCCTCGCCGCAATCGAGCAGATCGGCGCGGACTTTGGGCGCGACGCCGGCGTTGTTCACGAGCAGATCGAAGCGGCCAAATTTCTCCATGGTCTCCGCCAACAGCCGTTCGCGATCGGCCGCCACGGCGACGTCGCCTTGCACGATAAAGCCGTCGCCACCCGCGGCTTTGACGAGTGAGAGCGCCTCGGCGGCCGCTTCGGCGTTGCCGGCGTAATTGATCGCCACCCGGGCACCGGTGCGGGCGAGTTCGATGGCGATACCACGGCCGATGCCGCGGGAGGCGCCGGTGACGAGAGCGGTTTTTGAGATCATCAGATCGCAGTCGAACCCGCGGCGAATTTCGAGGCAAGCCTCCAAGGTCACAGGCCTACCAAAGACCGAGATTTACCGTGAGCACGTCCATTTCCGCTCCGGCTCCGTTGACGAGTTCCAAGGTATTTTCACCCGCGCGAAGCAGCGCCGGGTCGAAGCGATACGTGCGGCTCGCTTCCGGTGCCGCCCGGCGACCCGGCAGATCTCCGGGGCCGATAAATTCGACAAAGAGCTCGGGACTTTTTTGGTGCGGCAACCATTCGAGCGGCCGGCCGTTGAGCTTCACTTCAAAGTCGCTCGCCTCGTGCGGCACACCCGTCACCAAAATCCGCGCCCGGCTTGCCGGCAAGGCCGCCGGCGGGACCGGCAAGGGCAGTTGCACCACGCCGCCAGCCGGCAACTTCGCGGGCAGCAGGCCCGGCAGCTCGTAGGCCCGGCGAAAACGCGTCGTCGGCACCGAGAAGAGCAAGGGCTTGCGCGCAGCCGTCTCGGGCGATTCCAAGCCGAGCAACCAGTCGTAAGGCACCGCCCCGATTTTTTCGATCCAGCAGGGGAAATTGAAGATATTGATCCCGTCGGCGCCCGACGCGTAGAGCCCCGTGACGGCCGCCCGCATCGATTGCGGACTGTGGCGCTGGGCCCCGTGTTCGATATCGAAGCCACCGTAGATCGGCACGGCATGGGCACCCAGCGCCGTTCGCAACTCCGCGATGGGTTGAAAGAAATCCGTATTCAAAAAATGCGCCGTCGAGATCGCATCCACGAGTCCGCGTTGCGCCCACGTCACGACATCGAGCCCCAAAATCGCACAGCCCGCGACCGACGTCGGCACGCGCACGATCAACGAGCGGCCCTTGGCCCGGCAGAGAGCGCGCACATCGGCCACAAAGCCCGTGATCGAATCGCGCTTCGCCCAGACTTCGTCACGGTTGCCCGAGAGGTGCCGCGGGAAACGCATCCAATCGAGCTGCATCCCGTCGAATTCGTAGCGCTCCAGCAGCTCGGTGATGATCGCCAGCATGAACGCCCGCACCTCGGGCCGGCTGTAATCGAGCGCCCAGTTGCGCCAGTCGGTGTCACCCCGGGCCACCGCCGCCGCGTCCACGATCACATCGGGATGCTCCCGCCGGACTTTCGGGAGATTCCACTCGTCCGCCGCCGTCGGATTATGCACGTCGTTCATGCGCACGGTCACGAAGGTCTCTTTGCCCGAGGCGCGGAGTTTCTCGAGAAAGTAACCGAACGGGTCACGGCCCGCCGCGTGTTCCAAAGCCAGTTGTTTGTGCCGGGGATCGGTCTCGCCGACCTTTGTCGGGTAATAATACCGGCCGGCGCCGGGGCAGAGCAGATAAGTGGTCACGTTGGGCGGACACGCGGCGACGACTTCGTCGATGTCCCGCCGGAAGTCGGTCGACAACGTGCCCAACGTGCCGTTGCCGTCGTTATCCAGCAAAATCCGTTTTGGCGCCTTAGCCTCGGCGGTCAGAACCAGTGCGGCCAAAAAGATGAAAAAAGAAAACGGATGCGTTGATAGTTTCATGGGGAGAGATCGAATTAGCTCCGCCAGCGGCCGGGGCGAGCCGAAACCCCTTTCTTTTTTTGGCCGCTTTGTTCTCCTTGGAGCTACTCCCAAAAAAACATGAAACCCGTCACCCGTCGCGATTTCCTCAAAGTCACCTCCGCTGCCAGCCTAGCCGCCGCCGCCGGCTCCTCGTTGGCCTTCGCCGCTCCCGCCGCAGCGGCTCCTGCCCTCAATCCGTTTGGGCGCACCGGCCGCCCCCGCCTGTTGCTCAGTCTCGCCGCCTATTCATTCCGCGAAAATTTCCCGATCTCGCGGGGCCAGTCCAATCTAAAGGTGCCCGCCGGCCGGGCGACCGACATGTTTCAGTTCATCGACTATTGCGCGGCCCACGGTTGCGCCGGCGCGGAGCTGACCAGCTACTTTTTCTCCGAAGAGAGCGACGCGTATCTGCTCAAGGTGCGACGCCACGCTTTCCTGCGCGGCGTGGCCATCAGCGGCACCGCCATCGGCAACAATTTCTCCCACCCCGTCGGCCCAAAGCGCGACCAAGAGATCGCGTTGACCAAAAAATGGATCGACCGCGCCGCCCTGCTCGGCGCACCGCACATCCGGGTGTTTGCCGGCGTCACCAAGGAACTCGCCCGCGACGCGGCCGATAAACTCGTGATCACCGCCCTCGAAGAATGCTGTGACTACGCCGGCAATCGCGGCGTCTTTCTCGGCTTGGAAAATCACGACTCCATTGGCAGCGCCGCCACGTTGCTCCCCATGGTGAAAGCCGTGCAGAGCCCGTGGATCGGCGTGAATCTCGACTCGGGCAACTTCCGCACCGCGGATCCCTACGCGGACTTCGCCGCCTGCGTGCCCTACGCGCTCAACGTGCAGTTCAAGGTCGAGCTCAAGGGCAACACCGACACCGCCCGCCCCGCCGACTTGAAACGCTTCAGCCAACTGCTCCGCGACGGCGGCTACCAGGGCTGGGTCGCCCTCGAATACGAAGCCAAGGAAGACTCCGCCGTCGCCGTCCCCCGCTATCTTCGCGAGATGCGCGAGATCTTCGCCGCCGGCTGAGAAAACCGCTGGGGTTTCGCCCAAAAAGGCATCGCTCCGCCCACGGTCCCGCCCACACTTGCCGCATGAATCTTCCCGTCATTGCCCAAAAATCTCCCCTGCCCGTCGCCGTCGAAGCCGGAAAAACTTACTACTGGTGCTCGTGCGGCTTGAGCAAAAACCAACCGTTCTGTGATGGCGGCCACAAAGGCTCGGGCTTCTCGCCGACGCCCTACACCGCCGAGAAAACCGGCACCGTTTATTTCTGCGGCTGCAAGCACGGCAAAAGCGGACCGCTCTGCGACGGCAGTCACAAGCAGCTTTGAGCGCCGCGGTGACGCCACCGTTTCCCGGCGCAAATCGCCCTTGAGAACCGGCTGATCCCGGCGGACGTTTCCGCCATGCAAGTTCTCGTTCACCCCAACCGAGCCGGGCTTCTCGCCCTGTGCGCCTTGATCGTCGGCGCCGCGAATGTCCCCTGCTGCCTCATCGCCGCGCCCGCCGCCGCTCCCACCGTCGCCGCGCCCGCCCAAAACAGTTCGCCCTACACCAAGGGCCCGAAAACTCGCGATGGCATCGGCGTTTACTACTTCGGCCGCGAGATCGCGCACTACATGACCCATCACGGCGCCCCTTGGCTCGAGCGGGGCGAGCGCGAAATCGAAGAGCGCCCCGACTTGGTCATGAAGGCGCTCGCCCTGAAACCCGGCGACATCGTGGCCGATCTCGGCTGCGGCACCGGTTACTTCAGCTGGCGCATGGCGCAGGCCGTCGCGCCCGCGGGTATCGTCTACGGCGTCGAAATCCAGACCGAGATGCTCGCACTGCTCGACGTCCTCATGCAGCAACGCGGCGTGACCAACGTCGTCGGCGTGCTGGGCACTGCCGAAGACCCGAAGCTCCCCCAACCCGTCGATCTCGCGATCCTCGTCGATGTTTATCACGAGTGCAGTCGCCCCGCCGAGTATATCGCCGCCGTTTGTCGCAGCCTGAAACCGGGCGGCCGCCTCGTCTTCGTCGAATACCGCGGCGAAGACCCCGAAGTGCCCATCAAAGCTCTGCACAAAATGACCGAGGCGCAGGTGAAGTTGGAAATGACGGGGCAACCGCTCGACTACGTGAAGACCGTCCACTCGCTCCCCCGCCAGCACCTGATCATTTTCAAGAAACGCGCCGCACCTTGATTTCTCCTCTGCGACGAACCTCCCCTCAAACGCGCGGTCAAAATCCAATCCCCCTCACCTCGCTCCCATGAAAACCCGCGCTCTGATCCTCACTTGCTCCGCTCTTGTCTTTTTACTCGCCGGTTGCGGTCAGCCTCCGGCACCAAACGCCGAACCCACCGCAGCCGAAAAAGCCGAGTTGGCCGTGAAGAACGCCTTAGCCGCAGCCACCGCCAAGACCAAAGAAGTCGCCCGGGAGGTCAGGGATTTGGCGGCCGAAAAGATCATCGAGTGGCACCTCACGCCGGAGGAAATCAAAGCCGAGCTCGAACGCACGGGCCGCGTGGTTCGCTCCAAAGCCAACGCCGCCGTCGCCAAATCCGGTGAGGTGATCGACAACGCCCGCGTCGTCGCCGTCATCAAATCCAAGCTGGTCGGCGACCAGCAACTTTCCGCCCGCGAGATCGGCGTCGAAGCCAAACAAGGCACCGTGACGCTGACCGGCACCGTTGGCTCCGCCGAACTCATCGGGCGGACCGTCTCCCTCGCTCTGGACACCGAAGGCGTCACCGAAGTCGTGTCTCTGCTGACGGTCTCCCCTGCCCCCTGAAGAGAGCCCCCGGCGGAACCTGGGTTGAGCTAAATTCTTTGGAGCCGGGACGCCCTGTCGCGTGCCTTGGCCGGCGTTGGAATTTCTTTCGTTTCGCGCCTCCGCAGAGTTGCGCAACGGTTTCTTTCTCGTTCCATCTCCGACCGATGACTTACTCCCCACGCCTCCGCCTGCCCCTCGCCGCCACCCTCCTCGCCCTCCTCGCCTCGCCGCTCGCCGCCCAAGGCATCCGCGAACGCACCGGCTCCATCGCCGAGCGTTACACCGCCCTCTGCGCCAGCTGCCACGGCCAAAACATGGAGGGCGGCTCGGCTCCTTCGATGCTCGACGATGTGTGGGTCTACGGCGGCGATGACGCCAGCCTCGCCCGCAGCATCCGCAACGGCTTTCCCGAAAAAGGCATGCCCGCCTGGGGCGCCGCCATCGACGACAAGGAGATCCGCGCCATGGTCATTTATATGCGCGAAAAACGAGCCAAGCATCAGCGCGACAAAACCGACTTCACCAAGCCCGTCGAGTCGATCACCGCGACCAGCCAACTCCATCCGTTCCGCGTCGATACCTGGGTCGCGAAACTCGATCAGCCCTACTCCCTCGCCTTCCTCCCCGACGGCCGCTCCCTCGCTACCGAAAAGCGCGGCGACCTGCGCTTGATCGAGCAGGGCCAGCTCGTGAGCAAACCCGTCGCCGGATTGCCCGCGGTCGACAACAGCGGCCAAGCCGGCCTCTACGACGTCGTACTCCATCCGAACTACGCCAAGAACGGCTGGATTTACCTCGCCTACGCCGACCTTCAGACGAGCGCCGACGGCAAGTCCGTCAGTCTCACCCGCGTGATCCGCGGTAAACTCAAAGACGGCGCCCTCGTTGATCAAGAGACCGTGTTCAAAGGTCCGCTCGAATATCACCGCCCCGCCGGCGGCGTCCACTTTGGCGGCCGCATCGCTTTCGATCGCGCCGGTTTTCTGTTCTTCACCATCGGCGAACGCGGCGACGGCAAAAATTCCCAAGACCTCGCCCGGCCCACCGGCAAAGTTCACCGCATCCATGACGACGGCCGCATCCCCGCCGACAATCCCTTCGTGAAGGACGCCAAAGCCGCACCCACCGTCTGGAGCTACGGTCACCGCAACCCGCAGGGCCTCGCCTTCCATCCCGTCACCGGAGAACTTTACGACGTCGACCACGGCCCGCGCGGCGGCGACGAGCTCAACCTCGTCAAGAAGGGCCTCAACTACGGTTGGCCGGTCATCACTTACGGCATGAATTACAACGGGACCGCCATGACCGACCTCACTGCCAAGGAAGGCATGGAGCAGCCGCTCACGTATTGGGTGCCCTCGATCGCTCCGTGCGGCGCCAATTTCTACACCGGCGATCTGTTCCCAAAGTGGAAAAACCATCTCTTCATCGCCACCCTCGCCGCCGAGGAACTGCACCGCATCGAACTCGTCGGCGGCAAAGTCGTCGCGCAGGAAGTTGTCTTCAAGGGCCTCGGCCGGATCCGTGATGTCGTCAACGGACCCGACGGCGCGCTCTACGTGCTCCTCCCCAACCGCATCGCCCGAGTGAGCCCAGCGCCGTAAGGTGGAGCGCGTTATCCCCAACGCGCTGCTCTGTCGCCCGTCCTACTCCTTCGGCACCACTCCGTGCCCGGCCGTGATTCCGGCCACGGAGATCATCCCGCCCGTCACGGCGAATCCCCCGTCGAACGGGTTCGTCGCCATAAACCACGGCGTATCCAAGTCGGCGAATTCAAAGCCGCCGATCCCCGTCGCGAAACACGCCGAGACCGACATCGCGAGCATACTCTCGACGTTGCCGCCAATCATGAGGCCAAGGCCCGCCGCGCGCGCCGCCGTCGCCAGCTCCCACGCCGCGATGACACCGGACTTCATGAGCTTGATGTTCACGACCTGCGCCGCGCCCGCCGCCGCGATCCGCCGGGCGTCGTCCGCCGTGCACGCCGTCTCATCCGCTGCCACGCGCCAGCCCGACTCGGCGATCAATGCCGCGGCACCAGCCAAGTCGTCCTTCGCGAGCCACTGCTCGAGCAACGCGGGCGTGATGCCCGCCGCCCTGAGCCCGCGCACCAATTCGCTCGCCGCGGCGCGGCTGATGCCGGCGTTACCGTCCAAGATCAATGGCGCGTCCGGCGCCGCCGCGTGAATCGCCGCCACCCGCGCGAGATCGCCCGCCGGCCCGCCGGCCCCGCCCACCTTGACTTTGATCTGGCGAATGCCGCGCACCCGGATCGCCCGCGCGGCCTCGGCCGCCTCCGCCACGGTGCCGGTCGTCACCGTCATGTCCGTTTCCAGCGTGGTGCTCGCCCCGCCGAAGAACTTCCACAACGGCTCGCCGCGCCGCTTGGTCACCGCATCGAGTAACGCCATCTCCAGCGCGCACTGCGCCGAACCGCAACCTGCCCCGCCGCGCGCCGAAAACTCCACCGCCAGCCCCCGCCACTCCGCTGCGTCGCGTCCCGGCAACCACGCCTGCGCAGAGCGCAGCACCGCGAGCGCCATCGCCTGCGTCTCGCCATTGTAGGGCGGCAAGGGCGCCGCCTCGCCGTAGCCGCGCGTGCCGTCGGCCAGTTCGAGCGTTACGAGCACATTGTTCGCCATCGCCTGCGCGCCGCCGGAGATGCCGAACGGCACGTGGAGAGGAATATCAAGCGGCGCGACCGCAACGGCGCGAATGGAGGTGGCTGGAGTCATCCGCCCAAGTTGCCCCGCTTTATCCCACCCGCCGATAATTTAATAACGCCCGCGGCGCCACTCCGTGCACCGCCTTGAACGCCCGGGAAAAATGATACGGGTCGTCAAAGCCCACCCGCGCCGCGACCTCTTTGATGAGCCCGCCGTGCTCGATCAGGTGCTCGGCCGCGATCGTCATTTTTCGGCGCAGCAAATACTGATAGGGACTCGTCCCTTGGTAACGGCGAAACCACCGGCACACGCTCGACCCCTCGACCGCCGCCAGCCGCGCGATTTCCTCCAACGTACCGAGCCGTTCCGCGTGCGCGTCGATCAGCGCCTTGCACCGCAAGAACGCCGCCCGTGCCGGCTCGACCGTCGGCGATGCCTGCGTGGTGGTGGCCTCGATCTTCAACAACAGGAGTTCACCCAGCGCCGAGCAAATGCTGCCCGTGAGCGGACCTGCGTGTTGGCCTTCGCGGACCAAATCCTCCAACACTCCCGTGATCTCCGCCGGCACCGCCAGCCGCCGCACCGTCCCCGGCGTGACGCCGCAGCGACTCAACCTCGCCCCGACCGCGCGCCCGGCCAGCGCCACAAAATATTTGACCATCGGATCGCTTGGGTCCGCCCGCAATTCGCAGTCGGTATCCGGCGCGTAGGCGAAGACCGACCCCGCCCCCAGTTCATGCTCCCGACCATCGAGCTTCACCCGCCCCCGGCCCGCCACCACACACTCCAAGCCGTGAAACGGAAAATGCCTCCGCGCCAGCGCGTAGTCGGGGTTGCAGTGCTCACGGCCACCCATGACCCACGCCAGACCCGGCGACTTGCCGGGCGCGAGGTTAAGGAAAAAATACCGTCCGCCCGTGACTTGCCGGGAAAGCAGCGCCGTCGCTTCATTAGGGCCAATTTTATCCATGTCTATGCCGCATCTATCCATTTCCTCAAGTGCGTTTCGAGCGCAATATCTTCGCCAGCTCTCCGCCGATTTTCTCTAGCGTCTCAATTTTGATCACTTCTGCCCCCATGCCTAAAATCTCGAAACTGAAAACCGTTCTCCTCGTCGCCAACGGCGATCTGCGCAACTCCGCCAACGAAGTCTGCTGGCCCGCCCAACGCGCCATGGAGCAACGCCTAACCGCCGCCGTCGCCCAACTCGGCTACCGGCTCGTCCGCGCCCACCCCTACAAGCCCGCGCAAAAACACGGCTTCATCAGCTCGCAAAAAGAGGGCATGGCCGTCTTCGCCGGACTCGACCCAGAGACGCCGCTCATCGTCGCCGAGGCCGTGTGGCAGTATTCCCATCACCTGCTTGCCGGGCTCATCTCCCATCGCGCTCCGATTCTCACCGTCGCCAATTGGTCCGGCACTTGGCCCGGCCTCGTCGGGATGTTGAATCTCAACGGTTCACTCACCAAGGCGGGCGTGAAGTATTCCACACTCTGGAGCGACGATTTCTCCGACGAGTATTTTCTCACCGGACTCAAATCGTGGCTCACCACCGGAGTCGCCAAACATCGGACCGCCCACGTCAAACCGCTCGCCCGCGCCGCGGTCCCGCCCAAGGCCCGCGCCCTCGCCAAAAAAATCGCCGACGATCTCCGACGCAAAAAATCGATCATGGGCATCTTCGACGAGGGCTGCATGGGCATGTATAACGCCATTATTCCCGACGAGCTCCTCTTCTCCACCGGCGTTTACAAAGAGCGTCTCTCCCAGTCCGCGCTCTATTACGGCGCGACGCAGGTGCCCGACGCCGAAGCCCGCGCTGTCTACGACTGGCTCCGCGCCAAGGGCATGACGTTTCACCTCGGCACCGACGAGACCACCGAGCTCACCGAGGCGCAGGTGCTGTGGCAGTGCAAAACCTACGTCGCCGCCCTCCGCATCGCCGACGAATTCGGCTGCGAGTCCATCGGTATCCAATACCAACAGGGCCTCAAGGACCTCCTCCCCGCGAGCGATCTCGTCGAGGGCATCCTCAACAATTCCGACCGCCCGCCCGTCAAAAACGCGGCCGGCAAAGTCATCCGCGCCGGCCAACCGCTCACGCACTTCAACGAGGTTGACGAATGCGCCGGCCTCGATGGGCTTTTCACGAACCGCGTGCACGCCGCCCTCGGCCAGCCGGTCGAAAACACGCTGCACGATCTGCGTTGGGGTGCCACCGACGCCAGCGGCACCACCGACGAGTATGTTTGGGTTTTCCTCATCTCTGGCAGCGCCCCGCCCGCACATCACATCGGCGGCTACAAAGGCACCGACTCCCTCCGCCAGCCTCTCATGTATTTCCGCCTCGGCGGCGGCACCGTGCGCGGCATCGCCAAACCCGGCGAGATCGTGTGGAGCCGCATTTTCGTCGAGGGCGGCAAACTCAAGATGGATCTCGGCCGCGCCAAGGTCATCACGCTCCCGCAGGCCGAGACCGAGCGCCGCTGGAAAGAGACCACCGTCCAATGGCCGATCATGCACGCCGTCACCTACGGCGTTTCGCGCGACCAAATGATGGCCCGCCACAAGGCCAACCACATCCAAGTCGCCTACGCCAACTCCGCCAAGGAAGCCGACCTCGCCCTCTACGCCAAAGCCGCCCTCGCCGCCGAGCTCGGCCTCGAAGTCAGCGTCTGCGGCACGAAGGCCGACGGGAAAGCGTTCTGATTTAAGTAGAGGGAGGTCTCCGATCCGCCCTCTTTCACGCGACAAGCGCCACGGACGCCAAATCCACGCCCAGCCAATGCCAAAATCTGCGCCTCGTTCGCCAATCCCCGCGTAGCCAAACCACGCCGATCCGACTATCCTGAGGCCATGAAAACCATCCTCGCCCCCATCGACTTTTCCGCCGTGAGCGACGCCGTAATCGACGCCACCGTGCTTCTGGCCCGCGCCGCGTCCGCCCGTATTGTCCTGCTGAGCGTGGTCCAACCTCCGGTCATCACGAGTGACTATGGCCCGATGCTCGAAAACATCGGCGAGATCGTGGCCGCGAGTGAAAAAACCCTCGCCCGCCGGCTCAAGCAAGTCGTCAAGCGTCTCGTCGCGACCGACCTACCCGTTGAGACCGTGCTCCTCACCGGCACTCCCGCCCAACTCATCTTGGCGCAGGCCGAGGTCGAACAGGCCGACTACATCATTATGGGCTCGCACGGCCACACGGCGCTCTACGATTTGCTCGTCGGCAGCACTACTCATCAAGTCCTTCGCAAAGCGAGGTGCCCGGTGATGATCGTCCCGCCGCCGAAGAAGGCCTTAGGCAAAAAAAAGTAGGCGGATCTCCCACCGGCCCACACCGGCCGGTGGCGAACCGATGAGCTGACGGCGCGCCTTACGCACCACCGCGCGCCCGCCTTATCCGGGCTCCACTTTGCCCTCATCACGCCAGATGAGCGCGGCTCGGAAGCGGCTTTGCCGCTTCGGTCGTTGCTCCCGCCCAGCGAGCTTCGCAACGCTCACGTTTTCGACGCACTTGCCAAATCACGCAGCGGTTGTTCCCGTATTTGGATGCGTCCCCCCGTCGCCCCCGCTCCGCGTTTCCTCCTCAGCACGTGGCTCCTCGCCACCGCGCTCTCTATCCCGGCCTCGCCACTTCTCGCCCAGGCGCCCGCGCCCGCCACCCCGGCCACACCGACTGCCGCCGTCGCAGCGCCCACCCCTGAACTAATCCCCGTCAACATGCTCTCCGTGCCCGAGGGCTTCGAAGTCACCCTCTGGGCCAAGTCCCCGCTGTTCAATAATCCGACGAACATGGACATCGACGCCCAAGGCCGCATCTGGATCACCGAGGGCGTCAATTATCGCAAAAATTCCAACCGCGCCTCCGCCGGTGACAAAATCACCGTCCTCTCCGACACCGACGGCGACGGCCAAGCCGACTCAAGTTACACTTTCATCCAAGAGCCCGGGCTCGTCGCGCCGCTCGGGATGTCGGTCATCGACAACCGCATCTTCGTCTCCAACGCCCCCGACCTCATCGTCTACACCGACGTTGACCGCGACGGGAAATTCAATCCCGCGATCGACAAACGCGACGTGCTCCTCACCGGCTTCAACGGCCGCAACCACGACCACTCGCTCCACTCCGTCACCTTCGGCCCCGACGGTCTCCTCTACTTCTCCCAAGGCAATTGCGGCGCCCTCTTTACCGATCGCTCCAACCGTACATTCCGCGTCGGCAGCCCCTACGATCCCATCAACAGCGGCGGCGCCGGCGCGCTCTACAGCTGGCGTCCACCCCAGATCGCCGGGGCCAAGAGCGACGACGGTCACGTTTATCTCGGCGGTTTTACCGTGCGCATGCAGCCCGACGCCACCCGCGTCGAAATCATCGGCCACAACTACCGTAACAGCTACGAACAAACCGTCACCTCGTTCGGCGATGTTTTCCAAAACGACAACGACGATCCGCCGGCCTGTCGCACCACGTTCCTCATCGAATACGGCAACCTCGGCTTCGCCTCCTTCGACGGTAAACGCACGTGGAACGCCGACCGGCGTCCCGGCCAATCCATCCCCACCGCGGAGTGGCGCCAGGAAGATCCTCACACCATTCCCGCCGGCGACGTTTACGGCGGCGGTTCGCCCACCGGCATCGTCAGCTACGAAGGCGACGCCTTTGGCGAGAAATGGCGCGGCCTGCTCCTCAGCGCCGAGCCCAGCCGCAACGTCGTGTTCGGCTATTTCCCAAAAACTGAGGGCGCCGGCTTCGGCCTCGAACGCTTCGATTTCATCACCTCAAATCAAGAAAAGGAATTCGCCGGCGTCGACTTCAAGGGCGGCATGAAGTCGGTCAACTCCGAGCTGAAAACGTTCTTCCGCCCCTCCGATGTCGCCGTGGGACCCGACGGAGCGATCTACGTTGCCGACTGGTTTGACCCGCGCGTCGGCGGCCACGCCGACCTTGATGCCAAGACAGTCGGTGCCATCTATCGCATCGCTCCGAAGGGGTTCAAGTCCGTCGTGCCAAAGTTCGATCTCACGACCACTGCCGGCCAGATCGCAGCATTGAAAAACCCCTCGGTTAATGTGCGCGCCTCCGGCTTCATCCCGCTCAAGGCTCAGGGTGCCGCCGCGGTTCCTGCCGTCGCCGCTCTCCTCACCGACACCAACCCCTTCATCCGCGCCCGCGCAATCTTCCTCCTCGCCCACCTCGGCGCGCCCGGCATCGCCTTGGTGGAAAAACAACTCGCCTCCGCCGATGCGCAAACCCGCGTCGCCGCTTACCGCGCCCTGCGCCGCGCCGACCAACCTTATCTGAGCCACGCCGCGAAGCTCGCCTCCGACCCCTCACCCGCCGTGCGCCGTGAGGTTGCGACCTCCCTCCGCGACGTGCCCTTCGCCGCCGCCCGCGATATCCTCCTTACTCTCGCCAAAGGCTATGACGGCAAAGACCGCGCTTACCTCGCCGCTTGGGGCATCGGTGCTACTCATAAAGAAGCCGATCTTTACGCGGCCCTAGCCGCCGCCCAGCCGGAAAAAGACCCGCTCAAATGGTCGTACGCCCATGCTGACCTCGTCTGGCGCCTCACGCCCGCCGATGCCGTGATGGCATTCACCGCCCGCGCTTCTTCCAACGCCCTGCCCGATGCGGCCCGCCTCGCCGCATTGACTGCGCTCGGTTTCACGCCAACCCGCGATGCCGCCTTCGCGATCCTAGACCTCGCACAAAGCGCCAAAGGAAGAGTCCAAGCCACTGCCCTCTGGTGGCTGCTCAACTACAAAGATTCCCGCTGGGCCGCCTTTGGGCTTAATCCCGAGCTCAAATCCCGCGGTCTCTACGACCCGGAAAAGGTCGTGTTAACCACGAGCGTGATCGCCCCGCCGCCCCCCACGAAGCTTCCGCCGGTCGCCGAAATCGCCGCTCTGAAAGGCGACGCGGCCCGCGGCGCCGCCTTCGCGGCCACCTGCTACATCTGCCACCGCATCGGCGGCAACGGCGTCGATTACGCACCCGACCTCACCGGCTTCGCCAGCCGCCAGCCCACCGAGGTCGTCATCAATTCTATCGTGAATCCGTCCTCCGATATCGCCCACGGCTACGAGGGCACCGAATTCATTTTGAAGGACGGCACCGTCATCCACGGCCTCCCTCTCACCTCGGGCGATCCGGTCATCGTTCAGTCGATGGGCGGCACCAACCAGATGATCCCCGCCGGCAAAATCAAATCCCGCCAGCGCCTGAACCGCTCCCTCATGCTCAGCGGCGAACAACTCGGCCTCAACGCCCAAGCCGTCGCCGATCTCGTCGCCTACCTCAAGACCCAGTAGACCACCGCCCAAACTGGTTTTTCCAAGGGAACACCGGCACGTCCGATCCCGGCAGCCAATCCCCAAGCCCCGACGTTACCGTCGGGGCTTTTTCGTCCACCACATCATGTGGCCTGGGAAAAAATCTCTATTCTTGGCGACGATTCACGCGTTGTCCGTGTGAATCAAACGACCCCACCGTCCGTCCTCGCCAATGTCTCGAACCCGATCGCGTCCAAAGTGCCCGCGCCTGAGAACGTCGCTTCCGCTCAAGCTCCCGGAGCAAGTCCGCCACCGACCCACCCAACCATTTCCAGCAGCCGGCTGATACCAATAGCGGTTGAGTTTTATCCTCAAACCCACGGACAAGATGACCGTGCCACCTCGGAATCCGCAGTCCAAAAAATCAACGGCCATTGGTATCAGTCCGACAAACCGGTTGGTGCGATTCTCGTCGGCTGGGCGATCAAGCGCAAAATCGTCATCGCGACCGAGCAAGTCCAAGTCCTCCGGGAGCTCCTCGCCATCGTCGGCCTGAAGCACAGCCAAGCCTAGCCGACGATCACTTGCCCTCCGGGCAAAGACCGAGCCCGGCCGATCACGTTTGCGAAATCCGCGCGTGGGCAAACGCCGCGCACTTCGCGTGAATCTCCTGGGCCGAGCCCAGCGCGAGGACTTCAACCGCCAAGGCCCGGGCGTCAGCCATCGTCATTCCCCGCACCAGATATTTTACCGCCGGAAGCGAGGGCGGCGTCATGCTCAACGCATCCACCCCGAGCCCTAGGAGCAAAGGCACATAAATCGGATCGCCCGCCAGTTCGCCGCACACACTGACCGGCACGCCCGCTCGGTGGGCTTCGTCCACGATGTGTTTCAGCGTTCGCACCACCGCCGGGTGCGCCGGCTCATAAAGGTGGGCGACCCGGTCGTTCCCGCGATCGATCGCGAGCAGATATTGGATCAAATCATTGGTTCCGATACTGAAGAAATCGCAGGTCTTCGCCAGCAGATCGGTCGTCGTCGCCGCACTGGGAATCTCGATCATCGCACCGACCTTCATCGCCTCGTTGAAGCGTTGGCCGCGCGTTTTCAGCTCGGCTTTGCACTCCGCGAGGATCGCGTTCGCCTTCCCCAATTCCTCCGGGCCGCTGATCATCGGATACATCAACCGCACGTCGCCGTGCACACTCGCCATTAAGATGGCCCGCAACTGGTCCTTGAAAATCTCGGGATTCTCCAAACAGAACCGGATCGCCCGGAAGCCCATGAAAGGATTCGCCTCTTTTGGAAAAAGGTCCGGCTTGCCCTCCATCGGTTTGTCCCCACCGAGGTCCAGCGTGCGGATCACGACCGGGTTTGGCGCCATGCCCTCGGCCACCGTTTTGTAGGCAATAAATTGCTCCTGCTCCGAGGGAATCCGCGCCGAGTTGAGGAACAGATACTCGGTGCGATACAGGCCGACGCCCTGCGCGAAATAGTCCTTCACCAGAGCAACTTCGTCCACCTTCTCGATGTTCGCCTGCAAGGTGACCGTCACGCCGTCCAGCGTCACCGGAGGCCGGCGATTTGCCTCGAGCAGACGTTGCTCAAAGGACTTCTTTTCCGACTGGATCTTTCCGTAGCGGAACAGCGTTTGCTCCGTCGGGTTTACAATCACCAGCCCGTCGTAGCCATCCACGAGCACCCAATCGCCGGTCTTCACCCGCTGCGTGAGATTACGGACGCCCACCACCGCCGGGACTTTCATGGACCTGGCGACGATCACCGCGTGGCTCGTCTTGCTGCCCGAGTCCGTCACGATCCCTAGCGCCGCGCTCCGGTCGATGCTCGCCGAGTCCGACGGCGAAAGGTCGTTCGCGACCACGATCCGCTTCTCCGCCAACCGGCTCAGACTGTTCTCGGCCTGCCCCAACATGTTTTGCAACACGCGTTGCGCCACATCGCGGATGTCCCCGGCACGCTCCCGCAGATACTCGTCGTCGATCTCCGAAAACGCCTGGATGTAACGCGCCGAAATCTTGTTGAAGCAGGTCTCAATATTGCTCCCCGTCGCCTCGAACTCGCGGATGGTCTCGCCGATCAACGCCTGATCCTCGAGCACCAGCAGATGCGCATCGAAAATCAGCGCCTCATTCTTGCCCAAGTTTTTCTCCACCTCGTCTTGAATCTTCGAAATCTGCTGCCGCGTCGTTAGCAGCGCTTTGTCGAATCGCGAAACTTCCTCGATCCGCTTGTCCGCATCGACTTGGTAACACGGCACCTCGACATCGCTCTGCAGATACACAAACACGGTGCCATAGGCGATGCCCTGCGAGGCGGAGATGCCTTGCACGATAACTTCCTTTTTTGTGCGTGGTTCCGTGGCCATTAAAGTGAGCGCAGCAGGCGCGGTTGAGCCGCGTGCGGCTCAGATTGATAACGCTTTCCGGCCGAGCACGGGTCAATGCTCTTTCACCGCAACTTCGCCTCGACCACGAAACTCGTCGGCCCCCACGCCGCCCGCACCGTCTGGCCGATCACCGCCGCGTCCATTCCGTCGGGCAACAACGCGAAACACGCGCTCCCGCTTCCGCTCATCCGCGCGACCAACCCGAACTCATCGCGCAACTGCTCCAGCAACGTCGGCAGCGCCACAAACTTCTCAAACGCCACCGGCTCCATGTTGTTAAAGAGCAACTCCTCCGCCGCGCCGTCGCCGCCGACCCATGCTGCTAAACGCGCTTCCGCCTCTGCCTCCGGCAAATAACCCGACGGCGCTTTTCCCGCCATCCGCCCATACGCCCACGGAGTCGCGATCCCAAAACCCGGCTTAAACACCAATACCCGCCGCCCCCGCAACCGCGTGCTCGCGCCCGTCGGCAACACCTCGATCCGCTCGCCGCGCCCCCGCATCACCACCGGCCCGTCGTGCAAAAAAAGCGCGCAGTCCGAGCCAAGTCCGGCCGCCATCGTCGCCAGTTCAGCTGCTCCCAGCGCCAAGCCCGACAGAGCATTCAGCGCCCGCAACGCCGCCACCGCATCACTGCTCCCGCCGCCCAGCCCCGCGCCCATCGGCACCCGTTTCGTCAGCGAAAAATCCACGCCCAGGCCTTTTCCCGGCCAGCCCGTCGCCGCCGCAAAGGCTCGCGCCGCCTTCACCACCAAATTCGTCTCGTCGGTCGGCACCGTCGCGTCATCACAATGTAACGTCCATTCACCGCCGCCTTCTCCCCGCTCCCGCACGTCCGCCCGTAGCGTGTCGCCGAAATCCAGCGTCGCCGCCATCGAGACTAAATCATGAAATCCATCCGCCCGCCTTCCCGTGATCGCGAGAAACAGGTTCAGTTTAGCCGGAGCAAAAATCTCGATGGCGCGCACCCGCCTACCAAACACCGCCACCCCCACCTCGGGCCAGCCGCATTTTTTGGCTTTTGATTTATCCCCCGACTCTCCCTCACTCTCCCGTCTAACGATGGCCACCGACCTTATTCTCGTCCTCGACGCCCAATCCCCGCGCACCGTCGCCCCCGCCCTCCGCCAACTCCAGGGCACCGTCCGCTGGGTCAAGGTCGGCCTTGAAATGTTCACCGCCTGCGGTCCCGACTGCGTGCGCGAGATCGCCGACCTCGGTTTCGATGTCTTCCTCGACCTCAAGCTCCACGACATCCCCAACACCGTCGCCAAGGCCGTCGAATCCGTCGCGCCGCTCCCGATCAAGATGCTCACGCTGCATACCTCCGGCGGCCGCGAGATGATGCAGTGGGCCGTCAAAGCTCAACAACAGCACGCCCCGCACCTCCTTCTCCTCGGCGTCACCGTCCTCACCTCGATGAGCGCCGAAGGTCTCGCCGAGACCGGCGTCACCGTCCCGCCCGCCGACCAAGTCGTCCGCCTCGGCCGCCTCGCCATCGACTCCGGTCTCCGCGGCCTCGTGTGCTCGCCGCTTGAACTCGCACCTCTCCGCGCCGTGCTCCCGGCCGATGTCGCCCTCGTCACCCCCGGCATCCGACCCCGCGGCGCCGATGCCGGCGACCAGACCCGCATCATGACTCCCGGCGAAGCCGCGCGCGCCGGCGCGAGCCACATCGTGGTCGGCCGCCCCATCTTCAAAGCCCCCGACCCCGTCGCCGCCGCCCGCGCCATCCTCGCCGAACTCAACGGCAACTGATAGCTCCCCTACTCACCCGCTTCCGTCTCCGGTCTCTCAACGCTCAGCTCTCAACTCTCAGCTTCTTCCCCAACCATGAGCCGCACCGCCGCCATCCTCCTCGCCGCCGGCAGCAGCACGCGCATGTCCGGCGCCGTCGCCGACAAAATCCTCGCGCCCCTCGCGGGCCGGCCCGTCTTCGCCCACTGCGCCGCCGCTTTCGCCGCCAGCGGCGTCGCCGATTTCTATGTCGTCGTTTACCGCGACCAACGCCAGATGCTCACGCTCTCGGCGCATGCGCCCACGCCTTGCGTCCTTATTCAGGGCGGGGCCGAGCGCCAAGACTCCGTCGCCGCCGCCCTCTCCGCACTCCCGGCCGATATCGCCCACGTGTTCATCCATGACTGTGCGCGCCCGTTGGTGAGCGCCGAGCAACTCGTCGCACTTTACAAAATCGTTCGCCGCGAGGGCGCCGTGGTTCTCGCCCATCGCGTGACCGACACCATCAAAAAACACCGCGCCAACGCCCGCCTCAAAACCCTCGACCGTGACCGCCTCTGGGCCATGGAAACCCCGCAGGTCTTCTCCCGCGAACTCATCGTCCGCGCCTACGCCCGCATCGCCCGGAAGAAACTCCGCATCACCGACGATGCCCAAGCCGTCGAGGGCCTCGACCACCCCATCGCCCTCCTCGAAAACACCGAGCCCAATCCCAAGCTCACCACCCCCGCCGACCTCGCCTACCTCGATTTTCTCATCGCCCGCTCCGCCCCCGCACCCGACACGTCCGACTCCTCGGCTCTGTTCCCGCCCCGCACGCCCGCCTGATTTTTCCCGACATTTTTTCCGTGTTTTCTGTGTGTTCCGTGGATCAATTCCGCTTCCGCACCTTCGCATGAACCTCCGCATCGGCCACGGCTACGACATCCACCGCCTCGTCCCCGGCCGCCCGCTCGTCCTCGGCGGCGTGCGCTTCGCCACCGACTACGGTCTGGAAGGCCACTCCGACGCCGACTGCCTCACCCACGCCGTCTGTGACGCCCTGCTCGGCGCCGCCGCCCTCCCCGACATCGGGCATTTTTTCCCCAACACCCATCCGGCCCTCCGCAACATCGACTCCCAAATCCTTCTCCGCCGCGTCGTGGCCGAACTCGCCTCGCGCGGATTCTCCCTCGTCAACATCGACGCCTCGCTCATCGCGGAGAAACCAAAGATCGCTCCGCACCTCGACGCGATGAAGGCCGCCCTCGCCGCCTCCACCGGCCTACCCGTCGATTGCATCGGTCTCAAAGCCACCACCAACGAAGGCGTCGGCGACCTCGGTCGCGGCCTCGCCATCGCCGCCCACGCCGTCTGCCTCATCGCCAAAAACTAATGTCCGCTTCCCCGCTTCCCTCGTCGGCCCTCCCTCTGCACCTCTTGCGCCTTTTCGCGGCCATCGCCGTCCCGTTTCTTCTCTTCGCCTTCACCGGCTGCGGCAAACGCGAGACCACCGTCGAACTCGGCAACCGCGAGGGCATCCTCCACCTCAGCATCGGCTCCGAACCCTCCGATCTCGATCCGCAGACCGTCACCGGCACCGGCGACGCCAAGATCATCCAGGCCCTCTTCGAACCCCTCGTCAGCTACGAGACCGGCACGCTTGCACCCGTCCCCGCCCTCGCCGAGCGCTGGGAAATCTCCGCCGACGGCCTTACCTACACGTTTCATCTCCGCCCCGATGCCAAGTGGTCCAACGGCGACCCCGTCACCGCCCAGGATTGCGTCGATTCGTGGCGCCGCATTCTCACGCCCTCGCTCGCCGCCGACTACGCCTACTTTCTCTATCTCCTGCGCGGCGCCGAAGATTTCAACAAGGGCCGCTCCGCCGATTTTTCCAACGTCGGCGCCGTCGCCCGCGACGCCCGCACGCTCGTCGTCACACTCACCCACCCCGCGCCCTACTTCCTCCAGATTCTCCTCAACTCCCCGTGGCGCCCCATCCACCTCCGCTCTATCGCCGCCGTCGGTGACCCCTACAACCGCAGCACGAAATGGACCCTCCCCGGCGCCCTCGTCTCCAGCGGCCCGTTCGTCCTGAAGGAGTGGTCCCTCAACCGGCGCGTCATCGTCGAGAAATCCCCCACCTACTACGACCGCGCCAAGGTTCGCCTCAACGCCCTCCACTTCTATCCCATCGACAACATCGACGCCGAAGAGCGCGCCTTCCGCGCCGGCCAACTCCACATGACCTGGGCTCTGCCGCTCTCCAAGGTCGTCCCGCTCCAACGCGAAAAATCTCCCGCCCTCCGCATCGATCCTTTTCTCGAGACCTACTTTTTCCGACTCAACGTCCGCAAAGCCCCGCTCGACGACGTGCGCATCCGTCGCGCCCTTTCCCTCGCCATCGACCGCGACGCCATCGCCACCAAAATTCTCCCCGGCGGACGCCAACCCGCCCCCACTTTCGTCTCGCCGCTTCTCGTCGGCTACACGCCCCCGGCCCGCAAAGCCTACGACCCCGAGGCCGCCCGCCGCCTGCTTGCCGAGGCCGGCCACGCCAAGGGCGCCGGCCTCCCGCCCATTGAAATCCTTTACAACAATTCCGAAATCCTCCGCCTCGTCGGCGAAGCCATCCAGCAGATGTGGTCGCGCGAACTCGGCGTCGAGGTCCGCCTTTCCAACCAAGAGAAAAAAGTCGTCTTCGCCAACCGCCGCGCCGGCGACTATCAGGTTCTCCTCGGCAGCTGGACCGCCGACTACCTCGACGCCACCACGTTCCTCGACATGTGGCTGAGCGATTCCGGCAACAACCACACCGGTTGGAAGGACCCCGCCTACGACGCCCTCGCCGCCCGCGCGCTCACGATCGCCGACCCCAAAGCCCGCGCCGCCGTCCTGGCCGAATCCGAGACCCTTGTCCTCGATGCCGCGCCGATTATCCCGATTTATTTCAACACCCACGTCTACCTGCTCCACCCTTCCGTGAAAGGCTGGCAACCCACGCCGATGGACCACACCGACTACCGCTACGTCTCCCTCGAAAAGTAGGGCAGGGTCTCCGACCCGCCCTCCACGCTTTCGCCCATGCCAACCTCGCGCCCACCCGCCTCCGCGAGCCCCCGATTTCGTCTCTCCGGCCCTTTCGCGCTGCTCTCTGCCGTCCTCTGCGTCTTCTTCCTCTCCGCCTGCGCGAGAAAAAATCCCGCGCCCCCCTCCGACACCGCGCCCCAAGTCCTCCGGCTCAGCCAACGCAACGAACCCGCCGACCTCGACCCCGCCACCGCCACGCTGCCCGACGAATTCTTCATCATCCGCGCGCTCGCCGAGGGCCTCGTCACCGCCGGCCCCGACGGCCGCACCCCGCAACCCGCCGTCGCCTCCCGCTGGGAAATCTCGCCCGACGCGCTTACGTACACGTTCCACCTCCGCCCCGAGGCTCGCTGGTCCAACGGCGATCCCGTCACCTCCGGCGACTTCATCGCCTCTTTCCGCCGCCTCCTCTCGCCCGCCACCGCCGCGCCCAAAGCCCCTCTTTTTTTTCCAGTTAAAAACGCCCGCGCCTTCACCACCGGCACGGTCACCGATTTCTCCGCCGTCGGTTTCACTGCGCCCGATCCCCAAAAACTCGTCGTCACACTCGAGCACCCCACGCCCGCGTTCCTGCTCTACGTCGCCAGCGGCCCTTGGCTGCCCGTTCACCCGGCCACCGTCGTGAAACATGGCCGCACGTGGACACAGCCCGCACACCACATCGGCAACGGCCCGTTCACCCTCGCCGAGTGGCGCCAACAACAACGCATCGTCGTCAAAAAAAATCCCGCCTACCGCGCCGCCGCGGCCGTGCGCCTCGACGAAATCCAGTTTCTCCGCTTCGACAGCGGCGACACCGAAGAACGCGCCTACCGCGCCGGCCAAGTCGATGTCACGATGTCGGTTCCCGTTTCGAAACTTGAAACCTACACCCGCGACCGCCCCGCCGAGATCTTCCAAACGCCCCTCGCCGAGACCCGCTACCTTACCTTCAACACCCGCCGACCGCCCCTCGACGATCCCCGCGTCCGCCGCGCCCTAAGCCTGGCCATCGACCGCGAAAAAATCACCGCCCTCGTTCTCCGCGGCGGCCAACTCCCCACCACGACCTTCCTCCCGCCGTCTTTGGTGGAGCCCGATCTCCGAGCGGGCTCTCCGAATCCCACGCCCCAAGCCTCCACTCCCTCGCCCCTCGCCCACGCCCGCGAAGCCGCCGCCCTCCTCGCCGCCGCCGGCTTCCCCGCAGGCAAAGACTTCCCCCGCCTTGAACTGACCGGTTGGTCGCAGACGCCCGTGCTCGAGGCGATCCAAGCCATGTGGAAATCTACCCTCGGGATCGAAGTCGCGATCGCGCTCCGCGACGCAAAAGTCCATCTCGCCTCCCTCCGCGAGGGCACCTACGACATCGGCTTCATCAACGAAATTCCCGACCTAGCCGACGCCGCCTCGTCCCTCGAAAATTTCACCACCGGCGCCCCCGGCAATTACCCCGGTTGGTCAGATTCCCGCTACCACGCACTCTTCGCCCCGCGTCCTCTAGCGTCTCCGCCCAAACTCGAAGCGGGCGCAGCCGAAGCCCTCCTCTTTGAAGCCGCGCCGATCGCCCCGCTTTATTTCAACACGAAAAACTGGCTCAAATCCCCCCGCGTCCAAGGCTGGCAGGAAGACCCGTTCTGGTCCCGCGACTACGTCGGCGTATTTCTCGCCGCGCCGTGATCTGCCTGCTCCGTCGTTCCGATTCCGCATCCGCTACCGACCTTTCCACCTCCCGCCAAAACCCGCTGGGTTCGGATTTCTCGGAAAAATTCCATGCGCCCGATTTTCGGTTTCCAGCGCATGCGGCGACCGCAGCCTGCCGCCATGCGTCTCGTTTTCTTCACGCGCGCCCTCGCTTTCGCCGCCGCCGTTTCAATCGCGTTCAACGGCGTCGCGGCCGCCACCCGTGCGCCGATCTTGTTCTTCGACGGTCCTCTCGCCGACTTCGCCGACGAGGGCCTGCCTTATCGCCTTACCGCAGCATTCCCCACTTCGCCCGACCCGCTCACGGGCTGGCTCGGGGCCGTTGACGCCCGCTGTACGGTCGGCGCGGGCTTCGCCTCCGTCTACGACAACTTCGACACCGGCACCAACAGCGTGCGCGATCGCGGGCGCGACGGCCTGCTCTTCAACGCCGGTCGCCAAACCCTCTGGCCCGTGCCCGTGACGTTGCCCGCCGGTTCTCTCCGCCTCGAACTCGAGGCCGGCCTCAACTACGCGACCCACAGCCTCCCCGCCAACGCCACTCATTTGAGTTTCTCTCTTTTCGCCGGCTTTGAGTGGTCCAACGCCTCGGACAATCCGCGCGAATGGATCGCCGGCCTCCGGTGGTTCCACCTGTCGCACGGCGGTCTCTTTGGCGTCAACGGCGGCTACGACGGCCTTCTCTTCCGCGTCGGTCGCCGCTGGAATTTTTAAATTCGACGCACCGCCCCCGCCGGGGCCCGGGCATCTTGCCGGTGAGTTTGCGTCGGGCACTTTGTCCTCGTCGCACCGGCAGCCCCCTATCTCCCCTCGTCGTCGCCCAGCCGCACGGTCGTCGCGTAACTGCCTCCTGGGTCGAAAAATCCCATCTCAGAGGTGGACAGAGAGGCGCCAGTTTCTAATGTGCACCTCAGGCAAAGTCACAACCCCTGTGAACGCCCAAACCCTGTCTATATGAACACCAAAACCCACCTGAGAAAAGCCTGCTGCGCGTTCATCGCGCTCAGCGCGCTCGCCGTCGCCCAAACCGCCCCCGTCGCCCCCGCGACGAGCGCCGAGTCCGAAACCGTCAAACTCACCGAGTTCACCGTAAAGGCCGAGCCCAACCGCGGCTACGCTGCCTCGGAAACCCTCACCGGCAGCCGCGTGCGCACGCAGATCGCCGAACTGCCCTACACCGTCAACGTCATCACCAGCGAGTTCTTCGAGGACTTCGGCATTTTTGAGTTCTCCGACAACCTGATCCAGGTCGGCGGCTTCACCGGTCTCGACGTCGGCGGAGGCTTCAATCTGCGCGGCTTCGGTTCCACGTCCCAGCTCCGTGACGGCTTCTTCCGCCTCGGCCGCTATGGTTCCAGCAACGTCGACCGCATCGAAATCATCAAAGGAAACAACGCCGCCATCTATGGCCGCACCTCTCCCGGCGGCATGATGAACATGGTCTCCAAGCAGCCCCGGGCAAAAGAGAGTCAGCGGCTTTCGGTCAATTACGGCAACGAGGGCACCCAGCGCGGCACGCTGGAGACCGCCGGTCCCGTGGCGCGCACCGCACTCGGCAGCACCAACTACATCTTCACCGCCTCCCACTTCCAAAAGGAGTTCGACATGGAGTATGCCCGCAACCGGAACCAGGAATACTACCTCGCCGTCAAAAATGACTTTCCCGACGGCTCGAGCCTCTTCTTGTCCGCCGAATACTTCCTGCAAATCCGGCACTCACCCAACAGTTCCGCCCCGCTGGTCATCGACCAAAAGAGCACGACCGACGCCTCCGACGATATCGCCGTCGGCTACGCCAAGAATCTCGCCCGCTTCAACGCCCACGGCCCCCGCAGCCAGCTCGACCGCGGTTCCTCCAACTACGGCGCGGTCTACGACAAAAAATTCACCGATATCTTCAGCACCCGCATCGCGTCCAACTACTACCTCGCCCGCCGCTGGGACTATAACCAGAACAACAGCTGGGGCACCATTAACATCAACCCGCCGGCGAATGCCACCACCGGCATCGTTCCGCCCGTCACGTCCACCCGCGGCGCCGTCCCCAACACGACCCGCATCATCGAAGACGGCGGCGGCCTCCAGGCCGACCTTCTCGCCCAATACAAAACCAATCGCGGCAAGGTTGAGCACAAGACCCTGGTCACCCTCGATATCAACGACTACTACCGCTGGGACCCTTCACTCAGCTACGCCAATCCGAGCCATCCAAACCTCGTCGCTTGGAACGCCGCCGGATCGGGCCGCGTCGTTACGCTTGATGCCAACCTCAACCCCACCAGTCCGATCACCTACTTCACCGCGCCGCTCGACCCCACCATCGGCGTAAAGACCCGCCATCAAAAGCGCCGCATCACCGTCATCGGCGGTCTGCTTCGCCAACAATCCTCCCTCATGGAGGGTCGCCTGCTCACCTTCGCCGGTCTTCGTTTCGACTCGGTTCGTTTCCGCGATCGCGATTTCATCGGCTTCGCTCCGACGCGGACCGCGCCGATCCCTTATGTCACTGGCTCGATGATCGACAAGACGATCAACCTCACCAAGCCCAACCTTGGCTTTAATTACAAACTTACGCCCAACCTGCGCGTCTACGGCAGTTACAGCGAGAGCTACTTCGTTTCCCAAAACGACAACGCCGCCCAGCATTACGACCCCACCTTCAAGCCCGAGGTCGCCGATGGTTACGACTACGGCTTCAAAGGCTCCTTCTTCGAGGACCGCCTCAACTTTACGGTCAGCGGCTACTACGCCAACCGTTACAACGTCAGCGTCACCAACCTCGTTGAAACGCCGATCGGTTCGGGCAGTTTTGTCCAAGTCAACGAGCGCGAAGGCGACCAACTCGTCCGCGGTTATGAAATCGATGTCACCTACAAGGTGAGCAATGAAGTCTCCACCGGCGGCAGCTGGGGCCACGTCTACTCGATCTACACCGACTTCGGCGAAGCGAACCCCGCTGCCATCGGTCGGCGGGTCAACGGCATCTCGCCGCAAAACGGCAGCGTTTATGTGAAATACGAACCCAAAGGCGGCGCGCTCAATAACTTCTCCTTCAACGTCAGCGTCTCCCACCTCGCCAGGACGCCCACCGAGGCGCCGAACGCCGGCGATACTTACAGCACATCTGCGACCGGCGTCCGCACGGTCACCCGCTCCACCCGCCAATATGCTCTGAGCACTCCGTCGTTCACCCTTTGGAGCGTCGGCGCCCGCTACAAGCTCTCGCGCGTCGGCAACTACGACCACACGTTCGCGGTCAACATCAACAACCTCTTCGACAAGGAATATCTCCGCGTCAATCGCCTCATCGGCGAGAAGCAGGCGATCCTGTTCACCTACACGCTCAATCGCTCCGGCTCCCGCCGCTGATCGATCCGACTGCGCAAACGTCGCTTAATCGGCGGGGACCAAAAGTCCCCGCCTTTTTTGTGCCCCGATTCAACCGTTCCCGCCTCGCCCCGCTACTGCCGCCCGTGCCAACACCGCCCGACATAACCCCTCTCCTCGGTTAAAGTCCCGGCACGTCTGCGGCCGCGTCTCGTAAATCGTGCAGAGCATCGTCGCCGCATCCAGCGCCACACAGGCGCCGTCGCCCCGTTGATCCATGCAGCGCACGCCTTCGTGCTCAGTCGTCAACGCCACCTCCACCACATCCCCCGCGCGCAATTCCACCACCAGGTGACAGCAACGCCCACAACCGGCGCACAACGGGAGATCGGGATAAGTCGTAATCCTGCGCAGCCCGACGCCTCCGGCGCCCGATTGCGACCCTTTTGATTTCCTTCGGGCGCAACTCCGCACCACGCTCGCGTTCTCTTTGCCCGTGCCCCGCGACACCTCTAAGTCCCGCTCCCGCTCCGCCCGCGCGGCCGCCCATTGGCTGCCAAACGGCACCGCCGCCTACGCCCGGATCCTCGCGCTCACCGGCGCCGCCCAAACCTCCATCCGCTGCGAAACCTACATCTGGGGCAATGACCCCGTTGCCCATCGTTTTCGGGCCGCGTTCGCCCGCGCCGCCGCCCGTGGCGTGCGGGTCCACGTCCTCATCGACGGAGTCGGCTCCTCGTCCTTGCCCGCGGGCTACTGGCAAGAACTGGAAAATGCCGGCGGTACCGTCCGGGTCTTCAACCCGATCAGTCTCCGCCATTTTTCCATCCGGGATCATCGCAAAATTTTCATCGTCGACGATGCCATCGCGATCACCGGCGGCTTCAATATCGCTGCCGAATACGACGGCGACGGCGTCACCTCCGGCTGGCGCGATCTCGGCCTTGAGCTCACCGACCCGGCCGCCATCCACCCGCTCGTCACGGCCTTCGACGAGATGTTTGCCGCCCATGAGCTTCGCCCGTGGCTGCTCCGTCGCATCCCCCGCCGGACTACTCCGCCGCAGGCCCGCACCAGCGAAGTTGGTCCCGTGCTCTTCAGCGGCCCCCACCTGGTCCGCAACGAATTCAGCCGCCAATTGCTCCGACTGTTGAAATCCGCGCGCCACGTCCGCATCGCCTCGGCCTACTTCGCGCCCAGTTTCCGCCTGCGTCGCGCCCTGCGCGGCGTCGCCCGCCGCGGCGGGACGGTCGAGCTGCTGCTCGCCGGCCCCACCGACGTGCCCCTCGCCCAACTGGCCGCGCGCTCCCTCTACGGTGCCTTACTTAAGGCCGGCATCCGCATCTGGGAATATCAACCGCAGGTTCTCCACACCAAACTCGCGCTCGTGGACGACACCCTGTTCGTTGGCTCCGCGAACCTCGACGCGCGCTCCCTCGCCATCAATTACGAACTCACCGTCCACCTGCGCGACGCGGCCCTCGCAGCCGAAGCCGCCGCCGACTTCGACCGGGATCTCAAGCACTCACGCGCCATCACCTACTCCGAGTGGAAGAAAACCCGCACGTGGCTCACCCGCCTCCGCGGTTCGTGGGCCCGTTTTCTCATCACGAAAGTCGACCCTTGGCTCGCCCGCCGCCAGATGCGCGGTCTCTCCTGATGCTTCTGGCGCCGCGACGCCCTCGTCGCGGACTGTTTCACCCGCGCCCCACCGTCTTCCGCACCATCCGCGCCATCGATTCTTCCGGGTTCAGCGCGGTCACCCCGTTTACCGGCACCCACGCGAGTTCCTTCGACTCGTTCTCGGCGCGCACCAGCGGCTCGCTCGGGTCCGCCTCGATCATGAACCGCACATCATAGTGCCAGTGCGCCGGGTCCGTCTTCCGGGCCGGGATCCAGTGCCGGTCCACGTCAAAAATCTCCGCGCCTACCGGCTGCAGGCGCACGAGTCCGCTTTCCTCACGCCCTTCACGCATCGCGACCGCCAGCAAATCCCCGTCGCCATCCGCATGTCCGCCGAGTTGCAGCCACTTTTCCAATTTCAAATGATGGGTGAGCAGCGTCCGCTCCCGCGCCGCATCCACGATCCAAGCCGAACCCGTCAGATGCCCCGGCACACAGGCGCGCAACAGGCACCCCGGCTCCCTTTCGACAAAACCGATCATGTCCGCCACCATCGCCGCCTCATGCGCATCGCCGACCCGCGCCGCATGGCTCCGCAACAAACCCAAAATCAGTTCACGCTCCATCCGCCCGACTAAGCCAGTTCCGCCACCGGGGGAAAGCCCGGATCGCACCTCCCGCCGCCGGACCCTCGCCCACATTGCCAAAACTACCAGCTGGTCCCTCGGCGCTAACGTCGCCCAAACCGCCGACCGGTAATAGCCGATTCATCGACAACACCACCCCAGCAACCGCCCTCCTCTTCACCTCGTCTCAAACCACTTCGGCTCCGCCTTCACCGCGCCTGCCGCCTCAATCTGTGGAAATATCTCCGGGACCGTATTCGCCACGCGAAACAGATCCATGTTTGCCGGTTTGAAGAATTTCTCTGCGAGCATTTTCTCAAAGAGCCGGATCAGGTCGTCGTAAAACCCGTCTTGGTTCAAAAACACGCACGGCTTCCGCACCACATCGAGCTGCCGCAGGGTCAGGATTTCCATGATTTCCTCGAGCGTGCCGAAGCCCCCCGGCAGCGTTACAAACGCATCCGCCCGCGTCTCCATGAGTAACTTTCGTTCGCGCATCGTGATCACCGAAATGAGTTCGTCCGCCTCATCGAACGCCAGCTCGCGCACCTTCATGAATTCCGGGATCACGCCGACGACCTTTCCCCCAGCCGCCTTGGTCGCCCGCGCCACCGCGCCCATCAACCCGGTCTTGCCCCCGCCATAAACCAGCCCCCAGCCCTGCTTCACCAGCAACATCCCCAGCTCCGTCGCCGCCGCATAATACTTCGGATCAAGCCGGTCGCTGGAAGCGCAGTAAACGCAGAGAAGTTTGGTCATGGCGAAAAAGTTGAGAGCTGAGAGTTGAGCGTTGAGAGATCAAACCCAAAGCTCCGCACTGCTCCCGTCTCCTTTGTCGAATCCCAACTCACAACCTTCAACTCTCAGCCCGGCGCACTCCGCCCCCGGCGCACCCGCGCCCTATCGCGGACGCCTCGCGCCTTCTCCCACCGGTCACCTCCACCTCGGCCATGCCCGCACGTTTTGGCTCGCCGCCGATCGCGCCCGCGCCGCCGGCGGCACTTTGTTTCTCCGCAACGACGACCTCGACGCCATCCGCTTCCGCCTCGATTTCGTCGCCGCCATGCTCGAAGACCTGCGTTGGCTCGGCTTCACTTGGACCGAGCCCATCATCAACCAGAGCGAACGGCTGCCACTCTACCGCGCCGCTCTCGCCCAACTCCACGCCGCCGGCGCCATTTTCCCCTGCACCCGCACCCGCCGCGATGTCCTCGATGCCCTCGGCGCGCCCCACGAGGGTGCCGCGCCCGCACCCGATGATGAACCGATCTACCCGCCCCAAGTCCGCCCGCCCGCCGACGCCCCGCTCCCGCCGCTCTCCGACGCGCTCGCCGTCAACTGGCGCCTACGCGTCCCCGACGGCGAAACCCTCACGTTTCACGACAACTCCCTCGGTCCCCAATCCGCTACCGCCGGCCGCGACTTCGGCGACTTTCTCGTCTGGCGCAAAGACGGCGTGCCCAGCTACCAACTCGCCTGCGCCGTGGACGACGCCGATCTCCGGATCACCGAAGTCGTCCGCGGGGCCGACCTCGTGAAAAGCACCTTTCGCCAACTGCTCATTTTCCGCGCCCTCGGCGTGCCTGCGCCGCAGTTTTTTCACGCCCCGCTGATGCTCGACGCCGCCGGCGTGCGCCTCGCCAAACGCCACGACGCTCTCAGCCTCCGCACCCTCCGCGAACAGGGGGTCACGCCCGCTCAAATCATCGCGCAATTCTCGTCCTCAACCGCCAACGTGTCCACCGCATGACCCTCCCAAAAATCGGCGTCCTCAATATCTCCGACCGCGCCAGTGCCGGTGTTTACTCCGACGAACCCGGCCAGGCCTGCGTCGCCCTTCTCCGCGAGTGGCTCACGACCGCCTTCGACCTCGACTACAAAATCATCCCCGACGAACAGGCTATCATCTCGGCCGAGCTGATCCGTATGGCCGACGTTTCCGGCTGCGGGCTCATCGTCACCACCGGTGGCACCGGTCCCGCACCGCGCGATGTCACACCCGAAGCCACCCGCGCCGTCATCGAAAAAGAACTGCCCGGTTTCGGCGAGCTCATGCGCGCCACCTCGCTCAACTACGTGCCCACCGCGATCCTCTCGCGCCAACTCGCCGGCACCCGCGGCCGCACGCTCATCGTAAATCTACCGGGACGCCCCAAGGCCATCCGCGAAAATTTTGAGGCCGTGTTCCCCGCGATCCCCTACTGTCTCGATCTCATCGGCGCCGCCCGCCTCGAGACCAACGCCGAGGTCATGAAATCCTTCCGGCCAAAAACGTAGTTCAGGATCAAGCGACACGACCCCGTTCCGAGCCCTCCACGCGGGAAGCGCTCCATCACCCCATTTTCATCGTCGCTCCGATTCGCGCCCATTCGCGAGATTCGCGGGCAAAACCTCTTCACCGCGTGATTCTCGTCACGACCGGATTGTGCCACTCCGTCGGCAGCACCGACTCCGGCCCGATGATATACACCCGATAGTAGAGCCAGAAAACCACCACGCCCAGTAGGAGGAGAAAAACAATCTCACCCAGGTCTCCGCCGCCTTGCCGGCTCCCACGCTGCAGCGAAGCCACCGCCCGCCCGATCAACGGCGCGACCACAAACCCCACGAGCGAGCCGCCAAACAGCACCATCCCCATGATCGCCCCGGTCCGCAGGAACGGATCATCCAAGATCTTTGCCTTATAACTCACGATCTCGACGCAGAGATTGAGCAACAGCAGGCAGCACGGGAGCACATAGTAATTCCGGACGACACTGGTGGATTTCATGCGGGGCGCGGCGAAAAATCGCCATTTCATCAAACGGCCGCTTGCGCGAAAGCAGATTCGCACAATTACTCCCCGCTAATGATCAACTACAGTATTCCCGACCTCACCATTCACCCGCCTCGCAGCGTTCGCGTTCGCATCGGCGGCTACGCCCACCTCGCCCGCCTCCTCGACAAGGCCCGCGCCGAGATCCACGGCAAGAACGCCGGCTACCACTACGATTGCCCGGTCGACAAACTGCTCTTTGCCTTCACCGGCGTAAGTGCGGAAGCCATGCTCGCGGAGATCAAGAGCGGCAAATCCGACTTGGAAATTCTCACCTGGCTCAACGCCAACACCACGCGCCAAGCCTTTGAGGTCATCGCCTGGTCCGCGTGGCTTGAACAAGTCGGCCCCGGCAGCGCCGAAGGCCACGAGTGGATCGCCGGCGTCATCAAGGGCAACAATTCCGCCCGCGACGACATCCGCTCGTTCGCCGAGATGCTCGATCTCGACGACTACATCAGCTACGGCGGCAAAGCCTGAGCGAATCGCACCGGATCGTCCCCCCGTCTTTGATTTTCGGCCGCGCCATAAGCGCGGCTTTTTTCTGCCCGCTGGGTGAGCCCCCTCCGGGCGTGGGCACCGGCCACCACCAAAATTGTGATGAGCTTGTCGCCGCTTTGCGCCGCTCGGCGACCGAGCCCGTGGTTCCAGATTCCGTCCAGACCCCGAATCAAAACCCCTCACAGCTCGGTATACTTTTCCGCCCGACCTCTGGCCTTCGCCACAGGATATTTCTCCCCGTTCGCGGCCATTTTCGCCTCGATCGCCGCCGCCACATCGAGCCCGGTGACGTTGGCGAATTCCAAGGCGTAGATCACGACGTCGGCCAATTCCTCCGCGATTTTGGTGCGCTTTCCGGGATCGTTCATCACCGCCCGGGACGCCTCCGGCGTGCTCCACAAAAAGTGCTCCATCAACTCCCCCGCTTCGGCGGCAAGCGCCATGCTCAGATTCTTCGGCGCATGGAACTGCTCCCAGTCCCGTTCGCGGGCAAACTCCAGCACGCGGCCCTTCAGCTCTTGGATCGTGGTCGTGGCGTCGGTCAGCGGCTCGTTCATCCGCTTAAGTTGCCGCGATTTCATGCTGGGAGCGAGCTTGCTCGCGACTCCCGCTCTCATTTCTCCGCTCGCAAACCTCGGCTCTCAGTCGCCCGCTCCGTCACCCAATCTTCACCGTCATAAAAAGATTCGGACTTGGCACGCCGGCTGCATTTTAGGCCGTGTCTCCAAGTTCCAATGACTCCCGCTCGCTCACCTCTCCACCGCCCCGCCGGCACTTCGATTACGAAGGCCGTGCAGCCATGCGGTGCCCAGATGCAGGCGGTCGTCTCCAATTGGAGCCAAAAAACTCGCCCGGGCTTCTCCGGCTAACCCTCCGAACCATCGGACCAATTAGCCAAAACGAGAAGCCCGGAGCCCCAAGCTCCAGGAAGCTACCGCCTTTCCCATGCACACGATCATCAACTCCCGTCGCTCCGCCCGTCGCCCGCGCCTTGCCCAAGCCATCGAGACCTTTCGTCAGCCGAGTTACGACTGCCGCGACCACGCCGATACCATGACGTTGTCGGTCTACGTGCCCGGCGTGGACGCCGCCGGGGTCGATATCGAGGCCCTCGGCCCCGATCTGATGATTACCGCCCGCAAGTCCCATTTTGTCCGCGTCATCTGGCAGTCGCTTCATCTCGAAGGCGCGCAACGCGACTACCAACTCCGCTTGCGGCTCGGCCACGGCTTCGACTACTCCGCCATGCAGGCCGAGATTCACGAGGGCGTGCTCACCGTCCGCCTACCAAAACGCGCCACCGTTGAGGCCGAAACGCCCCTCCGTCGCGTCGCCTGAGCTTGATTAACTGCGACCTATCGCGACCTCCGGGCGGGCCGAAGCTTGCATTGGGGCCGAAAAAAGGAGCGGGCGTGATGCCCGCTCCTTTTTTTGCGACTCCGGGCCGAAGCCCGAAGATTTTCAAAATCAGGACTTCGCGTCCTGCTCCTCGATCTTAACTACCCGGTAACCACCGATGCTCTTAAAATAGATCATTACGGCCAAAAAGATCAGCGCCATGGCCGCAGGAATGAAAGAGTCGGCCTTTAGCGTAAGACGATCGCCCTTTTGGTCAGCGGCGAAGATCGCCTGTTGCGCAGGCGTCGCGGTCTTGGCCGCGACTGCTTCCTTGGCCGCCGCCAGCTTCGTGCCGTCGATCGCATAGACCGGTTCCAAGAAGAAGAACTTCGAAGGCGAAGCGGCCTTCACGGTCTCATAGGCCGCCGGATCGGTCTTCTGCAACGTCTCGGCCGCGTAACGATCCTTGCTGTAGCCCAAACCGGGACCACCGATCAGACCAGCCGACATCATGCCGATACCGCCCATGACGGACATCGCGACCGCGCCCGAACGCGGGTAACGATCACCGACGACCGCCAGCATCGTTGGCCAGAAAAAGGTCTTACCGACGGCGTAGATGCCCAGCGCGACCAAAGCCATGGTGAAGGTCTGCATGACGCTCGCGAGCTGCAGGCCCACCACGCCGAAGATGGAACACACCAGCAAGAGCGCAATCGGCGAGAGCTTCAATTTGGTCTCAATCCAATGAGCGGAGAACCGCAGGCTGAACATGATAACCGAGGTCCAGATGAAGAGGAACTTGCCCTGCTCCGACGTGAACAAATTGCCCGTGATATTCTGAATCCAACCGTCAGTCCCGAGTTCAACTGCACCAATCAAGGCGTGCGCGATAAACAGGAAGAAGAGGAGCACTGAGCCCAAGGAGAACTTTGTCACGATCCCAACGGCGACCATCAGCACACCCGCCACCGCGTAACCGACAGAATCAGGGAAGCTCGCCACTCCGAACAGCGCCGCGAGCGGGCCCGAGGCGAAATTCGCCAAAAGGTAGCAGGCTACAGCCGCACCGAGCAGGCCGACATCCTTGAACATCTCGCTGAACTTCGCGCCCTTTTGGGCCGCCTCAGACTTCGGCATATGTTGGCCGAGGAACATCAAACCGTAAGCCAACGTCGGGATGAGATAGAGGGCGAGTTGGATCTTCCAACCCACCTGCATTTTGTCGTCCAAGATCCAACCCACCGCACTGCCGGCGATCAAACCTGCCGGCCAGCTGGCGTGGAGGATGTTCAGATAGTGAGTGCGCTGTTTCGGGAAAAGTGTCGCGACCAATGGATTGGCGACAGCTTCCAGGACGCCGTTCGCCAGCGCAAAGATGAACATACCGATCGTAAGCATCTGGAACGCGTTCTCCGGCGTTGACGCCGCGAAGGTCACAAACGCCGAGATGACGTGAAACGCGAATGCGGCCCACACCAGCTTGCTGTAGCCGATCTTGTCGACGATCAGACCACCAATAATGATGCCGAAGCAAAATCCGGTGAAGCCGGCACCACCGATTGCGCCGAGTTGGGTGGCCGTGAAGCCGAACTCTTTGCCCCAATTGTCAAAAATACCACCACGGACCGCAAAACCGACGCCGGCCGCGAAGATGGCCCAAAAGCCGGCCCAAAGAAGGCGCTTCGCATTGGCAGCGATAGGCGCGTTATCTACATTCTGATTACTCATAGGATTTAACAGGAGGTTGGGGACGAGGGGTGAAAAAACGCCGACCCCGATTTCTTGAAAGATTCTCCCAGCGCGAGCAAGGGCGCTTTTAACAATTTGTGAACTCTTCGCATCGGACCGATATTTTTCTTTAAGTGCGGCACATTTTTGGCCTATCGAAGTCTACTCCCCGAAGCCAACACCGAACCGCCCCCCATGCCTTTGCCCACCCATTTCACCCAGCCTGAAATTTTTGAAGATCGTCCCGTCGTCGTCGAGCTTGTCGCTCGCGCCAACGCCATGTGGGATCGTCCCATTTTTCGCGCCCCGCCCCTGAAAGTCGTCTTACCCCGGGTAAGCCCCGAAATCTTCAAGAGCTTACCCACCCCGGTCTCAACCCTCAGCTCGCGCTGATACCGGACCGGATCACAGAGGGAAATCCCCAGGCATCAGCGGAGACCCCGGTCTCCGCTTTTTTGCGCCCCCTCGCCCCGCCCGGTGGTTCGACGCTGCCTGCATCGAACCACCAGAGAGCACATCCCCTAGGTCTCCCGCGCCAACCAGATCAGGTCCCCGCGCGCTCCCGCCCCTTGCCCGAGCACTTTGGCCAAATACTCCACCGTCGCAGCCGCCTCGTCCGCAAACTTCCAAGGCGGATTCACGATCAACACCCCGCACCCCACCATCTTTGCCGCCGGCGGATTTACCACCAGCTCCACCGCCAACGTCGGCGGCAGCACCAGACCCCGCAGCTCCGCAAAAAACAAATCCACCTTCGCCCGCTCGGTGAGGGGATACCACACTGCAAACACTCCGCCCGGCAATCGCTTCAGTCCGTCTTTCAATGTCGCCACGATCTGCGCCCACTCATCCTGCGCCTCAAACGGCGGATCGATCAACACCAGCGCCCGCTTCTCCAACGGCGGCAACACCGCCCGCACCGTTGCGTAGCCGTCCGCCTCGCGCACCTGGGCGCCGCCGGTAAACTGAAACTTCTCCCGCAACGCCGCGCACTCCGCCGGTTGGCGTTCGCACAACACAAGTCGCTCCTGCGGCCTCGCGATCAGGTTCACCAACTCCGGCGACCCCGGATAAAATCTCGGCTCGGGCGTGGCGTTGCTCTCCCGCCGATCATACTCCCGCACGAGCGCAATATAATCCGCGACGCCGCCGGGCAACTCCCCGGCCGGTCGGTTCCACAAACGCCCCACACCCTCCGGCCATTCCGGCACGCGCGCGTGGGTGTCCCCGATGGCCGCCGCCGCCAGATCGTAGCTCCCACGACCGGCGTGCGTATCGAGATAGAGAAAACCCTTCTCCTTTCTTTGCAGCGCGCGCACCAGCGGGACGAGCAACGCGTGCTTCAGCACATCGGCGAAATTGCCGGCGTGATAATGATGACGGTAGTTCACGCCGCGACCGGCACTTTGACGACCACCTTGCGCACCAACATCGGTGCACCGGCCGCCACCAACGGACGATGCCCATCCACAGGGAAAAAGACGGCAACTTCGCCCGCCGCGACCCGCAAGGCCGTGTGCCGCGCGAAGCCTTCATAAAAGAGCACATCTTTGGCCGGCCGGAGATCCTCGGCGACCTTGAGGTTGCCCACATCCGTCAGCTCCATGATCTCCTCGCCCACGATTACCGCCTGCACATCGGTGTAGGCCTTGTGCGACTCCCACTTTGGCACCGTCGGCACTCCCGCCGGCAACGTCATGCTCGCCTGCGCCAGCGCAAACACTCCGCCGCCCAAGTCCACCCGCTGCGTCTGCTCGGCCGCGAGACCATCAAGCAACGCGCGTTCCGGCGAACCGGTGCGCAGGCAGGCTTCGACATACGCGAAGGCCGTGGCGAATTTGTCAGAGGGGGCAAGCTGAGCCCGCACCGTGGAAAGGGAACCGAATAGAGCCATTTCTAAAGCCTCAAACTCAGGTTAAATTCTGGCAAGCCGCGAAACCGCGACCGCCCACGCGCTTGATTTTCTCACTATGTGGCACATGGCCCACCGATGGCCTCGGCATGAATCCGCGCGATATCATCCGCCGGCCCGGCGGCCCTACGCCGCCGCCAGCACGCCGCCCAAGCCGAGAAACACCAAAATCCGCCTTCCCGCACCTTTGCACGCCCTCCGCGGCCGCCACCAGACCGCTGCGCCCAAAAACATTGCCCCGTTTCCGCGTCCCGTTTCTCTCCACGCCAATCGTGTCCGGCCTTATCCGTATCTTTTCCGACCTGCACTACGGCGACCGCTCCAGCCGGCTCCGCCGCCTCGATCAACTGAGTCCGCTCCTCGACGGCATCAGCCGGCTGATCCTCAACGGCGACACCCTCGACACCCGCCCCGGCCCCCACCCTCAAGTCACCGCCCGTTCCCGCGCCGAGGTCGGCCGTTTCTTCGGCACCTGCGCCCCCGAGGTCACCCTCGTCACCGGGAATCACGACCCGGACATTTCCGACCTCGACACGCTCGACCTCTTCAACGGCCAAGTGTTCGTCACCCACGGCGACATTATTTTCGACAACATCGTCCCATGGGGTCGCGACGCCGCCACACTCGAGGCCCATATCACCCGCGGGCTGGCCTCGCTGCCGGTCGAGCACCGCACCCAACTCGCCCCTCGACTCGCGGTCTTTCGCGCCGCCTGCGCTGCGCTCCCCCAACGCCACCAATCCGAACCCAACCCGCTCAAATACGCCGTGAAGTTCGCCGCCGATACCGTTTGGCCGCCTTTGCGCAGCTTCGATATCATCCGCGCTTGGCGCGAGACCCCGAACCGCGCCGCCATCATCGCCGCCGCCCACCGCCCCGCCGCCCGCTTCATGCTCATCGGCCACACGCACCGCCCATTCGTTTGGACTGCCCCTTCCGGTCTCACCGTGATCAACACCGGCGCCCTCTGCCGTCCTTTCGGCGCCCAAGCCGTGGATCTCACCCCCGGCCGTCTCACCATTCGCCAGATCGAGTCCCGCTCCGGCTCATTTCACCCGGGCCGCGTCGTCGCGGAGTTTGCTCTCGCGGAAGTCCCCGCTTCTTCGAACATCCCCGCATGAGCGTTACTTTCGGTTGGTGGCACCGCGATCCCGTTGAGGGAAAATTCCAAATTCACGTCGACGTCCACGGCGGCAACATCGAGTGGACCCGCCACCAGGGGCACAACACCTCGTGGCTCCCGCATCACCCGACCGACGAAGACCGCGAGCGCCTGATTTTCGAAGCCGAGAAGCGCGTCCCTCGCCGGCTCATCACGCAAAAGCAATTCGACGAAATCAAACGCCTCAGCGAACTCGACGGCCCCGGCCGCGTTTCCGGCAAGCGCATCACCGGCCTCGGACCTTCCTTCGATTAACCGCCCGCCTCGGCGCCGATCTGTTCCCAGATCAATCGAAACGCCGGCGTAAACTCGGCCGGTTGCTCCCGCATCCGCGCGGTTAGCTCCGCCGGTACCACCCACTCGCCGCGCTCGATTTCCTCCGGGTGGAGCACAAACGGACCTGCGTGCTTCAACCGGTAAACCCAGAGGAACTCCCAGCCCGTGCGCGCACACGCCTCCACCCGCCGCCATCGCACCAGATCGCCCGGCCCCGCCCGCACCCCGATCTCTTCGCCCAGTTCTCGCACCGCCGCCGCGTCATAGTCCTCGCCGCTGTCCAGATGGCCCGAACACGCCGCGTCCCAACATCCCGGCGACATGTCCTTCGTCATCGACCGTTTCTGCAAAAAGGTCCGCCCCGCTGCGTCAAACACCAGCACATGCACCGCCCGGTGCCAGAGCCCCCGCGCGCGAACCTCCCGCCGCGCCGCGCGCCCGATCACGACATCGTTCGCATCCACCACATCGAAAAATTCTTCCCTCATAGATGGTCGTTTACTGCCGCACCCGACCGTGAACTTGCAATCCCGATGACGCCCACCCCGCCCGCCCTTTACTTTCATCCGCGTTCGTATGCAGTCCTGCCTTCGCCCCTTTCCTTATGCCGAAAATCGAAGTCAACGTTGTCGCCGAGATTCTGAAAAAGAACCAACTCGACCCAAAGCTCCTGCGCCAAGTCATCGAGGAAATGAACCTCGCCGCCCAACCCGACCCCGGCGACGAAGAGAAACCGCCGGCAGTCAAAAAGCAGTTCGTCGTGCTCGCCAGCGACCCAGACAATCGCCTCCCAAAGCACGACTTTGTCGCTTGGATCCTTCAAATCCCCGAAGACGACAGCGTCGCGACGACCCAAGAGCGCATCTTTCGCGGCGCCTACGATTTCAACGCCTCCAAAAAAGGCCGCCTCCACCCCGCGAAAACCGTCGGCGAAGCCCTCGAGCACGTCCCGGCGAAATTCTTTAAGGAGGCCGAGGTCTGGGTGAAAAACAAAGTCCCCGTCCTCGTCCTTCGCACCGACAACGAAATTCCGAAAGCGCCTAAATAGAGCCCACGGCGTTTCGGACCGCGTAGGGGCGTCCCTCGCGGACGCCCGCCTTTTCCCGCGCTCCTGCTGCCGCTTACGGCTCGATTCCGTAGTTCTGGGGGTCGAATCCCCGCGCCGCCAACGCCGCGCTCAAGGCCTTCATCTCCAGCCGAGCGCCCGGCTTCACTCCGTTCGCCTTGAACCAACCTTGGTTCGTCTCGACGACAAACTGCAACCGTTGGCTCCGCGAGGGCACCGGCTTCTCGTCAAACGGATACGCCGGATAGTATTCAAGCAATACGCCTTCCGGACTAAAGTAGGCGATATCGAGCGGCGTCGGCGTATTTCGCATCCAAAAGCTCATTCCCTGCGGCCGCCCAAAAACGAACACCATCGCGTCATCAGTTCCCAAATCGCGACGCTCCATCAGCCCCCGCTCCAGCTCTTTGGGCCGCACCGCCAATTGCATCCGCAGAGTCTTGTCGCCGACTTTGATCGAAAACCAGTCCGCCGCACCTTTCATCGCCGCACCCTGCGCCACGCCCCCCGCCGAGCTTTTGGTCCCCGCCGACTCAGCCTTACCACACCCGGCCACAATCAGCGCGGACGCGGCCGTCGCTACCCTCAAAACCATAGAAACCGGATTTGCCTTCTTCATGCGCTCTGTGGCTAATCACCCGACTCTCCCAACTCAACTCCTCTCTCTCACCGTGTCACTTTCATCATCGGCGTCCACGCCTCCGCCCCTCCTCTACGCTGACACCGAGCGCAGCGCCGATGCCCTCTACTTTGGCCGCGTCGGCGTGCCCGACCCGTTCATCGCGTTCGCCGCTCACGGCAAGAAATACGCCGTCGTCGGCGCCCTTGAATTTGGACGGGTAAAGCGCCGCTCCGCCTTCGACCGCGTTCTCGCCCTCGAACCCTACATGGCCAAAGCCCGCGAGGTTTGGCCGCAACGCAAGCCCGGCGCCGCCGAAGTGATCTTTCTCCTCGCCACCGAACTGAAACAGAAATCCTTCACCGTCCCGGAGGACTTTCCCGCCGGCGTTTACGAGAAGCTTTTCGAACTCGGCCTCGACCTCACTGTCGCGACCGGCCCGATCTTCCCCAATCGTGAAATCAAAACTCCGGCCGAAATCACCGCGCTGCGCGAAGGCAACCGCTGCAGTGCCCTCGGCATCGCCGCCGCCGAGCACGTGCTCCGCGCCAGTAAAATCAAGGGCCGCTCACTCATCTTCGAGGGCAAACCTCTCACCAGCGAGCGACTGAAATTCGCCATCGAGTCTGCCTGCCTCGCCGCGGGCGCCGTCTCTGCCAACACCATCGCCGCCGGCGGAGACCAAGCCTGCGACCCGCACGAGCGCGGCTCCGGCCCGCTCCGCCCCAACGAACTCATCATCGTCGACGTCTTTCCCCGCGTCTCCGCCACCGGCTACCACGGCGACATGACCCGCACCTTTCTTCGCGGCACCGCCTCCGATGCCCAACGCGCACTGGTCGCGGCCGTTCGCGCCGCCCAACTCGCCGCGCTCAAAACCATCCGCGCCGGGGTCGGCGGTCGTACGGTGCACGAAGCCGTCGTCGCCACCTTTACCGCGCGCGGTTACGAGACCAAGCACTCGCCCAAGGGCTCCACCGGTTTTTTCCACGGCACCGGCCACGGCCTCGGCCTCGCCGTTCACGAAGCGCCCGGCCTCAGCCCGCGCTACGACACCCCGCTGCGCCGCGGCACGGTCGTGACCGTGGAACCGGGTCTCTACTATCCCGGCCTCGGTGCCTGCCGTATCGAAGATGTCGTCCACGTCACCGCCACCGGCCACACCCTTCTTTCCAAATCTCCCTACACGTGGGAACTCTGACCCGGCTTTACTCCGATCTCCTGATTTTCCGATTTTCACCGGCCTCCTCTCTCTTCCCGTATTTTTTCCGTGTATTCCGTGTATTCCGTGGGCAACTCCTCCCCATTCCTGATTCTCTGAGTTCCAGATAAAAAACATCCCTGCCCCGATGCGCTCTCTGCCCGGCCTCCTCAAAAAAATCTCCGCCCTTCGCATCCTCGTCATCGGCGACGTCATGCTCGACCGCTACCTCTGGGGCGACGCCACCCGCATCTCGCCCGAAGCGCCCGTCCCTGTCGTGGACATCACCCGCGAAACCGTCACCGCCGGCGGCGCCGCCAACGTCGCCCTCAATCTCGCGTCCCTCGGCGCCCGCGCCACCGTCGCCGGTTATTTTGGCACCGACGTCGCCGGCCGCACCCTCGCCGCCACCCTTGCCGAGAAGAAAATCGCCACCCTCTCAACCCCCGGCTCCGCGCAGACCATCGTCAAAACCCGGGTGCTCGTCCAGCGCCAGCAACTCTGTCGCCTCGATCGCGAGTCCCCGCCCTCCGCCTACGCCGTCACCGCCGACGCCGCCGAAAAACTTCTCAGCACCGCCATCCGCTCGCACGACGCCGTCATCTTCTCCGACTACGCCAAAGGCATCCTTTCCGACGAGCTCGTCGCCCGCATCACCACCCTCGCCCGCGCCGCCGGCAAACTCGTCGCCCTCGACCCCAAGCCCAGACACGCCCTCGCCTTTCACGGCCTCGATCTTATCACCCCGAACAAACGCGAAGCCCTCGAACTCTCCGGACTCCACCCCGCACCCGGTACGCCCTTCCCCGCCGCCGCCGTCTGCGCCCGCCTCCACGAAAAATTCGTGACGAAACACCTGGTCATCACCCTCGGCGAAGACGGCATGTTGCTCAGCACCGCCGGCAAAATCCTCAAAACCATCCCGACCGCCGCCCGCGAAGTTTACGATGTCTCCGGCGCCGGCGACACCGCCCTCGCTGCCCTTGTCCTGGCCCTTGCCGCCGGCGCCAAACTCGAAACCGCCGCCCACTTCGCCAACGCCGCCGCCGGCGTCGTCGTCGGCAAACTCGGTACCGCCACCGTCACCCCCGCCGAGCTCAAGGCTTACGTCAGTCACCGCTAAGCCGTGGAACCCAAAAAACACAAACCCAAGAACGCCGACTCTCGTCGTGCTCTCTTCCTCGATCGCGACGGCACGCTGATCCTCGACAAACACTACCTGTCCGATCCCGCCGGCGTGGAAATCATCCCCGGCGTGCGTGACGCTCTCCAGCACGCCAGCGCCCTCGGCTATCAGCTCTTTATGCTGACCAACCAGTCCGGCATCGGCCGCGGTCTCTATACCCTCGACGACGCCCTCCTCGTCAACGCCCGCATGGAGACCTTGCTCACTCTCCACTCACCCCTCTTCGCCGGCATCTGCATCGCCCCGGAGGCACCCGACCAACCCTCGCTCTACCGCAAACCCTCGCCGCGCTACATTCAGGAGATGATCGCTCAACACCACCTCGATCCCGCCCAGTGCGCGATGGTCGGTGACCGCGCGAGCGACATCCAAGCCGGCCTCGGCGCCGGGGTCCGAGCCATCGCCGTCTGCACCGGCGAGCTCACGGCCGAAGCTTGGCAAACCCTCGCCCTCCCGGGCGCCGAGATCCACGCCGACCTCGCCGCCTTCGTCGCCACGCTTTCGTAAGTTCCCGAGCCGCTTTCGCGCCCATTCGCGTTTTTCGCGGGCACATCTTCTCTCTTTCCATGCCCGAACTCGCCGAAGCCGAATTTTTCCGCAAACGCTGGCAACTCGCCACCCGCCCCGACTCCAAGATTCTCCGCGTCCACACCCACGACGCCAAAAAACTCTTCCGCACCGCGCCCGCCCCCGCCCTCCGCGCCGCCCTCACCGACTCCGTTCTCACCGCCTCCGCCGCCGCCGCGAAGCAGATCCTCTTCCGCTTTCAACGCCCCGCCACCTCCACCGCGCCCGCGATCGACGCTTGGCTCGGCATCCACCTCGGCATGACCGGCGACCTTTCCGTTGCAACGCCTGCTCATACTCCGCGCAAGCACGACCACCTCGTCCTCTACACCGCCGCCCACGCGCTCGTTTTCGCCGACCCACGACTCTTCGGCCGCATTCAGTTTCACCTCGGTCCCGACGCCCCGCTGTGGTGGGCCAAGATCGCCCCGGCCCTGATCTCGCCCTCGTTCACCGTCGCCGCTGCGGCCGCATTCCTTAAGCGCCGCGCCCGGGCGCCGATCAAAGCCGTTCTCCTGATGCAGGAACGTTTCCCCGGCATCGGCAACTGGATGGCCGACGAGATCCTCTGGCGCGCCGCGATTCACCCCGCCCAGCCCGCCGGCTCCCTTAGCCCCGCCGAAGTCAAAATCCTCTGGCGCGAGTGCCGCGCCGTCGCCCGTCTCGCCCTCGCCACGATCGCCGGCCGCGGCGATGATCTTCCTCCCGATCTCAACACCGCCATTCCTGACACCTGGCTCTTCAACCACCGCTGGTCCGACGGCGGCCGCTGCCCCAAAACCAAAAAACTCCTGAGTCGCGCCGACATCGGCGGCCGCACCACTTGCTGGTCCCCCGCCCGCCAAAAACTCCGCCGCTAGTTCGCCCGCTCCGCTTCGTTTCGATTCCGGTTACCCCCGGCCTCCGATTCGCCTCCCGTATTTTTTCCGTGTCTTCCGTGTCTTCCGAGGGCCACCTCTCCCCGCTCCCTCTGCTCCGCCCATGACCGCACCCGCCAAAAAAATCCGCCTCGATGAACTCCTCGTCGTCCGTGGCCTCGCCGCTTCCCGCGCCCAGGCCAAGGCCCTCGTCATGGCCGGCCGCGTGCGCAGCGGCACGGAACGCCTCGACAAACCCGGCCGCGACTTTGCCTCCGATTGCGAACTTTCTGTCGAACAACCGCCACGCTTCGTCAGTCGCGGGGGCGAAAAACTCTCCGCCGCCCTCACCGCTTTTGGCCTCAATCTCGCCGGCGCCCACGTCCTCGACATCGGCGCTTCCACGGGCGGCTTTACCGATTGCGCCCTCCAGTCCGGCGCCGCCGACGTGATCTGCGTGGATGTCGGCCGGGCTCAGCTCCACGCCAAGCTGCTATCCGATCCCCGCGTCACCAACTTCGAGAAAATGAACGCCCGCCACCTCACCGTGGGCGATCTCCCGCGCGACGAGTTCGACGCCGTTGTTACCGACCTGTCGTTCATTTCCCTCAAAGTCGTGCTTCCTGCGATCTGGCCTTTCGTCCGCCCCGGCGGAGTGCTGGTCGCCCTAGTGAAACCCCAGTTCGAAGCCGGGAAAGCCGAGGTGGACAAAGGCCGCGGCGTCATCCGTGACCCCGCCGTGCAACAGGCCGTGATCGACGATATTCGCACCTTTGCCCTCGGCCTCCTCCGCGGCGCGACTCTCCTCGGCACAATCGACTCGCCCATCACCGGCACCGACGGCAACCGCGAGTTTCTCCTCGGGCTCCGTCGCTCGTCGTAAATTTGTTTCCCCCGGCGCCTTGCTCCCGCCATTAACGATCCACTCTTTCCGCGCATGAACGCTCTCCGCTCGCTCGCCTTCGTCACCAACGCCGACAAACCCGGCGCTCCCGAACTGACGCGCGAACTGCTCGTCCTCGCCAAAGCCGCCGGCGTCAAAACCAAGCACACCTCCCGGCTCGACATCCCCCGGGGCTGGCTCACGGGCTGCGATGCCTGCTGCGTGATCGGCGGCGACGGTACGCTCCTCGGCGTCGCCCGCGAGGCCGCTCGCGCCCAAGTCCCCATTATTGGCGTCAACCGCGGCAGCCTCGGCTTTCTCACGACGTTCTCCGCCGACGAAGCCCGCGTCCAGTTTTCGTCGCTGCTGCGCGGTGAATTCAACGTCGCCTACCGCTCCCTGTTGGCCTGCTCCACCAGCGCGAGCCGCCACGACATCGCCCTCAACGACGTCCTCATCAAAGACCAAATCAACTCCCGCATCGTCCGGCTCGAGGTCTTCGCCAACAACCAACTCGTCACCGAATACACCTGTGACGGCCTGATCTTTTCCACCCCCACCGGCTCGACCGCCTACAATCTTTCCGCCGGCGGTCCGCTCATGTCGCCCGACGCCGGCGTCATCGCGATGACGCCGATCTGCCCGCACACCTTGAGCAACCGCTCCATCATTTTCCGGGACGATGTTTGCCTCCGGGTGCACAACCGCAGCCCCGGCTCGACCTTGCTCGTCGCCATGGATGGGCAACGCAATCACGTCTCGTGCGCCGATACGCCCATCGAGATCACGATCTCGGCGCTCAAACTCCCTCTCGCCCAGCGGCTCGACTACGAGCACTTCGCCGTCGTGCGCACCAAACTCCACTGGAGCGGCGGCTTCATCGAGAAAAAGTGATCCGTCCGCCGCATTGAGCAGATCCTTGCGGCTCACGCCGCAAGCCCCGGCCGCGACCGCACGGTCCATGCGCAAAAAAGCCCCGGCGAATCGCCGGGGCTTAAAAACTCTAAAAAGAGTCGGATCGAAGAATTACTTCTTCTCGCCGTCTTTCTTCATGCCTTCTTCCTTTGCCTTCTTCTTGGCGTCATTGGCGGCTTTCATCGCGGCAGACTCAGCTTCATCGAGTTTGCCGTCTTTGTTCTTGTCCCACATTTCCAATTGCTTGGCGCTTGGGCCTTTTTTCTTTGGAGCGTCTTCGGCCCGGAGAGCCGGAGCGGAGAAGCTAACGAGCACCGCAAGGGCGCCGAGGAGGGTGATAAGTTTTGAGGTAGTATTTTTCATAGCGTCTGGAAATTGAGTAATCACTTTCCAAAAAGCCAGCCTTCAATCGCAAGATACCCGCTTCGCCGGGAAATTTTTTCTCACCGTCCGCGAATCCATTTTCCAACTCAATCGTCCGCGATCCGCCCTCGGTTTCCCGCGCTTGTTACAACCGCCACAACATTTTTAACTCCCTTACATCATGCCTCCGGACCTCAAATCTCGTCGTGACCGCCTTGCGAAAGCGCTGCCCCTCGGGGATGCCATCCTTGTGGTCGGTTCCGGCCAACCCATTCCTCTGCCTGAGAACAGCGACCAGACCTACCCGTTCTTCAGTCACGCCGAATATACCTACCTCACCGACGACGACTGCATCGACGGCGTCATTGCTTACGATCCCCGCGACAACGAATGGCTTTCCTTTGTCCCCGCCGTCACCGAGGGCGAACGCGTTTGGGAGGGGACCACGCAGCGACCCGGTCTCCCTCTCGCCGAGTTTTCTCCCTGGCTCGCCTCCCGCAGCGGCCGCCCGATCGCCAACTTGGGCGCCCTCCGCCCCGACATTCCTGCCGACGTCCCGCTCATTTCACGTATCCGCGACGCTTTCCGACACGCCCGGCGCCCCAAAGACGCCGAGGAAATCACCGTGCTGCGCGCTGCGGCCGCCGCCACCACCGCCGGCTATGCCGCGATTCCAGCACTCCTCCGCCCCGGTATCACCGAGCGTGCGCTGCAGATCGAACTCGAAGCCGGCTTCTTCCGCGCCGGCGCGACGCGCACCGGCTACAACACCATTGTCGGCACGGGGCCCAACTCCGCCATCCTGCACTTTTCCCCCACGGCTCGCGCCGCCCGGACCGGCGAGTTTGTCTTGATCGACGCCGGAGCGGCCATCGGTCGTTACACCGCCGATGTGACGCGCACCTATGTTGTCGGGACACCGAGCCCGTTTCAACGCGACCTTTACCAAGTCGTCCTCGCCGCGGAAGAGCGCGCCATCGCCCGCTGCGTGCCCGGCGCCGAGTGGACCGACATCCACCTCGCCTGCGCCGTCGATCTCGTCGCCGGCCTCGTGGCGATGAACGTCATGCACGGCCACCCCGAGTCACTCGTCGAAGCGGAAGCGCACACGCTTTTCTTTCCCCACGGCCTCGGCCACATGGTCGGGCTCGGTGTGCGCGACGCCAGCGGCCTCTTGCCCGGCCGCACCAAAAACCCCCGACCCTGCCTGCGCACGCTCCGCATGGATCTCCCGCTCGCGGCCGGCTACGTGGTCACCATCGAGCCCGGGCTCTATTTCATCCCGCCGCTTCTCCAAGATCCGGCCCGCCGCGAAAAACACCGCGACGCCGTCAATTGGCCCCTCGTCGATCAGCATCTCCACCTTGGCGGCGTCCGTATCGAGGACAACATCCTCGTCACCGCCGACGGCCCGGAAAACCTGACCGCCGCGATTCCAAAAACACTTTAGCTGCCGATGCGAAACACGCGCCGCATCCCCCCGGTCACGATCGCCAGCGTCGCCAACGAGTTTAGGGGCATTAAAATCGCAGCGACGAGCGGGTTCATTTTTCCCGCCACCGCCAAACCGACCGCGAGCAGATTGTAGACGACCGAGAACACCAAAATAACCCGCTGCGTCCTGCGGCGCACGCCATCTACTTCAAACAGCTCGCGGATCCCGCCGATCCCGCGCCCGAGGTAGTAGAAATCGGCTTTCTGTTCGAGCAGGCCACGATGGATCACCGGCGTGCCCCGACACAGCGCCCGGTCAAACGCGAGGCTGTCATTGGCCCCGTCCCCCAACATGAGCGCTGCCTCAGCCCGCGCATCCGTAAACCACGCCGCCTTCCCCTGCGGTGACAGTTCACCGATTCCGCACTCCGCCGCCAGGCCGAGTTCGGCCGCCAACGCCGTTACCTTCTCCTGCCGGTCCCCGCTCAAGATCTGCACCCGCAACCCTCGCTGCCGCAGCGCCGCGACCTCTGTCCGCGCATCCGCCCGCACCGTATCTGCAAACTCAAACTCCGCCACGCTCAGCCCCGCACGCGCCAACACCGTTGCACCGGCCCCCGCCGGTTTGTGATCCATTAGATGACAAACCCCAGCATCGCGTCGGGTGCGCCAGCCCGCGCGGCCCAGCGACCACTCGCCCGTCTCGACGCCGCTGCCGACGGTTTCCCGCACTTCCCCGGCGAGCGGCTCGGGCGTGCCTTCGGCCAACACACTTTCCAGCAGCGCTTGGCTTACCGGGTGCGGGTTGTCCCGCACGAGCGCGTGCAACGCCGCCCGCGCGTCGGGCTCAAGCCCGCGCAACGCCTCCGGATTCTTCAGCACCGGTGTCTCCAGCGTCAGCGTGCCCGTCTTGTCGAAAACAACGTGCCGCACCCGCGCGAGTTTCGTCCAAAGCTCACCGTCACGCACAAACACCCCGCGCCGCCGCAGCGCCACCGTAGCCAGCTCATCGGCCAGCGGAAATGCCAGGGCCACCGCGCAGGGACACGACACCACGAGCACCGCCGTGACCACCGCCCACGTGCGCAAAGCGTCCCCGGTGCCCAACCACCAACCCACCCCGGCCAGCGTCGCGACCAGCAAAATCCCGACGATGTAGCCGCGCACAATCCGCTCGATCAGACCGTCCCGCGCGCCGACCCGTTCCGGCGTGGCCAACAACTGCGCGAGCAAGGACTCGCTCCATTCCTGCCGCGCCGTCAGCCGCGCAGCGCCGCGACCGACGTTGATCGAGCCAGCCGGCACGCGCGACCCGCCCTGAAAAACCCGGGGCTCCGCCTCCCCGTTGATCGATGCGAGCGAAAACGTCGCGGCTTCACCACCGAGTTGAGCCTCCACCGGATTGGTCTGGCCGGTGGCGAGGGCATAGACCTGCCCCTTGCGCAACGCCTCGGGCGCGACTTCGCCCGCGTCATCGGTCAACACGCGCGGCGGCTTCGGTTGGAGCGCGAGCAGCCGACGTTGATTCCGCTCCACCGCCGCGACCTGCGCCCAACGCCCGATGAGCATCAGCAAAATAAACCCGCTCACGAAGTCGAAATACACGAAACGCTCCTCACCCGCGAGCCAACCGAACAACGAACCCGCATAAGCGCCCACGATGCCCAGTCCGATCGGCAAATCGATCTGCATCGTCCCCATCCGCAGTGCCCGCACCGCGCGCCCGATAAAATACATTCCGCCGACCAACAGGCTCAGCGTGCCAAACGCCAGCGAGAGCAGACCAAAAAGTCGCGCATACTCAAAGTCTGCCCCCATGACAAAATAGACCGGCAAGGTGAACAGCATCACGTTCATCGAGAAGGCCGAGCACAGCCCGATTCGCTTCACCAGCGCTCTGCTTTCCGGCTCGCCCCGCGCCTCGCCCAAAGGACCGACCAAATAGCCGAAAGCCTGCAACGCCCGCGCGAATCCCGCCGCGTTGAACTCCCCCCGCACCCAACGCAGCCGCAAGGTTCCGCGTTGGGCGTTGGCCACGATTTCCCGAGCGCCCGCCTGCTGCCGGAAGAGCCGCTCGATCAGCCACACGCAGCCGGCACACGACACCCCTTGCAGATCCAACACCAACTCCGGCGGCCGGTCGGGAGCCGCGGTCGTTTCCGCGATTTTTTGCGCCGTCTCCAACCATGCGTAATCGCGCGGTTGAAACACCGCCGCGTCTGCCGGCGCGGTGATCTCGTCCTTGATCCGATAATAACCTGCCAGCCCATGCTCGTGCACGAGGCGGAAAACATACGCACAGCCCGCGCAGCAAAACCCCGACTCGACTGCCCGCGCATCGGGCAGCGCCGCCCCGCAGTGTTTGCAACATGTGGGCGGGGTGACCCCACCCCGCTTAAGTTGCGAACTGCGGGGTGCGGTCACCCCGCCTACATCGGAAGCTCCCAGCGCGACGTTCATCTCAAAAACAGATGAACGAAGCCGGATCGGGGCCTTCGAAACCCAACGTGCTGCGCAAGCGCCACCCCACCACCGCCGCCGTCGTCAGGGCCAACGCCACCCGCGTGCGCGCTAACCAAAGCGGCGACAGCTTCGTCCGCACCCATTGAAATTGTGACTGCGCCAACCAAAGCAGCGGCACGGTGCCGAGCCCAAACGCCAACATGAATTCCACTCCGCGCAACGCCGAGCCCGACAGCGTCGCCAGTGCGATGAGAAAATACAGCGGACCGCACGGAAGCAGCGGCGTCGCAAAACCGAGCGCGGCCGCCGCCTGCGTCCGGGGTCGTCCCCGCAGCCAGCTTTGCAGCCGGAACGTGAACCGGCCGAAGTAGGCCCATTTCGGGATGTAGCGCTCCCATTTCAAAGCAAGCGCGACGAAGAAAATCACCGTCACCCACGGCAGCCAACGCAGCGCGGATTGCGAAATCCACGCGAGCGGCAGACTGCCCAATCCGCCCGCCAATGCGCCTAACGCCACATAGCTCGCCAGCCGCGAGCTATGGTAAATCGTGCTCACCGTCTGCGCATCCGCGCGGTCGCCGCGCACTGGCATGAGCGAACATGCGAGCGGACCGCACATCCCCGCGCAATGCAGACTCGTGACGAGTCCGGCTACGAAGGCCGCGGACGGCGAGTTGACGGCGGCGAATTCCATGGTCTAGCGGCCCGTCGCGAGCGGCACTTCCGCCACGCGATGCTTGGACGCAAACGTGATCCACGCCGCCCAGACCGCGATCTGGACGACGAACGCGGCCACGACGATCCAGATGAGTGGTATCCGTTTGGCGGCGCGCTCAGTGCTTTTTGCCGTGCTCATTTTTTTCCTCCTCGTCTTCGTGCCGGTGCCGGTGCTGGTTCTGGTGATCCGGCCCCAAAAACTCGACGTCACGCTCCAAGTGAAAATGTCCGCCGACGTCCGCGATCCGGATCTCAAAGCCGAAGGCGCCCTTGTAGTCGCGCCGGGGCAACTGCAACACCAGCGGTTGCACGATCTCGCCCAACGCCGGCACTTCGACGATCGAGGTCAGCCCGTTCTGCACGAGCGACGCCGGAGCCCGGTTTACGCTGACGAGGTAGCGCTGCGTCTGGTTGCGCTTGTTGACTACGCGCACGAGAAATTGGTTACGCACGTAATCCTCCGTCACGAAATACGGCGTGCCGATGATTCGCGTCACGGCGAGGTTCGCCGGCCGGATCGTTGAGATCGCCCAGAGGGCCACACTCGCGCCGACCACGAGCAAGAAACCGTAGAGCGCGACCCGGGGCCGGAACCAACGGGTCTTTCTTCCCGCGAACCCGTTTTGAGAATCATAGCGGATCAGTCCAGTGGGCCGGTTGATCTTCGTCATCACATCGTCGCAGGCGTCGATACAGGCGGTGCAGCCAACGCACTCCATTTGCAGGCCCTGCTTAATGTCGATACCCGTCGGGCATACCTGCACACAACGACTGCAGGCGATGCAGTCGCCCGCACCGACGGTACCGGCCTTGCCGCGCGGCTCGCCCCGTTTCACGTCGTAGCCCACCACCAACGAGTTGTCGTCAATCAGCGCCGACTGGATTCGGCCGTAGGGGCAGACCACGATGCAGAGTTGCTCGCGAAACCAGGCGAAATTGAAATAAAGCGCGCTGGTAGCGACCGCGATAAACCCGAACGCGCGCCAATGCTCCGTGGGCGCCGCGCGCACCATCGCCCACACCTCGGGCAGGGAAAAAAAGTAGGCGAGCAACAGATGCGTGATGACCGCGGAGACGATTATGTAGAGCGCATGCTTGAGCCCGACCTTAAAAAACTTTCCGGCCGAAAGCGGTGCGGCGGCGAGGGCCCGGCGCTTCAATGCATCGCCCTCGACGAGGCGCTCAATCCGTCGATAAACGTGATCGAGAAACACCGTGTGCGGGCAGGCCCAGCCGCACCATACGCGCCCCAATAACGCCGTCACAAAAAAGAGCGAGAAGCCCAGCCCGGTGATGACGAAGAACATCAGCCACAGGTCTTGGGCTGCCCCCGTGATACCGAAGAGATGAAACCTCCGCTCCGCCACATCGAGAAACACGGCCGGGTAGCCGTTGATCGTGATCCAAGGGAGCGAGAGATAGAACGCGATCAGCGCGAACGCGGACCAACGCCGCGCCTGCGTGAAACGTCCTTTTGTGTCCGAAGGATAGAGAAACGGCCGCGACCCGTCCTCACGGATGGTCGTGACGGCGTCGAGGTTCGGGCGGAGCGGAGGCGTGGCCACAAATTACTTCGGCAAGATCGGTGTCCAAACGGCCTGGACCTCGATAGGTTCACCCTCGGTGTGGTGGCTGAGAATGAAGGCGACGACTTCGGCGGATTTCTTGGCCCCGATCACCGGCACCCACGCGGGCATGCCCTTGGCGAGCACGCCCTTTTCCAATGTGGCGTAGAGATCGGTCGGGTTGCCGCCGTGGATCCAGAGTTTGTCGACGAGGTTGGGACCGATGCCGCCCTGGAGTTTATCGCCATGGCAGCTCACGCAGGTCGTCGCGTAGGTCGCGCGGCCGGCTTCCACAAAGACGTGATTGTGGCTCATCATCCAGAGACTGGCATTGTCCGTGGTCGGAGCGGCGGCGAGGCGGGCGGCTTCGATGTGTTCCATTTCCCGCACTACCGTTTGCGAACCCGTGAGCCCGACGCGAAACCACTCGAAACAGGCCCAAAAGCCGACCCAAAAGAGAATGCTGCCGTAGAGGAGCACCAACCACCAGTTCGGCAGTCGGCGGTCAAACTCCTGAATACCATCAAACGAATGATGACGGAGACTCTGTTCTTCAGACGGAGGTGTCGGTGTCATGGCGGGCGGCGGGGGTGGGAGTGGAGAACGGAAGCTGTTCGGAATGATGCAACTGCGGGCGCTTCATCCGCAGGGCCCGCCAAGTGATACTGACGAAGATCGAAACGGCGGTGATGAACGCCACCAACGTAAAGAGGGCGGCGGAGTCTTCGAAGATGAGGCGACGGAACATGGTGATTCTTTAGATGATGGTTGTGGGAGTTTTCAGCGGGCGGCGGCTTTCGCCGGCGCGACGGTTTCGAACTTCCCGAGCTTTTGGAGGTAAGCGATGAGCGCGATGATCTCACGGTCCGGTGCGGCCGAAGTTCCGGCAGCACGCAGGTCGTCCGCGATGGCTTTGGCCTGCGCGTCCACGCTCGCAAAAACCTCGGCGGGACTCCACGCCGGATACGGAACGCCCAGCATCCGTTGCACCGAGATTTTACCCGGCAACGCGGCGGTATCGGTGGCTTTCGTCAGCAACCAAGGGTAATTTGGCATAGTCGATCCGGCCGACACGGAGCGGGGATTCTCCATGTGCCGATAGTGCCAGATATTCGGATACTTCGAACCGACCCGGGCGAGGTCGGGGCCGGTGCGCTTCGAACCCCACTGAAACGGATGGTCGTAGATTGACTCACCCAGCCGCGAGTAGTCGCCGTAGCGGAGCACATCGGGCACGAGTGTCCGGATCATCTGTGAGTGGCAGTTGTAGCACCCCTCGCTCACAAAGATATCGCGGCCCGCCAGTTCCAACGGCGTATAAGGAACCTGACGCCGGTCCTCGACGTTGGCCGCCCGATGCATGAGCACGGTCGGGATGATCTGTACGAGACCGCCAGCCGTGACCGCGATGACTACAAGGATCGTGAACGGGGCGGAATTGACCAACAGGCGATCCCACCACGAGGCCCACTTTTTACCGCGCGACTCATAGTGCGCGTAGGCCCCGACAACCGAAATCATCAAGCCCACGAGGCCGGCGATACTGAGAAAATCGTTGCCGAACATCCAGGCGCAGGAGAAGCCGACGGCGAGCAGCGAGAATGCGACCGGAGGGCTGAGGAAGGTGCCGACGAGCGACAGCTTTTCATCGGCGGCAATGTTACCCGCATCGTCGAAGACTTCGATGGTACCGTTCACCGCCTGCGCCCCGGCGACGGTTCTCCAGAGGTTATAGATCAGCAGAAACCAACCGACCAAATAGAGACCGCCGCCGATGAGTCGCATCATCATCATCGGCCGGATCGTGGTCACGGTCTCGAGGAAATTCGAGTAGGCGAGGACGGTGCCGCCCTCGGTGGTGGCGTTGAGCATGACACCTTGGGTGATGCCGCTCGTCCACATCGCCGCCGTGTAAAGCAGGATGCCAACGGTCCCGAGCCAGAAGTGCAGGTTGGCGAGCGAGACCGAGTGCAGCGGCTTGTTCCAAAGCCGCGGCAGCAACCAATAGATCATACCGGCGGCCATGAAGCCGTTCCAGCCGAGCGTGCCGCTGTGCACGTGACCCACGATCCAGTCGGTGTAGTGCCCCAGAGCGCTCACGGCCTTGATCGAAAGCAACGGCCCTTCGAACGTGGACATACCGTAAAACGTGACGGCGACCGCGAAGAACTTGAGCACCGGCTCCGTGCGCAATTTGTCCCACGCGCCGCGGATCGTGAGGAGGCCGTTCAACATGCCGGCCCAAGACGGCGCCCAAAGCATCAGTGAGAACGTCATGCCGAGAGTCTGGAGCCAATCGGGCAGCGCGGTGTTCAGCAGATGGTGTGGCCCGGCCCAGATGTAGACAAACACCAGCGACCAAAAGTGGATCACCGAGAGCCGGTAGGAATAAACCGGACGGTCCGCCGCTTTTGGCACAAAATAATACATAATGCCCAAAATCGGAGTGGTCAGGAAGAATGCCACGGCATTGTGCCCATACCACCATTGCACGAGCGCGTCCTGCACTCCGCCAAACAGCGGATAACTGTGGAGCAAACTCGTCGGGATGGAGATGTGATTAACGATGTAGAGCATCGCCACCGTGATGATCGTCGCGATGTAGAACCAGATCCCGACGTAGAGCGTGGGCTCACGACGACGCGCCAACGTCCAAAAAAAGTTCACCGCGAAAACCACCCAGATCAGCGTGACCGCAATATTGATTGGCCAGATCAGCTCGGCGTATTCTTTGCCGCGGGAAAATCCGAGCGGAAGCGTGATGGCGGCCGCGACGATAATCGCCTGCCAGCCCCAAAAATGGAGCTGGGAAAGAAAATCGCTTGCGAGCCGCGCCTTCACCAGGCGCTGCGTCGAATAGTAGACGCCGGCGAACATCATATTGCCCACAAAGGCAAAGATCACGGCGTTGGTGTGCAGCGGGCGTAGGCGCCCGAAGGTCAGCCACGGCAGGTCAAAATTCAACTGCCAGTAACGGAGTTGTGCAGCGACGATCACGCCGACCAACATGCCCACCGCACCCCAGATGACAGAGGCGAGCAGGAACTGCCGGACGATCTTGTCGTTGAATTCGATGGTTATTTTTTTGTCGGACATAGGGACGATAAGGCTGGAAGGAAAAATTAAGCGCCGGGGTTGGTCGTGCCCTTGAGGCAGCCGACACACGGCGGACGCAGACCGTTGCGGCACCCACAACCGTCGTGATCCGGGCCATCGGCATGTACGTGATCGGACTCCGCCGACGCCGGCGCGTGGGTCGCCGTTGGGCGGGCCAACCGGGGGAGCTCGTCGCCCAGCGGCAAGAGCGAATCCCGCTCCGCCCCCCCGATGTTGCCCCGGGCGTGTTCGCGCAGGAAGAAAACGACGAAAACCAAGACCAGCAGCAGACTGAGTGTCAGGGTGAGAGGCACGACCGACATAACGGATTGCAGGAAGATTCGGCGTTCAGCTCCGCGTGATCCGGCTTCTCTTTGCTGACGCCGCTTTCACCGCCGGAGCACGGCCGCTGTGGTGTCGGAGCAATTCCCGAGCAGCCAGCCAGTCGTCGAGCTCCCGATCCCGACGGCACCCGCCCTCCAGCCAAAGAAGATACGCTTGGTGTTGGATTTCGGCTTCCGTCGGTTCGGGCAACTTAGATGGGTTTTTGTTCATGGGCTTTGGTTAGGTGACGCTGACATCTTAGCCCTTCCGCCGTTCGCTTACTCCGCAGCCGTTGGCGGAGCCTACGCATATCTTGCGTCCGCCAAAAAGTGCGCAGCAAAAAGGCGCGCAAAGAATGCGCGGTCTTTACCAACTCCTGCAGAGTGATGCACGCCGGGATAGGTTAGGTTCCCAGCATGGAGGAATCATTGGTGCAGTTGTTGCGGACCAAGTGTGCGGGTATCCGAAGTCGCTGGAGCGATTTGTTACACGTCGAACGCGCCCTCAGTCCACTCGCGCATCCTGACACGCTGGCGTTTCTGCTCGACGAAACTTTGGAGAATATTTTCACGGGTTTGAACTCTGCGGTAGGGCAGAAAAACCTGGCGCCGGCTTGGCCCCGTTGCGCCTGTGGGCTCAATCCGTATCTGCGATTCTACGTGGCCGGTGAACTCGCCCTTTTGGAAGCCCTTGTGCTCATCCAAGCGGAGATCCACGTACGCGACGCGACCACCCGCGATCTTGCCGTGCTAGAACTCTATGAAGTCGTGCGTCGCTTTGCCCGCAACGATGTGGAGCTCTTCTGTTCGCTCTGCCAACTTCGCGACGACCGCCGCGATTCTCCGGCTCTGGCCGGCGCAGGCTAAACGGCGCTCACTTCTTCTCCGGGCGATGCAAACGATCGCGATACACCGATGGAGATTCGCCCGCGATGCGGTGAAAGACCCGGTTGAACTGCGACAGCGACTGAAAGCCGGCCTCGTACGCCGCTTCGCTCACGCGCTTGTGCGGATTCAGCAGCAAATTTTTAACCTTCTCGACGCGCATGCGCGCCAGATAGTCGGTGAAAGTCATACCCGTCGCCTTCTTGAAGGTCTTGCAGAAATAAAACGCGCTCATGTTCACCGCGCCGGCGACGTCCTTAAGCGCGATTTCTTCCGCCTGATGTTCGGCGATGTAGATCCGCGCCCGCGCGATGGACGGCATCTCGCCAGCCGCTTCCTTTATACTGAGCTGGTTGCTCATCGTCGAAAGATGCTGCGCGAAAATTGCGAGCAGGCGCAAAATGGATTCGTATTGCCGTTTTGAAACCACACGGGTCTGGAAATAGGCCTCCTCCAGCCGCTTCAAGTCCACCTCGGTGCCCCACTTCAGGAGTTGCCGGGTCGTCTTGGCGAACTCCGCCTTGTTCGGTTGGTGGAGCAAGATCTGCCCGGTTTGCAGGAAGGCCACCAGGTTCTCCCCCACCCGCACCGGCACCGCAGAATCGCAAAGCCCGGCAAAACACTTCAACGTCTTTGGCTCCAGCCGCGCCTCCTGCTCGACCTTTTGCTGCAACTGTAAACACGCCGCGCAGGACTTGTTGCTCTGCGCCATCAGCGCACAAAACGGCGCTTCCTTCGGGTCGTCATGGTGCGGCAGATCAAATGCCTCGATCGGCCGCAAATTGAGCGGTAATCCCGTCGTTTCACGAAAAGCGTGCTCGTAGTCCCGATAAATATCCGAACGGCGCAACTGCACCACCGCGATCCGGCTACGTTGGGCGGCGGACTCAGAGACTTCCATAATCAGAAGCTGAAGCCGGTCAATTTGATAGCAAGCCCTGAAGCGCCTCCCGGGAGATTCACGAGCCAAGAAAGAGAAATTTCCGTGGACAATCACCGGTAAAGGCCGCTGAGATTTATACATGTCGTCGCCTCTCGGAAAACTCACCAGCCCAACCAGTCTCGCGGTCGATGCCGTGCTCGTCCTCGGCTTCTTCGCCACCATGTATTGGCTCGTCGAGTCACACGTACCCTCGAATGATCCCAAAATGGTCATGCTCTGGGCCGGTCTCACCTCGGCTTGCATGTCCTGCGTCTTCTGGCTCGCGGTGCAGATGTTCCGCGTCGTGCTGAAGGCCCAGCTCATGGCCAAGAAAAAGTAACGGCGACTTGCCGTAAGTGTTCATTATTTCGGCGCGTGATCGCTCACGCGCCTTTTTCATGTCCGGCTACCAAGACTCTCCGAATCAACCAAACTGAAGCGGCTGTTTACGCTTCTCGACTCGCGACGACGCGATGATCGCTATCTCATACAGCAGATAAAGCGGGGCCGCGAACATCGACTGCGTCACCGGATCGGGCGTGGGCGTGACGATCGCGGCGATCACAAAGATCACGATAACCGCATGGCGCCGGTATTTCCTCAGAAACGCCGTCGTCATCAGCCCCAACCAGACGAGCAAAATGATGATCAGAGGGAATTGGAAGGAGGTCCCGACGCCCAGCACCAGCCAAGTGAGCAGACTGTAGTAGCTGCCCGGCGTCCAACGCGCGGCGTAGTTAAAAAAGGTATTCAGCTCGATCGACACCCGAATCGTGCTCGGCACCAGCAGGAAGTAAGCAAACGCCGCCCCGAGCAAAAACAGCACCAGAGCGGACACGCACATCGGCAAAACCGCTTTCAACTCTTTCGCCGTGAGCGCCGGGGCGACAAATTGCCCGATGAACAACAGACAAAACGGCAGAGCCATCACCAAGCCTCCGAGCAGACACATCTGAATAATGACGTTGAAAACCTCCATGATCGAGACGGTCGAGAGCTCAAGCGCGAACGTCGGGTAATCGACCTTGACCGAGTTCAGCGGCCAAAGGAGCACATCGTTAAACTCCTTCAAAAAATAACCGATCAAGCCGGCGAAGAGCAGAAAAGTCGCCGCGCACTTGATGAGCGTCCAACGCATCTCTTCGAGATGATCGAAGAAACCCATTGGCTTTTCACGGGCATCCGGCACCGGCTCGGGATTGGACTCTTCGTAGGGAAATTCTTCGGGTGCGCTCACGTTGGCAAAGATTGGGAACGTGCAGCGTGCGGGGAATTTTCCAAAACAAAAGCGCGATGTTCGAAATCGTCCGGATCAGGCCGTCAACGGCCGAAGCGCGCCCGCGAATTGACTCCGCTTCAAACCGGTCGCTCATACTTTCCACCGGCCAAATGGACTCCAATCCCGCCCCGCGCACTCCTTCGACCCGATTCCGTCGCCTTGGCCTCGAGGCCGGTTTGGCCGTGCCGATCGGGTTGTTGGCTGGTTCCGCCAGTGCGCTCTTTTTGTGGTCGCTGGACCGGGTCACCGCAGCCCGCTGGCATTCGCCGTGGCTGCTTTGGCTCCTACCCGTCGTCGGTTTCGCGGTGGGGTGGATCTACCTTCGATTTGGCCAGAAAGCCGAGCGGGGCACGCATCTCATCATGGACGAAATCCACACGCCCGGCGGAGGCGTGCCGACCCGGATGGCTCCGCTGGTGCTTTTCGGCACGCTCGCCACGCACCTTTGCGGCGGCTCGGCCGGACGGGAGGGCACCGCGTTGCAGATGGGCGGCAGTCTCGCCGACGCTTTCTCCCGACTCTGCCGCATCGAGGGTTCCACTCGTCGCACTCTCCTCATCGCCGGTATCGCGGCCGGGTTTGGCTCGGTCTTTGGCACACCGCTCGCCGGAGCGATTTTTGCCATCGAGGTGCTCGTCGTCGGGCGGCTGGCTTATCGAGATTTTTTGCCGGCGCTCATCGCCAGCATCGTCGGCGACCTCACCTGCTCGGCATGGGGCATCGACCACGCGTTTTTTTCGTTGGGCGCCGCCGATGGAACTCCATTCCTTGCGATGCCGGAGCTGGGGCTCGTCGCCAAGATTATCGCCGCCGCCGTCATCTTCGGCGTGATCAGCCGGGGCTTTAGCGAGGTCACTCATCGACTGCAGGCGAGCTTCAAGCGTTTTGTGGCCTACGCCCCGCTGCGCCCCTTGCTCGGCGGTCTGACGGTGATCGTGCTCGTTTACGTTCTGGGATCGCGTGACTATCTCGGGATCGGCGTGACGTCGCCGGACCCGAAAGCGGTCACTTTGCTCTCCGCATTTCAAACCGAAGGCGCGGAACCGTGGAGTTGGGCCGGCAAATTTCTCTTCACGACCGTTACCCTAGCGAGCGGATTCAAAGGCGGCGAAGTCACGCCGTTGTTTTACATCGGTGCAACCCTCGGTCACGCCCTCGCCGTTCCGCTGGGAGCGCCGGTCGCCCTTTTTGCCGGCCTTGGCCTGATCGGGGTCTTCGCCGGCGCCACGAAAACTCCCCTCGCCTGCACCGTGCTCGGATTGGAGCTCTTCGGCGCACACTATTCCGTGTATTTCGCACTCGTCTGTTTCATCGCCTACTACACGAGCGGCCGCGCCGGAATTTATCCCGTTCAACGGTGGCCGGAAAAACCGCTTCCCCCCGACCAAATCGACCGCAGTTAAACGGGTCCTCCCGCTTCATTTGACCGGCGATTTCCGTTTGTTTGCCGCGAATTCAGCCGGAAAAACTCAATCGCCTGCTGCGCCGTTGACAGCCCCGCGCGCGAGCGTTTTTTTTCTCCCCTTCTGCGCTCGCCGCAGCCCCTGTTTTTCTCAACCGCACAACTCATCCACATGGCCGCAAAATCCAAAGCAACGAAGTCTGTTCCCGCGAAAAAGAAATCCGCCTCCAAGGCGCCCAAATACGTTTACACGTGGGGCGCCGCCAAAGCCGACGGCAATGGCACGATGAAGGCCCTCCTCGGAGGCAAGGGCGCCAACCTCGCCGAGATGACCCGCATCGGTCTCCCCGTGCCTCCCGGCTTCACCATTACCACCGAGGTCTGCACTTACTATTACGCCAACAAGCGCACCTATCCCGCCTCGCTCCAAGCCGAGATGGAAGCCGGCGTGAAGAACATGGAGAAGATCATGGGCACCACCTTCGGCGCCAAGACCGGTATGCCCCTCCTCGTGGCCGTGCGCTCCGGCGCCCGCGACTCCATGCCCGGCATGAGGGACACTATCCTCAACCTCGGCCTCAACGACGAGACCGTCGTCGCCCTTGAAAAAGCCACCGGCAACTCCCGCTTCGCCTACGATTGCTACCGCCGTTTCATCCAAATGTACGGCGACGTCGTCATGGGCGTCCAGAAGCGCGAAGGCGAAGACCACGACCCGTTCGAGCACACCATCCACACCTTCAAGCACGAGGTTTACCACGGTGACATCGAGGACTCCAAACTCACCACCGCCGATCAGCAGGAGCTCATCAAGCGTTTCAAAGCCCTCGTCAAAGCGCGCACCGGTAAAGCATTCCCCAACAGCGCCTGGGACCAACTCCGCGGTGCCGCCGGCGCCGTCTTCGGCTCCTGGATGAACGACCGCGCGTGCGTTTATCGCCGCAAGTATAACATCCCGACTGAGTGGGGCACCGCCGTTAACGTTCAAGCCATGGTCTTCGGTAACACCGGTGACACCTCCGGCTCGGGCGTTGCGTTCACCCGCAATCCCGCCAACGGCACCAACGAGTTTTACGGCGAGTTCCTCGTGAACGCCCAGGGCGAAGACGTCGTCGCCGGCGTCCGCACCCCCGAGCCCGTGCTCAAGCTCAAGGACGTCATGCCGAAGTCCTACGCCGAGCTCCTCAAAGTCCGCAAGACCCTCGAGGCCCACTTCAAGGACGTGCAGGACATCGAATTCACCGTTCAGGAAGGCAAGCTGTTCATGCTTCAGACCCGTAACGGCAAACGCACCGCCGCCGCCGGCCTGAAGTTCGCCGCCGACATGGTCCGCGAAAAACTCATCGACTGGGAGACGGCCGTGCTTCGCAACCCCGCCGACCAGCTCGAGCAACTCCTCGCCCCCATCTTCGATCTCTCCGAGGTCAAGAAGGCCAAGGTCATCGCCACCGGCCTGCCCGCCGGCCCCGGCGCCGCCACCGGCAAGATCTACTTCAACGCCGACCGCTCCGTGCAGGCCGCCGAGAAGGGCGAGAAAGTTCTCCTCGTTCGCGTCGAGACCTCACCTGAAGATCTCCGCGGCATGATCGCCGCCGAAGGCATTCTCACCGCGCGCGGTGGTGTCTCGTCCCACGCCGCCCTCGTTGCCCGCCAGATGGGCAAGGTCTGCGTCTGCGGCGCCGCCGGCGTCGTCATCGACTACGACAAGAAGACCGCCACCATCGACGGCCAGACCTTCGGCGAGGGCGACTTCCTCTCGATCGACGGCACCTCCGGCCTCGTCTACGCCGGCCAGATCAAGACCGCTCCTTCCGAGATCATCTCCGGCCTCCTCAGCAACGACGCCGAGGCCCAGAAGACCGAGAAGTACAAGAACTACGTGCAGCTCATGAAATGGTGCGCCCAGTCCACCAAGATGAGCGTCCGCACCAACGCCGACACGCCCAAGCAGGCCGCCGAGGCCATGGCGTTTGGCGCCGTGGGCATCGGCCTCGTCCGCACCGAGCACATGTTCTTCGAAGGCGACCGCATCGACGCCATGCGCGAGATGATCTTGGCCGACAACCTCGCCGACCGCGAGACCGCCCTCGCCAAGCTCCTCCCGTATCAACGCGACGACTTCTACGGCATCTTCAAAGCGCTCAAAGGCTATCCCGCCACCGTCCGCTTCCTCGATCCCCCGCTCCACGAGTTCCTCCCAAACTCCAAGGAAGCGCAGATGGATCTCGCCCGGAAACTCAACGTTCCCGTCGAGAAAATCATGCACCGCGTGCACGAGCTCCACGAGTTCAACCCGATGCTCGGCTTCCGCGGTTGCCGCCTCGGCATCAAGTTCCCGGAGATCACCCGTATGCAGGCCCGCGCCGTCCTCGAGGCCGCCGCCGATGCGACCAAGCAAGGCTACAAAGCCAAGCCCGAGATCATGATCCCGCTCGTCGGGTTCAAGAAGGAGCTCGATCTCCAAGTGGCCATCGTCCACGAGGTCGCCGCGCTCGTGCAGAAGGAGAAGAAAGTGAAGATCGCCTACTCTGTCGGCACCATGATCGAGATCCCGCGCGGTGCCCTCACCGCCGACGAGATCGCTCACACCGCCGAGTTCTTCAGCTTCGGCTCCAACGACCTCACGCAGACCTGCTTGGGCATGTCGCGTGACGACTCCGGCAGCTTCCTCGGCACCTACGTCGAAAACGAGATCGTGAAGAAGAATCCCTTCGCCTCGATCGACCAGTCCGGCGTCGGCCAGCTCGTGAAGATCGCCTGCGAAAAGGGCAACCAGACCCGTCCCGGCATCAAGCTCTGCATCTGCGGCGAACACTGCGGCGATCCTGATTCCGTC
>SXGQ01226973.1_pt1 | contig 111433 bp, 161 predicted proteins | sample 3178371 | NCBI WGS metagenome assembly SXGQ01 (sample SAMN11356859, study PRJNA531348) | freshwater metagenome | isolation source: freshwater sample F1-20 | place: China: Fuxian Lake, Yuxi | collected 2017-12-25 | reverse complement strand
TTGCCCGCTCGGTTCCACTGCTCACCTTGTCCAGTGATAATATCAACAATGCGATCCACAGTGGCATTGTTCCAATCTGAAATAAGTCCCATGTTGTGGTGTGGCTCTCGCAAGAGGTTTTGCAGCTTGTGATAGGCATCGTCTATGCTCCAGGGCACATACAGTCGGTTGGGATCGTTGGCAAAAGTTTCAGGGAAACTGCGATAGGCCGGATACAGCACATTGCAGCCCAGTGTGTCGGCTTCGCTCACTGTGTTCGACACCCAGTCTTGTAGAGCACAATTGAACAGCACACGAGTATCATTGAGTAAAGCATAATACTCGTCCTTCTTTAGGTTGTCATAAATCTTGATTTTCCCCTCCGCCTCCATACGGCGGGCACGTTCAACATACTCTGGATTGTTGCTTCGGAGAGGTCCGCCACTGTAAATTGCAAATTCACAAGGTTCGCTGGTGAGTTCACCGTACATTTCAACAAGGTCCATAAAGAAGCCTGGTTGTTTTTCTTGGTCGAATCTAGCTGCGAAACCCACCCTCCGGGGACGCTGATCAAACGGCTGGATTTTTCCCCTACCGCCAATACGCTCAAGAACTTCTTCCTGTCCAAATGCAAGGCCGGAAATGTTGTAGATTGGAGCAGTGTATCCAGCAATGCGCATGTGCGCCACCATTTCTTCATTGGTTGCCAATACTGCTCCCCCGGAGAAAGCCACCATTTCATTGACCATCTTTTCATACATGCTCATCCATCGGTCTAGGCCCCATACATGCACAAAGTCATCGGGATCAATGGCCTGGGCCAAACAGCGAACATAGATGCGTGGGCATTGCTCTCGTGGAATTTGATTCATGATATAGCCAAGACTTTCAAAGCCCGGCTGGAACATGTCTTCAAAATACACAACGTCTTCACCGGTGACATCACCTTGTTGCATCAGTCGCACAAGATTCATCATCTGGCTCATGGCAAAGTAACTGCGACCGTGTGCGTCCAGCACCTGCCCTACAGATATTTTTTTACTGTTATCTAGATTTAGTCCGGGCACATACACAACATCTAGACCACGACGTTCAAACACACGCCGATTCCATTCTGTAAGTTGTAGAGTGTATCTTGCTTCATACGACTCCAACCCCATGTAGTAGAGTTTGCGCATCAGAACCGACCTGCCAGTCTGCGGAGGTCTTCGTCCCACATGTTTTTGGCATTTTTACCTGCCGCAAACTTGGAGTACTGCTGCCAGGCATAGCTTTTGAAGTTGTAGAGATCAGCTTCGTTGTACCGATAACCGAAGTCTTGACAAAAAGACAAAAAAGAATCCAAGGCATCAAAAAGATCGTGCACACGAGGATTAGACTTGATAGCGGGTTTAGCCATGATATTAGATTTTTACAGTCAGGTTAGGGCGAGAAAGTTCATATTTGATGAGGCAGCCGTTCTCACCATCTTCGGCCACTTCAATCCACACTGCACGGTCAGGATACCTTCCGGCAATTTGTAGATACAGGTCATCTGCAATCATTTCGCAAGATTTGTAATTCAACTCTAAAATACCGCCAGCATAGAGATTTTCAAGCCAGCGTTTGAACTGAATAAACTCAATGTCTCGATCATTGTGAAACACATCAATCCACACTCTAAAGTGAAAGATATGACGATGCGGCACGCCAAGAAAACTCACATCATATTCGTCACCTGTAGCTAGTGCAGGATCAGTGGCCGCAGCAGGATACCGGTGAATGCCTTCTTTGCGGAAAGTAACCCATATTTTGCGTTCAGCTTGGTGCGCTATGCGGTCAATCTGATTTCTTTGGGCTTGATTCATTTGATTATCTCATCTTTGGTGTATTGATTCCAACTGGTAAAACAATTACGCGCCATCAAATCATGCAGACTATGACACCACACTCCTGGATTGGTAGCAGCAAAATCTTGGTCATCAATCTTCACAGTGGCATTGTAGCCCAGCAATCTAGTGTAAGGCATCTTGACTGAAATCATGGGTACAAATTGACTGTGTTCTGTGAGACTGCCTTCACACAGCCCTGCAATAGCACTCACGTCCAGATCCAGGGTACACCAATAGCCACGTTCCAGCAGGGCTTGCACCATGCCTTCCCAGGCGGTCCAAGTTTCAGCATCGTTCACAGGAGGGTTAGGAAAACTTTGGTTTGCACCAAAGTACACATGCGTAATTGGTGCTTTACTGCGACTGTTCACCGAACCAATCTGCCACACAATGTCATCCACAGATTTTAGTCCCACAACAAACAACGTTCTATGACCCTGCACTGGAGAGTGTTCAATTTCGGTACCCACAAAAAAGTCAACAGATTCATGTCCTTGTCGATTCATTGCGCCTGCTCCAGTTGGGATAGTTTGTCGGTATCGAGATCATCAGGATTGGTATCAGCTGGTTCATCATCATAGGTAAAAAACTTTTTGTGCATGGTTCTTGCATTGATGGCCTTTTTGCCTTTGAATCCACGAGTGCCCACAATCTGTGTCCAGTAGTTTGTGTAATATTGTATGATATCTAGAGCAGTTTGTCTATCTGGTGCGGCAAATATGCTTTCCACAATATCTTCAAAATACTCATAATCACCGCCATCTCGCCGCATCATGGCTGGATGTTGGCCCAAATCAAAACGGCGATTGGCTTCTTGTACAGCAGTGAGATGCATCCAAACATTATGACCCATCAGCAGAGCATACGAGAAACTGTCCCAGGATGTTTTTCCTTCTTTGCCAATCTTATTTAGATCGCCCGGTCGATAAATGCAAATATCCTTCATAGTCAACATTGAACTAATCGGACTATCTTCCCAGCGTGGATAGATACCGTCAGTGACTACTCCTTGTGCCCAGGGCCTGGTGTCGGTGGCGTATTTTTTGTCGTCTGCTGACGGAGCCATTCGGTACGACCATTTTCCATCTGGTGGATAAACGTTTTCAAAATAGACCTGCCCGTTCGCCGTTGCAAGGAAAGGACTAGCACAATCAAAGGAAATAGTAAAAGCAGGGTTAACATGTCGCCTCACAGCTCGTTGAATAACAGTGAGCAACACTGCCCACTCCAGTTTACTTGTGCCCAAGAAGTGCATCCAGTCATGTATGCCTTCCTGCAGCAGGTTGTCATAGCGCAGGGCCACCAATCTACGCAGCACTAGCTCGACATCGCACATGTTTTGACCGCCCATAGCCCAGCCATCAAAGTGTGTGTGGGGATATTTTGCAGGATCGCAAAAGTCCTTCATTTCTTCGTACCATTCATCAGCTGAAGTATGATTGTCGCCTTGCAGCACATTCAAGAAACGTGCACCACCATTGGCTTTGCCTCGGCGATTGGCCATAAAGTATTCATTGTTGAATTTGGTGGCCGCCACAGCTTCATCTAGAGTAGAAATACCGCAGGCTCGGGCAGCTTTTTTATCGTGTATGACCCAGGTGGGAATGTCAAGAATCATGCCATAGTCAGCAATGGTATCCAACCATTCTAATATCATTTGGCGTTTTTTCTGGGCCTTAACACAACCCGAGTTGGCCTTCCAATCTCCTTCCCAAAGTCCTTTAGCAATCTGAAAGCCGCCCGAGTCTCCCAGTATAAAACTCCCAGGCTCCCGGTTTCGTACCATGTCCTCTGACCAATCCTGCTTAGAGAGATCGAGGTTAGCATGGCCTCCAGAGTAGAGACTCCAGCGATAGGGGAATAGAGACTTGGTGCCGTTGAGCCAATTAAGTTGTTCCATATCCACCAGGCCCTGAGGAAATCTAGCTGGATCCACATAGTGTTCATTTCTTTGCTTGCCTATAAATGTGGCGTAAAAACCAGAGATGGCTGGCAAAAACACAGCATAGTCTTGCTGCTTGGCAGTAAGATTGTCTTGAACCTGAGGTTCGGTCATTATTTGCTCTGCGCTGGAAGAATATAGTTGTACACAGACAGACCGGAATCCACTGTGATTTGCGCAGCGCCATCATCGCTGATTTTTACAGTTTTGTCTCCAGTAAGATCCATGATAGATGCAAACTGTTTGGCAGGCCAGGCCCAGGCTCGTCGGAGTTGACCATTTACTCCAGGATGAAACACAAAGTTGCCAGAATGACTGCTGTGATCACCAAAACTAAATTTGAGATCACCACCTTCGGTGCGAGCTGTAAAATTGGGTTCTTCTACGTTGGCACTCATTTGCCACTTTAAGCGTTGAATAGCAGCGTTGGTAGGCTCGAATGTGATGTGCCAGTTAGCACCAGCAAACTTGGGAGTTTTGAGTTTTTCTGACACCACAGCAGAGGCCATAAACCTGTAGTTGTTTTTGAAGTCGCCGGCCTGATTTTCAAAATTTATGCCTTCGGGGGTGGTATCAGCTCGACGTGCCATGGTCAGTTTGGCATTGTCTCGATATTCCTGCAAGTTCAGCAGTGTTTTGAGTTTGCTTAGATTGGGCATGCCAAATGTGCCCATAAAGTCAGGCACAGGATTGTGTGTATGGCCCAACACCACTACACTTTGATCTTCGGCCAAGGCCACGATCTGAGTTTCACTGTCGGTTCCTACAATTTTCACAAGGTCAATGCAGCCAAGGTCAAAAGTGTGTTCAACAAGGTCAAGTAAGTAATCTCTCATGTGTGTTCTCCTAGGGTTATTGTATGAGGTTTATTTAGATTTTGCAATTATTTTGGTATAATTTTTGCCAGAGTTTGAGCGCCGCGATAGCTCACAAGATCGCCAGGTCTACGCACATCCATCCAGGCCAAATCATAGTCGGCCAGGCGCTGATCTTCAACAATCAACCCAGCTTGCTCAACCAGCCGTCTCACTGTGGAACCTGGTGTGTAGCACATAAAATTCTTTTCAGCCAGTCCCACTCCCTGAGACCGATCGCAATCGTTGTAGGTAAAAACAGCACGGCCGCCGGGCCGCAGTTTTTGAGCAAAGGCCTGCAGATAACGGTTTATTACCCCAATGGGTTTGTAATTGAAAAAATTGTATGAAAAGATAAAGCCAAATTGATCATTGGGCAAGGCCTCCAGAGGATTGATGTGTTGGTAATCGTTGACCACGTAAACACGCAGTCGCTTTTGATAGTCTGGCGTAAACTGCTGCACACAAGGATCCAGCAGTTCTTGCTGTGTGTCTACTAGATACAGTGGGTCCAATGGAACCATGTCTTCGATAAATTTTGACCCAATGGGTCGAATGATCATACCGGGCAACCGCCAATCTCCATAGTTGCGAATCAATGTTCGCAGTTCCAGCAGGTCTTGATCAGTGGCTTGAAATCTACGATTTTTGATCCAGTCAGCAGTTTCAAACACCATTTCTTGCTCGTACAACCTTTGACTTTCGGCCAACATAGATTCTTGCCGCGCAGCAATTTGACCACGCAGATGATCTCGAAGACCGTTGTAAGTGGCAAAAAACTTGTTCCAGGCATGTTCAATGTTGATCACATCCTGCGCCATGATTTCTCTGGTTTGATCAATTTGAACTCGATGGTTGGCCACTACATCAACCACACCATAAAGCTGTTGAATGGCCGTGCTGATATCAGGGTCAACCTTGGGGCTTTCCAACAAATTCAAATATGCTACCAGTTCACTGAGTTTCATTCAAAACTAAACAACGATGTAAAAGTATTTTCTGTGTTGGTAGCTGATGCCAAGTTCCAACTCAGTACGCCCAGCAAGTTATCAATTTTTTGATCAACCACAGTAGCTTCCATTTCAGAATCATCAAACGGCAACTCTGTGAACCAGGCAGGCAATCGCAGTTCGTCAGTGGGATATCCAATTGAAGTCCATCCCAGAGCATTGGGTTTGAGCTTGCAAACAATGGTTTTCATACCGTCCACAATCTGCATGGAGTAATTGTCTCCGTTCATTTTTCTCATTGAGTTCCAGTTTATGGCTGCTCGTACATGACCAGGCATGTTGGCTCGGCCTAGTCTGGCTTCTTCGGCAGCGTACTTGGTGAGATTGTTTACACGTTTGGGCGATCCTTTTTCCCAGCCAGGTCTGTTGGCAAAGCTGTATTTGAATTCGCGTATGCGTTCTACAATTTCTTCCCGTCCCACACCGGCCAGCACTTTATTTAGAATTTCCAGCAAGAAATCTTGAATTATTCGGGGAGTGTCTGACCGCTTTAAATCCAAGCCCATGGCCTTGGTCTTGCCCAGTTTGCCTTCTACATCCAGTCGCTTGCCTTCTAGATCAATGATGTTTACAGCGTAACGTTTTTTGGTGATAAACAGGCCACGATCAGCCACCAGTTCACGACCAGCTTTGATCAAGGCACCCATGTCTCGGGGACAGTGAAAGGCCTGTTCCATGAATGCTGGAAAGCTGTCATTGACTTGATCGGCAATGCTGTCATACAACTGAATGCAAATTTCTTTTGACCAGGCCATGCGTCCTTCTTCAACTTCTTTGGCCAGCACTGGCCATGCTGAAAAGTAGCAGGAGTCTGTGTCACCGTAAATTATGGCTGGACCAGTGTGATCGTACTCACCAGTGATACACTCATTGATATGTGCATCCATGTGTCGAGCAATGGCGCGGCCTGTCAGTGTAGTTGATTGACCAATGCGTTTGTCAAAGAAACGACAGCCAGGATTGAGAATGGCCCCGTAGAGGCTGTTCAAGTTGATCTTTTTTACCAACTGACGTTTGTCCCAGAACGCAATTTCTTTGGCATCCTTTGCTTCTTTTTTCCGGGCCTGTAGTTCTTTGCGTTCTGAATACCAACGTTCCAGCAGGCCTGGAATCACGCCTTTGCGCTCGTATGTGATGATGGTACCGTTGGCAGTGAGTATCCAGGGATGATTGGAGTCAAATATCAACTGCCAAATTTCTGCGGCCGAATGTACCGATTCTTCGCCACCCTGCCAGTCCACAGTGATCTCAGTACCACGTTGCTGTTCCATGACCGCGGTGTATTCCAGTGTGCCAAACAAGCCTTCCCAGGCTGCAGCAAACGAATCTCCACGTGCCATCTTATCTTTGATCAGTCGATCAGTCATGATGGGTCTGAGCTGTCCCACAATGGTTTCGGGGCCCATGTTCAATGCTCGAATGGCCGAAGGATACAGACTGTTGATGTCCACTGAACCAATCCAAGGATGTAGTCCTTTTTTGGGATAGGCCACATAGGCACCAGCAGCTTGAGTGTCATCGTCGGTGAGTCGCTGCTGACGATTGGGCACCACCATGCCACGTTCATGTGCTTCATTGATAATGGCCTGCTCTGTCACCGCCACAGCACCCATGGTGGTCTGCAACAACACTGTGTTAGCATGTGCAAGTTCGTTGGCTAGATCCAAGAACCGCAGCTTCTTGTCCATTTCGGCAATGCCGTTGACGTCTTGCCGGTTGTACTGCAAGAACTTGCGGAAATCTTGATTGTACAGTTGATCCAAAGTTCCTTCGTATTTGGTCTTGCCTTCCAGGCCCTCGTACTCAAGAATGGCGTCTAGACTGTATGAGTGACGTTCTTCATAGGTATACTTGCGATACAGTTGCATGTAATCCATGTGTACACGACCCACTAAGTCATAGGTCTGGCTTTCAGCACCAAAACGTTCAAACATACGCTGTTTGGGTAACTGGCCCCACAGACAGAATCTGCGTGTGTCGTCTTTGCTGAGCACACGAGTGCATCGATTTATGGTATAGGGAATGTCATAACCTTCTGAATTCCAGCCTGTGAGCACATCAGCATCTTCAATGAGATCCAGAAACGTTTTTAACATTTCACCTTCGTCGGCAAAAATCAAAGTGTTGTCAAAAGTGTTGGCAATTTCCTGTGCTGTGTCTATGCTCATGTGTGGAGGTGGAACGGCCAGCGTGACCAGTTGATCCAACCAATCTAGATATACTGAAATGGCAGTGATTGGATTGAACGGGTCATCCACAGGCGAAAAGCCGCGCACCTGATCAAATGCTACCTCAATGTCGAATATAGCTGTGTGCAGTGTGGGCGCATCTAGCCCTTTGTAGTTTTCTTCCAGGCATCGGAATATGGGATTGATGTCGCTTTCGTAAATTTGTTTGCCGCTGTGTATGCGTACTTCTTTGCGAAACTCTTTTGAGTTGCGTGTAGAAAATCTGGCCACAGGTGTGCCATAGATTGAGCGAAACTTGCCCCGTGGGTCGTCGTAGTAAAAAATGTAGTTGGCTGGATATTCTTGATAGTGCCGAACACCTTCGCGGCGTTCGACAACATGAATGCGATCGTGTTCACGATCAAACAGAGCGTCGATATAACTCATTGATCTCCAATTGTGGCTGGCAGGCCATGATACATGTTGCTTACGGCAGCGACTCGTCTACTAAGTAGATATTTATAGGGTCTTGCCCACGGTCTCGAGAATAGTTTCCAGCGTTTCGTGATCCTGCTTTTCTTTGCCAAATTCGGCCTTGTGTGCCAGTTTGATAGCTTTCTTTAGAATGGCAGGTTTGATTTCTAACTCTTCAGCCACGGCCTTGATGGTGTCTGTAAGTCCTCCCTGCAAGGTATCAATTTCGTGCATGACCTGCATGCCTTCGTTGATGATCTGTGTGAGTTTGATTTTTTGTTCACCAGTAAACGATTTGCTAGACATAGATATCTCCTAAAGTAACAGTTTACAGTGGCCCAGTGATTCTTGCAACCTGTTTTGGCAAAAATATTGCCATTTTTGTTTTGTTCGTTGTTCATACCAGGCGTAAATGCCTTTGGCCACCGCAGCATTGGCCATAAACCTAGCCCTGCACTGATGCCATTTTTCTATTGCATACTGCCGATCAGTCAACAGTTTGATATTCTGGTCAATGGCAGAGATCACACGATCCATTGGGTCGGCGATTAGGTCATAACTGTGATCAACTACGTCGTCAAAAACATCAAAACCTAACTCTCTTTGATGTGCAACAGATGCTTGGCCGCTGATAAAAATAGGAAATACAGATCCATAGTAAGAGTGCAACGTTTTTTCAGTCAGCATGTACGCCGGCGGCGAGCAAGTGGTTTCGTTGACAATTTCTACCACGTGGGACTGGTATAACTTTGTAAGCTCTCTTTCAAAATTTCCTCGGTTGTCATTGTCGGCGTTGGGATAAATGTTACCAGACTTGTTGAGTAAAGTTTTGTCGTTTATGAATTTTTTGTAACCATTTATTATTTTGTGTCGTTGCCTATTGTGATGTTGAGAAAATTGCCAAGAAATACGTTCGAGAAAAGTTTGATTCCAGGCTAACTCCCTATTATACAAAAAAGTTTTGTGAATATACCTATCGATTCCCAATCCGTACAGGTAACTCAGTGTGACTATACGATGATCTCGCCTGTTACGGTTGAGACACATAACATGGGTGGCACCATCCAATTTTTTGTTGATTACAGGTTCACAGTCTGCATAGGCTGTGTGTTGATTGACGATGTCGCCACCAAAAGGAATCAATGTGACCCTGGGATGCTTCAGTTCACGTTCTAACGATTCATAACTTGAGAAGATTACAAAATGTTGATCAGGATGGCGTTCGATAGTTGCAACCAGAGCAGTAATGCCTTGCTGCTGCGTTTGAGTCCACCAATCAAAGTCTCCAGCACCAACCATTATGTCTTTGATAGCTATGATTACCAATGGTTTGGTAAATTTTGCCAGTGTTAAAAATTTGTCAAAAGTTTTGTCTGCAGTCCATAGGTAATATGCTTCGCAGTCCTCGTGCAATTGTGCTACAAGTTGTCTAACCAAAGGAAAAGTCAAGAAATCGTTGTGTGGGCGCGATACAGTGTAAAGTTCATTCATAGCAGGCTACCCTGGTTTGATACCAGTCTCGACGTAATTCCAGAGCCAAATCAACACTGCTAGACACTTGCATAAGCTGACACACTCGCAAATATTCATCAACAAATGCATCAGTGCTGGCCAACATTGTTGTGAGATCAATACTCTTGCTGCTGTACTGTATTTTCATAGTTTCATACAGTTGATCTTCATTGGGTCGCCAAGCAAATTGCAATCTGTCTTTTTCTTTTTGTAACCAATGTCCCCACAAGTCAAAATCCAACTCTACATGATAGAAATCTTCAGGGGGCATTTGAAAATACCATTTTTGCATTTCATATGGGTGAATACAATAAAGGGTTGCAGCAAATTTTGACTCGCTCAATAAATTGAGCCATCGTAATTTACTGTAGTCTTTGAAGTCTATCCAATCACGATGAAACTCTTGCCAGGTAGGATACTGAGTTAAAACTTGAGTAAATTGATAAGATTCAAATTTAGGCCAATTTTGATCAATAGCAGTATTGCTGTGGACCAACTGATCTAATTTATTTTTGGTCATCAAAGGCATGACTTCAGGTGATAGCCCAAACAGTCTTGCCAAAAAGTTGCCTGCACAACCTGGCATGTAAATTATGAAAATAGTTTTCATTGCAAATATCTCAAAGACTTTTTTGGCTGTAAATTGATCCAAAGGTCTAAGAATTTTTTTTGATCATTGTTGGGTTCAGGCTGTCCTGGAATAACTTTGGTCTGCACAAAATCTTTGAGATCTATCTTATACTGAGGTTGAAATAATCTAGCAACGCAAGAAACCATTGGGTCAAGATTGTCAATTGCAGATTTATAAATTGAGCGTATATATTGTCTGTTGTCTGTTGGTGCATCAAATGCTTTTTTACTCACATCAGTGAACCAATATGCTTTTTTTGCCCAGGCCATGCGCATCTGGGTTTTGATGTCTGTGTATAAAAGATATTTTGTTGTGCCTTGACTCACAATTAGATTTTGTTCAAGCATGGAATCATTCCAACAAGGATTACAAATCAAATACAATTTTGGCGAAGGTTGCGTTTTTTTACACCATAAGTTGTTGGGCCAATGTTCTCTCTGTTTCCACATCGACGGATTTGATGCCAAACTTTTGGGAAATTGACGGTTGATTAGATCGTGTATTGATTGGTATTGTAACCCTGTTTGATACAATCCACTGAGCAGTAAATAATAAAACAAAGCGAATCCACCTGACCCGCCTTGGTATAGAATAGTGACGTCCTGCTGCATCACTTATGTAGCCAGCTACGGCAGCTTCAATCACAATTTTGCAGATAACAGCTTTACTTTTCTTCTATGTAGTCAGCAGTGCTGTGTTTTTGACGCTGATGATATCGAGATTTGAACAGTTGCATGGCAATGTCAGCCTCGTCCTTGGACTCAAATTTAGTTGGCAAAGCACGATTTTGATGTCTGATTTCAAAACGTTGGTCGTGTGTAGGATAGACTTCAAAAACCACGCCTTGTGCAATTTCCATGACTTGTATGGGCTTTTGAGGCTGTGTGGCCACAGTGTCCAATTTATCTTGCACAGCATGCAATGTTTCGGGTTCAGTTAGGTTGTAATCATTTTCGGCAATGTCTTCTTCGGCTCTGCCTTTGTCAATGGCTGTCACTGCCTTTTGAATTAGGTCTCTATCAATTTTTTCTTTTTTGGTCAAACGGTCTAGGTCTGGAGTCTCTGAGTCACGCTGACCATCATCAGAAGTTTTTGCTGCCAATTTATCCAGATAGTGCGTGAGGTCACGACGCACTCTGCTGACCATGTCCTCTTCAATGTCTGCCATGCGTTCGGCCAGCTGTGATTCGTTGGCCCCCACAGCCATGCCCTTCATGGGATGTTGGGGATCTTTGTCAGCGCCCAGCACCGAAATACGTTTGGGTTTGAACAGGGCTGGCAGTTGTGGCACTGCTTGCTGCTGAGGATTGAGGCCTTGCTTGACCGAAGTTGGCGTGATTCTACCTTCTTCTACAGCTGCCAATCGTTGAATGATATCTCTAATGTCGTGGCTCATGCTCGGTTGTCTTTCAAGAAACTTTTCAACATCCATCCATGTTTGCCATGAGCATCAATGCGCTCAGCCACAAAGTTTGCAATGCCTTGTTGATTTTCTTGTTCAGCACTGGCAAAAGTTTGATTCAGCAGTTCAATCATCTGGCCGTTGTTGGCCAACAACTCTTCAATCATGAGTCTGGCTCGAGGAATCTTGGTCTGGCCTTTGATCACTGATAGCTCTTGAAATCGTTCAAAACTGCCAGGGGTGTAGTCATCCAAGGTGCGAATGTATTCGGCTGTTTGGTCAATGCTGTTGTCATAGACTTCGTTGTAGATTTCACCAAAAAATTCATGCAACTGTGCAAAATCTGGACCTTCTACATTCCAGTGAAACAGTTGAGCTTTGATCACAAAAGCATATTCAGTGGCTAACAGAGTTTTCAAATCGTCCGACAACATTGTGTTTGTACCTTTTGACTTCTTTGGGAGTGTTGGGGGTCAACTCCTTGGTATATTTACCACCCAATAGGTTGGAACCAGACCTTGTGATTGCACGGCCTATACCCTGAGACACAGGTGCCATGCTGCCTGATGCTGTGGCACCAGTGGTGGCTGATTCCATAATTTCATGAACTTTCATCGTGTATTTCCAAGACAAGATTTTTTCTAAATCTGCCAGGGCCCGACTTGACCTCGGCGTTTTTGATGCGTATTTCGGCGTCTGGATGTGGCAACAGTTCATATCTAATGGGATAGACTCCGTAAGGTGCTTCAAGCACTATTTGTTCTTGCAAGTATTCTTGGGACCAAATCCAAGTGCGTTCAGTAAACAGTTCTTGACCAACATACAATCTATACACAGGACTTGCGCCTGAATATTTGACATGCACATCACAGGTCACAATCACAGCATTGGTCTTCATCTTGTATTTAGCAAAAACTGAGTATATAAATATCGCCATGCTGCGACTCAGTGACATACGTCATCTCCATGTTGAACTCACAACCAAATGCAATGCTCGTTGTCCCATGTGCATGCGCAACTATCGTGGCATGACGCACAACAGTGGGTATCCTGAGTGCGAACTTAGTTTGACACAGTTTCAACACATTGTGAATCCCAGTTTGTTGGCACAACTAATCGCACCCGAACCCTTGCAAGGATCTTTCCAGCCTCAGTTGCATGTGCGACGCGGGGTAACATTCAACGGCAATCTTGGTGATTTTGCCAGTGCAAGCGATGCTGTAGAAATTGTGCAATATATCAGTGAACACAATGTGCCAGTGTACGTCAACACCAATGGTAGTTTGCGCAATCCTAGCTGGTGGAGCCAGTTGGCCAGGCCAAATGTTGTGGTTGGTTTTGCACTGGATGGCCTGGCTGACACTCACAGCCTGTACCGACAGGATACCAATTGGCACAAAATCATAGAAAACGCTCGAGCATTTATATCAGCAGGAGGACGAGCCTGGTGGAGATTCATTCCTTTTGACCACAATCGTCACCAAGAACAGGCCTGCCGAGACTTGGCACTGTCCATGGGATTTGAAACCTTTGAAAACATCTATGACGGTCGTGACAACGGTCCTGTATTTGACAGAAATGGTCAGTTCAGTCATCGTATTGGACATGACACTGGCCCAACAGACACAGTGCCAAACATCGAACCTTTGTTGCATAATCATATCACATGGTATGATGCCAAAACAATCAAACATCCCAAAGACACACCACAACTGGACATTAGATGTGTGCACAAAACCAACAGAGAACTGTACATTGCAGCCGATGGATCTGTGTATCCCTGTTGTTTTCTTGGATTTTATCCTCACACAATGAATCACCCGGGTAACAAAGAGCTGCGTGAGATGGTGCACAAAAACAATGCTCTCAAACACTCGCTTGAACACTGCATTCAATGGTTTGACCTTGTGGAACAGAGTTGGCAACAGGCCAACATTGCTCAGGGACGCACCTATCAATGTGTGGTAACTTGTAATAGGAACCTAAATGACATCAGCTAAAATAGTGTATCTTGCACGTTATCGGGTGCCACATGCCATCATGAGTTTGCAATTTGCCCACCATCTGCGTGGAGTAGATCGTACTTGCATTGCATCGCCAGTACCACGCGATGAACTGTGGCCCATATTTGAAAAGTATGGCATAGACACCTCAAACTTTGATTACGCTCCAGATTCAGAAATTTATCGACTGTATCCCCAAGTCAACAACTGGGTGTTGCCAGGGGACTATCGTGGTTGGTGGTTGCGCCAACAGGCAATCAAGCTGGCTTTCCTTGATTATCTTGACTATGATCTCATGGTCATGCATGATCCTGATTGCATCTTGATTCGTGACTATTGGCCCATGCGAGACGGAGTGCTGAACTACATGGTGCTGGAAAACGAACGACACAGCTGGGGTTACTACGAAACTATTCGCAATGCGTTTGGTTTTGAACGCCAAACAGTACACTGTTTTATATCAGAATATGTGCCAGTGCTCAAACAAGATATCACAGCCATGCGTGAGTTTCTTGAACAACGTCATCAACAACACTGGCTGGATGCCTTGATTGACAACTGTCCTGGACAGCCCACAGTGCCTCCCTGGGGCACGGGAGAAATGATCTTGTGGCTCAGTGAGTACGAGCTTGTAGGCAACTGGACCATGAGTCGTAGAGCCATTGCCACAGAACCACAGCGCAGATACATGTACGACGACATGAGCCGCATAGGTGATTTTGATCCTGACTATCACACAGCCGTGTGTGATGCTGTGCCTGATCTAAGCCGCAGTGTGCAATTTGACTGGGATCGACAGGAATTGAAAGATTTTGATCGCTGGATGGATCTCATTAGACAGCGTCTTGATCAGGCCACTGGTGTGCCAAAACACAGCATTGAACCTGTGCACTGTCCAGGCCAACCCGGTCTAGAATGGCTGGGGCGAACCGCAGCCGATGATCAACATCTAACTGATCTTTATGGCAACACATATCGCGCCTATCGACCATGATTGATTTGAGTCATTTACTAGTTTACTCACCTGGCTATCAAGCCATTGAGTGGGGCTTTGGCTATGATCAAATTGTTGACTTGCCCACTGCGTTGTCACAGCCGTGCTCCATAGCAGTAATGCCAGTGTTTTTCAGTAACGTGCATAAAGCTGAATACAACACATCATACTGTGACATACCATTGACCCAGTTTGATTTGGTACTGTTCACTGACATTGAATGGCACTCACAGGCTGAACTGATCGCTTGGATTGAAACCACAAGCGTTGAAAACTGGCTGTTGCATGTGGCTGGACTGTGGTTAGACGAAAATCCACATCCACGGGTGATTTATCGACCTGCCTGGAGTTTTAATTTTTTGCGTTGGAATCCACCACGTGAAGATTTCCCACAACAACGACCATTTGCTTTTGAATGTTTGCTGGGCGCACGACGAGCACATAGAGACTTTGTGATGCTGTGTTTACAGCAGTCAGAACTGTTGCACAGCAATTTGGTCACTTATCGAGACATATTTGATGGTCATTGGATTGCACAAACTCCAGAGCAAATTGGGTTGTTGTTTGACAAGCAAACTTTACCGTATCCGTATGTTAGCCCGCATCTTGATCCTGCTTGGGAAGTCAAAACTGAAATTGACAAATCTGTGAGTGGTCTGGTACCTTGGGAAATTTACAATCGCACTTGGTTTTCAGTGGTGTGTGAAACACTGGGCTCTGGGCGTGTGTTTTTGAGCGCTGAAAAAGTTGCCAAGTGCCTACAGGCTCGCCGACTGTTTGTGGTGTTTGCCATACAAAATTTTTTGCAGCATTACCGTGACTGGGGATTTGAAACTTTTGGCGATGTCATAGACGAGAGTTATGACAGTGAACCCAATGACCTTGCACGATGGAGTCAAGCGTTTGAGCAAGTGAAATCACTGTGCAGCCAAGATCTTGCTGCTGTCTTGACCAAGTGCAAGCCCAGACTTGACCACAATCATCACCAACTGTACCAGCTAGAGCAAACAGTACGCTCACGCATGCATGACCTGGTTGCAGCTTACTTGAAGTAGGTCAACCAGTGCTGATAAAAATTCTCAGCAATGATTTCCTGACCTTGGGGGCTGCTGTGATAACCAGGGTCAGATCCTGAAAATCTGTGATTGCCACAGATGCTTTGTGGAGAGTGTTCGCTGTTCAAATTGATATAGTGATCAGGCACTATGGCAGGAAATGCATCCCGCCACTGTGTGGGCGTGTTGGGGTCAAACGGCCACAGTAGATTGGGCAGGACCAAAAACTTGATGCCGTCTAGGTACATCATGATCACACCTTCGCGTATGATCCATTCGTCGCACTGCTTCTTCCAAGCATTGTCATAGATAGTATCAATCCAGGCACGAATACCACGCTGTGCATCGCGACTGATACGAGCTATTCTATAAGGGTGATCAAAATTTTCTGCCAAGGTAAAAATGGTTTCGCAGATCATGTTTGATGGTTCTCGGCCGTAATTTACATTGGCAATGCCATCTTCACGACGATAGCCATTGCCACGATTGCGATCTTGCAAATGCCGTTCCAGGGGTGGATTCTCACCAGCACTGGGCGGTTGCGTCCAGTCGTAGGGCGCCGAGTTGGCTGGTATTTCCATGCGATCCCAAAATGTGGGGCCAATCACTGCCCAATCTGGACGTTGCCGGCGTATTTCGTCCATTTGAATTCTGATGCCACCATTGCTACATCCTTGACGAGCCAGATTGATCAGTTCCCACCCTCCAAGTTTTTGTGCCAATCGTTCGCTCCAAGCAGTGCCTGGCATGGTCTGGCTCACTGCAGAAAATGAGCATCCTGCTATCATCAATTTCATTGATATTCCCTGTAGCTGTTTGAGTGACTGTGTGGATGAAATGACTGAACTACAGCACCGTGTTGAGGCAGTTCATCAATGCTGTATGTATCTGGGGGCACAGAGAATGTCACTGTTCCTGTGCCGGGCTTGGCAAATGTGACAAGACCAGGATGCCATTTCACTGCTTGATGTACCAAGCAATGATGTATGTGTCCATAGTCCCCCGACTGGTCGTGTGTGAGCACAAGGTCAAACTGTCTGGCCAATTTCCAACAAGCGTGCTCGGCTGCTTCTTCTGTCCATCTAGTCAATGTCTTTTGCTCGTTGTCGTGCCAATGATCTTCGAATCCCAAAAAATGAGTGGCAATTTTTCGGCGGCGCCAAAAATTTATCATTTCTTGTGCTCGAACGTGATCCGCTGTGTAGGTCAAATAACCAATGGTCCATTGATATTCAGGATGATGGTAAATGTAACTGAGGCCAAAAATAACACAGTCATCGGGATGTGCTACCAAACACAGAGCTTGAGTCACAGTCTTTGTTCCAACAGGGTAAGATAGCGTTGACGCTGATCAACAGTGAGCCTGGTCCACGCATCACGGTGAATGCTCACAGTGTGACTGGATTGCATCTGGTCAAGTTTTTGGTCCACTATGTCCAGGTCGCTGTGGCACACATTGACGACCTGCAGTTGCGACGGTGCAATCATAGTGTCAATGAGGCGTTGGTATTCTAACCAGCCACTGTACAACAAAAATTCTGTGATGCAACCTTGATTTTGAAACCAGTTGGCAAAGCTGTGATTGACTCTGTGTTCGATGTCTGAAATCATGCTTCTAACCAATCTAGGCACAAACCAAAAAGGCACACCGCCTGGTCCCAATTGACGTTGTAGATCAATGTTCCACAGCTGATTTATACGTTGTCTACTGGGTTCAAATACTGGATACACTGGCAACGTGCCTACGGCCAACTGTTGGTCCGAACGAAATTGAGGCCAAGATTTAATTACTATGGTTTTGGCATCCAAAGCCACACAGTGATCGGCTGAACTGATGGCCGCGGTAAGTAATTTGATGCACTGCTGACTGACCCAACCATTGTCAGACCATGTTGAGCCAAACAGTCTACGGGGCAAGACTTGCACTCGAGATCGGTGTCTGCCCCACTGACCGACATCAATTTTGTTCAGAGAAGTGTGATCATTGACCACTACATAAATGGTTCCAATGTCTGTGACATATCTATCAATGCTGCGAGCCTGTAGATGCAAGATGTCAACTTCGGGCTCAAAAACCACTGTGCATAGATCAATCATGCACTTATGTAGCTGTGTTGATTATCTAGGTTGTGGTTTTGGCTGTTGTGCAACAGGCACATTTTTGTACACACGCTTCACAGGATCCCAAACAGTTTTCATGGGACCTGCACCGGCCAGGTTTTTCAGACGGCCGATCATGGCATCAAATTCATCAGGATCATAGCGTCCTGCTATCTTTTCATTGTCGCCTTCGGCCACACCTTGATCGGTGTATTTTCTTTCTTGATATGAAATTTCTTGTTTGATTTTCTTTATCAAATCATCATAGCTGCCAAGGTCTCCTACTGGTACTTCTTCATAGTGTTCTTGGCCTTTACTGTCATTCCAGGCAAAACTGATATAATTTTTGTTTAGACCAACTCGTTCAATGTCTACTGTATGTCTACCCAAGCGTATTTGTTGATTATCTTTTGGCAATGGGCCAAATGCTTCCGCCACACTTTTTATAGTATAGTCTGGGCGACGGCCTCTATTCTCGGCGTGAAAGTCCTTGAGTCCTTGGATGGCATCTTCTCTACTATCAATGAAGTCATTACCGCCGTCCATACCATAATGAAAAAATCCCCAACCGTTTTCATCTTGATAAATCTCACCAACTGGCCGGCCGTTTTTACTCTTGATTACTGTGGCATTAGGATAGACGGTATCATCGAAGCCTTCCGCCACACCTTTCTTCTTCGATGTATAAGCATGGCTCTTTTTCATTGTCTTGTCTAAGGCCTTTAGAGCGTGCTGGGCAACATCTTTGGCTTTGATTATGTGCTCTGGGCCCAAGTGTATTTGTTTCTTAGTCCAATCGATATCACCATCTCGTCCTGGTGAAGTTTGTGTTTTGTCCATTTCATTCAAGCCTTCAGCCACACCTTCATTACTGGTCAAATGTTTTGCATCACCGGATTGACGCCAACTGGCCCAGGCTGCTTTGGCATCTGGGCTGCGTAGCTCACTGGGTTTGACTGAGTTGCCCAGCATTTTGGCATAGGCATACATTGTGCTCATAATGCCTTGTCGTTGGTATTTTGGATTTACTTCTGTAATTTCACTTTCTAACCATATACGCTTGGGAGTTGTTTTGGGGTCTGCGAAATCATCAAATGGTGCCGAATGATACATCAAGTCAGCGCGGCCTATTAATTTGTTACCGTCATAGGCAGAGATTTTCAACCCTTTGCTCCAGTATCGTGCCACATACAAGTAATCGCCAATCTGTTGTTGGTGACTGAATGCTGGGTTGGTAATGTCTGGATTGATGGCTTCTGCTAGACCCTGCCCAAGATCCACGCTCTCGCAGTTCCAACGACGGCGTGCTTTGCAAATGGCTTTGTCTGGTGTCTTGGCACAGGATATGCTGTGCATTTTCATCTGACCCCGGCTGCGTGAGCAGTAGCTCTTTCTACGCTTGGATGCTTTGCCGCCTTTTTTGAGTTTGGATGGCTTTGTGGTCACAGCAGTTTTCAGTTTTGAGCCTGGATTTTCTCTACGATATGCTTTGACCGCTTTGCGACTCATGCCATCTGTTTTGTCACGTTTGTTGACCTTTTGCCAATCTTCCATCAAGGGTATGGTCACAGCAAACACATACAATTCGTCGTCGGTGAGTGATTCTAGATCTTCCCAGATCACTTCGGCATCTACACCGTTGTGCTCTGCCAAGCGATCAATGATTGTTTCAATGAGATCAAACTCTTCGGCCAGCTCCTGGTCTTCGGCTACATCTTCATTCTTAGACTTGTTGCCCCAGTTGGCAGCACCTTTCTTGCGACACTGAACCAAGGCACCTGATGCATAGGCTGACGGCCATACTTTGTAGCGACTGCGTACTTTGTTGTAGCAGGCATCTTTTTTCTCAGCCAATATGAGATCTGAAAACGCAGGTCCACCGCACTCAGGGCACTGTTGTTGGGATTCAAAAAGGTCTTGTAAGTTCATTTTTTCTTCTTAGTGGCCACGTTGATGGCTGCTCCTCTACGTTCAGGATTGGGGTCTTGCCTGCGCTTGCGAGCAGCAGCTGATGCACGACCTTTTTTGCCCAGGCTGTGTGCCTTGCTGGCCGGCAAACACTTGGGCTTGCCTTCAGATTCTGAGCCGCGAGCACAACTGCCACGGATCTTGCCGTCGGGACCAAACCGCACCCATTTTTGCTTGAACCATTTGCGAAGATTTTCTTCCAGCTCGGCTTCAGTCATGCGCACACAGTTGGGAACCATGCGATCGCCCTTTTTCTTCATGCCTTGTTGGCGATATCCCTGCCAGCAGCTTTCTAAAATCTCGCGATATCTCATAATACAATATTTAGCTCAATAGCCCTGGCTGGCTATCTCGGCACCTTTGTTGAAGCTGGGACTCCATGACGCAGCCGAAACACCACCACGCTGTTTTGACCAATTGTAGCCAGCCTGATGTCCTGAGCAGTCTTTGGTGCACTGACTCATGCCCATAAACGTAAGCTCTCTCAGCTGTTCTGCGCCTTTGATACCTATGACCATGTGTCGGTTGTACCGAGTTTCGGGGTCTTCAAGCTGTTGACTGCCTTGATACAACACAGTTTCCAGTGGATATATTTCCAGGATTTCTTCTGGCTTAGTGTACACATGCTCAGAGCCAGGTGGCTGATGATCGCGGCCTTGCAAGGCCACTAGAGTACCACGCGGAATGTGATCAAACCAGCCATGATCTGGCATGTCATTGGTACTGGTGTTGATCACCACACCTGGCCGGCCCAGCTGATCAAAGTCTATCTCATTGGCATCTGCTGGCATGGGTTTGACCCCTTGGATGCCCATGGCTTGTTGTATTTGTTGTCCTTGACGCAACCATGCTTTGTTCTTTTCCACATCTATGATAGAGTCAATGGGCACGTTCATCTTGCGTAAAATTGTGCTCATGTTGCCGTACCACGAACCCAGCACATAGGCCACTGGCACTGAATCAATGCCTTGTTGTTGCAAAATTTTAGCAAGTTCGTGAGCCAGCCACAGTTTGCTGATCACAAGGTCATCAGTGTAGCTGCCAGGCAAGCTATAGCCTGAACTTTCCTCAATGAAGTCAGCCAGCAGCATCGGTAACAGGTCCGCCTTCTACCCAAGCATCGCAGGTACGCTTGGCTGCACACTTGAATTTGAGAAATTTGCAGTAGCCCAGCTGCCCTGCATCAATGGTATCGTGCGGATCACTGCCAGGCTCCGAGCCAATGCCCTTGGCAATGCAGTCTTGCATTTCGTCTGTGATATCAAAAGCAGCACAGTTACCGCAGCGATTGTTTTTGACCGATTCAATGTCGTCGGTGTTCCACTTGTCAGCTAACTCGGCCCAGTATTCTTCATTGGGTTCGTTGGGATTGAGCGGACCATAGTGATATTCGTCTATGGCTTTTTGACGGTTCTTGAGATTGAGATCAATGCTCTGAGTGGCTGGTGGGCAGCCTTGTTCCACTGCATCCATAAAGTTGATGTATTCGCGTAGGGTTTTCATTTTTTACGTCCTGATTTCATGTTGGCACACCAGTGATACATGCGACCACGTTCACCGCCGTATTTCTTTGCCCGAGCACGTAGATCTGTCACAGATCCGTCACAGCTGGCACCCGAACGTTTTACCCGGCCGGGTCTACTCTTGCCTTTTATCTTGCCATCGGCAAAGTTTTCGTTCATTGCTTGTGCTAGTTCTGGATGCATAGGACCCGGCAGTTGATCAGGGTCTACCCAGCACCAATCTTTGACTTCTGAATTTATCTTGGGTTCAAATTCTGTAGGCACAATGCCTATGTATGTTGCGTAGTTTGCATTTGCAGTCAAGGGTATCAATTGTACAGGACCGCGATAACCGGCTTCTTCAGCCAATTCTCTACGCACACACTGTTCTACAGTTTCACCAGGCTCTCTGCCGCCGCCCCAGGTGCTCCACACACCTGGGTCTGTCACTGAATCAGATCGCTGCTGAAATCCCCAACGACCAGTGTCTTCGGCATAAAGAACACAGCCTGCGGCACGTGGTGCAATGTCTTCTTTGACATTGCTGCGATGATATTCTGTGGCCGAGCCATCGCGATCCACATGCCAAGCATAAAATCGGCTCCAGGGATATTCAGAAGCCAGACTCAAAAAGGCCTGCAAGTTTGGCAAGGCATCGTCATACATTATGACTTTGTCATAGTGATCCTGTCCCATGACTCTGCGTATGATCATCTTTTTCTTTTCTTCGGTGGGCACTTTGAGTCCAATGTTGCCTGCACGGTACACATGCACACGATCCATGTCTACACCGTATTTTCTAAAAGTGTTCAAGAATGTTTCTCGATCATCAAAGTCAGCTCGGGCAGTGACCATGATCACTTTATTCCCGGTGGCGATGTCGTTGCGCAGTTGGCGAATCATGGGCGCAATGGGTCGGGCATTGGCAAAGAATTCCTGAGCATCTCTAAATGCACCAAAGTCAAACTCTTCGCCTGGCTGTAGTTTATAGTGTGTAAAATCATGACTGTTGAGTTGACGCACAGTCTTGCCGTCGCGAACCACACCCACTTTGGTGTCGGTGTTGACCAGTGTATCGTCAATGTCAAATATCACCAGTTTGGTGTTGGCGAATTCTTGGGCTCTCATACTGTGCCCCTCACACGGTCAAAAAAGCTGGGTGCTGGAGCACCTTTGACTTCGCCATGCCTACGATGTTGACCAGCATAGTCTTGATATCGGCCAATGACATCAAAACCATGGGTAAAAAATATAGCAGCAGGTGGACGACTCTGTCTCAGTATGCCCACACGCTGCTGACCCTGGGGCGCAGGTTTGACTTGTCTGTCACCATCGGTCACAGTTTGCAGCCAGGCACCGGGCTTGAGGCGTACCAGCCACACATAGGGTTTGTCTGTGGCATAGGCACCGTATTTTTCTTTCAAAAAATAATTCAAGGGATAGAACCACAGTGCTCGCCGGCCAGTGTTCTGTCCAATGGCATCAATGTCAAATTGAGGATGGTCAACATCAGGTGTGCGACCAAATGACTGACGCCCGCTAAAGCCCAGTTGGTCTTGATCAGTGAACCGCACAAAATATTCGTTTACTGATCCACCGTGTTGACGCACGTCGGCAATGATTTGATCCCGCACCGGAGGTACTCGAGCTTCGCTGATGAGGTCCCACAATGTCATGACATCATCCTTGCCAACTTGGCAGCCAGAGTAGCATCGCGGGGTGCTTCGGGTAGGTCCTTGGGTTGTATCTGCCGAATGCCAGTAATCTTACCGCCCGTGTGAGCCAATTCATTTCGTTCAAATCGTCGTACAAAATCTGTTACAGGAGCAACGCCGTCAAAATCCACCAAGCGGTCGCCAATTTTTACAGCAGCGTGCTGAGCTTGTTCCACACCGTTGGGGCGAGTGTTGCCCACCAGTACCACAATGTCACCGCCTACCAACTGCTGAATGGCCTGAGCCATGACCACACAGCCGCCATCAAATGGACCTGATCCTATGGCATTGACCAGGAGATCGTACACACGTGACCGATTGCGGCCTGCAATGTTTTCTGTGATCTCCTGTGCTCGCATCACAGCATCTCCGGTACCACTGTGACACCAGCCTGCATTGAGCCAGGATTTGCTCGCAGCCATTGCATGGCCACACGGTTGGCGTCACTCTGCACATTGCCTACCCCAGCAAAACTGTGTATGACATTGCCATCAGGGTCTAAGATCAGCCAAACACCAGTAAAGTTACCATCCCCAGATGGCTGCTGGCGTGTGCTAGCCACAGCAGCCTGTGCCGATTGATCAGCTCGGCGTCGCTGTATGTCCAGGGTAGATCCAGGCCGAGCACGCTCACGGAAATCATAGTCTTCAACGTTGGGCAGACCAGATGCAGCCAGCCAGTCAGAATACTTGCGCGATGCTTCAGCGTCAGTGTTGGCAATGAACACAAACACTGGCCGCTGGGTGTTTCTGTTGAAAACTTCATAGTTGGCATCACCAGTTTGGTCAGGCAATCCCAAGCGATTTTCTATGTCAGTTTGACTCGGTTCAAGTTCAAATTCCCAACCGCCTGCAGGTTGTTGCGCTGCGGGCTGAGCAGTACCAGTGCCTGCTCTACGCACATCGTAGTAGGGTCTATCCGCAGCACTTATTGTGCGATCGAAGTAGGCCAAGGCCGCATTGTTGTCGGCAGCACGGAAGGTCTGCACCACACGATTTCCGGCCACTTGGAAGATTTCGTATTCGGGTTCAGTCTCTACATAGGGCCTGAGAGCCACAGCATCCATGTATGCCTTGTATTCTGATGAGAATATTCCAAATTCAGCAGCGGCTTTGTCTCTGGCTTCTTGTTCGCTTGAAGCTACCACTTCAATCATGGCTGTGTTTCTGACATCTCGGCCATCTTTGTACACACGCCACCAGTACTGCTTGCCTGAGGCAGGTTCTTTGGAAATCCGGCGTTGTAACTGAGCTTGCTTGACAAAGCTGCGCAAAGCAGCAGCAGGAATCTTACCAGCCACATAGTCAGCAAAGTAACGCACAGTGTCTGAGCCTTTTTGGCCCTCGGCTGTGGGTTCCAGCAATTTGTACAGCTTCTTGAGATATTCTTCTCTATAGGCTTCAGGGTCCATGGCCGCTTTGAGTGCCACTGTGAATCGCAGCAAGGTATTTTCTACTTTGTCAAAATTTTCGTCCAGCCAATCTCCGCCCGGGCTACGAAACTCAATGTAACCTTCTTTGGTGTTGATTGATGTAAACTTGTCAGTTTCCCCTGTGTGTATGGCCTTGGTGGCCAGGTCTTCCATGTGCCCACGCATGCGATCCAGCAGGGCCTGAGCCGTTTTGGGCATGGCTCGCACACGATCTTGCACAATGCCCAGTGCCGACTTGGTGTAGGTATTTGTGCTGCGACCAAACTGATCCAGCACATATTGATCGCCCAACAGCAGGGCCAGTTTGACATAGTCCAGTTTATCGTTGCTGAATTCGGGCACTGATATATTGATATGCAGACCAGTGGATCGGTTGGTGTAACAGCCGTTGCGACCTGCCCACTCACGCACCTTTTTCAACTGATCCAACATTTGATCAATGGGCATGGGCGGGCTTACAAACTCAAGGCCCATGTCGTCTTCGCTGTCGCCACGCAAGCTGCCATCAGGCTCAATCACATATTTGCCAGCTTCTCTTGTGGCGCCGTGATATCTTTGACTGGTGTTGACAGGCATGCCCACTGCTTCACTGAAATCATTGGCCACGGAGTCAATGTCCACAGCAGCTTCATTGCGATAGGTCCAATGTGGCCAAGTGATGTCATAAGCACTTTCAATGGCACTCATGACATCAAGATCTTGTTCGTCCAACCAGTCACTTTCGTCCCAGCTGTCGTTGTATTCTGCTCTGTGCCAATCTCTAGCATCATCATAGTAGGGCTGTAGTTCGCTGTCGTTGACAGATTCTGCTGCTTGGCTGAATTGATCTTTGGTCACCCCATCTGCATCACTGAGGTCAATGCCCAGGATTTCACCAATGTCTTGCTCATTGGCATTGTTGATCAAATACTGATATATGTGTTGTTCAGGATTGTTTGCCCAATCTTCATCGATCTTTTCATATAGCCACTCTTCAAAATCTTGCTGCATGCGTTCACGCAGGCGTTCAACTTCTCTGCGGCCATTGTAATCACCGTCGTGGAAAAACTCCACAGCACTATCAATGCTGCGGCAGCGTTCGTCACTGTTGTAGTCAGGTTCCATTTCTGGATCGTCACTCTCCACACCAGGCACAATCATTTCAAATTCCATGCCAGCAATGGCACCTGTTTGAGCAGCTTCGGCACGGAGGTTTGACGGGCTCATTTTTATTTCACCAATGAACTCATCTTCCAGCAGCTCAAACTCTTGACGCAGGCTTTCTACCAGCTCGTCTTGCTCCGCCAAGCTCTCGTCGACTGGGTGCGTGCTGAATATATCATATTCTTTGAAAATAGCTACCACTGCTTGTGCTGTGTCAACGCCACTGTACCATTTACCGCGACGATTTACTCTGCGTAACTCCCAACCGTATTGTCCATCTGGTAATGGTGTAATAGCTACATACCGACCATCTGGACCTTGACTCCAGGTTCCGGGCTCTGTTTGCGTGTAGCCTGATTGTTGCAATTTACGACCAAGACGTTGTACGAAAATGTCTTGGCCAGACCCTTCTGTCACACCCTGCTCGCCTTGACTCATACGATGTAAAGTGTTTAGTTCGTCCATCACAGCCCGGCCTGCCTGTTTTACATCACCAGTATGCTTCATAACAGTGTAGCCAGTTTCAATTGCGGCCAACATTTGTTCTCGGCTGGGCCGCCAGCCTTGAACATTCTTCGCAAAGAATTGCATCATTCCTGGCAATGATGATAGAAGTTTTTGTTTGTAGGCTTCTGCGTCCAAGCTTTCTGTCACGCCTGGCTTGATGTGTGCGGCAGCATGTTTTTTGGCCGAGTCCTGTGCCTGTTTGATACGATCATAGCTGCGGCTGTGCCACTCACAGCCGGGTTCTAGGCATCGTGCTCGATAGCCCCGCACACCAAACACTTCGGTTTGATCAATGGCCGATTTGGCTGTGCGTGCGGCATCAGCCTCGTCCACATTGTAGGTGGGGTCAGTTTTGATCCGGCGCATGCCCGGTGGCTGTTTGGGATCCCGGGGATCAATGTCTGTGACGTCTAGGCCAGTGGCCTGGAGATCTTTGATATACTTGTGTTCAGTTTCTTCGTCGCCAAAGCTGAATATGGTACTGGGTGGGCCTGCACCAAAATCATGTCGGCCCAGGCCCTTCATATTGGATATGTGCTGACCCAGTTTGTACCAGTCATACATGTCTGACACATCCACACGCACAGTGCCTGCAGGCATGGTGGGTTTGAATTCTGGACCAGGTGGCTCGTTCAAATCACGAATCTGACCTTCACGCAGGTTGGCAGTTTTCATCAACAGCGCAGGTCGACCTTGGCTGTCAGTTTTCAATGCCATCTTGTTGGCTTGTCTGCCAACTTCGCCAGGTTTGATATCCACTGTGAGAGCCATGGAATAGCGTGGGTCACGGGCTTGCTTCTTGGTGGGAATGTATCCAGATGCACCTTCTTCCAATGTGTCACTATCAAACAGTTCAGGGTGACTGTCAGCCCAGTCACGCATTATAATACCAGCCACAGCATGGGCTTCATTTTCCCAAGGCGAACCTGTGTTGCCTGCTGCGTCGGGCAAGGGTGTGATTTCATGCTGACGGCAGTGAGCCAGTTCATGAGCCGTGGTACGCAATATGTCCATGAGATGCCGACCAGCAAGGTTTACGTGCAGAGTATGAGTGTCTGGGTCATAACGGCCAAAACTATGGTTGTCTACACCCCAGTCATCGTCTCGGTGCAGCCGAATCTCAGGCATGGATTCAATGCCCAGTTTGTCAGCAGTTTGTTCTATAAATGCGTGGAGCATTTTTTCATCTTGATCTGTTTCGTTGAGAAACATCTGTGTACTGGGAGCAACGCCATCTTCAGAGCTAAGGCTGGAGCCATAGTGTCCTTCACGCACGCTTTCGCCGCCGCCATCACCACCGCCTTCGCCTGACTCGCCGCCATAACCAAAACCTGGAAACCAGTATCCGCCAAAGCCATAGCGAACTTTCTTTTTCTTTTTCCGGCGTTCCTGCAGGCTAAGTTCTCGATCATGTGCTGCTGTTTTGGCCTGCTTGAGGCGCTCAATGTGTCCTGAGCGACGCAACATCTTGAACACTAGGTTATCACAGCCAAATTCACCAGCTGACTCTAGGCCAGTTTTTCTCATGGTCTTGATCTTGTCCCACAGGCGTTGCATGGCCTCTTCGTTGCCATTGGCAGTCACGGCGTCAATTCGGGCGCCAAGATCTTCTGTTTTGTGTCGCACACAGTGATCGTCAATGTCAACACGACGGCGACGCGGAACTTGGCGCCACTCACCAGTTTTTACACTGTAGATGCCTTGACTGTGATGTGCTTGGTCTGCAGGCTGCACATACAGTTCAACGTCTGCACCGCCGATGCGAATATCGTGTTCGTCGTTGTATTGGTACTTTTTGGCATTGAACAGCTCTTGATATATGTCAGTGCTGTTGGCTGGCATTTGCACCACTAGATGCAGATCAATATCGCTGCCTGGGGTATAGCTATAGGCTGCATTGGATCCTGACACAGTGATATCTTTGACATCAAGGTCGGGCACGCCCAGAAATTCTTGAAAATCTGCTGCAATGGCCAAGAGTTTACGGCGCACTTCTGGCAGCAAATGTTCGTCACGCCCCCAAAGACGGGGGTTTAGACGATTGTGAAATTTTACAGCATCTTTGAGGCTGTATTGATCAAGCTCGGTTATGTGCATAACCAAGTATTTATGGGGCTAGAGCAAACCGTTAGGTATTGGTCTCGGCTTCGGCTTCGACCTCTTTGACACGTCGAGCCAAAGTTTTAGGTGGTGCTGCCGGTGGTGCCGCTGGCACAGGCTGCGGTTCAAACATGGCCTTGAGATCCTGATACAGTTTTTCGTGAGTGTTATAGTCAAACACATAGGTACCGGTGTGGCGCAGCAACACTCGTTTATCTACCCAGATCTGTCCACCCAAATCGCGCCAATTTTCGCAGAAAGTCCAGTCTTCTGAGTAGTACCGATTTTCGCGAACTGCTGTGTCAAAGTAGGTTTTCATATATTGATTTAGAGCAGGATCCAGTCCAATGTCATTGTTGAATGGTCGCACTGCGGGGTGAGCATTCATTTTTTCAAATACATGACGCTTGATAGCCAAAAAACCTGTGCCAGTTTTGGTTACTTCAATCAAAGGATCGTTGGGTTTTTCAACAAATCCAGGTATGCCATTCACGCACCATTTCACTGGCAGCGATTTCATGGGATACAGGCCGCCTATGACATCTTTGTCATGATTCAGCAAAACCAATAGATGCCAAGGTTCCCAGCCAATGTCTGCATCAATAAACACCAAGTGAGTGCTTTCTTTGGCATGCAAAAACTTGGCAGTTAGGGTGTTTCTGGCTCGGCTGATTAGACTTTCGTTGGTCATGGTTTCCACGGTCCAATCAATGCCCAGTTGACGGCAAGTATTGGCCCATTTGATATAACTCATGAAAGTCTGTTCAGTAAGCTGTCCACCGTAGCACGGCATCATGAGATGTGGTCTGCAAGTTTTGAGATAGTCTACATTGACCTGAACTTGATTTTGTGCAGGTGCAACAGCTTCTGTGCTGAATTTTTCTTGAGTTTGATTGGTCATGAGTGCTCCGTAAATGACTGATCTATTTACAGACACAGACTTGGCTGGTTATTTTTTGCGACCAGCACAGTGTGCTCGTTGGCTGAATCCACGAGGCGCAGCACAGTTTATCGATCGTTTGTATTTGGCCGACCATTTTTCTTCAACATAGTCAGGATCGGTTTCAAGTATGTATCCACGAGTGGGTGCTTCCAGTGTTGCGGCCCAGCCTTGCCCTTCAGCAGCAGTGCCCATGATTGCGTGATCTAACATTTTCACCACTGTGTTGGCCAATTTGGCATTGCCTTGTGTACGAGGATACAGGCTCATGACCAAGGCCGTGCGCCGTTGATCGTTGAGAGTAGGCCAGGCCGATCGAATTTCTGTGGCCGAAGTCAGGCCTGGCCCAAACTCCACAGTGGGTAGATAAGCCATGTATGCATGTTTGGCAAATGGCTCCAGTCGTTTGGCTGACAGTAACGGCTGCAGGTATGCTGGAGATCCATCTTTTTTAGTGCCCCCGGCCTGTGGAGGTTGGTCAGCGTCTTTTTGTGACCGCACAAAGATCAATTGATCACGTTGGGGATCAAATTCACGGGTAATTTCTTCGGCACGAAATGGGGATCTAACCTGCACAAAATGTCCAGACTCAACACCAGCTAGCTTGGCCAGTTTTTCTTTGACAGCGAACGGAAACGGGCGCTCACTGGTATCGTTGGTGGCAGCTACAAATACTTCAGCATCAGGAAAAGCCCTGCGTGCCGCTTGATACAATGCAAAGTGTCCAGCATGAAAGGGATGAAATCCGCCGGGCATGATAACCACAGTTGTCATGCCTGTATTTAGTGCTTATATGTGTTCTAGCAACCACAGATACAGTGGAGTAGAAAATGTCATTTCTGCATGGCCGTTGCAGCCCATGTCACTGTACAAGGGATAGCTTGCCAAACTGCTGGTGCCGTTGCAGTCATGGGTGTATTTGGCCACCGTATGCAACATTGAGCTAATGTCAATTTCGTCTATGGTCACATTTCGCAGTTGTATCAGAGAATCAGACACAATTGTGCCATGGCTGTCTAACACTGTGTATTCTGATTTCTTGCCACTCACAATCCATCTCAAACAGTGCAGTCCATGATCAATGTCCAGTAAAGGTACTGTAACTGTGTGCAATTCGGTGACAGTGCGATTCCAGATTGGTCGACCATCTATTTCAACTGCTAAACTTAGGGGCCTTGATGGGTCAGTGGGCACAACATCAAAAGCAATAACTGTGGTGTCATCCATGATTAGTAGGCAATGGTCACAAACTGAATGGTACCTTGATCAAACAGTTCCACTCGAGCTCGTACCCATACAAAATTGCCAGGTATGTTTACAGGGTGATAGTCTGTGAGCGGCGTCACAGGATCACCAATGGTGTAGGTGCTGAACCACGTGGCTGCCGAGGACTCTGAATCCAATGTGGCTTCTAACACAATGCGGCCTACAAAATTATCCAATCTAAAAGTCACTGTTTGAGTGCTGCTGCCTCGACCACGATAATAGTCAGCTGCTTGTACAGGATCTGAAGTCCAGTCTTGGCTGCTGCCATCGTAATTACCCGATGGCACACCATGTTCTGTGGTGCCCAAAATGGTATAGGTCTGTGCCATTATGCTCGTTCAACTTCCACAACTACACCAGATCCCAACAACTCTTCGGCCACTGACTGCAGTGCATCGCAAACATCATTGGTGGCAATGTACTGCTCGTCGCCGTCTTTGTCCCGGATCAACTTGGAAAGTTTTATAACAACCACTTCTTCGTGTATTTTAGCCATAGTGATCTATTTAGCATCACTCACAATGGGCATGGTTTTCCTGACCAAACCTGTGGATATCATTGACATCCAAACATCCAGTTTGGGATCATTGTGGTCCACAAAGTAGTGATCCCAGGTCCAATCTGCACTGTGCCACTGTGGTAGCTTGCCATTCAACCATCTTTTCAAACTGGGGCATGGGCGGACTGTGTGGCCCATGTTTTCTATCCAGTGTTTCAAAGCAGCTTTGGCATTGGATGTCAATGCCTGGGCTTTCAAATAACTGCGGTAAGCATAGTCATGTGGATTTTTCAAGTACACATGCCCAGGATTTCTGCACACATTTGCTTCTCGCATGAGTATGGTGCCGTGAGTGATTGTTTTGGCCAATTCTGTAGCGGCATCAGCAGTGCATTGATCGCCTGTAAAAACCACTATCTGACCAGGGTAGAACACAGTTTTCACTGTGTTTTGATGTGCTGATAACCACTGTCGCACTGCTTCTATGTTTTGTCTAATCTCAGGAGTGATTACAGATCTAAAACTGGGGCGCAGACGTCGCTCTATAACATTGTTATCCCAACGTTGTTTTTCGTACTGAACTCGTCGCTCCAGCACCTGGGTCACTTGATCAGGATCAAGGCCGTATCTCAACACACTAATTTCATACTGATACCAACTCACAGCCCAAGGCCATTTTTTGAAAAACAAGTCGCTGCGTGGTACCTGCTGATAATTGACCATGACTTCTGTCCGGTCCATGTCACACTCTAATGATACCATCATGATCTACACCTGCTACGGTCAATTGATCTACGGAAAATTGCATGTCGGTGCCTGTCCAGTCCACGCGAACAGCACAGTCACTGAGCTGATCAAACAAGATTCGTTTGCTCAAAGGCACACGAATCAATTCATCAATTTTTCTGCTGAGAGGCCTCGCGCCCATTTTGCTATCGTAACCCTGTATAGCCAAGGCATCTACTGCGGCTTCGGTAAGAGTGAGTCTAATTCTTTTGCCTTCCAAACTTTGTTTGAGTTGATCCACAAACTTTACCACAACTTTTTTCACAGCCAAAGTGTCTAATTTTGCAAACTTACAGACTTGATCTATACGATTGCGCAATTCTGGACGGAAAAAATCTTTCATAGCTCTATCTTCTTCGCCTGTGCGTTCAAGATCAGTGGCAAAACCAATGTTGTTATTTTCGTTGTCTCTGGCACCCAGGTTGCTGGTCATGATAATGATGGTATTTTTGCAGTTGGCCTGCTTGCCGTTGGTGCTGGTAATCACACCATCTTCCAACATCTGTAACAGAATGTTTGTGACGTCGGGATGTGCTTTTTCAATTTCGTCAAACAATATCACAGAAAACGGGTGTTTGCTGATGTCTGAGATCAGTTTGCCGCCGCCAACATTTCCATCCTCAAAGCCCACGTAACCCGGCGGTGCACCAATAAGGCCAGCCACTGAGTGACGCTCTTGGTATTCGCTCATGTCATATTTGAGCAAGTGCATGTCCAGGTTATCTGCCAGCAGTCTGGCCAATTCAGTTTTGCCTGTGCCGGTAGGGCCCAAAAACAAGAAAGACGCCATGGGTCGTTTTTCATTGCCGATTCCAGCAAAATTGATGTATACCCGTTCAAGCACAGCATCTACTGCTGTGTCTTGACCATACAAATGTTGCTTGATGTTGCTTTCTAGTTCTACAATTTTGGCACTGCGTTCATTTTGTAGCTTGTCTACAGGCACTGAAGTCACACGACTCAGTTGCTGCTCAATCAAGTCTCGTGTGACTGTGATCAAGCCAGCATCTTTCACACGCTCTCTAGCACAGGCAGCGTCAATCAAGTCAATGCTCTTGTCAGGATTCTTGCGATCGTGGATGTAACGGTTGGCCAGTTCCACGGCCGCTGTGATGGCCTCTGTTTCAATGAGTACGTTATGAAATTGCTCCAGCCTAGGTGACAGGCCAATGAGGATCTGTTCTGTGGTGTTAGCATCCGGTTCATCAATAGCCAGGCGATAAAAACGTCGCATGAGAGCCCGGTCTTTTTCAAAGGATTCATAGTATTCTTCCCAGGTTGTTGATGCCACCACTTTGAGATTACCGCGTGTGATAGCAGGTTTGATCATGTTGGCAAAATCCAGGCTGCTTTGACTGCTGGAACCTGCTCCCCGGATGGTATGTGCTTCGTCAATAAACAAGATGCATTTTTTCTTGACTTCTAAAGCTGCAATCACTGCCTTGAGCTTTTCTTCAAATTCACCGCGATATTTGGAGCCGGCCAACAGTGATCCCACTTCCAGTGACCACACTTCGTGATCCTTCAAAAACTCAGGCACACGCCCTTCTGACACTTCTTGTGCCAGACCTTCCACAATGGCAGTTTTGCCCACACCTGGGTCACCTACCATGAGCACATTGGCTTTGAAGCGCCGGGCCAACACAGCAATCATTTCTTCCAGTTCGCGACTGCGTCCAATCATGGGCTCCAGTTGATTTTTTTTGGCTTGATCTGTGAGGCTCACACAATACTCTTTGAGTATTTCAGTGGCCTGTTGTGCGCTCAATGCTATGTCGCCTTGGCTGTAGCTTTTTTGCCAATGCTCCACAAAATCTGATTTTTTCATGCCATACTTGAGCAAAAAGTAATGTGCATGACTGTTGGTCTCAGCCATGATAGACAGATAGAGATCAATGGTAGTCATGGTCCTGCGACCTGTAAACATGACCTGTACATTGGCTCTGTTGAATATACGTTCTAGAGCTGTGGTTTTTCTAGGCTGTTGATCTTGATCAGTTTCTATGCTTTTGAGCGATTGCAAATAGTTTGTAACTTCAAGAATCATCTGGTCTAGTTCCACACCAAAATTGCCAACACAGCGAGCAAACGGTTCGTATTTGAGCATGGCCAACAACAGATGTTCAGACGTCACAAATTCGTGACGCAATGCTGCCGCAATGCTCACCGCGGACTGCACAATTTGTTCAATTTCTGGATTGTTTTGCATGGTGGTACCTGAAAATAAAATCTATTGTACACTGAATGCACAATATTTGCAAGCCTATAGGTATTTAACTGCGATACTTTTGAATGGCTGCTGCAAGATCTGGGTCAATGTGCTGAGGAATAACTGGATTGATTCTGATCAGCAGATCGCCTGTGGCACCATTTTGGCTGGGTATACCGTGGCCTCGCACTCGTAACAGAGTTCTGGGCTGGCAGCGTTCGGGTATGCGAATACTGATCTGGCTGTTGGTCATGGTGGTAAAAACCAAATCTCCGCCCAAAATCATATCCCATATACTGACATCTTGCTCGGCTATGAGATTGAGACCATCGCGTTGCCATCGCGAATCAGGATGTACTCGAAACTGTACCACAAGGTCTGCTCCACCGGGCGCCAGACCCGGGTATTGCACAGAATCGCCGTCGGATACTCCACGAGGAATGTCAATTTCGATGGTATTGGATCCCGATCCTGTGCTCACTGCCACGGGCCTACGCCCCCCGGTGATTACGTCAGTGAGTCTGACCCACAGGCTCATACGCACAAATGGTTGAGGCCTGCGTTGTTGGCCATTGAATCCCTGACCAAACATATTGCGAAACATGTCGTTGATGTCGCCACCAAAATTGAAATGAAAACCGTTGGGCCCATGAAATTGCTGAGCCGGATTGTCATAGCCTGCTCGCTGAGTTGGATCACTCAAAACGTCGTAGGCGGCCTGGATTTGTTGAAATCGAGCCGTGTCTCCTCCGCGATCAGGATGATGTTGTGACGCCAACTTGCGGTAGGCTCGTTTGATTTCGTCGGGCGTTGCAGTTCGAGCAACACCTAGAGTGGCATAGTGATCGGTCATTGAAAAGGCCCAGTATAGTAATTATACTGGGCCCCGAGTAAACAATCAATTTATTTTTTAGGAACTTCGGTGCCTTCGAGTTTTTTGTGTACTTTGACTTCTTTGCAACTTTGTTTTGTTTTGCCTGTTTTGGGATCAGTCACAGGTTTGCCTTCTTTGTCTTTGACATCAACACAGACCTTGCGGGTTTCCTGTTGGGCTACAACAGGCAGTGCACTCAAGGTTGCAAACATTGCCAGGGTCATGGCTGCTAAGATTTTTTTCATGTTTTTTTCCTTTCTGAATCACTACTGCGATGCGGAGTGAATTTTTCCACAGCAGTGGCACCTATGCCTACCATGGCCAAATAGATCATAGCATCAAACATAAATGCATCAACTTTGTATGACCAAAATAGGTTGGCCACAAAGGCCACAGCACATAGCACAAATGCAGCAAGTGCAATCACACGTTTGCTGCTGATTGAATCATTGTGTGTGTCGTTGAGCATGCCGCGCAACATGTCAACGCTCCGGCCACTCGGTTACAGGCGGTGGTGCTGCTTTGCCTCCCCAACCTGAGATTACGTCTGCTGGGGGCACAGCACCAAATCCTGGTTGACTGGTCCCAAAAACATTGGTACTGGCCAAAGGCTGCGCACCCCAGCTATTGGTCACTGGCGCTGAACCCATGCCGCCAAAACTAGCCGTTTTGGGTGCCGTGGCCGCCGAGTGCTTGGCAGCAGATTCGGCATTGTCTGCTGCCTGTTTGTGTGCGGCCAGCATGGCTTCTTTGTCTTCTTTGCTGTTGCCAGCCAACATAATACCACTCAGAGTACCTGTGAGGAATGTAGCAATGGGCACTATGAGCTCAAAAAACTTTTGATCAATTGGGCTGATTGCGTTCAGTGGCTGTGTGACAAAGATCAGGCTGTACAACACCACAAACACAATGCCTGTGAGTGTGAGAGCCAGACACACGCCGATGAAAAATTTCAGTCGAGCCATCAACTGTTCATCGGTGTACACAAATGGTTGATTATTTTGCACAGACAACTCCTTGGGGTTGAACCGGGCAAGCAGCCGGCGCGGATCTAGGCGAGATAGCAGGTTGAGCATCGGGTGGTCCTAGTCTGGGGTCTCGTTGACCTTTGAAAATATGTTCGGGGCAAGTGCGTGTGACGTCACACACGGGCAGCTTGCAGATGTCCTTTTCCCAGTTCTTGGGATCCTGACAAGGATAGCGGAACCGATCACCGCCAAAAGCTGCCAAGCCTATAGGTAAAGCAATCAGCAGCAGCAGTGATAAAAATAGTTTGCGATCATTCATAACAGTGTATTTACATCAAATCTCAAATCTTGAGCGGTCAGTGTTGAAGTTGGCAAGCATCTATGGTGATTCCTGTTCCAATGATCACTCCCATTTACGGCCCCATGACATGCAGTGCCCATGTGCCTGCATCTTCGTTCCATTCATATGGCCCACCGTCATTGGGACAAGGTACTGGTGCCTGCCATTGACATGTATCCTCGTTGAGAATCCAGCTGGCATAAGGCTTGGGCGGAATAAAAGCGTCTCTCACAGCATCATAGGTGTATCCAATGCCAGCATAATTTTTTCGAAAAGATTTGCTCTGATCAGCAGCAGGCAAGTTGGTAATGGAGTCATAGTAGATGCCACCCAGTGTGTTGAAGGAAGTGCGTTTGCAAGTTTGTTGACGGATGTGACCGTAGAAGCCCTCCCAATCTCTGAATTCAGAGCCTTCGTCTTTGCCCACAATGACTTCGGTCACTATGTTGTTTTGATCAAGAAATGCGTAGTGTGCCATGTTGTTATACAAAGACAATGATGCCTGTTCCTGCGGTAAATGTGGTGATCTTGTAGCCAGACACCGCTGTGCTGGTTGTAAAAGTCAATCCAGCATCCTCGTTGACAATGGTGTGGACGTCCGAATATTTGAGTATGACCACTCCCGATCCGCCGTTGCTGCCAGAAAAACTGCCATTGCCTGCGCCACCGCCCCCACCTCCTGTGTTGGCCGTACCTGCTGTGTCCCCAGCATTGTTCTTGCCACCAGTGCCCCCGCCACCTGCTCCACCTGCAGCATTTCCACCTGATCCAGCAAAGTGTCCTCCGCCGCCGCCGCCAGCATAGGTCACCGATGATCCAGAAATGGTTGATACGGCACCGTCACCTCCTGCGCCACCCACAGTGGCCTGCGCATTTTGACCAACGGCACCAGCACCGCCACCGCCACCAGAAATAAATGTTGAAGAACCAGCACCGCCAGAACCGCCATTGTTGCCTTGAGATGGCGACACAGACGGAGTGTTACCTGCACCACCTGCTGCGTTACTGTGTCCACCGCCACCGCCCGAGCCGCCGCTGGATCCAGCGGTAGCAGCATTGCCTCCTCTACCACCCCCAGCAGCAGAATTTATACCAAACAAAGATGGGCTGCCATTGGCACCTGCAACACTGCCGGCACCGCCAGCACCCACTGTCACTGAATAATTTGAGTAACCCAACTCGACGTTGCCAGTACGAAATCCTCCGCCTCCGCCTCCGCCATATGAGGCCCCCGATCCGCCGCCTCCCACTGCTAACCACTCAACGTTGTTGTCAACATTGGCCGCAGTTTCTGAAATAGTTACCCCAGGTCCAATAGTGATACCAGGTCCAATTGTAAGTGCCATTTATAACCCCATTACATGCAAGGCGTGGTTGGTGTGTTTGATACGATCTTCTAAACCAATAAACCCACCATTGATGGCTCTTGTGAGCCCTTTGACATCATTGGCGTCAGCGAAGCGGTTAAGCTTGTTCTGCTCCCAATAAAAGCAGGCACTCTGCGCAGCCCCTTCAAAAGTACCCAGATAGTCAGCAGCTTCTTCCACGGGAATACCCAGCGATCCTGCAAAAAAAGTGTAGTTGTCTTTGCCTGTGAGTTGAATCAAGCCGCGACCACGATAGCGCCAACCGTCGCCTGAAGCCTCGTCCCCGTTGCCCATGCGACTGGCATACACACGATTGGCAATCCGTTCAGGCTTGCGCTCGTATTGTTGAGCCAGTTCCATGGTTGGAAAATACTTTTTGAATGTGCTCATGAGACTGGCAGCACGATAGTTTAGGTTCTCTTCAATAAACGCAAAACTGCCTGATTCGTGTGCGCACTGAGCCACAAAGTGTGCAATGCGATGTGGTGTGTTGATATCATAATCTGGCAGCAATTGCTCTAGAGCTCTGTACCAGTGTTCAATGTGTTTGTTTTTGACCATCTGTCGCAGTTGATCAAGAGTTAGTATGCATTTGCTCATTGCTTGCAATCCTTATTTTTTATTGACTTCATCGCGTATTTTTTTCTGTCCCTGATACCACTCTTGCCAGCCCTGTGTGCGTCCAGCACACACATAGTAGGCAGCATAGTTGTCAATCATGACCATGAGCAGATCTTTCAGCGCAGTTTGATCTTTGCTGAGTTCTTTCAAGGCCGGACACTTTTCTTGCAGCGATGCTGGTGCTTCGGGCCATTTCTGTTTGACAGGAACCAGCACCGAACAACCTGACAGCATGAGTACAGCCAACGCAGCAGTCAGTTTCATTTGGTGTCCTTTCTAGCTTCATCGGCCACGCGGTCAATTCTGGCCGCACGGTTATGCACATCAATCAGCTCCTGTGGTAAGCGATCGCACTGTGCAGGTATGAGCTTGACCACTTCACGATCCACGTATTCTGTGAGAGTTTTGCCTTGTTCGCGCACCACTCGATCACGGTAGACAATTTTTTGCTCTATCACAGTGTTGACCTCGGCGCTCTTGGCATCGGCTGCTGCCAGTTTCTTTTCCAGCTCTGTGACACGCTCGCGCCAGGTCATTTCCACCGCATAACCACCGCGGAAATACACACCCAAAGCCAGCAGGATCACTCCTACTATCTTGAACGGCAGTTGGTATTGATAAAGAAATGGTATTTTGTGAACAAAAAATCCCAGCACTGTGAGCACAATGCCCACCAGCAGCAGAATATTACAAAACCATAAAATTACAGCGTCAGGAAGAAATTGCAGCATCCACATGCTGATATTTAGCAATCTAGGTCAATGCCAAGTTGGACAAGAATTCCTTGGTTTTTTCTGTACCAACACCTGTGATTTGCAGGGTGGCTCTGGGCACATGCCCGGCATTGGCAGTAGCATGCGGTACATTCCACCAATCGAACGTGGAAACATCTCCGGCTTGCCACCCCCACCACTGAAAATTGCCATAGCTCCAAAAGTGGCCGGGTTGCCAGTCTGTGAGCTGTACAAAATACCGTACCACCTGACTGGGATCTTGGGGCATCCATTTTTCCAATTTGTCAAGATGCAAATTCCATGTCTGCCCAGGCCGCTGGACATGCACTCTCACCATGGCATTGGTTAGTGCAAATTGATCAGCAATGTTCAAAAATATGTTTGGCACAGAGTAAGTCAGATCTGTGACCACATGATCTCGACCATAGCCCTGCTGTTCAAGATCATAGTCTTCTTGATCGTACTCCTCGCTGCCACGTTGCAGTGGATCATTGACTCTGCCACGGGTGCGCCAAGTCACGGGCTTGGCTTCACTCAACACCTGTTGTAGTTCAGTGTGCCAGCAGGGCGAAATTAGGCCCAGATGTTGCACAGTGTCCCAATCTGGATGCCAGGCCTTGGTGTCAAAATGATAGGCACTGCGAGCTTTTAGAAGTTCCCAATTAGATTTCATATAACTGTGACCCGAATGTCTAAAGCCACGTAATCTTGTCGATATTGTGGTGGAGGATCGGCCAGGCCCAACAGTTGGCTCAGCTGTAGATTGGTTTCTACTGTGCGACTGGGCCACTGCCTAGCAGCCTGGCGATTGCCCGCATTTTCTCTGCGTATACACTCGGCCATTTGACGCAGGTTGCGATAGTAGTCTCTGTACAGCGGATATGAAATGCTGAATTCGCCGCATTTGACCCACCAACCCAGGCAAGCGTCATCTGACCGATCAACCAACACAATGGGACAATCAGGCCATGTGTGTTTGATATAGTCCAAGTGATAGCCAAACACATGACTTTTGACGATGCGAACACCGGTGCTCGAAAATGGCCTATCAAATTCTGCTTCGTTTTGTTCACGGCTGTGTTGGTCCAAGTGCTCAAACCAGTCGCCAAATTCCATGGCTGGTCCCCAGTATGCTCCCATGTGCATGAGTTGTAATTCGCCTGTGGCATCGTGATAGTACTCGCGGTGCGGTGCCGCATCTGAACTGTCAATGCTGGCACTGTAGTAGATGTTTTTGACCACTGAACTCCATTTGGAACCTGGTGCGCCTGATACAAAAATATATTTCATGATGTTTACTTGTTGGGGTCAATTCTACGTGCAATGGGTTGCCAAGTCTGTTGCAGTCTGCTCATGGCAGCTCGAACACCGGCTGCTGAATGTTCTTCGGGCGTGATGTACATGAGATTTTCTCTGAACTTGGCTGCTGATTCTGCCGAACGTATGGCTGGCACAAAATGCTGTTGATACCAGGCCTGTATTTCCTGTGGTGTGCCCGGAGGCAACACAATGTTCCAACAGCCATGTATGCTGAGTCCAGGTGCTGCACGACTCATCAATGGAGCAGTTTCAAGCCCAGGCAAGGGCCTGGTGTCAGCAATGCCAATCAGTTTGAGTTTGCCAGACTGTACATGTGGCCAACCCACGGCCACTGGGGTCACGCCAAACTCTACATGTCCTCCCATGACATCCAACAGTGCCTGAGCTGGTCCTTTGTACATCACAGTTTCTATACGATCGCCCCCGGGCACTGCCAGTCGGTCGGCAAGATATTCCACGGCCAGTTTGTGTCCGCCGCCACCAATGGCAAATGTTACAGCACGATCCTTGCGGCGTATGGCAGCTACCAGGTCGTCGGGTGTGTTTACACGACTGCTGGGATGAGCCCAAAAGGCCAAAGGCGAACGAGCAATGTTGGCCACTGGTTCAAGATCCATGGGATTGTACTTGACAATGTTGCGATACCAAATTTCAGGCGTAACCCAGTTTGATTGACAAGCTGGTACTGCAATGGTATGGCCGTCTCTGGGCACCGTGACAAAGTGATTGATAGCCAAGTTTCCGTCGGCACCAGGACGATATTCGGGCACAAATTTCACGCCGGTTTGACGTTCCACTTGATCGGCCACTATTCTAAACGAAATTTCATTGCCAGCACCGGGGCCATTGGGAAATACCACTGTGACAGAACGAGTGGGCTGCCAGGCCTGTGCCAAGATAGGCAAACTTAGAATCACAAAAACAATTTTTTTCAGCATGGTTGACTTTCCTTTAAGTAATGTGTAAAATCACTGTTATATATCAAAAAACTATATGAACACCAAAATTTTTGCTCTAATTACAAAAAATTTGCAATCAGCTTTCAGTTTACCTAAGTATTCTAAAATTTCTATAGGTGCTGACACAAAAATTGCAGAATTGCCCTGGACACCGGCTAGATTCAAAAAGTTTCGTGATGCAATATGGCACGAATTGCAACTGCATTCTGACTTTGAAGGCACTGTGACTCAGGTGGTTGATTCACTAAGCGAACAGTATACTCAAAGATTTTTTTCAGAAATTTGGCGGCCACGCACCGGCGACTACGAACATTCGGGCTGGGCATTGGTAGAAGAAATCAACGCTCTAAATCCACAGTCTGTGTTGGACGTAGGCTGTGGCTACCACCCTTTCAAAGGACGTATCAACAATCTGGTGGGCATTGATCCCTATAACGATGCCGCTGACTTCGAAGTTGACATTCTCAACTACCGAGTCAAACCAGGCACACACGATGTTATCATTGCCCTGGGATCCATCAACTTCAACAGCAAACAAGATGTAGAGCAGCGATTTGCCCACTGTGTGTCGCTGTTGGCGCCAGGTGGAAGATTCTATCTCAGAGCCAATCCTGGCATTCCACACCGAACAGGCCCTTGGGTGGATATATTCCCGTGGAGCTTTGAGATAGTGCATGAATTTGCTGAACGCTACAATCTCAAGCTGTTGGAGTTCAGAAAAGAACCTGCAGAACTGGGTAGACTGTACTTTGTGTATCAAAAACTGTGACGAGCTCTCACATACTCAAACGCAGCATGATGCGCTGCTTCCAATGGATGTTTGCCCCTAGTGCCAATGGGAAACTCCCTGAGTCGGCTCCACTCTAAAAAATTCTGGCCTTCAAAGTTGTTCAAATGAGGACGTAGTTGTTTTTGCAGCAACTGCATGGCTGGAGTGCAGTGAAACTGTGTTTCCAACATGAGATCATCCATGTAGGTCATGTAAAATTTGCACTGGTGTTGTTGTAACTGTTGCAATACCAAATTGACCTGACTCAAACTGTGCAGTTTGTCAAGATATTGACTGTGTAAGTCTCGATAATAATTTTTTGCAACACTATCGTTGTCCCATGCTGTAATGGTACGCCATTGATCTGCGCCACGTTTCACAAAATCAAAACGTTCGATCCAGGTCCATCCTATCACATACACAGCTGGTTCACCGGTGGCAATTTGATTTAGTACTTGTTCAGCAATACGCACATTACCCGACCCTGGTCGTGCATAACACTGATATGGCAAAGCAAGATGTTGAGCCCACAGAGCAGGCCAAGTGTGTTTGCTGGGTGTAGCAAATGCAGTGCCAAACCCGTCGTCAGCTAATTCACTGCCAAAAATAAATGAGCAGCCAAAACTTTTTAGTATCACCTAGTATTTAGATGATACCTGCGGCGGCCTGTAATTCTCGGAGGTCTTGGCGTGATTGGTGTATTTTTTTCACTGGCAAACCGGCTGCCACACGCCACTCGTTGAGATCAGAATCTGTGGAAGATCGGTAAGCATCAGGTGTAAGTGGTACTTGCCTAGCAAATTCTTCTTCATTCCAAACAAAATCATTGTTTTTGTAGCGCACCATCCAGTCACTGTCTGCATGTTCACACAAGGTGGTTAGGTCGCTCAATAGATGCTGAATGTTCTGTGGTGCACTGCTGCGTCGGCGCATTTCCACATACACCAAATAGCGATTGGGTTTGATTTCGCCTGGCGAACGGTCAGCGTCCAGCACAAAATCATAGCCTTTTTCAAACCAACTCACAAGGTCTCGGGCAGCTGCCTTGTCACGCACATAGAAACTCAGCACCATGACATCAGCATCGTCGCCCATTTTAGAACTGAATTCATCCACATGAATAGTGGGCTTGACCATGCCATCTAGATCTTGATATTGCAGACCTTCGGCCAGTGATTTGGTTGGCCTCGCTGATTTATTCTGCTGATAGCTGTTGTTGTGCATTTTGTGCTTGCTCATCGCTTTGTACTGCTTCTTTGTCTAGATCTTGCTCATAGGCTTGATCCAATTCGTCAAGATCAATTTCTTGATCTTCCATCTCAATGCTGCCTGTGCGTATTTCACTCATAAGATGTTTGGGCATCACAATTTCTACTAACCAAACATCTCGTTCTATGATTCGGGCTTTTTTAGTGCCTGGCCTATAATCTGAAGGATCTGTGATGCGAATAGGAATTTTGATTTTTTTCTTCTGATAATTTACATCGCAATCAAAAGGTATCAGTCTGGCGCCGCCACGGGGATCGGGCATCATGTTTTTGGGCCACATAAAAGTTGCACTCACAGAGTACTTGCCAATTTCAGGCCCTGCCACCAATTCGCCAATTTCCCAGTTACGAAAAGCATAAACATCCAATTCGTCTAACACTCTTTCAAAATCCAGCAGCGTAGCCATGGAACCATCGCTCATGTAAATGGCTTTGATATTGTCTGCTACTTGCCAATAATCTTCGTGATTTTTGAACAATTCGCGATCGTTGATGCCGTGCTGGTTTTTATGCTGCATGACTTTATTTAGCTGGTCTTATAAAAGAGAATCAGTTGTTTGGGTTGCATGAGAAACCTAGGTTGCTTCATAAAAAATGGCATACGAAATGTTTGCCATAGAGAAATACTTATGCTGCAACAATTCAAAATCTGTCCATGTTTATAGAGTTGTGTAGTGCTCTAAATAACAGTGTCCAATTTATGGACAAAAGGAGAAGTCAAACTTTGAGTAGAAATCGCGCCCAAAAAGCACAAAAGAAAATGACTTATCTCAAGCAAGAAAATACCATCGCCTTTGACCAACAGGCTCTCAAAGTGGCCCAGCGCCGCATCAACTTGGTTCCGCGAACACGCAACCAAGAGCGTCTGGTATTGGCCTTGCAAGATAACGCTCAGCACATAGTGGTCACAGTAGGACCAGCAGGCACAGGTAAAACTTATCTGGCCATGCAGGCTGCTGTAAAAGCATTGAAAGAAGGAGCAACAGAACGAATTGTACTCACTAGACCCGCCATAGGTGTGGAAGACGAACGGCATGGTTTCTTGCCGGGCAACTTGGTTGCCAAAATGGAACCCTGGACTAGACCAGTGTTAGACGTCATGCGCGAATACTATCGCGCTGCGGACATTGCGGCCATGATAGAAGATCAGGTTGTGGAAATTGCGCCTCTGGCATTCATGCGCGGCCGAACCTTCAAAAACTCATGGATCATCGCTGACGAAATGCAAAATGCAACACCAGCACAGGCCAAAATGTTGATGACTAGAATAGGGTCAAACAGCAAGATAGTGATCACTGGCGACGTAGAACAGGCCGACCGCAGCGTAGGAGACAACGGCTTACTGGATTTGTGTAGTCGACTTGAACTCAATCCTGTGGAAGGAATTGCAGTTTGTAAACTGGAATTTCGAGATGTACAACGTCATGCCATCATTGGTTCAGTTTTGAACCTTTATCAGGATCGGAGGTAATCAGCTCGTAGATTTCGCGCCAATTTCGCACAACCGGAAGACGCTTGTTGGCATGATCCATATTATGACCATGCTCTACCAGCACACTACGCAGACCCAAGTCTAGTCCAACTTCAGCGTTTTCCGGCTTGTCCTCAATCCACCAACAACCTGAGTCACAATAAGGCTCCAGGGCATCATGTTTGTCTGCACCAGTTTCCAAACACACAATTCGTTCAAATGCAGTATCTCCAAAAAGTTTTTTGAGATTCATTTCACGCAGTCGTTGTGCATTGACATCTGAACTGAGACTGGTGATACAATGAAACACATAGCCATGTTCTTCGTGTAGACGTTTGACATAGTGCATGGCATCGCGCAAAGGCGGCAAAAATCCTATGGCTGCAGATTCGTTGAACATTTTGATCAGCTTACGACCTTGTTCACGACTGATACCATATCTGCTACCAATCTCATAAACAAATTCTGAGCCAGGTTGTGTTTGATGTCCGTGTTGCTCCATCCAAATAGCAAACGCATATTCCCAATTCAGCAGCACGCCATCGGCATCAGTGAGTATCGTGGTTTGAGGATTCATTTTGATTTGCATTTCGTTCTACTGAGACTTTATAACCATTTTCTTCAAAAAGCCTAGTTATAGTCGACTCATAGTGTTGCATGTAGTATTTCACTATGCGATCAAAATCTTTGGGCACTGCGGTGCCGCTCATACTGGCCTTTTCAACTGATAGTGTTTTGAAATCCAAAATTACATTGGCGGTGTCAATGTCGCGGCGACGCAGCCGCTGCGCCACAGTCATTTGCTCATCAATTTTTCCATCTGGTTTACGATAGTAGGTTAGCAGTAGATATCTCATATTTTCCTAAAATTTCGTGATAGGTTTTTAGACTTTGAGCTTTTGGAGCACAAAGGCCACAATAACAACGCTGTTTTTGGCATTTGATCACTGGCATGGTTTTGTTTTGCAAATGCTGTTTGGTCCATGCCAACAGGTCATCAGACCGGTCAACATTACCAATAGGCGCTATTTGTTCTGCGAAATTCATTTTGCAATCTTTGTTGACAAAAATTTCACCAGTGACTTGTTTGATAAAAAGAAAAAAATGGTTTACTGAACAAAACCAATCTTTGAAGTGATTGTCAACATAAAAAACTCGCTGTGAGTGTTGCTGATTGGCGCACAGTTGTCGTCCACCGCAGCAGGCTCGCCCTGAGGCAGATAGATCAATTGCATTGTCTTTGTGAATCAGCGGAGGCAGATCAAACTTTTTTACATAACTTTTGTTTTTGTACAAATTTTCAAACCAAACCACTTGCTGTTGAGTGTAGTTCAAATCGGTTCGACTAGCACTGTGATCCAACTGTCTTGGCAAATATTTTATGTCATGATCGGCAAGCCATTGAATCATGGCTTGACTGTCTGCAAATTTTTCATCGTCGGCATGCATCAGCACTACGCATTTGAGTCTTTTGTTAGACTGCTGAATGGCCAACAAGTTTTTTTTGAACTGTTGTTTTTGGCTGTCTTTGGCTTCGCTGTGATAACTCACAGTGAATTCATCAATCAAAGGGATTATTTTGGCCAGTTGCTGGCTGCTGACAACAGCGTTGGTTGTTGTGGTAACTGTGAGAGACCATCGAGATTGGTAAGATTGATGCTTTGATCGTACTTGCTCTAACAGTGTCACTATGTGTGGGTGGTACAGACTTTCACCACCATACACATTGAGAACCACATGGTGTAGTGCTTTGCGGCGTTGTTGCATGTAAAGATCAACATAATCAAACATGAAATCAATGGTTTTCAAACATTGATCCAGTGGTGGATGTGGTACCGAATTGAGATGCCCGCCATACAAATCACTGCTACAATAACTGCAATCCAAATTGCACTTCATGGTCAATTCCCAATCAAGCAAAAAGGTCAAGCGATTGTTAGGATCAATAGCAGCTTCAATTGATGTTGTTGAGTTCAATTAGTGTGGCACTCAAGTTGATTTCTGTGTCAGCAACAGAGTTGTGATTGACTAGGCCATTACGTATAATCACAATGGCCTGATCTTGTTTTTCCTCAGTGTCTCCCCACAGTTCAAGATTGTCATACATCCAACGAAAAATGTCTTCGGCTTCTTCGGGTGTGGAATTTTGACACAGCATGGATCTTGCTTGACGAATTTTGCCTTGTTTGAACAACCACACACATTCCAGTTTCCAGTCACTGGTACTGCGATCTGTGTCTGATGGTTGTGCCAACTTGCCAGAATTGGATTTCATTTGAGCTAGATTCAAACACTTGCGTAGGTCAGGGTAAGTGGCTTTGACATAACTGTCCAAGGTATCCAAGTCAAATTCCACCCCTTCTGAAACCAGCACTGTGGCCACTCTGGCTGTGAATTCTGTGTGATCAGTTTTGGCAATATGAAATCCTTGACAGCGACTGTGGATGGGCGCAATGATCTTGTGTGGGTAGTTACAGGTCAGTATAAATCTCACAGTGTCGGAATAGTCTTCCATGAGATTACGCAGAGCTGGTTGCACAGACTCTTTGTTCATGTAGTCTGCTTCGTCAATCAGCACCACTTTGAATCGTCCAAACGGCATGGTTTGACAAAAAGATATCAGCCGGTCTACCCACTCGATTTTTCTGGCTTCTTTTGAGCCATTGGCATACAACACATCATAGTCGTCAATGCCCAGCTCGTGAATCAACATTTTGGCCAGCGTGGTTTTACCCGTGCCTGCTGATCCCGACAGCATAAGGTGTGGAATAGTGCCGTCTCTAATCCACTGTTGTACTTGTTCTTTCTGATCATTGTCCACAAACACATAGCCGTCCATGGTCTGAGGACGATATTTTTCTACCCACAACTGTTTCATACCAGTTCCTCTACAATGCCCAGCACTTCGGCTGCAATAAGAAACATGCCAGCCAATATCAAGCTCTGTGGCCAGACCAAGGCGATGCCAGCAGCTATTCTTGTGGCACTCTTGATCATACTGACATAAAAATGTCCCCGAGAAGTATCGCGTGGTTGAATTTTGATCATAGGAGGATGATGAGGACAACGACCTTGCTGATGGTCACAGGCAGGATCGTAGGGTTGTCGACAAATTTTGCATTTCATTTTTTGGTGAGAGCACGCCAGACTTGTTGTTTTTCCAATTGAGATATGTATTCATCTTCACCAACAAATCGCGGTAGATCTTGTAGCATCTGTTCAACTGCATATTTTACTTGAATAAGATCTTGTTTGCAACTCCAACCGGTAAAACCGTCATTGTAAGGGCTGGCAACCTGTGCTGCACATTGTCTGAGATCAGAAATGATTTTGGGAACATCCCAGGTTATTTTGAAAGCCATTAGGTGTGAAGCATGTGGTCGGGCGCACGGTCAACATGTACAGCATCACTGAAAGTGAGATCATCCACTGGCTCAGTGCTCTGTGCAAGGATATCGTCAGGATCAACTCTGCGTAGAGTCTTTTTTCCAGTCTCGTCTTCAATGTCTAGACCACGGGTCCAACGACCGTGCGCAACCAATACCCAGTCACCCACTGTAACATCTTTTTGTTCTGGTCCCACTGCATAAACTTGGCCCCAACGTGGTCTGATACCTTTGGTAGTGCCATTGTCATTGAGCAACACAATACCACCCTGTGTGAAACGTTCATCAAACTGCATGTCACTGACAATCACTGCTTTGCCCAGCGGTCTAATCTGATGCTGCTGAAGCTGATGTGGCGCAAATGCTGCTTTCATCCTTCGTTCCCTTTGCGTACCTGTACCTGCTGACGGTACTGTTTATCGACCTGTGAATTTTTGCTCTTGATAACCCGATTGGCATCACTGATTACATCGCCTCGAGCGTTGACCTTCATGTTGCCCACTGCTCTTACATTTTCATTTTTCAATGCCAAGGCTCGCATGTCAATTTGCTTGCCGTTGGCTGTGCGGTATATGTGTCCTGCCATGTCAATCTCCTAAAACACTATTTAACGTAAAAATTCAGAGGGGTCTAAATTGTAGTATAGGCTGTCAATTCTGTGCACTCCCAGTTTGTACAGCACATAACTGGCCACTGAACTGCCACGCCCTACACCCCAAATCAAACGATGCTCGGTCATGACATCTACCAGATACTTGAGATAACGCAGCAAATCAAATAGATCACGTTCTTGATACATCAAAAGTTCTTGACCACAGCGTTGCAATTCGGCGTGGTTGGCACACAGGCTCAGCACATGTTCTGCAATGTCCATGTCTTTGTAGCTGCTAGGCATGAACCACTGACTTTGATTTCTGTGATCAAATTGTTCCACGGTCTCTTGTTCTGCTGCAGCATTGTATCTAACAAAAGTGGGCACGTCGTCCAACATAGCCGCAGCAGTTTCCAAGTCCACAGACTGATCTACTGTGATTTTGCGAATCTGTGTCAAGTCATGACCTTGCATGATCAGGTTGCAAAGATCATTTTGATCAAAAATAAACTCACCGTGCTTGGTTTGAATCATGTCGATGAAAATCTGGTTTGACAATCGTTGTTGCAGAGCCATTGGGGATTTCTGGCCATTCCAAATCATAATCCTGCCAGCCTGATGTTTGAACCTTGACTACATTGGCATCTGTGTTGGTGCACAAACTGTGTTTTTGACAGTTGGGTTTGTGCCACCATCCATCTTGTGCAAACATTCCCAGCGAATCTTCTTTGCTAATTTGATACCACACCTCATCACCCAGACTGCTACTGACATCCAGTTGTGATAAAACCAAGTTGTTTTCCACAATGGCTGTGAGTTTACAAAACAACATCATGGCTATGGTCAGATCATGTGGTTCGTCGGGCAGTGTGCATACATTGGCTCCCAACGCATCAAACATTTCAGCCACAGTGTCATGAGCATGATTGATAAAAAGCACATTGGCCAGCTCGCCCATTACAAATGCCTTAATACGTTCCAATGCCACTCCCACTATCACTGGACGCTCACTGGCTGTGATCAACTGTAGATTTACACTGTAAGTGTTGATCTGCAATGCGCCATTGTACCATATTGCTCCAGCAAAGTCAATGCCGTATTGTAAACTTTGATTCATTGAATGTTGATTTTGTCCGAAAACGATTGTGTATTGGCGTAGCTGGCTCGAAGTTTTTCTTGATATTTGTTCTGATAACTTTCCAAGGCCATCCGTATTTGATTGCAAAGATGGCCGTTGCCAGTTTGAGCAGCAATAGATAGTTTTTTGGTCAAACTATTGATTTGTTCACTGAGCTGGTCTTGAGTCAGTGTGTCTAAACTGCCAATCAGCGGATGTTCCATACGAACATTTTACATTCACTGTGTTGACTGAGCAACCAGTTAGGCAAATGTGCAGCCATTGACTCCAATGGCATACCATTTGGAGTTGATGTATTGCAGTGTGCAGCCCTGTCCGATAGCACCAAAAGTTATGGTTCCAGTGCCGGATGTTTTCCATCCAGCATTGCTCACAGTGATCACCATGTTGCCTCCAAAAGCAACCATGGCAAAGGCTTTGATCTGTCCGTTGGCACCTGCTGCCAAAGTTGCTGTGCTGGCACCAGCTGTGGTAAAATAGCTGGTGGTCACTGCCAAACTGGCTGCTGCACCACTAGACAAGTTTTCTGAACTTGCCAAAAAGATTGGATTGGCAAAAGTTGCACGCGGTCGAATCAAATCATTGACTGTGATGGTAGCGCCGCCATCAGCACTGGCAAAGCTAAACACATAAGTTCCAGTGGCAGGAAAAGTAATGGTGTTGGAACTCAATCCCTGGATCCCTGTGGTTCCTTGACTAACGGCTGCGGGCAGTGTCACAGTGTGAGCTGTGCTGTTGACAGTAATGGCCACAACAACTTCACCATAGTATCCTGCTGCAGGAAAGTTGGTAAATGCCAGAGTCACAGAGCCTGATGTACTCACAGTGTGGTATCCACTGGCTGCAAAGTTTATAGTAACAGTACCAGAACCAGTGGTCTGCACAGTTCTAGTGGTACTGACGTCGTTGAGATTCACAGCATAAATTGTGCCGTTGTTCATGTTGTTGTCTACACTGCCACCTGACAATGCAGATTTGAGCACCACATTGTCTTGCAAATCATTGATTTCATCTTCGGCATATTGAAAGTTTACCTTGATGTTGGTAAAGTTGTCTCTGAATCCCTGACTGTTGTTGTCCTGCCCAGCCACAGGATATGCGCCGTCGATGTTGTTTGGGTTTATACTGCTTGCCATGATCTGTCCTTTTTATACCAAGATATTCTGCTTGGGAAATACCAAATATTTATCTATGGTATCTGTGGGATCGTACATATCAACTGGTTCAATAAATGCCATGCTGGTGTCGTCAAATGTGGTTTCTGCTGTGACCACTGCCAGCAATGGTAACCAGCTGACTCTGGTCAGTCCAGAACCTGGACTGCCAGGATAGTATAATGAAGCACTGCGGTAAAAATTGCCACGAGTTACAACCACATATTGATCTTCATAAGTTTGCTCAATCAAAGTCAAATTCAGCAAACCATTTGCGTCTATGTTGATGCGATAGATAGCCATGCGTAAGTTGGCTGGTTCTCCAGTCATGGATCCTGATGCTGTGCTCAATGTCACTGGTAAAGTGCCACCAGGTGTGGCGGTAATTCGAAAACTGGTAGTGCTGTCCACAGTTAAAACATAATATTGTTGATCTTGCACTATGCCACCAATAACATTGGCAGTGAATTTTATGGGCTGGCCAGATCGCATGTCACCTGTGGTGGAGCACACAATGCTGTTGGTAGCAGACACGGTTGCTGTGCAATTGAGAGCATCTCCGCCCGGGATGGTATAAGCCTGATCAAATGGTGCTGCATCAAAACTACCTGGCGACCCTGGGCTGATTCCACTGTCAAAAGGATGTTCATACTCTTGCCACCCATCCGCGGTGGTGGCGTAAGAGCTGCCTGGCGGTCCATTGTATTGTTCTTGTTTGGCAAACACAATGGTATTGTTTTCAACGTTGAATATGATGCCGTCTAGTCCGCCTAACTCATTGACATAGTCCAAGGTGCGATTGTTGACGTCAGAGTAAGCCAAACTGGTAGCAATGTCCACCGTTCCCACAAATGTGTTCCCGCCTGTGTCTAATCGGTCAAAAGTGGTCAGATTGGCTGCAGGAGTCCAACGCTGAGTTTCAGTGTCCCAATTTTTGCTCAGTGTACGATCCAAGATGTATCTATCAACACCAAAGTCAACTTTGTTCAGTTGCTCGCCGTAGAATCTACTGATATAATAGGCAATTTGATTGCTGCGTCCCGGTTTGGTGTAGCAGATGACCCAGGCCGGGGTAAAACCCAAAACTCGACCATTGGGCTGTTTGCTGGTCATCCACAGCGGCAAAGTGGTTGAGATTTGTCCCACCACGTCAATGACCTGGTCGCGCATGTTGATCAGACTGTTGGGGTACACCTGTGTGATCACAGAGCTTCCGTCTGCGGGATCCGTGATAGGAAAAGGCAAATTGACAATTTTGCTCACACTTTGGCCAGCATCATTGACCAAGGTATCAACAATTTGACTGTAAACCACTTCGTAGACAACTTGGCCTGTGATTGGGTCAATGGCCTGAGCGGTCCGAATTTGCCCCAAGATCAAATTTTTATAATAGTGATTTTCATACAAACTGGACACATAACTTTCCAAGGTAGCGGGTGCAAGACCAAATGCATGATAGTATGTGACCTGCCGGCTCAAGCCAAAATTCGCATCGTCGGGCCTGTAAATAGTTTCTGGTAAAAAAATGCTTTGATTGTCCAGCAGCTCGTCGATTAGAGCTCGATCAACTGGGGGCGGCATGCAACGAATATAGAGATTTTGATAAGGGCGGTTGTAACGTCTAATGACTCTGATACTACAAGTTCTAAAAACACTGACCACATCACGTGTGCCGCTGAGTTCCATCTGTGCAGTCAGTACAGCACCAGACCCACCAAAGCCTTGAGTCACAGTCACTGTGGCTGGTGCAGTATATCCGTCCCCAGCTTCAGCCACGTCAACTGCAGTTATAGCACCCGATGACACAGTGACATTGCCTGCTTGGGCCTGAACTGCACTGGCACCTATGGGAGTGCTGAACTGTATGGTAGGTAAGGAGATACTGCTGTACCCAGAGCCGCCGTTGTTGACTGTGACCCCGCTAACACGATAAATTGGTTGAGTGTTTTCAGGAGCATAGGCATTGACCGTGAACACAAACGTAGAATCAAAAGTTGTGCCCAGAGTTTCCACATTGCGAATAATTTGAAAATCTTCATCAAATGTGGTTGTTCCAAGATCTAGACTGAAAGTGTCAAAACTTACTCGACCTGCTATGTGACCCGAAGACAACAGTTCCAGTCCCTGTGGCAGTTCATTGTAGGCCCCTGATTTCAATCTATATGCCAAGGTGCGGCCACCACGATTTTCGGCTTCAACATAGAATCTGCTTACACCGCCGTTGTCAATGGCACCCAAATCATGCACCACTGTGGCAACTCCGTTGATTGTTTTGACATAGGCTGAGCTATCAGGTGGGGTAATCCAGGTCACTTCGGCATCAATGGCACCTGTGATTGTGAGGGTAAATGGATATAGACGACTGCTCACAATCATATTGGCCAACATAGAACCAGTGTCGGTGCTCAAAGCCAGTGGAGATCCGGCAGTGGGTGTGGTTGCAATAGTAAATTCAGTGGTGCTGAGCACACTGTGAACGTAGTAAATGGTTTGTGCGCTGACCGAGACACCACCAAAACTGGTGCCTGTGAATATCAATGGTTGCCCTGGTTCAAAGGCATCGGTACTGAAACAGGTCAGTGCATCGTTGCCGGCGCTGCTGGCAGTGCATTCAATGGCTAGGGTTGCAGACACTGGCCCAGTGGCATTGGTCAGTGTTTGTCCTTGAATATTGATAGTTGTGGCATTGGTCACTGTGCTTTCGCTCAGTACCGAATCAACATAATATATGGTGCCTGCCGTGAGTCCAGCAAAATTTGCTCCAAATACCAACGGTTGCGAAGCTGTAAGTTGACCAGTTCCTTGCACTGTGATTGTATTGCCAGACACTGAGTTACAAATTACAGCAGGGGTCACTGGAGTGGTTTGATAAATTGCAATGTTGAAACTGTAGGTGGTTTCTGTGGTACCCTGATCGGGGATGTAGCCATAATACCAACCACTCACTGGATCCAGTGTGAGACCTGGCGGCAAACCAAAGCCTTCGTTGACAGAAATGGCATAGGTTATGGCTGTGGTATCGTAGTCCTGACCAAGAAATTGATAGGCAAAATAATTTTCGCTGCGATATATGCCCAAGTTACTGGGTTCCGAGTTAGTGATAAACGGTGCTCGTTCGGTGGTTTCGTCGGCAGTGATAAAAGTATTGTTGTTGACCAAAGCTGCATCGTCGGCAGACATTTGATCACGACTGTAAACAAAAATTGTAAAAGTACGTAGACTGCTTTTGCGCCCGTTGGTCACTCGCAGAGTGAATTGAAAATTTCTACTCAAAAATTGAGCAAGAAAATCATAGGGGTCGTCATCATAAGGGGCAGCAGGCTGATCGAAACCGGGCAGAGCTGCAATGTCAGGTGTGGGTTGAATGTAACCTATCAGTCTGCCCAAGGGTGTGAGAGTGAGCCCACCAGGTATCTGGCCGGCCACCAGTTCAATGAGCACAGAATCTGGTTCATAGGGTTCATTGTACTGGAATTGAAAATCAACTTCGTCACTGTCATAGTAGGTGCCTATCGAACCTGCGGGGGTGATAAAACTGGGTCCTGGACTCACAACCACTGTGATTTCAAATGTCCGGTCACTGATTCTATCTCTAACTTCTTGGCCATTCACAGTAGTTTCGGTATAGGCTTGCACAGTCCATTTGAAAGTTTTGTTTGCACCCACTGGCAACGGCACACCTTGCACACTAGCAATGGCATCTGGTACTCCGCTGACCACACCGTTTAGAGCACATTGGATACCTGGCGGTAACTCGCCAGCAATAATTTCATAGTAGATTTCTTGGTAAAAATTGCCAGTGATAGATCCTGTGGCAGTGCTCAGCTCTACGACATTGCCAGATACAAATGGGGAATCACTGAGAGTAAACTGCGTGCCATTGATAATATCACGCACATAGTACTGCGTATTTGCTTGTAGACCACCAAACCCAGTGCCCGAAAGCACCATACTTTGTTTGGGTTCAAGTCCTGCTGTGCTTACGCAGGTAATTCGATTGGTAACTGCCTGGGTTGCAGTGATAGCAACTGTGCCCAGCAATGGCGTTTCGGCCAACAGCGTGGTTTGAAAGAAAACACTGTCGGGTATCCACCCAAGACTGCCAACTGGGGTGATCCATTGTGGCTGCGACATATTATACGTTATCCCAGAATGATCCAGTCCAAATTCTCAACACAGCAGCCACGCTATTGTAGTAGAACTGTCCTGGCACAGGATCTACTGGATTGGTAGTTGCAATTGGAATTATCAACCTGGTCACTGCTTCAACATTGCCGCCAGTGATATTACCAGTGCCCGATACCGCACCACTGCCATAGAGAATATTGCCACCTGTGACGTTGCCAGTGGCTGTGACCAAACCTGCTGTGATTATATTACCACCTGTGACGTTGCCAGTGGCTGTGACCACACCTGCTGTGATTATATTACCACCCGTGACATTGCCAGTGGCCGTGACCAAACCTGCTGTGATTATATTACCACCCGTGACATTGCCAGTGGCCGTGACCAAACCTGCTGTGATTATATTACCACCCGTGACATTGCCAGTGGCCGTGACCAGTCCAGAAGTTCTAAGATTGCCGCCATCTATATTAGCTGACACTGATACAGTAACACCCGTGTGTGTGGTAGCATTGACATTGGAGCCACCCAAAACATTGCCACCAGTGATGTTGCCCACTGCTGAAACAGTGGTGGCTGTGATCAGTCCTGCAGTACTAACGTTGCCGGCTATGACATTGCCAGCAGCAGAAATCAAACCTGATGTCACAACATTGCTGCCTTGCACGTTGCCCCCTGCTGCTACCAGTCCTGACGAAACCAAGTTACTGCCTTGAACATTGGCACTGGTCTGAATCAATCCACTGCTGAGCAAGTTGCCCACGGTGGCATTGCCCAATCCATTGATTACATTGGTATTCACAATGTTGCTGTTTACATTACCAACTGTTGAAAATACTCCAGAGATCAAAACATTGCCGCCAGTGATATTGCCAGCTGCAGAAATGTTACCCGACGCGGATACACTGGCCACATTGGCCTGGCCAGTCACACTTAGCAAACCTTGACTGATGACATTGCCTCCAGTCACATTGCCTGTAGCAGAAATGTTGCCTGCACTTGACATCAAAGATGCCGCTGCCAAAATATCGCCAGATACATTGCCAGAAGCAGTCAAAGATGTGGCTGTGATAATTCCAGTTGCCAAGTTGCCACTAACAATGTTACCTGTGGCTGTGACGGCTCCAGCCACTGACACCTGCCCGGGCACGCTGACATTGCCAGCAGTGATGTTTCCCGTGGCTGAAATTTGTCCTGTGGTTGTCACATTGCCACCTGTGACATTGCCTGTGCTTGAAATCACACCAGATGATATCAAGTTACCACCAACAACATTGGAGGTAGCACTCAATATGGAACCTTGAATCAGACTTACCCCAAAACCAGTAGCTATCAGGTTGCCACCAGTGACATTGCCTGTGGCCGAAATAAGTCCAGCAGTGGTCAAGTTGCCACCAGTGACATTGCCTGTGGCCAAAATAAGTCCAGCAGTGGTCAAGTTGCCACCAGTGACATTGGCAGTGGCTGAGATAAGCCCGGCCGTGTTGACGTTGCCCGCTTGCACATTGCCTGACACAGTGGCTGTACCAGTCACAGAAAGTATCAAAGAAATTGGATCAAAAGTTAGATTGGCTGACCCACCAAAATCATTGTTGTTGTTGTACTGAATTTGTTGATTTACACCGCCGGGCTGTTGAAAGTCCAGTGGTGTACCATTGGCATAGTACCAATTGTCAGACACAAATCCTAAACCCAGCACATTGCCAGTGCTGCTGATACCGCCTGCTGAAATATTGCCACTGGCAGTCACAGTGGCTGTTTGTAAATTGCCAGCAATTACATTACCAGTGGCACTGACTAGGCCACCAGTGATCAAATTGCCACCAGTGATGTTGCCAGTAGCGCTGGCAATACCAGCGGTCAGTAAGTTTCCACCCGTGACGTTACCAGTGGCTGTGAGCACGTTTCCAGCTACTGTGGCTGAAAAAAATGAACCAGTGATGTTCACATTGCCAGCGTTGACATTGCCTGCTGTGCTGAGATTTCCAGTGAGATTCACTGCCACAGCATTGACATTGGCAGAGACCTGCGCATTACCGGTGGTGATAAGATTGGCACCAGTAACGTTGCCAGTGGCAGAAACTAGGCCAGCAGTGTTGACATTGCCAGCTGTGGCATTGCCTGTTACAATCAGTGAAACCAGTGTACCAACTGAGGTCAGTTGGCTGAACAGCACATTGGCACTGAGTGTATTGCCAGTGAGCAGATCAGCTGCAGAAGTACTGGTTACTCCAGTTAATGCACTGCCGTTGCCAACAAAAAATGCAGCCGACACATTGCCCGCTGAACTTATGTTGCCAGATGCAGTCAAAGTGGTGGTGCTCAGCACACCAGTGTTATAGCTACCCACACTGGTGATCACAAAAACATTGGCTACGTTGGCAGCACTGACGTTGACATTGCCAGATCCCACAATGGCAATATTGCTGGTACCGTTGGCAATTCCAGTTACTCCACCAATGTTGTAAAGTTCTGAGAAATTTTCATTGGTTTTGATAAACGCAGTGCGTATGGGATCGCCCTGACCGTCATTGGCTACATTGCCTACGTCAATTATTTGCTGTGTCATAAAACCGCTGTCCTAATGATGTATTTACCAAAGTTTGATATGGCTTTGCCTACATAAACTGGGCTAAATAGAGCAAACGGAGCAGCGGATGTCTTATATCATCAACAACACTCGTGGCAATTTGGTGGCCACAGTTGCCGACGGCACAATTGATACCACTACCATTCCAGTGACCCTGGTGGGCCGTGGGGTGACCAGCTATGGCCTGTATGAAAATGAAAATTATGTGTATTTGCTGGAAAACTTTTGTGCGCCCACAGCACCGCCAAATTCCATGCAAGGGCAGCTGTGGTTTGACAGTGCCAACAATGTACTGTCAGTGAGATCCACAGCAAATAGCTGGGTATCATTGGCCAGCGAAACTTATGTGCAGGCTCAAAAAATCAGCCCTGCGTTCACAGGCACACCCACAGCGCCTACTGCTGCTGCAGGAACCAACACCACACAGTTGGCCACCACTGCTTTTGTGGGCACTGCAATCACAAATTTTTCTAGCAACGTAGGCAATATCTACGCTCCAATCAACAGTCCTACGTTTACTGGAAATCCTGCAGCGCCCAGCACAGCCAATACAGACAGTTCTACCCGACTGGCCACCACTGCTTTTGTACAGGCTCAAAAAATCAGTCCTGCGTTCACAGGCACACCCACAGCGCCCACAGCCACTGCTTCTGACAGTAGCACACAGTTAGCTACCACTGCTTTTGTACAGGCTCAGAAAATCAGTCCCGTGTTCACAGGCAATCCTGAAAGTGTTACCGTCGCTGCATCAGACAACAGTACAACCATAGCCACCACTGCTTTTGTACAGGCTCAGAAGATCAGTCCTGTGTTCACAGGCACACCCACAGGACCCACAGCTGCTGCTGTTACCAACAACACTCAGTTGGCTACCACTGCTTTTGTGCAGGCTCAAAAGGTCAGTCCTGTGTTTACAGGCACTGTAAGAGCACCAAATCCATCTCTGGGCGACTATGATACCATAGTGGCTACCACACAATTTGTGCGGGATACCATAAATCCCATCAACGGATATCTTGGTACCATGGCCACTCAACCTGCCAATGGTGTGGCTATCACAGGCGGCACCATCACTGGGCTGTCTGCCCCGCTGCCAGTGGCATCAGGTGGTACAAATGCAGCCAACCCTGGTGATGCTAGATTCAACCTTGGTATACCAAATTTTCCGTTGGCTGTGGTCAATGGTGGAACTGGCGGAACAGATGCTGCTACAGCTCGGAACAATCTTGGGCTGGCCACTGGAGCAACCACAGTGGTAGGCACCATGGCCACACAAAATGCCAACGCTGTTGCTGTCACAGGGGGCACTATTGCTGGTATCACAGATCTTGCCATAACTGACGGCGGCACAGGAGCCAGCACTGCCGTGCAGGCTCGATTGAACCTGGGCATTGGTAATTTGGCCACACAAGCCGACAACTCTGTGCTGATCACTGGCGGTCAAATCTATGGTCTATCACCGCAACTGCCTGTGGCATCGGGCGGAACCGGCAGCGGATCGCCCGGCGGTGCCAGAGATAATCTGGGATTGGGCAGCATGGCCACTCAAAATGCCAATGCAGTGGCCATCACAGGTGGGTCCATATCTGGTGTAATTGGTGTGCTGCCAGTGGGGGCCATTATCCTATGGTCAGGATCTTTGGCCACCATTCCCACTGGCTATCAGCTGTGCAATGGATCCAATGGCACGCCCGATCTAAGAGATAGATTTGTGGTAGGCGCAGGATTTACATGGATTCCAGGCAACACCGGCGGCAGTGCAGATGCTGTGGTGGTTGCGCATACTCACTCTATCACAGATCCAGGGCATCAGCACACTTTTCAGCAGAGGCGTGCTATTAATTTTGGGGAATATCGCAACGACTTTATGGCCTGGTCAGAGACAGACACTGCATATACAGACTTTTCGCAAACTGGCATCACCATCAATTCTGCTGGTACGTCGGGCACCAATGCCAACTTGCCGCCTTATTATGCTCTATGCTATATTATGAGAGTGTTCTAAACGCTGAAACTGCTGCCGCAGCCGCAAGTGGTAGTGGCCTGTGGATTGTCAATCACAAAGCTAGATCCAGAGAGATCGTCGCGATAGTTGATGGTAGCTCCGTCTAAGTATTGCATGCTGATAGAATCAACCAACACTGTGACAGAGTCATACTCAAAATCAAAATCGTCTTCATTTTGCTGCTCGTCAAATGTAAAGCCGTATTGAAATCCTGAGCAGCCGCCGCCTTGAACAAATACCCTTAGTTTGAGATTTGGGTTGCCTTCTTCGGCAATCAATTCCTGTAGTTTTTCAACTGCTGCTGTTTGAAGTTTCATAGTCGCTCGTTACAAACGTCCCAGTCAATGATCTTCCACATGTTGTTGAGATAGCCTTGTTTGTCGCTTTGATAGTCCAAGGCCCATGCATGCTCCCACCAGTCAATAATCATGCAGATATCGGTGCGTACAGCATGATTGGCAATGGTTTTGATATCCCCACCGGTTGAAAGATAGACCCACCCCGAACCCTGAATTTTCATGGCTGCTTCTTTGAACGCTTCTTTGAAATCTTCGTAAGTTTTGAATTTGGATTCAATCAATTCCAGCACAGCACCACGAGGGCGATTGGCTCCTCGTGGCGGTTTCAACTGCGGAAAAAATTTGTTGTGTAAAAAACTGCCTGCACGATTGAAATCTGCGTTGCCTTCGCCCGCATTGTAGCGTTTGGCATAGCCCTTGGCCAGGTGTTCGTAGTGGTAATCAATAGTTGCCCGACTCAGCACTGGTTCTAGATCTTTGACTCCATAGGGCAGGGGAGTGGTTTCCAGTTTGGCGGGTCTGGTGCTGGCTTCTACAATATTGACCAATTCGGCAATGGAGGCGGCTGTGTCCATGACTGTATTTATCGGCGTCTCACTATGCGTCCCCGCGTGAGATCGTAGGGCGAAAATTCAACTTCCACGGTATCACCCAATAAAATTTTGATGTTGTGCTGTCGCATGCGGCCAGAAATAATGCCTGTGATCACTGTTTGAGTACCGTCCATTTTGACTTTGAACATGGCGTTGGGCAGCACGTCGATGACCACGCCGTCCATTTTTATACCTTCTTCTTTGGCCATAGGTTGTTACTTATTCAAAGCTGAGTTCAGCTACAACCTTTTTGAGTCGGTCAAATCTAAAACTGCGCCATTCCATTTTGTCGAGATCAAACACGCGAATGCTATGTGGGTCAGGTTCTTTGCGAGGCTTTTTGTTGGGTACAGATTCCATGAGTCCATCAATGTTGGCGGTGCTACCAGCAGTGATGGGTTTGGGTTTGATTGGTGCAGGCGGTATCAGCTCGCCTTTGAGTGTGCATCGCATTTGACGTTCAGTGCCGTCGGCCTTGACAAAGGTCACTGTGATAGGCTGCTGTTGTAGCAGGCTGCGCACCCAGTCTCTGATGATGGCTTTGTTGGCGTCATTGGCTTCTTGATACTGTGTTCCAGGCTGTCCTTTTAGGAGGCGCACAGTTTCCATTTTCTCCCACATAGGTGCATTCATCTCGATCAAATCCTCAAAAAGAGCTTTCATTTCAACCCCTACGCATACGACTAATTTCCACAGCCTGTTCTTCGGCAAACACAGGTACAGCATTGCTCTTGTGCATGGTAGCAATACCCAAAACTTTGGTACCAGTATACACCTTGGCGGCAGGCTTGAGCGCAGTGCCAGTCATGGGCAAGCTGGGAATATCGTGCGTGGTAGGACGTCCGGTGGGAGTGGTCAACTGATAGGTACCTGCCAAGGGTTCAAATTTTTCCTTGCGTCTGGTAGGTTCAGGCACCGCCCATCGAGTTTTGAGTTTTTCCCAATCAGCTGCCAGCTCTCTGGCCCGTTGTGCTTCTGCGGCATTGCGAAATTTTACCTTGCCTTTTTTCTTGCCCGTCATGGTAAGAGCAGGTCCACAGAGATGCATGGTCATTGGCTTCGTGCCTTTCTACAAGCTTCGCGCATGGCGGGGGTAAAGTCAGGGGAGATTTCGCTCCAGGTGCAGTCTATGCGGCGCACTTCGGGCTGCGGTATTACAGTGGTGCTGATCACAATCAATACGACCATACCAACAGACAGTAAACCCACAGCCAAAAACATCAAGGCATAGCGAATATTTTCACTCATAGCCTTATTGTAGCACAATTGGAATAATTGGTCAACTGTTTATTTGAACAGGATCAGGGCCATCAGCACTGCCTGGGCCATAAAGCCCACACCAATGGTTATGATATTCAGCATGTCTCGGAGCACAATGGCTCGAAAAAACAGCATGATCAAGCCAGCCCACAAAAAGCCCACAATGTCCAGGCTGGGAGTGCGATCACTGAGTCCGGTCATGATGGCCAGCATGGTTGGTACCAGCGCACAGTTGAACAGGATCACTGCCAACCAGCCCAGTGTTTCGGCCGAAATTTTGGCAAAATAATTGCGAACAAAATTGCGCACTACATCCACAAGCGAGGGCCAGTTCATACACGGTCTCCATAAAAAATATGACGTCCAATTTTCTCAATACGGGGCAGTTTCCAACCTGGATTGACATATTCCGCATGATAGTATAGAGCCTTTTCTATGCTGGGCAAACGGAACCCTTCAAACAGCACTCGTTTGGCCACTTCTTCGCTTTCGCGATACAGTGGAGTGTGTATGGCTTTGACCTTGTGGTTGCCTTCGCAGAACCAAGAAAATTGGCACACTACCTTTTCGTAGATCACATTCTTTTGGTACACCACGCCGCATACTGAATCAGGAAACTTGCCCGAAGCCACACGGTTTAGAGTGACCTGTGCCACTGCCACTTTGCCTTCAAAGGGCTCTGATGCAGCTTCCCAGTAGATGTTGCGAGTGAGACAATCCAGTTCACGCATCTTGTGATCAATGTTGGTAGTGGTAGTGGGCAGATTTTGTTTGAACTCACGCAAACTATCCAGTTTGGCAGTGGTTACCCAAAAGAGCAAACTGATGACCAGCCAGAAGCCCAGCACTTTGAGCAGGTGACTGCTCCATGTCAAAAGATTGTGTTCGACTTTGTTTTCCATGGTAGTTTTACTTACTCCAATGGTGAGAATTGGATGGCATTCGCCACTAAAATTTTGACTTTTTGACAATAAACAACATAGATTATAACACAGTCACGGCATTTTGCAAACCGGAATGGGCAACATCTTGTGCAGATTGCGAGCTCGAATTGCCTGATATTTTTTGAGATTTTGTTTTTCTGCTCTAAGCATAGACTGATCCCCAGACTGATCTAACCACATAGCTCGCTCTAGTTCGGCGTAGCTCATGCCCAGTTGATCTTCATCGGTGCGCCCATCGTCCCAAAGTCCGTCGGTAGGCGGGGCATCAATGATCTCTTGCGGCAGGCCCAGTTCACGGCCCATGTCCCATACTTCGGTCTTCATGCAGTCGCCAATGGGTGAGATGTCCACACCACCATCACCGTACTTGGTAAAGAAACCCACACCAAAGTCCTCTACCTTATTGCCTGTGCCCACTACCAGGCCACCATGACTTTGAGCAATCTGATACAGAGTCATCATGCGCAGACGGCTGCGGCTGTTGGCCCAGGCCAACTGTTCACCGGGATTGGGTTCTTGTTCGGGTGCACAAAACGGGCCCAACTTCTTTTCAAAGGCCGCAAACACAGGAGTAAGATCCATGGCCATGTGCGTAACTGTGTTGGGATAGCGTGTCAGCAACCACCCAGCCTGCATGCTGCTGCGATTGTCCAACTTTTTGTTTTGTCGTATGGGCATTTGCACCACTATGGTTTTGAGTCCGGTTTGAGCACACAAGGTACTCACAACCGAGCTGTCAATACCGCCTGATATGCCCACCACAAAAGTGTTGATTTTGGCACTCCGGGCGTAGCTGCGGAGCCAGGCCACAATGTGGCGGATTTGCTGTTTGGGCGTCAAAACTGATCGGGCCGGGGAGCCGGCATCTTTTTCAACTGTTTCCACATTTCGGCTTTTTCTTTGCATTTCTTTTCTAACTTTCTATAGCGTTCGCCCAGTCGTCGCAGTTCATCCCACTCTTTTTCCAGTTCAGGATTAGGGGTGAGAATGTTCAGTCGTTCTTCTACCTTAGCCATCCAGTCTCTCATGCTCATGCCATTGATTTCAATGTCGGCATTGCTGCCTTGTAGAGCTATGCGACCAGCCTGTGAGATTGTGGTGGGAGACGATGAGATATTCCAGTTGTATCCACCAGTGTTGTCGGTGGTAATGGTATAAGGCGAACCCACAGCGCCTGCAATGCCGCCGCCTATGACTGCCTGTGTCTTGCTCAGCGCACTTAGGCTGCTGAGATCTATTGAAGTGGTGCCGTTGCTGCCTGCTGTAAGACCTTGCGTCCAGGATGTGGACCACTGTGATGTCTGTGCATCAATGGTGCTGGAGTCAATGGACATCTGACCTGAGTCCAAGGCTTCGTATTGGTTGTCAGTCATCTTTGTTGCCAAACAGTTGCAGCAGACTCACAAAGATGTTCACAAAGTTCAAGTACAAACTCAGTGCACCTGTGATTTCTTGAGCACCTGTGGCTCCCTCCACACTGACCATTTCACGAATGTTTTGCGTGTCATAGGCAGTGAGTGCAAGAAACACTATCACCGCAATGGCCGAGATCACCATGGTCACCAAGCTAGAGCCAATGAACAGGTTCACAAGGCTGGCAATCACAATGGCAATCACACCCACAAACAGGTATTTGCCCCAGCTGTCTAAACTTTGCCGGGTAAAATAACCATACAGGCTCATGGTACCAAACAGGATAACACTGCTTGCAAATGCTGATACCAAGCTGGCAGTGGTGTACACATTGAATATCACTGCTAGACTCAAGCCCATCAGCGCAGCAAAACCATGCAACATGATCACTGCCAGTTCACGCGGTGGCTCTTTGGCCAATGCATATCCAATGGCAAACACTGCTGCCAAGGGTGCAAGAATGGTGACCCATTTCATGAAACCAGTGAAGAAAAAAGCCATGGCAGCAGGCGAGCTGGCCACAAGCCCAGCCACAATGGCCGAAGTGGCCACAGCCAGGGCCATGTGGTTGTAAACACGCAACATAGCTGAATTTATTTGATCAGCGGTACGCCATGTGATTGTGGTGGTGTCAGATGAATACATTCTAAATCCTCCAAAGTCTGATGATGAACACTGTGTAACAGGCTGTAGAGTCGAGCTCTGTGCAGTTTGTCCTGTAACAGTTGTTGATGTTGTTGCTGAGTCAGTGTCTGGGGCCAATCTGGCTGCCTAAACAGCTCAGAAAGGTTGATCCATTTCATTTTGCTGCCAGTGCTTCTTTCTCAGCTGTGATTTCTTTTCTACGCTCCTTGATGCCTTTGCTCATTTCTTGCAGAGCTTTGCGAGCTCTAGCAGCTGATGCTTTCACACCCTTTTGCGTGAATTTTTCGTTTTCGGCCACATAGGTTGCATAGGCCTGTAAAATTTGTTCGTGATTTGTCATGACTTCTCCTTTGATGACACAGTATTATATGCAAACACCATAGACCTGTCAACGTTTTTATGAAAAATAAATGTGTCTGCGGTTCCAGGTATCCCAGATTGTGATCAAGTCCCAAGAATGGTTCCAAGTCAAACAAAAATGATCAAAGGCGTTTTGATGATGTAACATCAAACGATTGCCAGTGACCTGAGTGTGTTCAACTCGGTTGTCTTTGACCCAGGTTTTCAGCAGATTTTCAGCCTGCTGGTTCCGCAGTATCACAATATACAGTGGTTCCACTGCACGAACGTTGATCAAAGACATCAATGAATAGTGGTTCCAGCCGGCACGTGATGACTGGACAAACTGTGAAGTCTGATCATTTGCATGAGTTCTTGCTCATTTTCTGTTATGTCCAGACGTTCGTCGTCGTGTAAGCTGGCAGCTTCTTCTGGCACTCCCAGCAGTCTCATCACTGCGCCAACGTGCAGTGTAGTTTGGCCATTAGCCCAAAGCACTGCCATTATTTCCAGCATGACTTGACGCACATACTGGTACAAAGGATCTGTGTCCTGCATAGATATAATTATGCCGCCAACAAAAAAGCGGCTAGAAAAGCCGCTTGTTTTGTGCAAGTCAAGCAACTTAGGCTTTGGTGGCTTCAGCAACCAGGTGTGCAGGAGTCACAGCCTTGGTGGACTTGGCTTTGCTGATTTTGCGAGCCTGTACTTTGACCTCTCCACGTTTGGCCACGCGGCTCTTTTCAGCCAGTTTGTTGGCTACGGCATAGCCTGCATCACCGTCGGTAATGCCCAGAGTCTGCAGATGTTGCAAGGCCTCCAGCTTGGTCATGGGCTGGGGCAGCTCAACCAAGTTGATGTCAGTGCAGCCTGCCTTGTTGAGGATCTTGATCCGTGCCACCAAGTCGTTGGCGAAACGAGCCTTGACAGTGCCATCGGCGTTCTTAGCAGTACCAGCCACGGTAAAAGTTTTTTCAATTGCGGACATAATGTTGCCTTTCAAAGTTGCATTACAAGGGTTGAAAAAATGCTGTGCTTGCTACACAACATGCCATTATTATAGCAAATATAGGGTTTGGTGTCAACCGTTTTTTGCATAATCATGGTTCGATTTGCCCAAAATTATCGGGCCAATTCTTTGCTCTGGTGTTGAATGATCTGCACGCCTTGGTCCATGATTCGAGCAATGCCCGTGAAACCAACAGATGCTACCACTACTCCTACCACAAATCCTGCTAGAAATTTCATGTCAACGACCTTTGGGTTTGATCCAATCACCCACTTGTTGCAGGTCTTGCCCTGCACCCGAAATGGCTCCTCCCACAGTGCCGCAGGCGCTGACCAAAGCGGCCAGGCTCAGCACCACAATCACAGTTTTCATCACAGTACCTTTACACGGTTGAGTTGGGTCAAGTTGTCACGATGGGCCTTGACTGTGCCCTGAATAGCGATGTGAGCGCCAGGATCTATACCTTCGCGATAGCTGAAGAACACCGGCTGATCCTGATCGGTGATGCCTTTGATGAACCAGCAGTTGTAGTTCTTGCTGAACACCGAACTCAGCACTTCGACCTGAGCCGATACCTTGGCACCAGGCTGAGCAATCAAGCCACCGCGAGCAAATGCCACTCGCTCATCGGCTGTGGCTCGCTTCTGCGCACGTAGAGCCGCGGCCGGCAAGCTGGCCACAATGGCCAGCTCATAGCGATGCAGGACAGTGTCAAACTGACCTTCCACGGCCAAGACCTTGCTCACGGCCTGATCAAAGTCAGTAAGTCGACCTTTGAGTGCACGAAATGTGAGATCATTGCGAATGTTGTTCAACAGCATCTCGCCCTGTGCCTTGGCTTCGGCAGTGATATCCTGTGGATGCTGGAGGTGGTCCATCATGATGTCGCGATTGCGGCGCCGTACCAATTGGCTGGTCTGTGCGGCCTCGTCCCAGACTCGTTGGTCTTCTTTGACATAGCCGCCATTGGCATCGGTGGCCATCACAGCCGCGGCCCAGACCAGAGCCACTGGATACTGAACACCAGATTGCGGTTTAGACTTGTTCATACGAGGCTTTGCGGTAGAAACAAAAGACAGCATGGTGAACTCCTTGAAGCAATACCGTTATTATAGCCGATCTTGAAAATTTGGTCAACCAACGATTTCAATGCGACCAGGCTGATTTTTATCCATGAAGTGCACCCCTGGCTGAACTGTGGTGAACTCGCGATCCAGCCGTTCGCTTTGGCCAGACCACACACGAGCAATGCCGCGGCAACGAATGTTTTCTTCGTCGGCAGCCACAACCAAGCCGATCATGTAGCAGTCAAAGCGACCGGGGAAATCCAGACTGCGAATCACATCGCCGACCTGTGCTGGACGCACCTTGCTTTTGAGTTCTACCTGCATCACAGACTCCTTTTTGCTGAACATGCCCATATTATAGCATTTTGGCAAATATTGGTCAACCAATGGCTTTGTACAGTCCTAGCCCGCTGATTGCTATAGCAATTATATTGACCAGCATCTGTGGGTAATTTGCCACACGAAAAGTCCAATATAAAAAAAATATGGTTCCAACAAAAAATGCTAGAATGTTGTACGGATACACAGCAGGGCCCAAGGCATTGAGACTGTGACCTGCAATGATCCACACCGCCCCAGCCCATTGTAAAGCTTCATTGAATTTTGTTTTCATACCCAAATTATAGCAGTTTGGGAATTTTTGGTCAACCAGTATCAAAACTCAATCAAAGACCGAGGTTGCTTATAATTTTTATGGCGAAAAACATAGGTCACATCACGGTTCTTGAGTTTGCGAATATTGTTCAGGGGGCTATGGAAGCCCAAAGTATCCACCAGTAGCCAACCCTGTGTCAAATGTGCATCAATTACGTCCTGAACCAAGTCATTGCTTTTGAAATTCATCACGTTCCATGCACTGATGCCGTCTAACCGTAGATTGGCCAAACAGTGTGTGATCAAAGGCTTCAACCATTGAGCACTCCAGTGGCAGTAGGTGGGCCAGCGATTGTAACACTGGTCGGCATGTTTGGTATAAACTTCTAGATTGAAATAGGGCGGGCTGGTCAACACTGCATCAACTGGCCCAATGGTGGCTAGGTCGAAGCTTTCAGCAGGCTGGCACCGGATAGTGGCCTGACCTTGTGCACCAATAAACTGTGTCATGCAATCAAGATTGGCATGAGTATCTGGGTTGGGTTCGCAGGCATGGTACTGCCAACCTGCTGCCACTGTGCCCAACATGCGGCCGCCCCAGCCTGCACAAGGATCGTAAAGTGTGCCTTCGGTACCACCATGCTGCCTGATCAACTGCAAGGCAAAGTGTGGGCGATAGAAACTGCTGTTGGCAATGCCTGCATTCATAAACACTGCACGCCGTATCCAACTGAGCCACAGTTGGCTCATGCCCTGGCGGCCCCAATTGAGCACTCGATCCATGATTATAGGATCTTGCCAGGCACGAGCAAAGCTCTGGCCGGCGGCATTTTCGATCTGCCAAAAGTTGTCGCAAAAATGTTGGCACAGTTTCATACCGGGTTTGAACTGTGCTCCAGACTTGAACGTTTTGATCCGACGCAAACGATCCCAATCTTCCTGAAGCTCAGTTGTGGAATATCTATAACGATAATCCATGGCCATTAGGTCGGCCACTGTGATGTTGGGATCCAGTGCTGTCATTGACCTTGTGATTCAAACCATTGTGTGTTTTTGTAAGCCACAGTGTAGAGATGTGTGTGGTCGAGATCAATACTTACCGTATTGAGATTGGTAGAGCCTTTTTTGTCCAAGGCAGCACGTCGATCCAGTTCGGTTCTGAGTTGACGCACCACTTCCGCAGTGTGAGGCTTGATGATCAACACACACAGTTCTTCGTAGAAAACACCAAAATAGTGGTCAATGGTTTCATACACATCCACAGCTTCGTGTGTGTAGGCACCATTGTACACTCCGCCTACCACAAGGCTGGCATAGGTTTTGCCTTTGTTGCCACGTGGCAAACGAAAAAGATTGCGTAGTTCTTGGTCTTCAATGGCCTTGGACTTGTATTCGGCCTTGCGGTTGTTGGCATGGTCCACTGCATCTGAACCATACCCTTGGGTTCCTTTGCCTGAACTTATCTTAGGCAGAGCCTTGTGGCCCAGTTTTTCTGCCAACACCAGTTCGCGCCATTTGGTTTTGTCAGTGACCTTGTGAAAACCGTCAGCTTTGCCTTTGGCATACAAGGCATGTGCCAGCTCTTCGTAGGTAAATTGGGTAAAGTCAATTTTGCTCATGGTGACTTTGAGATGTATGATCGAACTCAAGTTTTGTATAAAACTCTACCAGAGACCGCTGAATCATGCTGATCAGGTCTCCACCAAAGTCTTCGGGCACAATAAACCTATAGGGACAACGGCCCCACACACCGTGTTTGAGAAAGTTTCGATACCAGCGACGATGATCTTTGTTGCTGGGATCAAACGCAGTCAATGGTCGGTTACGATATTCCAACAGGCTCATACAATTACTGGGATCTGAGTGCTGCGATTGCTGTAAAATTGTTGTCCTAAACGGCGACAAGTGTCAGCTGCAGTCTGTGGGTCGGCGGTAAACATTGCACGAATGTCTTCGGCGCCAATGCCGGGCTCAGCCGACACCAAGTAAATTTCATAGTGGCGCTGAGGATTGAATTGAGCTCGCAGACGCCAATGCTGCAGATGGGGCATGTGGGGCGGGGGCTGATTGGCTAGCCGTGCAAAAGTGGTCATCTTGGCGTCAGGAACGTGTTGCACTGCCTCAAGGCCCTCTGAGCACCACATCACTGCAAACCAGTTTACAGAATCTTGATTGCACCAATTCATAGTCTGAACTTTTGAAGATATTCATTGGCCTGCGCTGTTTCTTCCACCAGCACATCATCGGTCGCGGCCAATAGCACCATGCGAATCAACAGGTCAACTTGCTGCTGATCTTGAACACTGAGAGTCTGCTGCCAGGCTTCTACTTGTTCAAATTCTTGCATCTGCCACATGGTGTCTAACAATGAAACTTGATGCTTGGTCAGACCTGAAATAGTCAATGAATTCACGGCATACCCTTGAAAGTTGATCACAGTTGTAATTGTAGCAAAATAGGCATTGTGTGTCAAGTTGTACCAAAGCACTACATCCAATGTAGCGAAAAAGCCACATAGTCACGTTCTGAATCAAAATAAAACATATAACGACCCGGACGGGTATCTGAGCTCATTTCTATCAGCTGCCAGCGCCAATCTCCCAGTAGTTCGGTTCGGCACCAGGCCAAAACTGTGTCTAAAACTCCAAAAGGTTTGCCAATTTCAAGGGCATAACCAAAACTGTCTCTGGTGCGATACCACGATTCAGACTCAATATCTGCATTGACCGAACTGTCAATCATGATTTGGTCAGCATGGGTTTTACCCATTCCCGATAGATAATGGTTTCGGCACTGTCCACTGTGGCTGCAAACTGTATGCGATAATCTCTTATTCCAAAATGCTTGCAGAAAGCTTCACCAAAACGGCTGCCCTTGAGAGCCTGCCAAACAAAAAGTTTACGCCATTTTTGATAGGCCTTGGCTGATATGAGTTGAGACCGATCAGGTGTTGTTAGGTGTTGAATTAGAGTCTGCATCTGATTGTACTTCTTGCCAGGTATGGTCCCCTAACCATCTTACTTGGCAAATATATTGATATTCCAGTGGTGCACCTGTGCACCAATCTGTGGGACCTGTGTGAACCAGTCTTGTGCACTGATGGCGACTGTCAAATACCAACCAATAACACTGACCATGATAAATTTGAAAATCATACCGAGCTGCATGCACCTGATCAGTGATGTCGAGCCGGCGACTGATGTCTTGGGCCTGTCGCTGTAATACACTGACCAATTCCATGATTCGGTTGTACTCTTGCCGTGCATGCATTCTGGCCACATTGACCATGATGTCTTTTTGGCGTTCAACAGGCACCAAATCAAAACTGGGTGCCCCCAATTCGGTGGGGTAGGGGGTGGCTGCACGATTGATGAACTCAACAATGTCTGAGCCAATTTTGGCATCTCGGCTGTCTCGACCTTTGGCACGATTGCTGTCAGTCATTGAGTGTGTTTCAATCCCACAGTGCTTGATAGTACTTGCCAAACAAGCGGAAGCCGTTGTCAATGCGCTGTTGAACTACCTTCATGCCTTCGTAATCGCATTGGTAAGTGTGGTTAGGGCCATCTTTCATTTTGTAGTATTGATGCTCACCTTTGGGCACTTCGTTTCCATCACGATCCACAGGTACACTGATCCAGTCAATCTTGCCCGAACGGAACTGATCTTCCCAAGAATCATCCAGTCGGTGTTCAAATGCAAAGATCATTTCTGACATTACCCAATCCCAACGATCATGATGATTGGCATCAATGTCATATTCATTTTCTCGAGGCGGCGCTGCGGTGCTGCGCAGATGTTCGGGCACATCCTCGTCGTCCACCATGGGCGAACCATGTTTGGTCTCTTTGAGCTGTCGTAACATAGGCAGTGCAATAGCCCCCAAGGTATGGTCCATTGACCAAGTATCCCAGCGATCTATTTTGACATACTCAATGCGCGGATAGATGCGTTGGCCAATCCACTGAATTGCACGGCTGATGGGTTCCAGTCGGTCACTCCAACGCTCAGTCCACTCGGGGCGCTCTACATAGCGAGACTTTTCACCCCGCAACATAGCAGCCTCGTCCTCAAGCGTTTGACTCAGTTTCCAACGACTGCACTTGGACCAGTCAGTCCACCAGAATGCATAGTCCAACATGGTGTAGGGCGAGATCCAGTGATCGCGATATGGAGAAATATATACTTTCATTACCAGGTGCTCACATCAGTTATATCCATGGTGCAGTCTTGGGGCCAATGATCGCTGTGATACACAGCAAAATGACTGCGTCCAATACCGCTTTCGTTGGTCTGTTCTATTGTAACACTTTGTATATTTCTGTTCAAGGCCATATACACTGCCATTTGTTCGATCTGGTGTCGAGTCAAGTCAATTTTTTGATACACCCATGGCCTCATCTGTGTAGTCTAAAAAGTCACCGGCTGGGTGACGAATCAAGGCTGCTGATGGATCAATTATGACCACTTCACAGTCATGATTGGTTATTTCGTAATCTACAAAATCCTGATTGTCATCATAGACTCTAAACATGATTTCATTGTGTATGGTTCGAATCAAGAATCCTCGTTGGCCAATGGCATTTTTCTTTTCAAACTCCATGTGTTGTCTCCTTGGTCAATCCATTCTATTGTGTCGCCTTCTTGCCAACCCAAATTGGCCAGCATTTCGGGCGGCAAGGGCAGGATGAGCTCTTCACCATCCTCAATCAGCTCAACCTGCCAGCTTTTCAAACTTCCACTGTTTTCAGTTGCCATTGATCGGCCCTTTCTTCATAGCCCACATATCCACGTGGATTACATACAACACGGGTGCTGCCTATCTGATAGTCAAAGTCGTGATGTGTATGTCCATGAGTCCACAGTCGAATCTGCGGATGATCTAGGATAAACTCATCTAAACTGCTGCTGTAACCACCGTTCATCACTGTGTCATGTTGATAACGTTCATGTGTGCTGAGGCGGCTGGGCGAGTGATGGCCCACTACCACAAATTTCTGATCCCATTTACCTTCTACAGTTAGCCGAACATAATCCACAAACCGCTTGTGTTCAATCACAGCGTCTTCGGGCAAGAATCGATTATTGGCCCCATTGCGCACACAACGAAAGTCATTCATCATTGACTTCATGTGAAACAGGGTCTGGGGGTCTTCACTGTTCATGTCTGTCCACATGGTACCGCCAATAAACGTGACATCATCAATGATTTGGATTTCACGGTCCAACAGGTACACATTGCTGAGCTGGTTGCTGGCCAGCATGCTGCGAATGCGGTCAGCTGTGGCAGCAAAGTCACCGTGATAGTGTTCGTGATTGCCCAGAACATAGATCACATGCGAAAACTGAAAACTGCATCGTTTGAAGAAATCCACAATGCGGTTGCTTCTAGCGCCTTCCATAAAATCGTGGGGATCGGGCCGGCCGATATCTGCGGCCACGCAGATATCACCCGACAATACCAGCACATCAGCTGCCTCGGCGTTTTTGATTATGAGATCCCCAAACTCAAGATGAAGATCACTGGCTATTGAGATTTTCATTTTGCCTTAGATGTTTTAGTTCATGTCTCAGTCTATGCAACAGTTGTTCAGGCCCGTCTTGCACATGAGCATTTTGCCCAGGATAACGCAGTTTGAAATTGTCACGCAATTCTTGCAAGTCTGCACCTTGACAAACAAAATCTTTGGTTTCAGCATGCCAGCAGTAAAGTCTGCCCTCAATTTCTTCTACCATCAATGGCACTGGCTGTTTCAAACGCGCCTGTTCAATTTCGGCCATGCGCTGGTGCAAGGTGGCCAACACACGACTCTCAATCCAACGACGTAGCGCCCATGCCAAAATAAGAAACAAAACAAAATTGATGACAAAATCTTCTGTGAACATGATTGATCCAGTACTTAGCGCATGCTTTCCAGGGTGATCAGTTTGACCAACTCTGAGTTGAAATCATGGTCTTCAGGAATCACATAAACTTTGTTGTCACTGCGATCCAGTTTGTGATCGTAGCGTCTAAAGGTCACAATTTTACCACCACCAGCATTGGTGATAGCAATGTTGAGGTTATCATGCCAGTCTTGATCTCTGCTGACCAGGCGACCAGATTTGGTAGAAGCTATGGCCTGTGGTACATCAGCTTCCTCTCTAGCGTCTTCCCAGGCTTGTCTACACATACGGGCAAACCAACGTCGAAAAATTTTCATACAGATTTCCTTTGCTTCAAATACTGCTCCCACTGCACCCACTGATTACGGACCAGAAATCCCCAATCACGCTGTTTTGGGCCAGGCATGAACAGGGTCCAACATGTCACACCAGGGTCCAATTCAATTCGGTGATAGCTGCGAGCGCTGCACCAGCGAAAATGTCCGGGTGCTCGCCAATGGGCTATCTCACTGAATTTTCTACCTTCTGAGTCAAACTGCGGAATCCATTCCCAGTACCCACCACGCAAGATGATGGTGAAGTAAGGCCAAGGATGATCATGCACATCATCGGGGTCTGACTTCAAAAACTTGTGCAGGAATACATTGAATGGAAAACGATCACGCTCTTTCAAAAACAAATAGTAACGTTCCAAATAGGGCTCATCGCTCACACGGTCCAGCACAATTCGCTTGCGACCCAACCGTTCTAGTAATTTGAGAAACATTGCGGCTCCTTTGATATAGTATTATACAACAGAAATAGAAACTGGTCAATCTACTGCTTAAATACTGAATGATTGATTTGCTCATCTTGAACATTCCAGGCACATTTGGCAATAAGCCCATGGCTGCGCCAGCTGTCTTAAAAGCAGTTGCCAATCAACAAGGATTCAGTGCAAAAACCATAGATTTCAATGCAAGGTATGCTCATGCATGTAAACAGAATCAAGAGCTGACAGCATTGGAGCCATTTTGGACCGATCAAACATCGTCTTTGGACCTGTACCAACAAGCCAGCAAGTTAGTTCAAACATGGGTGGCTGAACTTGAGCCCTATCAAGCTAGGTATATTGGTATCAGCGTGTTCACTTACCAGAGCCGCCGAGCTGCAGAAATGTTCTGTGCTGGCATCAGACAGCAGTTACCTTCGGCAAAAATCATATTAGGTGGTCAAGGTATTCCTGACGGTGGCATCAATGGTTCGACTGAATGGCTACATAAAATAAACAATTTAGACTTAGTTGATCACTGGGTAAGAAGTGAAGGCGAGCAGGCAGTGATAGAAATTCTTAGCGGTCAAGCAGGCAAGATGGTCGATCATTTGTCCAATGCCCAAATTACCAATTTAGATTCCATTCCATGGCCGGATTATTCAGATTACAATTTTGATCTTTATGAATCTAAAATACTACCTATCACTGGCAGCCGAGGCTGCATACGCAGTTGTAGCTTTTGTGATATTCATACACATTGGCCAAAGTTTACTTGGAGATCTGGCGAACAAATTGCTAACGAAATGATAGGTCAAAGCAAGAGGTATGGCATAAACAGTTTTCAATTTACAGACAGTTTGGTCAATGGAAATCAAAAAGAATATCGAAAAATGATAGGCATCCTAGCCCAATACAATCAAACTGTGGATCTCCCCATCAAGTGGACTGGTCAATTTATTTTGCGCCCAGCCAGCAGCAATGATGATGAGTATTACCGTCTAACTGCAGACAGTGGAGCATTCAACTTGGCCATTGGCATAGAATCTGGCAGCGAATTAGTCAGACAGCACATCGGCAAAGAATTTTCCAATGCAGACATCGATCATGCCATGGTATTGATGGCACAATATAGAATCACTTGTATTTTTTTATTGCTTATAGGATATCCTACTGAAACAGTCGAAGATTTTGAACTAACTTTGGACATGATCAAACGTTACTCGATATATGCCAACACAACCTTGACAGAAATTGAATTTGGAAGCACATTAGCAGTCCTGCCTGGTACACCACTGGAACAAATGGCAAACAGTTTGGGTTTACAATTGGATACTACACACGAAAATTATTGGCTGGCATCATCAAACCCTACGCTTGATTTAAAAGAACGCCTGCGCAGAAGATTTGTTGCAAGACAAACTGCTGAGTCATTGGGATACAAACTTGGTCAAGATTCACATAAAGAAATGTTGATAAACATGTGGACTAATTACAAATCAAGACCAGCTCAGTCTGTGATAAAGTTTGCTAGACAAATAGAATTCCATGCATGATTTTTGAAATATACTTTACACCGCTGTACTGTAATGGTAATTTGAACTTGTCAGTTGTGATCAATCAACAATTGTGTGCAACATGGCAACACTCTGACAAATGCCAAGAACAGCAAATATCATTTAGATCAGCCTTGTCTCCAACAAGTGCTTTTCAACTTCAGTTAGTTTTTGATGGCAAAAATCAATCCCAAGATACTGTGTTGGATGATGCCGGCAAAATTATACATGATAAGGCTATAGTGATTGACCAAATCAAAATCAATGACATTTTAGTATGCCACGAACTGTTTTTGGTACCATTTCTTACCGAAAGTGGACAAATTATTACTAAAACCAATTATTTTGGTTTCAACGGTAAGTTTACTATTGATTGTCACCCTAACTTGAATGAATGGCTCAACCAATGTAAGGCACAATTGCAAAAACCTTTGCAGAATTATGATGCCTTCTTGAAGGAAATTTTATTGTAAAACAGAAACCTCACCGTTGGTGAGGTTTCTCTGATGTGGCCCTTGGGAACGGGTCAGCGATGTGGTTTAGACCAAACCAAGTTGCATGGCGCGATAGCCAGCGGCCACCAGTTTGCGGCTGGGCTTGCCAATCACGTACTCTGTGACTTGCACATTGTTACCAGCAACACGGTTGTTGGCGTAAACGGCAAAACCAGCTTGGCGGATACGGCTAACTTCGGCGCTGATGTTTTTGATGCCAAAACGCTTTTCGGCAGCAGCAGGGGTCACTGCTTCGCCGGCGTGCAGAGCCTGGAACAGGCGGTAAGTTTTAGTGTTTTCACTAATGCGCATTTTTGATCTCCTATGTAAGATGCTGTTGCGTCAGCATGTGGTCATTATATACTCAACCCATGCACTGTGCAACTGATTTGGCAACATTGCTCTAAAAAGTAAACAGAGATGAGGCAGCGGCGTTAAATATATACACCAAGACAGTCTTGGTGCTAGTTTCACTAACCATATGGAGAAATCATGAAACAATTGTTTGCATTGGTGGCTGCCGTTGCTGCCACATCCGTTTTTGCACAGGCCAAACCTGCTGAGGCTCCCAAAGCTGCTGCTCCTGCCGCTGCTGCTCCTGCCGCTGCACCAGCTGCTGCTGCACCAGCTGCTCCTGCTCCTGCCAAAAAGGAAGAAGCCAAAAAGGACGCCAAGAAGGACGACAAAAAAGCCGACGCCAAGAAGTAATTTTTGGTTTGGTTTGACCAAGCCCGCTTCGGCGGGCTTTTTTGTCATATCATTGTAATATGTGCATATATAAATAACCACGACAATCAAGGGCATGATATGTTATACACCATCACATCTGTAACCGAAGAAATTGTTCGTATTCTCAGAGACGATCCAGTTCGCCCCGAAATTCCTGTGGATCGCAGAATCAATGCCAACAGCCGAATCTATATTTTGAAAGACGGCGAACAATGCCAGGCCGTGACCTGTGTAAAGTTTTTGAACACCGTTCCTGAGGCCGTAGATGACTTGGTAGATTTGGCGGAGTCGGCCACCACTGCGGTGTTTTACACCATTTGGAGCTATGCTGCTGGTGCAGGTCGCACCCTCATACAAGAAGCACAAAGAGCCATTGAAGCAGAATTTCCCGGTATCCAAACCTATGTGACTTTGAGTCCCAAGACTGAGATGGCTCGTCGATTCCATCTCAAAAATGGTGCAGGTATCTATCGCGAAAATCCTGACACCATCAACTACATCTATAAGTAAACACGCTCGTGTTACACACACGCACACACAGAAAGGAGTATATCATGAGCAAAACCCCTTACGAAGTGAGATTAGAGTTGTTGAAAATGGCCAACGAAATTCTCGTCACGCCAGTGTTTCAAACTCGCGATGCCAAGATGCAGGAGTACCACTCCAAGCTGACCGAAGCCAACCGCGAAACTCACCCGTTTCCAACTTTGCCAGATTTTCCGTCCAGCACTGACATCATTGCAAAGGCCGAAGAACTGAAGAAGTTTGTGGACCAGGCGTAAAAAAATCAAAGCCCCGCAAGGGGCTTTGTTATAACCAACGCAGCAAAAAAGCTACACGTTGGCCCTCATCTCGCACACGCCATAGATCAATACCACTCAAGGTGCCTTGATATTCTACTTCAATGCCATTGTCTTGACACCAATTCCACACTTCTTGTCTACTTGTTGAAGACAGCATAATGTCTCTACTATCACCTACAAGTTTTGCTCGACCTTGTTCAGCAAATACTCTTGTGCCCATCATGCCCACCTCAACCTAAACCACATGGTGTCATCGGTGCCATGCACCTTCAAAACAGTGACGTATCTCGTGTCCTAGAATACTGAGTGAAGTGTTGCGATTGGTGTACACTCGGCACTGAGTGGCATTGTGCACAGCACAGCCCACATATCGTCGATCCTGTGTGAGTGGGGCGAAGCCACGGCATACCTGATCCACATTGTCCACAGCAACCCATTCTACCTGCTTGGCTGGGTAGCGAGATTGAGCCGTGAACGCAAGATCAGTCTTGTTGGCCGGATCTACCGCCACAGGGGGTGGTGCAGTGGCACAGCCTACCAGGCTTGTCAATGCTGCTAGAGCTAAGAATTTGGTTGCAAATAGATTTGACATCACAGCACAGTTCCTTTGCTCTGCAATCATGTCCATTTCAATCTAAACAACATGGCATGGTCTGCACGACGAAACAACCACACAGATTTCATCCTGCCATCTTGAACCATTTCGGCCAAATCCATGCCCAGTTTGTACCAGTCTCGGTCAAACTCACCAATGACCTCTTCACACCATTGTTGCACCGGCCACCAATCAGCATGGTAAATTTCCACTCTATAAGGCCAATCATCTGTGCTATGCATGTCTACTGATACTTTAGTGCAAACCAAGTGGCCACACTGTCACTGTAAAATCTAAAACGAGTGTGTCTGGCAGTGGTTTCCAAACTTTGCCAGTCGTAGCCCCCTGGAGTGTACCAAAAATCAAAATCCTGACCAACAACAAAGCCTTGAGATTTTAGTTCGCGTACTATGTCGGAAATCACCCCACTGCTGTGACCTTCAAGAATTACTTCAATCATTGATCTTGGTCGTCTTCATCCCAGTCAGCCAAGCTGTCAGATATACCCCAGTAGTCGTCTAACTCTTCGCCCACAGCTTCACGCACTGACTGCGCTGATTCTGTAGAATATTCTCTGCAGTCATCGTTGAAGCCGTTGGCGTCGCCAGTCCATACTCCTGCAAAGCACATGCCTGGTTCGTAGTAGTAGGCCTGGATTTCAAAACCAAGATCTATCAACTGTTCATAGGCCTGTGTGGGTGGAGACCATGCAGAATCAAACGATGCTGTGACAGTGTTGGCATTCACACGTTCGGTAGAGTCTCCGCCCACATCCCATTTGGTACCCCAATGGGCGACCTGCCATTGATACCAGTCACTGGCACCGTGTTTTTCCAAGAATTGTTGAGCCAAGACTTCGTCCCGCTGTGGTGCAGAGTGCTGGTGTAGCTCTGCAGGGCAGGGAAAAAATTCATTGAGAAATTTGCCCTCACTGAGGCTGTTGAACACTCGATCCATCATGGCAGGATCTGAGTGGGAAATCGTGATTGTGTTGTTACACCAATTGGGCATGATCAGCTCCTTTCACTTGTGTGATATGACGACAAGAATTTCTAAATTGAAAACCGCTGCAGGTACAGGCCCACCTGCCCTGTGTTTCTGTCACAGTGTATTGGTCTCCACGACTGCCAGTGACTTGGAAAATCTTTTCTTCTGGTTCCTGATCTGGATCTTGCCAGCCATAGATGTCGTGTCGCACTGCTTCAAACTTGCGTCCGCGAGCGTCAATCACAATAGGCGATTGAAACTGTTGCGTATCACGTGGGTTGCCCCAGCGAGCATAGGCATAAATTTTGGTTCGACTGTCATTCATCCAATACACATGATTGGGCTGCTGACGCATATCTGACCATTCGGTAACTTCCAAAAATGCTTTCATAATTGCTGCGCCTTTGACACCATACAACTTATTTTGATCAGCTGCCAGTACTCAGCACCAGAGTGCGCGGATTTTCGCCATCCAATTCAAACGATTCGATATACACATGATGATCATCGCCCGAGTCACGTATGGCTGCATTGGCTGCAACCCACAGAGCAGCCCAGGTCAGACCCTGGATGCTCACGCTCACAGGTTCCGCGCCCCAGTGGTTGCGGTATACCACGCGGTCTGCTCCTGCATAGGGATGGCGGTCTGACAAGTTGTCAACTTCGTAGATGCTCCACTCTGAGTGCTCAACGCCCAGTTCCTTTTTGACACTGTCATAGTGACGGCTCTTACGACTGAACACATCATCGTCCTGTTTGTATGCCCCAGCCAGACCCAAACGAATGTTGTTGCGAGCTTCTACCAGGCGCTGATACAGTTCGGGTTTCAGCACGTCTTCCAGTCGACTTACCAAGCCATCAAGGTCGCATACCGCATTGTGGATGGTGCGAAATTCATCAGCGGTGAGAGTGGGTGCGCAATTCATACTAACTCCTTAGTGCAAATCAACTTGAACTTGACGGAACCCGTGGGCACTGGTAACCAAGCCTGTGGGCAAGGGCTGGCCGCAAGCTTCGGCCCTGCTACGATCAATGGCCAGCTTGCACATGGCTTCCCAAACACTGATCCTGGCGTCACGAGTGGCAAAGTCATCGCTCATCTGCTTGATAGAAATCACCATGCCAACTTCTTCACCACTGTTGGACATGAGAATGAAACGGAATCGTTGGCTGTTCTTGAAACCGTCAATTATGGTCTTGCTTCGCATCACAGGCTCCTTTTTACTCTCTATGTCACTATTATAGCAGTTTGGGAATTTTGGGTCAACCAAAAAAAAGTAATATTCAAGTACTACCATTGGTTGTAGATCACCATGTGATCCACGCCAGGCTCATGGCCAAGGGGGCGATAGATCTGCTGTTCGCCGTCCCAATGATCCTGATCGAACAGAACATCTGCAGGAGTCACGGGCACAAAGCGAACTTCTTTGCCAGTGTGGTGGCTACGGACAAAGAACGTCAAGGGCATACCAAAGTATTCGCTGGCCAGCTTGAGGACCTTGCGAGTCTTGTCGTATTCACAGAACTTGAGATCAATCACAGGAATTGAGTTCATGTCACATGCTCCAATAGGTTTCGCTGGCAGGGTTGCATGACCACGGTGTGTCTTCGGGAATTTGGACATCTTGACCGGTCATCAAATTTTTCACAGTCTTCATGCCCACAGGGTAGGCCAGCAAGAACCAGCTCTGTTCAACCCAATTGTACACAGTCTTGCCAGCATTACGATTGGCACAGGTCATGGCCCGTTTGGCGCCTGCGGCAGTCTTGAAATACCGCTTGTCGGCATGCGGATTGCGGGTGTCAAAAACTACGAACATCTGGGGCTCCTTTTTGCTGTCTATGTGGATATTATAGCAAAACGGGAAAATTTGGTCAACCAACCAAAATTCTAGCACAATCTGGGGCGGTCATAGTACTTTTTGTTACTGATTTCCATAACTGATCTTGGGGCACAGCAAAATCCCTGTAGCCCTCGCACACCATGTCAAAGTAGCCCAGGCTGGGCGCGGCATTGCGATTGCCCGGTTGCATAAAGTACACCAAGGCTCTGTGCCGTTGATAATTGTGCAGGACTTCGGCCCACTTGCGATCGTAATAATCAGGATAACCTTCCAGGGTGTCTAGGCTGATCAAACAGGGCTCTGTGATAGACCATAGCACCCCATCTGTCACAGCCCGGCGATCAATCTGCACGTCGGCATGGTGTGCAAATCTAAAACGGTGTGCCAACAGCTGAGCCGCACCCAGGGGCTGGGCCGCAGGACAGCGAGAGGCCATGGATGCCCGGTTGGTGTTCATGCCATAGGCAAAGTACAAGATCTGCATGATCAGCTGCGAAAACGTTCGTAGAACTCAGCGTTGATGGCATCCATTTCGGCCTGGCTCACGTAGAAGTCTGTACGAGGATCGTAGTAGGAACCTTCTTTGTTGTCATAATACAACACCCTTCCTGAAAAATTGAACGGTCCTTCTAGCCCTGCTCGCGGTCCGTACTGGTCACGCATGGCATCAATTTCTATGACACGATATCCCATCGCAGGCTCCTTGGTTGCAATATCAGTATTATATGCTGAAACTTTAATTTTGGTCAACCTGTGGCATTTTTGCACATCTTAGTAGAAACCATTAGACTAGTGGTAAATACTAAGAGGCAAAAAATTATGACAAGACAAATATTACTGATTTTAGAACGTTTGGCCGAAATGTTCCCAGGGGAAAGTTATCAAACCAGACTGGAACAATACATCAACAGCCGCCGACCCACCAGCAATGCCGACATTGAGTTGTGGGAACGCGAATACTGGCAACGAAATTCACAAGGAGCTCAACGATGAAAGTTTTGTTCAAAATCTGGGATGCTCTAGTGTTCTGGGCCGAAGTGATAGCACAGCACCGTGCTCGGCAAAACCGTGTGCATCGCCACATGATCTAAGGACGCAATAGCCATCCCTGTCCAGTGGCCTGATGTTTCCAATGATAAAACAGTTGTTCATTGGTAGTAAACTGCCATAGACCTGGATGTTCAATACCATATTGGGGCCTTGCTTGCCACCCGTCTAACAACATACTGCTAACATATGCGCCCTGATGACGCACATTGACATCTATAGGCTGTAGTAGAGGCAGCGTCACGCAAACCATAACGCCGTTGGCAGTTTGCTGTGCCAATTGGGGTTGATTGTTGATCACGATTTCAACATTGCCACTGTGCACTGTGATCAACAACTCCAATGCAATGGTTAGATCAGTAGCCAGCAGCTCGTAAAAATTGTTCATACTCAGGTCTATAGTCTAGCACACGGTTGCCACGCACTGATTCGATTTTTGTAAGATATGCTGCTAGGGTAGCAGCCCGGTGGCTTTCGTCTGCTTCGTTTGTGAGATAGTGTATGTAGCTCTGTAGATCTTGACAGATCTGTTGGCGTGCAACATTGGGGTCACGAGTGTTGATTACTTTGTTGTGCGACTGATTCACATGCTGATCCAGCCACTGTTGAAATTGATTGATCAATGTAGATTTGATTTCTAAGGGCAACACACTGGCTCTCAAAAAAGCTGGTTCCTGCAGAAAATTACAACTCTCGATGGCTACATTTTGCTGCCAAGCACAATCATAAAGGCTCAATAAATCTGGCAGAGACAACAAAGTGGGAGTGGATCTAATCTGAACGTACCAATTGCGATCATGGCACAACTGAGTCCATTGTGAAAAAATCTTTTCAACCACACTGAGTTTGGATGGCCAACGCACATAGTCATTGACTGGTGCAAAAGCTTCCACACTCAGACCCACGTTGACTTGATCAAATTCACAGATTAGGTCAATTACTGATTGTGGCCACACAGTGAGATTGGTGGTAAATCCAATGGTCACAGTACGGTTGAAACCGCAATCTATTAGATGCCTGAGAATTTGCGCAAAAGCTGGTGCAATCAATGTCTCGCCACCAATGAAATGTATGTACTGAACATGTGGACTGACAGCCAGGGTATCAAAGAATTTCTGCAGCAGATCTTTGCGGTCGGTCCAATTTGGCGGCGGCAAAGTTTGGATCATGCCCAGGGCCAGCTGTTCAGATGCCAATTTGCTGCTGGACTCAGGCCCACAGAACACACAGCCTGAATTGCATAAGTTGCCAAGATCTATCTGCCAATCTTGAGGCAGTTGGGCACAGGGCTCTTTGGTCAAAGCGTCAACCCAGGGCGAGCTTTTCAAACTTTTGGCAAAGTTGTCATGTTCAACGCCAATTTTTAGCAGCTGCCTTTGGCGCCCACTGACCTTGCCGTGGCGTTCCATTTGATAACATTCATTACAGCCAGAATAACCTTGACCATGCAGCATGGCTGTTCTGATAGTCTGCATGCCATTTTGAAAAAACTCTATAGGCGTTTGTTGCTGAATATCAGCGCCAGTGTCAAGCTTGTTGCTCCAGCGGCAAAACGTCATACCACCGTTGTTGGTGATACGCATGTGAAACCATGGGCTGGGGCAAAAAGTCTTTTCAAAGGTCATTGAGTGCGTTTGGTCAACATGACGTCAGCGAGACCATATTTAACAGCTTCGTCGGCGGTCATGAAGAAATCACGTTCCATGTCCGATTCAAGTTCGGCATAAGTTTTGCCAGTGTGCGTGACATAGATATCAGTGAGCACTTTTTTCCAGCGCAACAGTTCACGAGCTTGAATTTCCACATCAGTGGCCTGACCTGATGCACCGCCCAAGGGCTGATGAATCATGTGCCGGGCATTGGGCAATATATAGCGTTTGCCTGGTGCGCCTGCTGTGGCCAACAGCGAGCCCATGCTTGCTGCTTGACCCATCACAATGGTGTGCACTTCGGGCTTGATGAACTGCATGGTGTCGTATATGGCCATACCTGCTGTGACCGACCCGCCAGGGCTATTGATGTACAAGCTGATAGATTTGTCAGGATTGTCACTTTCTAGGAACAATAACTGCGCACATATTAGACTGGCTGAGTGCTGGTTTACTTCACCGTCCAGCATGATGATGCGGTCTTTGAGAAGTCTGCTGTACAAATCATAACTGCGCTCGCCTCGGTAAGTGTGCTCCAGTACCACTGGTACCAAATTTGCCATGGGTTCTCCTTGATCAAAGCATAAGTATACTATCAATTTTTGGAAAAAGCAATGCGAGATCTGCTCAATCGAATCGATAATATCTTGGTCGAGGCCAATCTAGGTGCTAATGAAATACCTCCCAACAAGATGTCAGCAGTGATCAATCCTGCTACCAATAAACCATTTTCCAGAGTAGAACTGTTTTTACACAAGGTCAAAACAGGATCGCCATTTACTCTGGCCAAGGACAAAACGCAACAAGTAACCATTGATCCTGCAGAAGCCAAAACTGTGGCTGCTTGGATAGCTTCGGGACCTAGTGGCGTGTTGACCATGAACACCACAGACGGCACCACTGTAAAAAACACTGAATTGCTCAAAACTGTAGAATTTGGCAGCAAAGAAGCCGAAACTCTTTCTATCAAACCTAGCGATGTATTTGCCACCACCAAAATTGCTATTTCAGATCTGGGCAACAGCATGGATGCTGTGCTGGCTGCCGGCGGTTTTCCAGCCAGCGAGATGTACCAACGCTTGGCCGAAAATCCTGCATTGAAACGCATGGGCAAGCTGGGCGATGCAGTGATTGCCATGGCGTATCAGGCAAATTCTGGTCGGATGCCTGAATTTCCGCCTGACCTCAGCAAAGATGAAATCAAGGCTATCGAACTGTATGCCAGCGAGTATCTTGGTGCATTGGGGTTGGTCACTGGTGCGGTGCCATTTGTGCGCGGCACTCGGCAGCAGTTTGAAGAGTTTGTGGGATCAAACTTGTCTGACCTTATCATGTATTTTCCCAAGGATACCAACAATCCTCTAGCTGACAGCTTCAGTGTGGTCAACGACGAAAACGGACATGCCATCAAAATTTCCAGCAAGGCCGCCGGCAAAGGTGCGCCGCCTAGTCTAGGCAGTATGAAATTGCCCGACAGCATTAGAGACAAATACCCAGATGCTGCTGAATTCTTAGACATTGCTCAAGACCGTAGTCTCACACAGTTCACCCAGCCATTTGCTCTAATGAACTATCTCTACATGTTGAACCCCAACAAAGTGCCCAAAGCCTATCACCCGTTGATTCCTTTTACCCCAGACATGGTAGCAGAATACGAGAACAGTTTCAAAACTGGTGAACCATTGCCGGCCGAAGTCATGGCTCTATTTGATAAACAACTCAGTGACAAAGTCAAAATGGGCAATGCCACCGACGGCGGCAAGGCTTGGTACGCGGCCACTGCCGATGTGATGCGGGCTGTCAATACTGATCGAGCTGTGCCCGAACTGCGAGCAGCTTTGATCGAAAGTCTAGGTTATAATTTTATTCAGCTCTACAGCAATGTCAAAGGTAACCGATTGGAAACCAAAGCATTTTGGCCAGCCACAATCAGTGGACAAGTCAAACTCAAATCCAAAGGATCTGCTGGCGAGATCAAGGGCAAAATGAATGTGGAGATTTCGCCTGGGGGCGAAGACATATCGCCTACTGCCATGCCTGCTGGCCAAGCCAGCGCCGCAGAGCCTGCACAGCGATTGGCAGGCCCTGGTGTAGCAGCAGCCAGAGCGCCTCAACCTCAAATGGCGCCGGCGGTCACTGGCCGTGAAAGGCGTACAAGATGAAAATACGCGATCTCGAAAGCCGGCGCATGAAAACATTCAAGGCCAGAGTAAAGTTGCCTAAGCAAGACACTGTGATCACAGCACAGGTTGTGGCTGCCAACTATGAGTTAGCTCGTCGACTCTTAATTGGGCAGTATGGCCAGGGCACCTTGGTCAGTGCTGTCACAGAAGTCAAGTAATCAACGTTGGATTTCGCTGATAGCGTCACAGATATTGAGAGCCAGGGCTTCTTCTGCTGACAGCCAAACATCATGCGGTGGTAGCAAAGCACTTTTGATTTCTTCTTCGCTGAGTTTTGTGGTATGCCGATAGTGATCCAGCATGCGTTTTTGAGTCAGCGTGAACTCTTTCATGGTAGCAAACAGCTCATGTGCCTTGCCATCTGATCCCCAGCTAAACTGATGACTCAAGATACTGGTGTAAGGTGTAAGCACTCTACGTCCAGGCTCACCAGCCAAAAAAATCATGAGCCCAGCACTGGCAACACAACCCAAGCCCACGGTTTTTATTGGGATAGCACTGCTGCGCATGGTATCAATCAAGGCAAATGCTGTGCCCATGTCTCCACCTTCGGAGCATATCATCAACAGCAGTTCTTTGCGGCGTTTTTTGGCCACATAGTTTTCGTGCAAAATCCATTCTATCACAGGTTTGATGGCATCGTGATCCACCTCTCCCATCAGCACCCACATGCCGGCGTCGGCTAGGGCTTGACTGTGTGTTTTGTCATTTTCGTTGGTTTCAGTTGGCATGACCATATATCAAAAAAGCAGCCCAAATGGGCCGCTGATATTTAGTGGTTTTTACTGAACTGTGATGTGACCAAGCACAGCACCGGGACGTTGCAGAGCTTCGGCCCTGCGCCTTTTGTATTCTTCATTGTCTACATCCAACAATTGCACTTCGCCACTGGCAGTGGGCACGGTTTGGATAGGCGCAGTGGCCGGCGCACTGCTTTGCGGTTCAAGATCACGTCGCAGTTGCTGTTCTTGCTGCTGCTGATTTTGCCAGTTTTGTTGCTCATTGCGGTCCATTGATCGTTCAGCGGCTCGAGAGCGCACTTCGGCTTCGCGCTGTAAACGCATCTGGCTGCGTTGAGTTTGTAAAGAATTGGCATCGCCCAACGGCAGTCGAATCAACACATAGACTTTGTACATGTTACCATCAAAACTGGTTTGACTGTCCACACGCTGTGCACCAATCAGCTCACCACGGGCATTTTTTCTTATAAACTGTTGAAAGTTTTCTACCATGGCAGAACCCTGATCTTGCCTAAAACTTTTGGTTTCGCTGCTGATTTGCGCTGTCATGGTTTCAATCAACTTGCGTTCGGCCAACATGCGAGCTTTGTCATAGGCCATTTGTTCATCGCGACTGGTGGCTGTGGCCGCGGCAAACATCATGTTTTCAGTGTCAGGTGGCAAATTTACAAACCAACGTGGTGCGGCCACAGCGGTGGACTGCGTTCTAGAGGGCAATGCATAGGGATGCGACGGAGGTGTCACAGGCAATGGTGCAGCAACAGCGGCTGTTGGTGCAGCCACCCTGGGCTGTTGTGCTCGTTGCTGTGCTTCAAAGGCCGCTGCTTCGGCACCTTCTCGAGTCATCACATAGCGCCTATCTGGTGGCAAAGGTCCTTGCGCTGGATCATAGATTGCGGATCTTTGTCCGTTGGACTGGCCAAGCCCCCAGGGTTGGGCCCAGGCTGCGGTGGATATCAAAGCTAGAACAGCAACAAATTTCATGATTACCTCAAACAGGAGTTATGATAGGTTGATTGTAAAACACACACTAAAACTTGTCAACCACTACCCAGTCATCTGCACCAACTTGGCAAATTACTCCTTGCCAAGTGTGAATGTCTGAACCTAAAAATTGGCTGTGCAGAAAATATCTGCACTGGGCACCGTTGTGCCAAAACAAACGCGGCCGATCGGGGTGTGACCTAAATTGAGACAAACGACCCACTGTGCCAGGGTTGGTCTGGCGTAGGTTGCGTAGATCTGGATTGTCCGAACAGATAAGCACCTGTTCACTGGCAGTCTGGCTGCGTCCCACACGATCACGCACTTGCTGATCAGCTATGGCAAGCGCTCGAGCACAGGCTTCTTCGCGTGATCGATCGCCTGGCCATTCATACTCACCATAGGCGGTGTGCCAGGCTGCATCCACTCTGGCTCTAAAACTTACCATGCATTTTCGGCCACCCGCCACTGATGGCACCACTGTGGTTTGAATTTGCGCACGTTCAGCAATCACAACCTCGCTGCGCCTTACTACCCGATCCTGCAGCACACATTCAGCTGCCACACAGGCTGGCAACAGCAACAACAGCAGACATTTCATCAACAACGCTCCCTTAGGTATATTACATGATGTCTGATAACAAAGTTGGCTCGTTGAGCTTCACCAATAAGGCCGCGCCAACTAAAAGCCAACTCGTCGCGATTGGTGGTATACTGACTCATGAGCAAGGCCAATTGCTGATCTCTTATTCGGCAGTCGGGCACAAACATACCCAGCTGTTCAACACTCATATAGCGAGGGTCTGCTGTTGGTACCACGCTGGCACAGCCACTACACAGGCTGGCAATGATAGCGAATGTCCCAAATTTTTTTGCGAATTTCACTGCGAGTCCTTTGAAAGTCACGATCTGATTCTGCGCGATGCTGTGGTTGGCGAGCCTGGGATTCTAACCATTCTAACATGATTTGACGATTTTGGCAATCCTGCGGCAGCATGGCCACATTCAATGGCATGGCCGTGGGAGGTGCAGTCACACAGCCAGTCAACCAAATTGTCGTCAACACAGTGACCCAAATTATTTTACGTGACATCAGAACGATTGGTATGCTTGGGCCTGCGTTGATACACCAGTTTGTTTTGTTCGCGCCTACCTCTAAACGGCAGGTTGCGATCGAACAAAACTCGATGAGCTCGTGTCTTGGGCACTGGCACCAATAGGTGTAGAACTTTCATGATAATTGCATTGTAACAGTGATGCAATTTGCAGTCAAGACAAAGCCCTGATGAACAGGGCCTGTGTGGTGTAAAAACAACAATTATTTGGTTTTGGCATTTTGAGCCGAATAGGCTTTCATCACGCCTTCGCCAAATTTCACATAGTCAAATTTCATGGCTTCTTGAGTGGCCTTGACTGCTTCGGCTGTGAGTACGGTCAGAGTGTCAGTGCCAGCCTTGATGGCTTTTTTGGTGTACTCGGCCTGAGCATCAACAAAATGGATCATGGCATCCTTGATGGTTTCATTGGTCACAAAAGTGTTGATCATGGTTTTTTTACCAGTTTGTACGGTGTCGATAACTGCGTCTGCTGTAAACATGTGTTTCTCCTTGATAAGCGAGTTTACTATTGGGACCTGACCTATTCAGCGTCCTCAATCAGTATTATATATGATAAAATTGTGCGGTCGCAGCATTTTTTGAACATCTTAGTGACTGAGCACTAATTTTTTCTCACTGTGGTCAAGTGATCGTAGTAAATACTCGCAGGAGAATATTATGGACATTATTTTTGGTTTGATTTTTGTTGCTGCTATTGCAGCCTGGGTTTGGTATCAAACGGTGTTGAAAACAGACAAAACGCCGGTATCGGACAGCAAAGATTCTACGCTGGATGTACCTTACAAAATTGAGACGCCCGTACCACAGGCCGCAGAGCCAGTGCCTGTGCCAGCAGCAGAAGAGCCTCGAAGATGTGGGTGCGGTCGCAGTGGCAGTGGTTTTTGTGTGGGACTTCATGCGCTGAGCCCCGAACAATGGGCCCTACACCCTGACAATCCTCGCCGCCCCACTCCGGCTGTGAAGAAAACTGCGGCTAGAAAGCCCGCGGTCAAGAAAGACAAAGCGGCTGCGCCGCCAGCAGTCCCAGCCAAAAAGCCTGCTGCCAAAACTTCAACCAAAGCCAAAGCCAAACCATAAACCACTTGGTTTAGTGAGAAAAACTCTGTGTAAATACTACGCAGGGTTTTTCTATGAAAAAAACAATCACAATAGGAATGCTCCTGTTTGCCTTGAGCACTGGAGCCACCGAGCTGACTTTTCAGTTCAACTCGCCAGCATTCAACGGTGTTGGATTCTCCAGCCATGCCTTGACCATTGAGCAGCTGGAAGCACAAAGACGCAAGGCCATTGCTGATGCTGCCAAGGCTGCAGCCGATCAAGCAGCCAGAGACGCTCGCAATACCAACTTGGCCAAGTTCTTGGTCAATGTTGAAAGTCGTATCTATGCCCAGCTCAGCAAACAGCTGGCCGATGCCATGTTCTCCTCAGGTGGCAATTCGGGCACCATGGATTTTCAAGGTACCACGATCTCGTGGGTCAAAACTGCCACAGACGTAACTCTAACCATAACTGAGGCCAACGGTAATAGAACTGAAATTACTGTGCCCCTAGCGAGCTTTGCGTTCTGATGCGTACCTGGACTGTCGCCGCTGCTGTGATATTGCTCACAGGCTGTGCTACTGCGCTGTGGGACGAAGAGCGTGAACCACCACGCACCCTGCCCAGAGTAGAAATTCTGCGCAGCTTGCCTGAACTGGATGGGCCACCCATACCAGTGGCAGTGTATGGGTTTGGTGACAAAACCGGTCAGATGAAGCCCAACGACAGGCTGGCGTTGTTTAGCAAAGCTGTCACACAAGGTGCCGAAGTTTTCTTGATCAAGGCCCTGCAGGATGCTGGTCGTTGGTTCACAGTGGTAGAACGTGTGGGCCTGGACAACCTGATCAAAGAACGTCAGCTCATACGCAATCAACGCGAAGTGTACGAAGGCAAAGATGCCAAACCCCTGCGGCCCATGTTGGTGGCTGGGCTCATGATTGAAGGCGGCGTGGTAGGCTATGACACCAATTTGCGATCAGGGGGTGCAGGGGCTAGAATCATGGGCATTGGTAACTCGGTCCAGTATCGAGTAGACGAAGTTGTGGTAGCCTTGCGACTGGTTTCAGTTCACACCGGCGAAGTGCTGTTGAGCACAGCAGTGAGCAAGACCATTTATAGCACAGCTCAGTCAGCGGGTATGTTGCGTTTTGTAGACGCAGGCACCCGAGCAGTTGAGTTGGAGGCAGGGGTAGCCTTGAACGAACCCACAACCTACGCAGTGCGTGTGGCCATTGAACAGGCAGTGTATGACACCATCCAAGAAGGACAACGCCGAGGGCTGTGGCGTTTCAAACAGCCTAGGAGCACAGCCGGGGACAACCCAGCTGAAGAAAAACGATGATAACAAGAACCCTACGACGGGCACTGCTGACAGCCTTGCTGATCAGTTCCGCAGCATGGAGCAATGAAATCTACATTGAACAGGTAGGTGACAACTCTACGCTGACCATAACACAGGACGGTGCTTCCAACACCATTGGCACACAGCTGGCACCAGCATACATTGGTGGTGGCAGCAATACCTTGACCATTGACCAGATTGGCGCTGGCAATGAGCTGGCCATGACTGTGAATGGGGCTGCCACCACAGTGGCGGTCACAGTCAACGGCAGCAACAATGTGTCAACCATAACCTGCGGCACTGCTATGTCTGCCAGCTGCTCAGGCAGCAACATACAACAGACTGTGACCGGTGACGGTAACACCTTGACTCAGACCCTGGGTGGCGGTGCCAATCATATCAGCAAGCTCACTGTCACAGGCGATACCAACACAGTGAGCCATACCAGCACCAACACAGGCACTGTGAATGTTGATTACACTGTGGTGGGTGATACCAACAATGTGAGCATAACAACTTCAGGCACCACTGCCAAAACCCTAAATGCGACCACTACTGGCAACGGCAATACTGTTACTATTGTTCAGACCAATTGATGCTGAGTCTGCGGTGGGCACTGTGACTCAACAATCAGGGCCCACTGAAATAGTGAGAAATAGGCAAAGTGTGCCTAGCCAAACTGGCACGGCCATTGAAATGAACGACACTGTGGTCACTGCCCGTGCCAGGGCCGAACTCACATTTGTGGACCGAACACAAGTAAGAATTACAGAACAAAGCAAGTTGGTCATTGACGACTTTGTGTATGATCCACGGCAAGGCACAGGCAAGCTGGCCATGAAAATGGCTTTGGGCACCGCCAGACTGGCATCAGGACAAATAGCCAAAAACTCTCCGCAATCAGTGTCAGTGTCAACCCCAACTGCCACTGTGGCAGTGCGTGGCACAGACTTTTCCATGACAGTGGACGAACTGGGTCGCAGTCTGGTAATGCTGCTGCCCAGCTGTGATGAACGATCATGTGTCACAGGTGTGATTGAAGTGTACAACGATGCTGGCCGGGTGACACTCACGCAAGCCTACCAGGCCACTGTGGTCAACAGCCTCAACCAACCGCCGTCACAGCCCACAGTGGTCAATATAGATCCCAACAACATCAACAATTTGTTGATCATTGCCCCACCACCTGAAATTCGATCAGACCAGCAGACATCACAGGGTGCCGAACAAGAGTTCAACTTGCTCAATGTGGATCTGCTGAAGTACAACGAGCTAGAAAAGAACTACCTTGAAAACCGTTTTCTTGACACAGACTTTTTGGAAAATACCTTTCTCAGCAACGAATTGGATGCGTTTGGTGTGAACGTTTGGGCTGCTACTGCCTACCTCCTAGACAACGGTATGATGCCAGGCTATGATCCTGCCAGCCTGCTGCGTTATTCAGTCAACGACGAAGATAAACTGGTGCTAACACGGCGTGTGAACACTCACTACACAGAAATATACCTACATAAAGAAGCAGACGCTGTGGTGGACATACGCCAGGATGGCATACCCGTTTGGCAGCGGGTAAATCGCGGTGGCTCAACTCAAATCACAATAGTTCAACGCCAATAAATACTGTATGGGTGAATATTTCAAATTGGTAGCTGAAGTTGGCTTTCCCATAGTTGCTGCTATAGGTGGCGGTTACTTTGTGTTTCTCACACTGAAGTTTATATTGGCTGGGGTTACAGGGTCAGTCAACGGCATCAAAGGCATCATCATGGCCCTGGACAATCGTGTGAAAACCATGAACCACGACGTGATCCGCATCGACACTGTGGTCTCAAATGCTCTAGGTATCAAACCCGACGTAGACCGCATTGCCAGAGCCGATGGTAAAACTGATGCCAGGAGAGATTGATCATGCTGTATGTTGACTACACTTTTCGCACTGCGTTTGATGGCAGTATTATCATGGACGAGGAACTCAAAGCCGACAGTTTGCGAGTCAAAGACGGTGATATCTTTGTGGTCAGCATTGTTGACGGGCAAATTATCTTGAAAAAACAGGCCGATGGACATAGCGGAACTGATCAATAAGTACGGATTTCCCATTGTGGCTGCTGGTGGCATGGGTTATCTCATCTACTATGTGTGGGAGTGGGCCACCAAAGAAATCAAACCGGTTCTGGGCGAAGCCAATACCACACTGATTGCCTTGATCGATCGTATTCGCATGCTGGACAACGATTTGATCAGACTGAACCAAAAAGTCAACACCACTCTACACCTGCGTGGCAAAATTATAGAAAGTGAACGAGTAATGGAAGCACAAAAAGTCGACAGCGAAGCCGACAAAAAATTCCGGAAGGCTTTGGCTGACGAACCCCTGCGTCCCAAAGATCGATCACAGTGACTGTTGTTATTGGCACCCTATTGATGACACACCTGACCATTGTGTGTGTCACACTGTACCTACATCGCAGTCAAGCACATCGATCAGTTACCTTTCATCCTGTGATTGCTCATCTCATGCGAGCATGGTTATGGCTCAGCACAGGCATGATCACTCGCGAATGGGTGGCTGTGCATAGACTACATCACCGACACAGTGACCAACCGGGCGATCCACATTCACCGCATGTGTGGGGAATTGGTCGGGTGTTGCTGGGCGGTGCCTGGTTGTACAGTGGGGCTGCAAAAGATCAGCGCATGATTGATCAATACAGCGCAGGCACGCCCGATGACTGGATTGAACGCAACATTTACTCACTGCATCCTTGGCACGGTGTGCTTTTTATGTTGGGTATTGATCTAGCTTTATTTGGTGTTTGGGCCCCAGTGGTCTGGGCAGTACAGATGATATGGATACCGCTGTGGGCAGCCGGGGTCATCAATGGTCTAGCTCACTGGATAGGTTATCGCAACGGTGAGACTCGAGATCACAGTCGTAATCTTGTGCCCTGGGCTGTGTGGATTGGCGGTGAAGAACTGCATAACAATCACCATCTTGATCCTGCTTCGCCCAAACTCAGTCAGCGCACCTGGGAATTTGACATCGGGTGGATGTATATTAGAATTCTATCTGCACTGAAGTTGGCGCAGGTCAGAACAGCGTAGCCACTGCCTGTGCTTCGGGTATGCGAGTTTGAGTGTTGCGACTGCCCAGCAAGATCACAATGCGTTGACCAATCCAGGTATCCAGCATCATCACAACACAACCGCCTGCTGCTCGTATATAACCAGTTTTGCTGACCAAAAAGTCTGAATTCACTATGCGGTTGGTGTTGTACACAATTTCACGACCAACACGTACCCAAGGCTGCTGACTGTCTGCGCGAATCTCTGCATAATCTCTGGCAGCGCGAACCAGATGTATGAGATCTTGCCCGGTGCTGATATTCATCACACCCAACCCAGTGGGGTCAACAAAGCGTGTGTTGACCATGCCAAGACTTTCGGCTTTGCGGTTCATGGCAGCAACACAGGCCTGTCGTCCACCATGATAGTGTTGGCACAGCTGATCTGCAGCCCAGTTGTCACTGCGAATCATGGCCAGCTGTATGAGTTCTCTGCGAGTGTGACGACCCAGGCGTTGACTCAAGGGCTGCGCAGCGTCCAGCACAACCATGGTGGTCATGAGCTTGGTTATGCTGGCAATGCTGCGCACTTGGTCAGCATTGACCGACTGAATAACCTGTCCGTTGCTGTCAGCCACAATCCAGGCTTGGGCCGTGACTGTGGTGGCCAATACCGTATTGGCCCATAGCATTAGGGCTAAAAACAAAAATTTCATTTTGATTGAGCAATGAAGACGCCGTTCCAGTCTGGCGGCAGTTTTTGTGTTTTCTGAAATTCGCAACGTTCAATCCACATGGCATAGTAGTCTGCCATGCGGCCGTCAAAAGCTGGCGTCAACTGCTCACACAGTATTATAGCAGCATCAAACTGTTGCAGTCTATACAATTGGTGCATTTTGTCATGCGTGAGTTTGCTGTCGTAATCGGCCGTGGTCACTCCGTCCAACACTGTGTAAATGCCCACGCCCACTGATTTGCCTTTGACCGCAAGATCATCTATCTTGAGAAAGAAAAAGTCGTCGCCGCAGCGGCGCACAGTTTCTTCGCCCACCAACAGCACACAACCATATTCTTTGCATTTGCTTTCTATTCTAGCAGTGGTGCTCACAGCATCGCCCAAGACATCGTAGCTGTGGCGCTGTGTGCTGCCCATTTCACCAATGTAGCCCAGGCCAGTGTTGATGCCCGCGCCCATTTTCACACCTGGACGGCCAGCAGCCTCCAGTGTCTCACTGTATTCCTTCACAGCCTGTACCATGCGTAGGCCCACGGCCACTGCTGTTTTGGGGTGATTGGGATCGTCAATGGGTGCATTGTGGATGTGCATGCTGGCATCGCCAATGTACTTGATGACCATGCCGTTGGCTTCCAGTATAGGCTGTGTGATTGCGTCCATGTAGCCGTTCATAACGCGAGTAAGGCCGCCCACATCATCGCCAAAACTTTCGCCCAAGGGTGTGAATCCGCGCAGGTCGGAGAAGCAAATTGAAACTTCTCGCCGGGTACCTTTCTTAATCAGATCAGGATTTTCCTGTAGCAATCGAACCACAGTGGGGCTTGCGTAACCAGCAAACTGTTTCCGGATTGCCTGCTTCTGTAAAAACTCACTTACAAACTTGACACCATAGGCATGCAAAGCGACCAAAACTGTGCCAACTGCAAAGGCAGTTGAGTCAAGTAACCATAAAAACTCACTGTAAGCAAGCCAACTGCCAGCAATGCCGCCAGTGACCAACAACACAGTAGACGCCAGTCCCACATATACCCACCTCGTCAAAAACAACAATAACATGCCGCCCAGGGCCATGGCTAGGATTTCTGCCCCGTCGGCCCAGTCTGGTCGCACAATGTTGCGGCCTTCGGCCACTGTGCTCAGTAAGCTGGCCTGCAAACTGTGCGGATAGACTTCTCCTCTCGCAGTGGCCACTGGGTTGTTGAGTCCCCGGGCTGTAACCCCGACGACAACAATTCCACCTTGGAAATCCTTTGGCAGATCAGCCAAGGAGTGTTGGGCTGGTTGGGCTGACCAATCCACCCAGATTCTACCGTAGTTGTCTGTTGGTATTTTTCCAAATTTTGGAATTCTAACTGCTTCAACGATTCCTCCATTGACTTTGACCTGGAAACTGGGGTCACCGGCTGCGACTCGGAGGGTTTCGAGACTGATGGAGGGGTAGAGTTGACCGGCCACTGATGCGACCATGGGGATTCTGCGTACAACACCGTCGATTTCAGGCACAGTGTTAGCAATACCAATGCCAGCTGCTGTTTCATTTAGTGTCCTTTCGTTGGGCTGAATGGTCTGATAAGGTATGCCAGGTTCACCAGAACCTATCACACTCACACCAGGTCTAAATGGCACAGTGACTGAACGCACTGGGTCATTGGTTGCCAAATGAGGCAGTACCACTGGATATTGCTGTAAAGTCTTGACCAGCACAGCATCTTGTCCAGCTCTGTCTTTATCAGGCATAAAAACGTTGAATACCACTAGGCCTGCATTGCGCTGATAAAGATCACGAATTATTTCAGCATACTGACCACGGGGAAACGGAAATTGTCCGCGCTGTTCTATGACACTATCGTCAATGTTGACCACATGTACTTCACTGCTGGAGGTGGCTGCTTTGTTTACAATCAATGTGTCAAAATAACGCAGACGCACACTTTCAACAAAAGCAGTGTCAGTGATTCTAATGCCTATGACCACTACCAAAGTCAGCAGTGCAGTCCAAGGAGATAACAAGATCTTTTTGACCATCAAATATTTATGGATTGGGTCGCAAGATTTTAGGCAAAGTAAAAACCCGCACATCCATGCTGGTCAGGCTAGGAGAAGTGCGGGTCAAATAATATAGTTTTACGACCTTGTGATAAGAATATGTGAACCAATATTTATTTGATCAGTGCAAGATCATGCGGATCAGACCCACGCAATCTATGGTCACCAACAGCAGATAGTTGGCCAGCATGCCAAAACTGTTGCGAGTCCAGGCAGCCCAGGCATACATTGCACAGCCCAGTATCCAAATAGGATAAAGAACAATAAGAGGGGGGTTAGGAACAGTAAGTGCCATAGTAACGCTACAGCCAATACTAATGGCCCAAGCAACAAGCTCAACACCAAAGCGCAAAGGGTGACTACTGAAGTCATCACGTATCCAGCTCCAAGTGTTACCTACAAAATCAAGCACAGGCTAACCATTGTTGATGCAGCTGATCTGTGGCCAAGTTTTTGCCTTTGGCTTCAACTTCAATGTCAAAATCTTTGCAAAAGGTCAGAGCCCAAGCATTCACAGCCCGATTCCAACAGAAGTCTGAATGTGCACGTAGTTGCTGTTTTTTGAAGCCTCGATCAAGAAGTCCAGCAAGATCTGGGCGAACTCCGGGATCATGATCAACAAGAAGATCTTCGCGACTAACACTGTAATGCATACCAGGCCTAATGCCACGCCAAGACTCAGCCACACGCTGAACACGCGAGTCTTTTGCCGATATATACTCTCCGGTTTTGACCCAATGGTGATGAATGTCCAACACAAGAGCCACACTATCAGCCACAAGCAAAGAAATGTCCAGACCATTTGATATTTCGTCGTTCTCAATAGTTATGAGGTTGCGAGCCTCGGGACTCAATCTCTTGAGTGTGCGCAAAAACTTTTCAGGACCGCCGCGGCCCGAAAGATGCACATTGATCATGAATCCGTTGTCGTGCCATGTGGCGCCATAGCCCATCCAACGAGCCATGTCGGCATGGTATTCAAACTCCAGGATTGAACGCTCCACAATTTCATCTGACTCCGATGCAAGTACACAAAACTGCCCAGGATGGAATGATAGCCGAACACCAAGTCGACGAGCAGCGTCGCCCACGGGGGCAAAAATCTTAGCACAATGATCTTGAATTTCTGGCCGTTGCCACCAGTCAATCCAGTCTTTTTCAGTATAGCCTTGCAGCATTTCTGAACCCAGGCGCAGCATTCGGCGTTCGGGCGGCATGGCACCCACACGTTCAACCATTTTGAGTGCAGCAGCAGCATTGTGGTTCATGATGTCCCACTGACGCTGTTCAGCCTCATCGCGATGCTCGCGCAGCCAGCGCATGGTTGTGCTACGCCCGTTGATATCACGGTCTTTGGCATTGACTTTCATGCCCCCTGTTTCACTGGGATCATTGAGCCATTTGCAGCAAAAGCCAAAACGAGGATGTGTATGCATGTGCGTATTATACACTTTTTCCAAGTCAAGATCAATGTAGTTTGGTAAATATGTCAAAGGATCAGCAAAAAATGTGGCAACTTACCTTACACCATAAACCAAATGTACCCGAAGAAATTGACAGCCAAGTGGAAGCCATGCTGATCAGTTTACAAACTCAAAAAGTCACAGGTCCAAACTGGTCAGTTCCGATGGAGTTGCCCAATGGCAAAATGCAGAGAGTGAGGTTGTTCAGCAATCAAGAATCAGCGCAGCAGTACGCTGATTGGCTTTTGACGTTGGAACCAAAAGATGCCGATGGTACCACCTGGCATGACATCATCGAACTCAAACAGATCAGCTGAGTCGATGAAGATCTAGGGTCACACAATGAAATCCTCCGCCCAGGGTTCGACTGTGGCGCAATTTAAGTGGTACAACATCAAATCTATAACTTTTTAGTGTCTTGATCAAAGCAGGTTGATCTTGACTGCATATCACTGTGTGCGGATCAACTACCAACATGTTCAATGCTATCCATTTTGAAGCATAGGGATATTGGTAAAAATCTTGCTCCACTACATCGTTGATCCATATCTTGTGCCAACCATTGAACACTTGTGGTACATTGTCAAATCTTACTCTGCTGGCATTGAGCATGACCAAACCTTCTCGCAAAGGCACAATGGTAGAATCTATGTGCACTCCTGCATAAAAATTACACAACTCAATGTGTACCGCTGGAAATTGATCACACAGCCATTGATACGCAGCCCTATTGCCCGAAGCTGACTCCAAAAACAGCATTTTATCACCCAAGCGTAGCACATTGGCTGCATCCATTATCATGCCTTCATTGCGTGGCATGTGTAGATACTTGGGGGCAGAATCTACAATGCCATAGTAACACTGTAACTCCATGTCTCTGCAGGGATACATCATGGCAGGATCAACCACACAATCACCATAGATCAGCAATCTGTCTCTGGGACAGTAGTTGTACATGCCATCATGGGTTTGAAAATTCAACGGATCTGGACGTATGACTTCTATGCCCATGCTGGCCAATGTTGCGGCCAGTGTGTCAAGATCCTCGTTGGTTTCTTCTATGATACGTTGTGGCACCGGGCCACGTGGCACAGGTGATTGAGTCCAGGTTGTTTTTTCACTTTCTTTGGCAAACACCGGATCGGTGACTGGCCAGTTGGCATCAGTGGCACTACCTACCACAATTCGGCGCAGAGGTTGCCATTCAGTAAAGCTGTGTATCATATGTGTCCTGTGATTTGCAGTGAATATCTGTCTTCTAGTCCAATGTTGGCCGCACTATGAGGCACGTCATAGTACCATTCTACTGTTTTGCCTGCTTGCCAATTCACGTAGGCCTTGCCGTTGACTTCAAGATAGTGACCCGGTTTCCAATCTTCCAACAAAAGCAGTGCCCGGCGAATTTGATGTTCCTGACCTTGCAGACCAAACACATCTATATAACGTAGATATAGATCTTGATGTACAGGCATCACTGTGCCAGTGCGCATTCGGTAAAACGCAATACCAATGTCTTTCCAACCCATGGCAGAGTATATGTCAATGAATCGGTTGCTCCAACTAGGCAGTCGATGCCGCATGTCAGCAAGATCTCCACAGATTTTGGTACTGTACCCTTGAGACAACCATGCAGCGACACTGACACTGTCATTGAAAGGTTCCTGCACATAATCAATGTTTTTGAATTCGTCGTCCCAGAACTTGTTGATATGATATTCAATGACCGCGGGTGTTGCCATAATGCACCACTTCAATGCTTTTGGTACTGCTAAGTTTGCGCCATGGATCTACAATTATTGATCCAGTTGGAATGTCACAGTAGGGTTTGGTTTTGTTTTGTTCGCCTGTGTAATCATAGGTAATTTGTCGGTCGTGTGCCCACAGTATCACGGCTGGCTTATCTATGGTCGCTACTACCTGATTTTGATCATCGGCCAGCGGGTCAACGTATCTCACTTGTTGGCCTTCTTGTTCAATATAGTGCCCGACCAAGGTACTGTAGGATCCAATGCAGTAGGCCACGTCTGGTTTATAGGCCTTGCCATGAATGTAAATTGGCATGTTGTCATGCATCACTGATATGTCTAACAAAAACATAGCAAGATTTTTGGCCTGTATTTCTCTTGCATGCATCACAGTATCAAAAATATCATAACCAATATTATATTCTTTGGCCAACCAACGCAGTGCAATATTGTCTCGAGGATGGCATGCACCAGCATCGCCCATGCCAGCAGTCATATACTTGGAACCCATGATACGCATGGTTGAACGTGCTAAGGCAGTGGTCACCACGTCCACATTGATATTGCCAATGCGCATGGCAAAATCTTGAATCATGTTGACCAACCCTACTTTGGCTGATATAAAAGTGTTATAGAAAATTTTGATTGCTTCGCATTCATCCCAGGTACCAATTTCGTATCTGGGATTGTTTTGCATCACAGTGTCATACAGCTCACGTAGTTCTCCAGCCAAAGCATTGGGATTACCGTCCTCGGTACCAATCATGATCATTTCAGGATTGACCATATCCCATTTTACTGAACCCATAGCAATGAGATAAGGATTGTACAAAAACTGATGCCGACGATCAAGCAGTGGAATAAAATGTTTGCGAGTGGTGCCTGGCAGTACCGTAGAAATCAACACTACTTTTTTTGGAGCGGTGGCATACTGATTGATTTTGAGAATGGCATCAATGACCGCGTCATGACCAAAATCTCTAGGCTCCATGTGTGAGCTGGGCACCGATCCATCGTAGCCTTCGGCATGCGGAGTAGGCACAGCAATGAATATCCACTCACTTTCATTCACGCATTCATCGATATTGCAAACTTTGATCAAATCACTGTGACGCGGGTAAATATCGTAACCACGCACTTCGTGTTTTTCGGCCATGACTTCGGCGCAATCAAGCCCCAGTTTGCCTATACCAATAAATCCAATTTTTTTCATGAGCATTCCTTTAGAAAGATTGTATGATTTTTTGCAGAATATCTGCAATCATGACATCATTATGTACCAGTGGTATTCACATGGTTCAAAAAAACTTGAAGATTTACAAACTCCCCCTACTACTTGGTTTAGAACACACACCACTCCTGTGGCAATTTTTCATGATCAAGAACCGTTGCACTATGATCTATATAACTCAGAATATTTGACTAAGTTTTGGGCTGCAAAAAATTTCAAAGAACTGGCAGGTGCTCCATTGCAACAAATTATTGACGCTCACTTGCGAGGGTTATTCATGTACAATGGATATGATCTCAGTGTGCTGTGTCACAGTGAGCATCGCAGTCAAGAACTTGAAAAATATCAAAAACATGGTTTTGTTGGTGCGTACTATTGGAGCCATGCTTTGATAGCTAGGGATTGGTTTAGATGTGCCGAGCATGAAGATTTATCAACTATCAGTGCAGATTGTAGTACATTTTTGATCTATGGGCGGGCCTGGCAAGGTACCAGAGAATACAGATTGAAATTCTTTGAACTACTGATTGCAAATCATTTACAGGAACACTGTTTGACCAGCTTCAAAGAAATCGACGACGGTGTTCACTACAGCAGTCATAAATTCAAAAATTCCAAATTGCAAATCAGCAACACTAGGCTACAGCATATTTTACCAGTAAATCACTCTTTGCCACAGGCCAGTGCAGATTACAACAGCCAAGACTACAAAAGCACTCAAATTGAAGTAGTTTTGGAAACTTTGTTTGACGATCATCGATTGCATCTAACGGAAAAATGTTTGCGTCCCATTGCTTGCGGCAAACCATTTTTGCTGGCTGCACCAGTGGGCAGTTTGCAGTTCTTGCGTGAATACGGATTCCAAACTTTTAGTCCCTGGATCAACGAAACCTATGATAAAATTCAAGATCCTGCTGATAGACTACAGGCTATTATTGACGAAATGCAGCGTATCACACAATTGCCCAGCAATCAAAAACAATCCCTGTTGTTGGTCATTGATCAAATTGCTCAACAAAACAAATTGCTTTTTTTCAGTAAGACCTGGCATCAAAAAATTCTTGACGAATTTGTCACTAATTTTGACTCAGCTATGCAGCAGGTTCTGCACGGGCCCAGGGGCAAATACTATCGTGAACTGGGACCTCTTTTAGATGAATCTATTCCTGACTATCAATACTACAACAAGGCCAGGCCTGGGCATAGGTCAACTCAAGAAATCAATAGTTTTTTACAGTGGATCAACGGCGGTGATCTCACACTGTAAATAGGCATTTAGCATCTATATTATTGACAGCAAGTGGGTAAATACTGTCATGAGTTGGTTTAGACACAGACCTCCAAAATATCCACCACAACCAAAACCCCTGCCAACCGACGCTCCTAAGAAGTCTTGATTATCATTGGAGACCAAGTGCGATCTGGAGGATTGTGGATCAACTGCTGTATTCTTTCTTCTAAATTTTGGTAAAAACTATCTAGTTCGCCATTCCATCGACCTTTGAGCTGGTCCAATGCTTGCAGACAAAAATTCCAGTTTTGTTTTTTCCATTCTGTCATTAGATCTTGATGCAGTTTGACTAGGTGTTCAAGTACATTGATTTCTTGCAGTGGCAACTCAGTGACTACGCACCATGCTGTTATTGGTTCGGTTGTGTCGACTTTGCAGAAGGTGTCTAATTCCAACACAGTAAATCTGTCTCTTAGCAAGTTTACGCTGTCGCCAAATATAATCTGCATGTGCACTCCTTTTAAGTATGTATTATGAACTTTGACTTTGATTTGATTTCTGATCTACATCTAGAAACCTGGAACGAATCCCAAGATTGGACTGGTCGTGCTACCAGTGCGCACTGTGTGGTAGCCGGAGACATTTGTCGAGATCGAGGGCACGTGATCAAATTTTTGGAGCACCTAGGTCGTTGTTATCAAGGTGTGTTTTATATCGACGGCAACGATGAACATAAATTATGGATTGATCGACTGGGTCAAAGTTATCGTGATCTCAACAACAAAATTCAACGATTGAAAAATGTGGTTTATCTACAAGACAATGTGATCATTGTCAATGGTGTGGCAATTCTAGGCACCAATGGGTGGTGGGGCTACAATCTTGATCTCACTGTTGATCCAGAATCAACCAAACAATGGCTGGGTCAAAAAGAAGGCTACAGCGAAACTACACTGGAAAATATTCGCAAGGCCAGCAATACAGATGCCAATTACATAATTGCATCAGTTAAAAGATTGCAAACGCACCTAGATGTCAAACAAATTGTGATAGTCACTCATACAGTACCTCGCGCAGATCTAATTGCACACGACCCTTTACTTGCCTGCAAAGAAAAATTCAACTGTATGGGCAACAGATTTATGCAGGCAGCACTGGAAGTAGATACCGAGCACAAAATACATACATGGTGCTTTGGACATTACCACGGCAAAGTTGATCAATACCGCGATGGCATCAGATGGGTCAACAATTGTCGAGGACGAGGCAACAGTGAGTGGTCACAGTACGCATACTTTCCACTGCGAATTGAAATTGACAGTTAGGCACTGACCTCAGGCTCAAGTTTGATCTGTAAGGGAAAACTTTGAGCACGGGCATTGGCAGTGACTTCTATACCTTTTTGTTCAGCAATTTCAAATGGCAGCACGGCCACACAGGCTGATCCGTCCTCGTGAATGTCCAGGGTAATTTGTTGCGCAGTTTCTGAGGTGTATTCAAAATACTCAATGAGACTTTCTACTACAAACTCCATTGAAGTCACATTGTCATTCAAATATACCACTCTAAACATTGGCGGTTCTTTGACAGCTTCGTTGACTTTGATTTTTGTGCGTGTTTCTGACTGAGACATTACAGCTTCCTTGAAGGCAGCAGGAGCCTAGCTCCTGCTGTATTTACACATTATATCAGTTTTGATAGGTTATAGCAATGCTCTTGGGTCGAGCTTCTTCAGGAACTTGACGCTCCAAAGACACGCTGAGAATACCATTGCGAATAGCAGCATTTTTTACTTCAACGTGTTCAGCCAACGTAAACGCATGGCGGAAATCTCTGCTGCTGATACCGCGGTGCAGATATTCCCATGCACTGTTTTCCTCAGTTTTTTTGGCACCAGAGATGGTCAACACACGTTTGTCCACACTGATATCAATTTCTCCCTCAGCAAAACCAGCCACAGCCACTTCAATGATCACTGTGTCTTCGCCAGTTCTGATCACATTGTGTGGTGGATAGTTTGAGTTGCTTTGTTGCGCGGTGACTCGCATGAGTTCATCAAACATGGAATCAAATCCCACAGCAAACTTGTGCAGTTGGGGGATATCAAAACTACGAAGAGTTAGAGTTTTAGTCATGTCATTTCTCCTTTCAAAAGCAAGTTGACTAATTGTGTGCGGCCCGACTTCGGCACCGCACACATATTTATTGTAACTGATCTATAATTGCAAGTCAATTACATCATAGGCATGTTTGGCATGCCTGCGGCAGCTGCTGATTCCTTTTTTGGCACTTCAGCAATGCTGCATTCGGTTGTGATGATCAATCCGGCTATGGAAGCTGCATTGATCAGTGCAGTTTTGGTTACCTTGGTAGGATCAATCACGCCCTGCTCTACCAAATCGCCATAGGTGCCGTTGGCGGCGTTGTAACCATAATTACCAGCATGAGCAGCAATGGTGTTGACCACAACGTCAGCTGAGTCTCCTGCATTGTAGGCAATACAACGAGCAGGTTCTTCCAAGGCTTTGAGTACAATGCTGATACCTGCGTCTTGGTCTGCGTTGATGCCCTTCACACGGCTCACAGCATTCTTGGCGCGGATCAAGGCCACACCGCCGCCAGGTACAATGCCTTCTTCCACAGCAGCGCGAGTGGCATGCAAAGCATCGTCAATGCGATCTTTTTTCTCTTTCATTTCTACTTCAGTGGCAGCACCCACACGGATAACAGCCACACCGCCTGCTAGTTTGGCCACACGTTCTTGCAGTTTTTCACGATCATAGTCTGAAGTGGCCTGATCAATCTGAGCGCGAATGGCCCGGACTCTGGCTTCGATTGCGGCTTTGTTACCAGCACCGTCAATGATGATGGTGTTTTCTTTGTCTATTTCCACACGAGCTGCCATTCCAAGATGATCTATAGTGGCTTTTTCCAATGTAAGCCCGACTTCCTCGGCGATCACCTTGCCACCTGTGAGAATGGCAATGTCTTCCAGCATGGCCTTGCGACGATCACCAAATCCAGGTGCTTTGACAGCAGCAACCTTGAGAATACCACGCATCATGTTCACAACCAAGGTAGCTAGGGCTTCGCCTTCTACATCTTCGGCCACAATCAACAAAGGCTTGCCGGCCTTGGCAGTGGCTTCCAGCACAGGCAAGAGGTCGCGAATGTTAGAGATTTTTTTGTCTACCAGCAGCACAAATGGATTGTCTAGTGCCACGGTTTGACGTTCTTGATTGGTGATAAAGAATGGACTGAGGTAGCCACGATCAAACTGCATGCCTTCTACAACATCCAGTTCGTCATGCAAACCTTTGCCATCTTCCACAGTGATCACCCCTTCTTTGCCCACACGTTCCATGGCGTCAGCAATGAGCCGGCCAATGGTTTCGTCGTTGTTGGCACTTACAGTGCCCACCTGTGCAATTTCTTTGGCAGTGTTGCAAGGCTTGCTGATATTTTCAAGTTCGGTCACCGCTGCTGTTACGGCCTGGTCAATGCCACGTTTGATATCCATGGGATTGTGCCCTGCTACCACAAATTTCATGCCTTCTTTCACAATGCTTTGTGCCAGCACAGTGGCAGTGGTTGTGCCGTCACCGGCCTTGGACGCAGTTTTGTTGGCCACTTCTTTTACCATCTGTGCACCCATGTTGGCCAATTTGTCTTCGAGCTCAATCTCTTTGGCCACAGTTACACCATCTTTGGTGATATGTGGTGCGCCAAACGACTTTTCAATGACCACATTGCGTCCTTTGGGACCTAATGTGACTTTTACAGCATTGGCCAGTGTGTTTACACCTTCTACCAATTTGCTGCGACCATCGTTGCCAAATGTTAGTTGTTTTGCTGTCATAAATGTCCTTATTCAATCACTGCAAATACATCCTCTTCTTTGAGGATGTGATATTCAGAACCATCAACCTTGACGGTTTGTCCAGCATATTTGCCAAACAGCACTCGATCCCCAGATTTTACCTCCATGGCAACAACCTTCCCTTCGGGGGTCATACGCCCTGAACCCACAGCCAAAACTTCGCCTTGACTGGGTTTTTCAGCAGCAGAGTCTGGAATTACAATACCACTGGCAGTGGTAGTTTCTGCTTCGGTAAGACGCACAATGATGCGATCTCGCACGGGTTTCAATTTCATAGTTTCTCCTAAAGACTAAAAAATAGGTTATCAACGCAACTGTGTTGCGTAAACATGCTATTGTATAGGATTATTGATGGCTGAGCAAGTGATCAGCTAGACTTTGATTGATCATGTCTTCTCCTTTTTCAAGCAAGTTAACTTAGATGTAGCCCCATTACAGGCACTACGGAGTTATTTATCATACACGATTCATGGGTTCTATCAAACGATAATGCGTTAGATAGTTCATCATTTTTTCGCCAGTGGGATTCCATGTAAGAGCAAAAAAACTGTAGGTTTCGTCTTTGTCAAATGTCACACGCACAGTCCATTTGTGCACTTTTTTGGTGTAGGCAATGTTGTAGCGATTGCTCCAGGCCGTGAGATTCTGGGCCAACATGTGATTTGTGTACTGTGCAGCCATTCCCCCTGCACCTGTGGGCAGTTGGAATTCTATATACATCAATACAGTTTTTTTGGCAAGGCCTGTTCGTCGAGGTATTTTTGCCAACGATTCACAGCCGCTGAGCGTTGCCTTTTGCGTTTGGCAGTGGGTTTTTCGTAAAACTCTCTAGCTCGCAAATCATTGAGAATATTGCTGCTTTGTATTTTTTTCTTGAATTTCCGCAGTGCACGTTCTACATTATTATCTTGAACCGTTACTGACCTTCCGCGAAGTTTGGACATTGTCTACTTTCAATTCTCTCGGCGTATTTACCAAATCTTCAGTGATCACAATGTGGTCACAACCACTTTCTCTATAGCTGACAACATTGAACATGTGTGGTAACAATACTCGTTCCAACTCTGAATGCAGACCACGCGCCCCAGTTTTGTTTTTCAAAGTATTTTCAGCAATCTTCAATAGAGCCTCAGCTTCAAACTCCAGTCTAATCTTGTCCTGGTCAAAAAGCCATGTGTACTGGTCAACAAAACTGTGTTTGACTTCGGTGAGAATTTTTACCAAATCAATCAAGGTCAACTCTTGCAGAGATACCCAGCTGGGAAATCTGCCCACAAATTCTGGAATCATACCAAATCGCATCAAGTCGTCAGGAGTGGTTTCACTAAGCATGCCTGTGCGATCTGCACTGACCACTGCATTGAATCCAATGGCTGTGCCACGAACTCTGTTTTTCACAATGTTGTCAAGACCAACAAATGCGCCACCAGCTATGAACAAAATATTTGCAGTATCAATTTCTACCATTTCACCGCCTGGATGCTTGCGATTACCTGCAGGGGCCACACGGCATTTGGTGCCTTCTACCAATTTGAGCAGAGCCTGCTGTACACCTTCGCCAGACACATCTCTGGTTATAGAAGTGGATTCACTTTTACGACTGATTTTGTCAATTTCATCAATAAACACAATGCCACGCTGAGTGCGCTCAATATCACCGCCTGCGGCTGCAAACAATCTAGAAATCAAACTTTCTACATCATCGCCCACATAACCGGCCTCAGTCAGCGATGTTGCATCAGCAATCACAAATGGCACATCTAGGTAGCGAGCCACTGATCGAGCCAACAGTGTTTTGCCTGACCCCGTAGGCCCTAACATAAGAATATTGGCTTTTTCAATTTCAGTTGCAGGATCTTTGTTGTAGATTCGTTTGTAATGATTGGCAATGGCCACGCTGAGAACCATCTTGGCCTGAGCCTGGCCTATCACATACTGATCAAGGTGTGCCAGAATAGCTCTGGGATCAAGATTGGGTTCGGCTGCTTTTTCACCGGTGGATTGATCTTTGAGCAGGCTCTGGCATAGATCAACACAGCCGTCGCAGATAGCAACATCTTGACCAAGAATAAGTTTTTTGACCTGATCTTTGTGTTTGCCGCAAAAACTGCAGGACTCTGTGTTTTCCAAAATTTTCATAGTTTTCCCGATGCTAGTTGACGAGTCACTTGATCACGTTCGCTGTCTGTAAGAAAGTCAGGGTCGTATTCGCCAGAATCCATTTTCTCAATGAGATAATTGATGTAGGCTGTGTTGTTAGTGTATGCAGTATTGGTGGACTTGTCAACCTTGATCCAGGTCTTGCCGTTCCATTTGTGCAGTTGGTGTGGCACTGCTTTGGTCAACATGTGCGTGTCTCCTTTGCGCTGCGGTAATGGGAATTCCGAGCCAAAGGTATGTTGAAGAGGCAATTTAATAAGCCAAGGTAGTTCATCAATTTCACCACGAGCAAAACGTCTACGTTGTTCTTTTAGACTGTTGGTGGGATGATCAGCCTTCCAGGCTTTCATGGCTTCTTTGACAGCCGGGGTTGACTCAGTGTCTGGCTCGTCATCCTCTGTAACAGTGGAGATAGGATTGGCGACCAATGCCTTGACAAACTGCCAATCTTTGGGCCATCGAAATCCTTGACCAAGATAGGGATGTGTATAGGGACTGTGTGCTGCATCTACCACAGTGATTTGATCAGCCGGCACTGGTAGGTCTTGCTGTTTGTCTATGGCCTGTGCTACCGAACGTTTTAGATCTAAATCTTTTTGCAACTGCGACATTTGGCTGTCTGACAATGGGCCATCATCCTGAGGGTACTTGGGATCATCATGATCCCACCCACCTTTGCCTTGCCGTGCCCAGGCAAACTGTTTGTTGGCGGCCAAGATCAAGGCCAGGGCCAAGGGATCAAATACCAACACAATCATTATGATCATCCAACGCACTGCACGTTCCAGTAGATTGGCGTCAGGATTGTCCCCGTACAACAAGGCCGCTATATATTTAATCGGCCCAACTTCTGCCTCCACCTTTCGAACTTCCGCAGCGATTGGAGCTCTTTCTTCATTAAGAGCACTAATTTTCTTTTGTTCGGCTTCGATTTCACGGAGAAGTCGCTGACGTTCTGGAGCCTGTTGACGTCTAATCTGTACCGATCGTTCGGCACCCGTTTCTGTTGTTGAGCGGCCCAACACCTGGTCCACTGCTTCATCCAGCTGTCTAAGTGCTCGCCTATTAGCATCGATGTTCTCCCGGGCAGTTCGAATTTTTTCATCATAGATGGCAATTTTGGCCTGACTGTCACCTGATACAAGACTCTGATCTGAGTGCGCTTTGCTAAGATATCCAAATATGCCCATGCTGGTCAGCAGCATGAGAAATGCCACTGCAGGCACCAGATACAGTTTGAATGCCCAGCCAGCACGTCGCCAGTTGTTGTGCAGCCACACAGTGGCTGCAATCTTGCCCAGTTCCAAACTGCCACCCATGATGATCACAGGGATGGTAGCAGCAGAAAAAATTGCCACAAGACCAGCCACCGAATAGTAGGCTGCCACAGCACTTAGTAATAAAGCTGTGGCCAGTATGGCAAATCCAAAAAGCATAGAGTTTTATTTATTGGGTGCCGGCTCAGCAATCACAGCAAGTTTTACCGCAACCCAAGTGGCAAACTTAGAATCAGGCACTTCAAACCAAACCTGTATTGGTTGCATGTTGTGCTTACTTCGTTCCAGTTTGCGTTTTACATGCGGCTGACTGCGCCAGCTCTTGCCATACAGACTTCTGGCTTCACGCATCACAGCATACCATTGTGCAGTGGTTGCAAGAGTGAATGTTATTCGGTGCATGACCAAAGGCGTTGTTCTAAGCGAATCAAGAGATTTAGGGATGCTCGACGCAGAGCCCTCGATGTTGACAGTCATCACTGACCTTTCTAGATGGTTCCTTTTGGCATACCCCCGGTTTACCAGCCCAGGTTTTGATTTTTGAGATCAAGGTCTTTGTCGCAACCTACGGGACTGATGTTCACGTGCCACGGCTGCCGTGCAGGCCCAGGTATTCGAATCACCCTGCCCGGCCATTGAACTGCCCAATCTCTTTGATCATGCACAGTAATTATACACTGTGCAGACAAGGTTGTCAAGAGTTTTCTAGTTTGACCAATTTACACACAGCCTGAAACTGCTCGTATGCATCTTGCACAGCAGGATTCTGCATCAATGATTCGGCTTCCACAATCATGGCCTGCACACCTGCTTCGGCGATGTCTCTAGCACAGAGCACATTCAAGGTGGCCAATTCGTCACCAAATTCTTTAGCCAGTTTGAGCCAGGCGCGCCGCTGACCTTCTGTGATAAGAGTCCGCTGAGGACGCATCTCGCTTGCCTGTCTG